>Ga0081455_10003228_pt1 | contig 18890 bp, 19 predicted proteins | sample TabmetS3T2R1_FD_70207 | JGI IMG/M metagenome (GOLD analysis project Ga0081455, IMG submission 70207) | Tabebuia heterophylla rhizosphere microbial communities from the University of Puerto Rico - S3T2R1 | ecosystem: Host-associated > Plants > Roots > Rhizosphere ... | reverse complement strand
AGACCTACCAGTGGTGGAAGACGGGTCTCGAGCGCGCGCTTTCGGTTGCTTCCGTTCGCCAGCGCCTCGGTGGGCGTGTCGGCACGGGCTTCCTCGTGCGAGCGGGGGACCTCGCCCAGGAGCCAGGCGACGAGCTGCTCTTGCTGACGAACTTTCACGTCGTGAACGAGCATGGTGTAAGTCCAGGCATTAGGCCCGATGATGCGGAGGTCGTCTTCGAGGCAGCCGACGCTAATAAGCCATACGCAATCACTCAGATTCTCTGGACCTCTCCCCCTGAACGCCACGATGCGAGCCTGCTGCGCTTCGCCACACCGGTCACCGACATTGCGCCCCTGCCTTTCGCGGCGGCGCTGCCTGTCATCGATGACGCGGCGCGCGTCTATATCGTTGGCTATCCCGGCGGTCGCGATCTTGCGTTCTCTTTCCAGGATAACGAGCTTCTCGACCACGAAGGCCCTCCGCTCGGCAAACTGCAGATCCCGGGCGTGTGCCGCCTGCACTATCGCGCCCCGACCGAAGGGGGAAGCTCCGGCAGCCCGGTCTTCAACTCGCGGCTCTGGCAGGTCATCGCGCTCCATCACAAAGGCGGCAAGATCGGCATGCCGAAGCTAAACGGTAAAGAGGGCACCTACGGTGCGAACGAGGGAGTCTCCATCCAGTCGATCGCCGCGGCGATCAAGCGCTGAGTCCACTGCGCGCAAACGCTGCGATGACGAACGGCGACCAAAGGAATCCAAAAATATGCAAGAAAGAATTGTTTATCTCAATGGCGCTTTTGTGCCGGAGAGCGAGGCCAAGGTTTCCGTGCTCGACAGCGGTTTCAATGCCGGTGACGGCGTTTACGACGTAACGCGCACGTTCCGTCACAAAGCTTTTAAGTTGCGGGAGCATACCGAGCGGCTCTTTCGCTCGCTTCAGTACACACGCATCGACTGTGGCATGTCCGTCGACGAAATGGAGAAAACGACTCTTGAAGTGCTGGAGCGGAACAAGCCGGGCTTGCATGACAAAGAGGATTGCGCGCTCTGGCAAGTGGTGAGCCGCGGCGTGCGTTCTTCAACAGGCAATCGAGTGAGCGGCCGAGCGACGGTAACGGTCTACAGCGTAATCGTGAATTTTCGCGAGTTCGCGAGTTTCTACATCGAGGGCGCGCCTTTGGTTATCCCCTCCACGCGCCGGATTCCACCCCAGTGCCTCGAGTCCAAGGCGAAGATCACGAACAAAATGAACCATAACATGGCCGCCTTCGAGGCGAAGCAGGTGGATCCTCGGGCGATTCCCCTCATGCTCGACATCGATGGCAATCTCAGCGAGACCAGCGCGCATAACTTTTTCTTGGTCATCGACGGCAAGCTCTGCACGCCCACGGACAGAAACGTCCTAGGCGGCGTCACCAAGGCCGTAATCTTCGATCTTGCGAAGCAAATGGGGATCGAAATCGTGGAGGGGAATTACACGCCCTACGATCTTTATAACGCCGATGAGGCTTTTCTGGCCAGTACCAGCCCCACCTTTGTGCCGGTCAGAACGGTCAATGGCGCCAAGATCGGCAAAGGGGCACCGGGCCCGGTTACGGTCCGCCTGATCGCAGCTTGGAATAAGATGGTGGGTATGGACATTGTCGATCAGGCATTGAGTCATCTCAACAAGCAGGAGCGCGACCGATTGCTGGGCCTGTGGCAGAGCAAGAAAGCGGCCTAAGCAGGCCACTGAAAAAGACTCATATGCTTCGTTGCGCTCGACCGATGTCGCGTCAACGTACAAAGAAGAGCACGCCTCCGCTCATCGATCTTCTCGCGCCTCGCCTATGAGATCTTTTTGAGCAGCCTGCCAATGCAACAGTGCTTCACTGTGAGAATGACGGCTCTCAATATCACACGGAGCAGGGTAAAGTCTTCGCGAAGAACTCGGCAAGACGGCCGCCATAGCCGCACGCTCTCGAGTTAAAGCGTAGGCAGATCCTCCGGCTTGAATCCAAACCATTTGATCGCATTCTCGCCGAGAACGTGACGCTGCTGTTCCTCACTGAGCCCCGGAATGTTTTTGAGATGGCGCACGGATTCGGGGAACTCTGAGTCCCAGTGACGGTAGTCCGATGCATACATCACCTGGGTGACGCCGACGGTGTCGAGCACATAGGGCAAGATTGTTTCCTCGGGCTCGCAGGTAAAGCAGACCTGGGAGCTGCGGATAATCTCCGACGGTTTGCGTTTGCAGAGCGGCCACTGCGGCCGAAGCTTTTCAAAATGTTCGTCGAGCCGTTCGGCCCAGAAGGGAACCCAACCACAGGCGCCTTCCATGAAACCGACCTTCAGTTTGGGGTAGCGGTCGAAGACGCCCTCGCCGATCATGTGCATGAGAGCAATCATGCATTCGAAGGGGAAGGAGGTCATGTGGACGTAGCTGTATTTCTCCATGCGCTCGCTGCCGGCTCCCATGACGCCCCACACGCCATACTGGCCGTCGTGCTCAGTCTGCGGGTGCACGGATAGAGGCATGCCGATCTCCTGCGCGGCGGCGTAAACCGGATCGAACATGCGGTGGCCGAGATTGATGCCGTAAACGTTGGTCGGTAACATCGCCGTGACGATACCGTGCTGCTGGGCCAGGTACTCCAATTCTTTTACCGCAGCGGCTGGCTCTTGCACGGGAATGAGTCCCACGCCCTTCAATCGTTTGCGGTCGGGCACGATGTATTCTTCTACCAGCCAGCGATTCACCGCGTGGCAAATCGCCGCGGCGAGTGGCTTGTCAGCCATACCGTTGACCATCAGGGCAATGGCAGTGCCGAAAATGACGGCGACGTCGATTCCTTCTTCGTCCATGTCGGGTAAACGTTTGGTTGCATCCGTCATGCCGGGTCGGCTTCTCTCGATATGATCGGCAAATACAGCCCCGCGATCCGCGCCTCCGCCCCAACGGCGGCGTCCCGCCAAGCGTCCCTCGATCATCAGGTGGGAGTATCCGGAACTATCGGTGACACGATTAGGCGCCAAGTGAGCGTATTCTTTCGGTAGCCACTTCACCAAACCGGTGTCCGGTTCATTACAGTGGCCGTCCGCATCGATAACCAGATGGGTTGGCATATTGTCTCCTTTAGATCGTTACCTTACGCAATATGAAAAAGAAAAGAATGCGTCAAGCCTCCACCTGACTTCGGTTTGACAGACTCCGTCTACTAAGCAAGCGGCCGCGAGCAAGTTCAAACTAACTTAACCGTGAGAGGATTGTAGGAGTAGAGCCACGCGTTTCGATCTGCTCCTTCGTCCCGTTTCGCAAACGACGCGCGAATTGCATCGACGGTGCGCAGATGAAAGAGCGCACGGTTGGCGGTTGATTGGTTGACGATTCGTACCGTCCGGTCGATCCGGTTGCGCTCGTAAAGCTCCAGCGCGTCGGGAATCGAATCGGCGTGATCCAGCGCTCGCATGAGCACGGCGCCGTCCTCGATCGCCATGCAAGCACCCTGAGCGAGATAAGGTAGTGTTGGATGCACTGAGTCACCCAGGAGCGTCGCTCGGCGGGTGCTCCAGTTCGTGATCGCGGGCCGATAGTGCAGTGACCAGCGGTAGCATCCGTCCCGATCGGCCGCATCGATAATCGTCTGAATGTCGGCATGCCAGCCTTGGAAGTCCGCCTTGAACCTTTCCCAGGGAAATTTGGCGGTCCACGACTCCTCAGACACTTCATCCGTCTCCACGAGCCCAACGAAATTAAGCAAAGCGCCGGCGCGCAGGTAGTAGGTTACGACATGCCGCCCGGGTCCCATCCACACCATCATCACCTGATCCATGAAGTTTTGCGGCAAACACTCTACCGGCACAGTAATACGCCATGCGGCATCGCCCGTGTAGGTCGCTGGAACGTTGCCGACGATCTGTTGGCAGATGACGGATTTGAGACCGTCGGCGCCCACTAGAAGGTCACCCTGAACACTCGTGCCGTCGGCCAGGCGTAGCTTGACGCTGTTTTCGTTCTCTTCGAATCCGGTGACCCGGCAGTTCAGTCGAATGGCATCACGCCTGAGCTCAATTACTTTCGCCGCGAGCAGTGTGTGAACATCGGCGCGATGAAGCTGGTAATAGGGCGCCCCGTGCAGCCTCTCATGCTCATCGGATAGCGCAAATCGATCAATCTCCTCGCCGGTATCGTGGAGGCGAAAGACGTAGGCCCCGGGTCGAACCCCCACCTCGGCCAATCGCGCTCGGAGACCAAGATGATGCAGCACGTGAGTCGCATTGGCGCTTATCTGGAGACCGGCTCCGACTTCGCTCAGTTCGGATGCCTGCTCGAAGATCGTGACATCATGCCCTGCTCGCAAAAGGCATGCTCCGGCGGTCAATCCCCCGATCCCGGCTCCGGCAATGAGGATCCTGTGCTTGATCACTCGATGCTCCTACCAGCTGCCCATCTTTATGGTCTCATCCCGTTGAGCTTATTCTTCTTCCATCTCAGGGTAGTGGCGAAAAATTCCCTGTTGGTTGAAAGCCAACCGCCGGGGTGAGCTTAAATAGGCGGCAATGCGAGGGCGCGCCTTGATACGATCATGTAGGGCTATAACCAGTGGGTGTTGCGGTTCGAGTCGCTCCATTGTCTTCGGAAAAGCATAACGTAAACCCTCGATCATCTGGAAGAGCGAGAGATCGACATAGGCAACCCGCTTGCCGAGGAGGAAGTCGCCGGCTTTAATGTTAACCTTAAGAATTCTTTCGAAATAGCCAAGAAACTTAGGGATTCGGTTGGCTGCGAAGTGCGCGCCGCGCTTTTTGCCCTCGGTGCTCTGCTCCTCATAATACAAAACGTTGGCGATGGGATGGTGTGTCTGTCCGGCTTCATACAACCAATCGGCAATCGTCAGTTGCAGTTGATTTGCCCAGAGCCGGGTCGCCTCGTTTTTCGGCACGAGACCAAGGCGGGGCCCAAGAAACTGGAGAATGTTGGCGGTTTGTGAGATCAGCAGCTTGCCGGCTTTCAGAAACGGCGGCGCGAACGGCGGATGTTGTAAAGACTGGTCTTCGAGAAACTTCATAATCCCTGGACGGCCGAAACTCGGATCACGCGCGACGTCGACGTAATCAGCCCCGGCATCTTCCAGTGGAAGCCTAACGAACTCGCCGCGGCCCTGAATGGATGGTTGGTAGTAGAGCTCATAACGCATAGAGTCCTCCCTTCGCGGATAAATTTGCATAAACCACGAAGTTGCTCAACCGAATGATAGATTCGGCTGGTTCAAGCCGTTCCAATCGTTCAAATCGTTCAAGTCGTGGAAGAAAAAGGTCTTGGCATGCCGTAATCTCGTGGTAAACGCAATCTGCATATCTCAAAGGTGCTGAGCTGCTGGCGTCGGCGTCCAGCCGTTGTTATTGTTAAGCAATGACAAAGAGAAGATCAAAACCGCGAGAAGGGGACGCAGCCGTCAGGCAACCACTCCAAGAGCTGCGCGACGCACTGCTCGACCTGCACAAGGCGCTGATTGACTCCGAACGCGCAGTTTATGAAACCAAGGTTGGCCCGATCAAGTCGCCGAATCATTTTTTTCAACTTGTTTCCAACGATCCCTGGTTCGCCTGGCTGCGACCGGTTTCCCAACTGATCGTCGCGATGGACGAAGCCCTTGATGCCGATGAGCCATTGACCAGTGACAGCGTCGACATATTGATGAACGAATCGGTATTCCTGCTGCTCCCGGCGGAAAGGGGTGGGGAGTTCGGTGAGCGCTACATGGCCGCATTACAACGAGATCCTCATGTAGTGCTCGCTCACGCGAAAGTGGCCAAGCGCATCGGTTCGAGCAAACCACACGTCTGATTCGATCGCACTATTATCAATAGTCCAAACGCTTGCGCGCTTGGCTCTTGACCGCTACGACACGGGCATAAAATCGGATGCGAAACATTCGCTGTGATTGTGCCGACGCGGAACGTGCGGGCAATCGCTTCGCCTTGCTTGTCGGCAACTTTGTTGACACGCTCGTGTTTACGAAGTTCTCGGCTCAGGATATTCCGTTGAGATTAAGCGACCGTCGATATTCCGGAAGAATCGAGAATAAAACGTGAGTTCTGCGTGGGACGAGGCGTTTCGGTGCACAAAAAAGCCGCAGGTGGTGCTTTTCGCTTCAGCATAGTCCTTCACTTGCGTACGAAAAAACCTGGGCAATCTCTCCGACGGGAGACGACATTTCGTCACGTGACGATAAGCAGTCACGTGTGCTTTGTCAAATCCCTCCGAAGCCATGGTGGAGACTGTAACGCTTTCATTTTAATTGCATATATTAATTTTGGCACACTCATCTATCTGGCACAAAGTTTGCCCTCTCTAGCGTTCACAATCGACCGATCCGAGGGGGACCATATCAATGTCTACGAACCTTAAAACGGCGAGATATCGATTCAAATCGTGGACCGAGAAGAAAACCGCACGGCGACAAAAGATTGTTAGAACTACTCTGGGAGATCTCATCGCAGCAGTGACAGACGAAGTTAAGCCATTTGTCCGTGATCCTTCGGGTCTCTACGCGGTGGTGTCTTACATTCTGAATGATCTCTTAGTCAGCCGTCGTCGACGTACTCACGACCGGTCACTACGCAAATATTCAAGTGCTTTTGCTCAGCAGAGATATGGTGTGAGCTAGTCTAGCCAGCTTGAGCCGACGAGACTTATCCACAGCACCTCGATTATTGCCGCGGTACCGCTGACGCTCGATAAAGGTAAGTTGCGAGAGCCAGGAAAGGCGATTCGCGCTGCCGACGATGGCGACGAGCCACTGAACTCGGGCCACAAACGGCCGTTTTTCGAAGTCCGCTGAAATACGCGTGGGGACGGGAATCTTCAAAGAGCCGGTGGAAGGCCGCGTGATGCTCAGAACGCTCAATCTGGATGGTGACCGCCAGGCCGATCTTTCCGTCCACGTCGGGCCGAGCAAAGCGGTGTACGTCTATCCGTCTGAACACTACGGCTACTGGAAACGCGAATTGCCCGAGATGAAACTACCCTGGGGCATGTTCGGCGAAAACTCCACGAGTGCGGGACGTTTCGAACCTGAGCTCAATGTCGGTGACAAGTATAGCGTCGGCTCGGCGGTCGTGATGGTGACCGAGCCGCGGATGCCTTGTTACAAGCTAGGCATCAAATTCGGTCGCACTGGTATCGTCAAGCGGTTCCTGGCGAGCGAGCGCACGTGGTTCTATTTTGCCGTGGTGCAAGAGGGTGAGGTCGGAGCGGGAGACCCGATTAGACTGATCGAAAAAAGCAAGGACAGCGTAAGGGTGAGCGATATCACCCTACTCTACACCCGCGAGAAGCGCAACGTCGGATTGCTTCGGCGCGCAATTGAAGTCGAGGCTCTACCCGAAAGCTGGAAAAGCTATTTTCAGCATCGACTTGAAAAGTTATCTTGTAGAGGTGGACGAGTAATTGACTCGTGGGGATTTCTACGTAAGGAATATGAAACATGGTTGAAACAGAGATAGCTACTCCGTCCGTTAGTAATAGAACCATCCGGCCGTTGTTGACTCAGGCCTCGGGTTCGGAACGGATGTTTCCGACTTTAACGCCAGCGCAAATGGAACGGATTGCAGTGCACGGCCGGGTGCGTTCGATCCGACCCGGTGAGGTGCTCATCGAGGCGGGATCGCAGGTAGTGCCGTTTTTCGTCGTTACATCGGGCCAAGTCGAGGTCGTCCGGCCATCCGGCACGAGCGAGACATTGGTCGCGCTCCATGGGCCGGGTCAGTTCACCGGTGAGATCAACATGCTTTCGGGGCGGCCCGCGCTGCTTCGAGTGCGGGCTAGCGAGGCAAGCGAAGTGGTCGAGCTGGATCACGAAAACTTTTTGGCGCTAGTGCAGACCGATAGCCAGTTGAGCGAGATTATCATGCGGGCTTTTATCGTCCGCCGGGTGGAATTGATCGCGCAAGGACTGGGAGATGTCGTGCTTGTCGGATCGAATTATTGCTCGGGAACGCTCCGGGTCAAGGAATTCCTGACGCGTAATGGCCATCCGTACTCGTACATTGATCTCGATCGTGACGCCGACATTCAGGTTTTACTCGATCGGTTTAAAGTGGCCGCAACGGATGTACCGGTGGTCATCTGTCGTGGTGAGTTAGTGCTGAGAAACCCGACCAATCAGCAGATCGCCGATTGTCTGGGCTTTAACGAGCCCATCGACCAGAGCCAGATACGCGACGTGGTCGTCGTGGGCGCCGGACCTGCGGGACTAGCGGCGGCTGTGTACGCGGCATCGGAAGGGCTGGATGTCTTGGTGTTGGAGACGAATTCACCGGGCGGACAGGCCGGTTCCAGCTCGAAGATCGAGAACTATCTCGGCTTTCCTACCGGCATCTCGGGTCAGGCGCTGGCGGGAAGGGCGTATACTCAGGCCCAGAAATTCGGCGCGAAAGTGGTAATCGCGAAGAGTGCTAAACAGCTCCAGTGCGACCGCAAGCCTTACGCCATCGAAATCGACGACAATGTGCGCGTGCCGGCGCGTACTGTGATCATCGCAACCGGCGCCGCGTACCGGAAACCGGCGCTCGAAAACTTGACACAGTTTGAAGGCACGGGTGTGTATTACGGCGCGACATTCATGGAAGCGCAGTTGTGCCGTGGTGAAGAAGTAATCGTCGTTGGCGGTGGTAATTCGGCCGGCCAGGCCGCGGTGTTTCTCGCGCAGACCGCCAAGCGCGTGTACATGCTCGTGCGTTCGAGTGGGCTGGCGGAGAGCATGTCGCGCTATCTCATTCGTCGCATCGAGCAGAATCCCACCATCGTTCTCAAAACCAACACTGAAATCGTCGCCCTCGAAGGAGGTTATCACCTCGAACGGGTGCACTGGCGTAACGACCAGGCCGGCAAAACCGAGAGCCACGGCATTAGGCATGTTTTCCTCATGACCGGTGCTGTTCCCTGCACGCAATGGCTCAACGGTTGTGTCGTGCTGGATGCGAAAGGATTCATCAAGACCGGACCGGATCTATCACTGGATGATCTGGCAGCCGCGCATTGGCCGCTTGCCAGAGTCCCCCATCTGCTCGAAACCAGCCTGCCGGGGGTGTTCGCGGTCGGTGACGTCAGGGGAGGCAATATTAAGCGCGTAGCCTCGGCGGTAGGCGAGGGGTCTATCGCGATTTCCCTGGCACATCAGGTACTGCACGAATAGAGGAAGACAAGGATGGCTGAAGCAAGCTGCGCGCACATTGACGCCATCACGGCTGTCAAACACGCGAAGCGCCGCGAGTGCGACGAGTGCGCGAAAATCGGCGCGCGTTGGGTCCATCTGCGGACCTGCCAGGAGTGCGGGACGACGCGTTGCTGCGATGACTCACCGAATCGTCTTGCCACCGAGCATGCGCGGGCGAGCAAACATCCGGTGATCGCATCCGCGGAGCCCGAAGAACGCTGGTTGTATTGCTATCCCGACGACGCCTTTGCGGAATATTAGAGCAAGGCAAATGTTGTGAGCATAGTCACGGAGCAATGCCGGCAACATCAATTCAATTCTCTCAACAGAAGTAAAGAATTAAAGTAGAATGCACGATTGACGTAATGTGATCCAAGTTACGGGAGTAAGGTCGCTGCGAGCTAAAAAGATTTCGGAGGACTGAATTATGCAAGAAGCGATCGAGGTAGGATATCAGGCGTTTGTTTCAGATGGTGGTGAGGAGTTCGGCGCCGTTCGTGCGGTTTCTCCGGCCGGGCGGCCCGAGCTTGTGATTTACGTGGAGAATGCTGGCGAATTTGTTGTACCGCTTTCAGCGGTCGAGGCGGTACATTCGCAGAAGGTCATCTTGAACTGCGCGAAGCTGGGGCGGCAACTTCGAAGGGCGATCGGTCACGCACACGACGCCGAAGAGCCCAACGCTTAACAGGCCAGCGAATCACCTTGTACTGTAGGCAGTTTTTCCCTGGCGAAGAAGCTCGGCACCGTGTTCGACAAGTAAGCGGTTGGTTCCAGAACGGTTGACGAGACGCAGAGGTGAAGAATGAAAGCGATGTGCCTGGCTGATTCCGGTGCGACAGCTGTGATGGTCGAAGCAAACGTTCAACAACCGCAACCTGGGCGAGGTGAGCTTTTGATCCAGGTTCATGCGGCTGGTGTGACGTCAAAGGAATTGCTCTGGTACCCCACCACTCACAAGAAGAGCGGCGAGAGACGTAACCGGGCTGTGCCGGGACATGAGTTTTCCGGCGTCGTCGCGGCTGTAGGCAAGGATACTGCCGGCTTTGATGTCGGTCAGGAAGTCTACGGCATGAATGACTGGTTTTTCGATGGCGCCACGGCAGAGTACTGCATCACGCAGCCGAGCAGTATTGCGCCAAAGCCTACGGGTTTAACGCACATTGAGGCCGCTTCCGTTCCCATTGGAGCGCTGACTGCGTGGCAGGGGTTGTTCGATCGCGCGAGGCTTCAGGCTGGAGAGCGCGTACTCGTGCATGGCGGAGCAGGTGCCGTTGGCCTCTTCGCCATACAGCTGGCCCGTGTTCACGGCGCTCATGTGGTTTCTACGGCGTCCGCGCGAAACCTTGCATTTGTATCGGGGTTGGGCGCCGAGCAGGTTTTCGACTACCAAGCAGCTCGCTTTGACGAAAAGCTCTCGGAAATAGATGTCGTGTTCGACACCGTCGGCGGCGAAACTCTGCAGCGATCGTGGGGTGTGCTCAAGCCCGACGGAAGGATGATCACGATCGCCGCGGAAAGCGAGGCCACTACCGACGAGCGAGTGAAGCAGGCGTTTTTTATCGTCGAACCGAACCATGAACAGCTAACCCGGATTGGAAAGCTGCTGGAGACAGGCCGTCTCCAGACAGTCGTCGATGCCGTGTTGCCGCTCGCTCAAGCGTCGTCGGCCTACACTGGAGAAGTAAAGGAAAGACGCGGCCGCGGGAAACTTGTCATTGCGGTGGTGGCAGAGGAAGGTACCGGCGGAAAAGTTTAGCGGTCGCGGGATACCCCGTCGTGCGGAGTCATTTAATCTTAAGCCAAGGGGAAACTTCAATGCCATACGTGACTGTCGGTAAGGAAAACTCAAGCAATATCCAAATTTATTATATGGACTGGGGCAGTGGACAGCCCGTGGTTTTCAGTCATGGCTGGCCGCTCAGCGCGGAAGCCGACCCTGATTCTTCATGGCGATGACGATCAGATCGTGCCCATCGGCGCCTCGGCGATGATGTCGTCCAAAATCATCAAGAACGCACAGCTTAAGATCTACAAGGGCGCACCGCACGGCATGTGTACAACCCTCAAAGACAGAGTGAATGAGGATCTGCTCGCGTTCATCAAGAGTTAGAGCGAACGGGTTTTATCATCGACACGATCTTGGCCCCTTGAGTAGGGAGCAGGACATGAGAGAATTGACCAAAGGGCCCGTTCAAAGTTCCGGGTTCCGACTTCAACGTTCCCCTCCTCCTAACCTTGAACTTTGAACCCGGAACTCGGAACGGTGTTGTTAGAGAGGAGAAAAGACGATGCAGGCGACTGATGCTCCTTTAGACATGACCATCAATTTGACAGTAAATGGCGCACGGCAGGCGATCACGGTGGACGTTCGCACGTCGCTGTTGGATCTGCTGCGCGAGCGACTCCAATTGACCGGCACCAAAAAGGGCTGTGATCACGGGCAATGCGGCGCATGTACGGTGCATGTGAATGGCAGGCGCGTGACCTCATGTCTTACCCTGGCCGTGATGCACGATGGCGATGAGATCACGACCATAGAAGGCCTGGGCACCCCCGACAACTTGCATCCCATGCAAGCGGCATTCGTCGCCTTTGACGGATACCAGTGCGGATATTGCACGTCGGGTCAGATCATGTCGGCGGTTGCATTGCTCAAGGAGCCGTGTGGTCCCGACGACGCGGCTGTGAAGGAACTGATGAGCGGCAACATCTGCCGCTGCGGAGCCTATGCGAATATCGTGGCCGCAATCCAACAAGTTCGCAAAAACATTTAGCCGCAAGCAGGAGCGATCCCATGCATACCTTTGAATTTGTTCGGCCAGCAGATTCTGCTGCGGCGGTGGCGACCGCCGCGCAGGCGAAAACCGCGCAGCAGGGCGCGGATGTGCGGTTCGTCGCCGGCGGGACGACCTTGCTGGACTTGATGAAGCTGAACGTCGAAACGCCCGGGCGGGTAATCGACATTAACCGTTTGCCCCTCGACAAGATCGAAGCGGCATCCGATGGCGGGCTCAAGATCGGCGCCACCGTTCGAAATTCAGATCTCGCGCACCATCCGACGGTGGAACGCGATTACTCCGTGCTTTCGCAGGCGATTCTCTCCGGCGCCTCGGCCCAACTCCGCAACATGGCGACCACGGCCGGCAATCTTGTGCAGCGCACGCGCTGCGTGTACTTCCGCGATACCGCCATGCCGTGCAACAAGCGAGAGCCTGGAACTGGATGCCCGGCGATCACCGGAGCTAACCGTATGCTCGCTATCCTGGGAACAAGCGAACACTGCATCGCGACGAACCCGTCCGACATGTGCGTGGCGATGGCGGCACTGGAAGCGACGATCCATGTGCAAGGCCCCACCGGTGCGCGCGCGATTCCCATCGGTGACTTTCATCTTCTGCCCGGCAGCACACCGGATCGCGAAACTGTGCTCGAACCCGGCGACCTCATCACACACGTCACGCTTCCACCGCCAGTCGCGGGGAGCAGACAGGTTTATCTGAAGCTTCGCGACCGGGCGTCCTACGAGTTCGCTTTGGCGTCGGCGGCCGTAGTTCTCACGGTTGCGGACGGGAAAGTGACTCGGGCACGGATCGCGCTGGGCGGCGTCGGCACCAAGCCATGGCGATCTCCCGAGGCGGAAGCTGCGCTCGTGGGGCAGCCTATAAACCAGACAAGCTTTCGCAACGCGGCCGAGGCGGCCTTACGCGACGCCAGACCCCAGAGTGAGAATGGATTCAAAATCGAGTTGGCCAAGCGCTGCCTCACGCACGCGCTCCAGATGGCCACAGCGTGATTCATTGAAGGAGTGAACATGGCAGCGACAGCAGGTAGTCCCACGACATCACCGATCGGTCGAGACACGCCTCGTGTTGAGGGCCCACTTAAGGTGACCGGGAAGGCGCAGTACACCTCAGACTTCCATTTTCCCGGGCTGCTGTATGCCGTTCCGGTCGGAGCGACGATTGCCAACGGCCGGATTCTGGAACTGGATACGGCCTCGGCCGAAAAGATGCCGGGTGTGCGGGCGATCTTTCATCGGGCGAATATCGGAAAGATCTTCCGCTCGACTCTGCAACCAAATTTTCAAGGCGTTTGTGAAGAGCGCCGTCCACCGTTCGAAGACGATATCATTCGGTACTACGGCCAATATATCGCGCTCGCCGTGGCCGACACTTTCGAAACTGCCAAAGCCGCCGCCGATGTAGTTCGCGCAACGTATGCCGCGGAAAAGCCTAACGTCGAAACACATTTGGAAGCTGACGACGATCCCGATGAGGTTGACACGACGTTCGGCCCGCGGCACCGCCTGGACAGCCAGCGCGGGGATGTCGACGCCGCCTTCGCGAGCGCCCCGGTGAAACTCGATCAGACTTACGTGACGCCGTCCGAAACGCATAACCCCCTTGAAACACATGCAACGACTGCGATGTGGGATGGCGCGATGTTGACGCTGTACGAGTCTTCGCAAGGAGTCGTCAACCTGCGGAATGTGCTAGCGCAGATGTTCGACTTGCCGAACGAGAACGTCCGGGTCATCACCAAGTTCGTGGGCTCAGGTTTCGGCAGCAAACTGTGGCCATGGACGCTGTGTCCGCTCGCCGCCGCTGCAGCGCGGCAACTCGGCAAACCGGTGAGATTGGTACTCCCCCGCAAGATGATGTTCCACGCCGTCGGTCACCGGCCGCGCACCCAACAGCGCGTCCGTATCGGCGCAACGCCGGAGGGCAAACTGATCTCGCTGCAGCACGATTACATTTATCAACGGTCGATGCTCGATGCGCATCATGAAGATTGCGGCGAGGCGACGCCGTTTCATTACAGCGTACCTAACCTGCGCGTTACCTTCGGCCGCGCCAAGCGAAACATCGGCGGAGGAGCCGATATGCGCGGCCCGGGCGCAGTGCCCGGTTTGTACGCGACTGAATCCGCGATGAATGAAATGGCGTATCAACTCAAGATCGATCCGGTGAAATTTCGGATCATCAATGAGCCGAAGATCGATGAGGGACTGAGACTTCCATTCTCGTCGCGCCATTTGCTCGAATGTTTTGAACTCGGCACAGAGAAGTTCGGTTGGTCCAGGCGCAATCCCGTCGTTGGCTCGATGAAGCGCGACGGTGTGACCTTGGGCTGGGGAATGGCCGGTTGCGCGTGGATCGCTGCACGGTTTCCGGCCGCAGCCACTGTGGAATTGCGGGCTGACGGCACCGTCCGGGTCGCCTGCGCTACGCAGGACATCGGCACCGGCACGTACACGAACCTCGCGCAGCTTGCCTCGCACAGGACCGGCGTGCCGCTCGACAAAGTCGAAGTGGCGCTCGGCGACACGTCGCTTCCGGAAGGTCCCACCTCGGGCGGTTCGCTGGCCACTGCGTCGATCGTCCCAGCCGTACTCGCAGCAGCCGACAACGCGATCGCCTCCCTCATGACGATTGCGACGGGAATGACCGGGTCGCGGTTCGAGAATCGCCAGCCCGACGATCTTGCCTTCAGTGACGGGGTGATCTTCGTGAAAGCGGACGGTCCTGCGAATGGTGTTCCGTTCGACGAGATACTCCGGCGTGCGAATCTTCGGCTAGCCACCGGCAGCGGCAAGGCCGAAGCGACATTTGGCAATCCCAAGCCGAAGTTCTCGACACACTCATTCGGTTGTCACTTCGCTGAGGTTACTTGGCAACCCGAGATTGCTCGCCTGCGGGTCAGTCGCGTTGTGACCGTCATCGATGCCGGAAAGATCCTCAATACCCTCGCCGGTCGAAACCAGATTCAGGGCGCGGTGGTGATGGGAATCGGCATGGCGCTCTTAGAGCACACTTCTTACGATCCGCAGAACGGCGCTCCCATCAACAGCAGTCTCGCGGACTACATCGTAGCGGTAAATGCCGACTCGCCGCCGATCGACGTGTACTTCCTCGATTATCCCGACAAAGAGATCAACGAAGTCGGCGCACGCGGGATCGGAGAGATCGGTCTGGCCGGCATCGCTGCTGCGATCACGGCGGCGGTCCATCACGCAACCGGCGTTCGCGTGCGGGAACTGCCGGTAAAGATCGAAGATTTGTTGGCGTAACGCATTCCCCTCTCCGCGACGGCTTTACCGTGTAGACGGATGAACTGGCCCAGCTCACGATCTACAAGGGCGGTATTCTCGCTCATGCTGCAGCAGCGTAGCGTCTCGAGTTCACCGACTGGGTCGCCGATAGCGATAGCGACGATGCTCGACTTTGCGTCACGGCACAATGTCACGCCGCAGAACGAGCACTTCCCGATGAGCGCTATCCACGAGGCGTTCGCCCGGCTCGAATCAGGCAAGGCTCATTACCGTATTGTGCTGGACGGGGATTTCTGATCTGACCAGCGAATTTTTCTAGTGACGAGACGTTTTGGAGGTAAACCACATGAGCGGCCCACAGAAGACAGCCATCGTGACCGGAGCTTCGCAAGGGATCGGCGCGGGAATCGTCAAAGCGTTTGTCGAACGCGGTTTCAATGTCGTTGCCAGTTCCCGGAAGATGGCCCAATCCACCGAAGTTGCGGCTTCCAACCAGATCGCTCTGGTGGACGGCGACATCGGCGAGCCGGCAACTGCCGCCAAGATCGTCGAGACGGCGCTGTCTCGCTTCAAGTCGATCGACGCACTGGTGAATAACGCCGGCATCTTCTTCACCAAGCCGTTCACGGACTACACCTCCGAGGATTTCAAGTCGCTCGTCTCGACGAACGTCGAGGGTTTCCTGTACCTCACCCAACTCACCATCAAGCAAATGTTAGCGCAGAAGACCGGCGGGAGCATCGTCACGATCACAGCAGCCCTTGCGCGCAACCCGATCCGGGGCGTCACGGCGGCGGTGCCGATGATCACCAAAGGCGGTCTCGAAACGATCACCCAGCACCTCGCGATGGAGTACGCGAAAGACGGCATCCGCGTGAACGCTGTCGCGCCGGGCACCGTCTACACGCCGCTTCACCGGGACACTCCGAAAGAAGTGATGGAGAGCCTCTCGCCGATGGGTCGGCCTTCGACAGTTAAGGACATTGCGGACGCCGTCTTGTACCTAACCGATGCCGCGACGGTCACTGGTCACATCCTGTATGTCGATGGCGGCGCTCATTTCGGTCGGTGGTAATTGAAAGGAGCAACTCAAAACTTATGAAAGCGGCATGGTATGAAAAACAAGGCGCTGCGCGGGCTGTTTTGACCATTGGTGAGATGGACGCGCCACAGCCTCTCGCAGGCGAAGTTCGCATTCGTGTTGCCGTTTCAGGCGTGAATCCCGGCGATGTGAAAAAGCGTGGAGATGCGTTCGGAGTTGGGATGCCATATCCGCGTGTCATTCCGCACAGCGATGGTATGGGGACGGTTGATGCCGTGGGGGAAGGAGTATTACAGGAATGGATCGGACGGCGTGTTTGGTGTTACGGGGCTCAGTCTTACCGTCCTTTTGGCACCGCCGCCGAATATACCGTCGTTCCTTTGCAGCAGGCGGCCCCGCTGCCCGAAACCGCGCCGGTCGAGCAGGGCGCCTGTCTCGGTATTCCCGGCATAACCGCTCATCGGGCTGTTCATGTGGCGGGACCGATCCAGGGGCGCACAGTGTTGGTTCAAGGCGGCGCTGGTGCGGTCGGGGTTTGCGCCGTTCAACTCGCGCATCGAGCGGGAGCGCGAGTCATCGCTACTTGCCGTTCTGAAAGCGATAAGAAAATCGCTTCGGCTGCGGGTGCGGATGAGGTCTTGTTGACTGATGCAAAGTTAGTCGAACGCATCCGGAAATTAGCTCCCGACGGAATTCATCACATCGTTGAAGTGGCTTTCGCGGCGAACATTAAGATTGACGTTGAAATGTTAGCGCAAGGTGGTTCTATCGCAACCTACGCCACAAATGCTCCCACGCCGGAAATTCCATTCTGGCAACTCGTCTTTATGAACGCCAGGATTTTCTTTATCGGCAGTGACGATATACCGATTGAGGCAAAGATTGAAGCCACTCGCGCGATTAATCGGGCACTTGAAGCAGGGTGGAAGGGGTTTGAGATTGCCGAAAGGTTTTCATTAGATGAGATCGCAAAGGCACACGAGTTCGTCGAACATCCGACAAAGTCCGGGCGTGTGATTGTAATGATTTGACACTCAGCGAAAGCAGAGTGTAAACAACGACCGCCTAACAACACGGTGCAGCAGAGCGCGCGACTTTGACTTCAACCGTTACTCGCCTTGATATTGAGAACCACAGTGGAAGGAATGACACGATGACCACAAACAAATCGGAGGAATCATGAGCACCACGGCCTCTCCCATCCAGCGCGAGCCGGAACTCCTCGGACAAACCGTCGTCGTGATCGGCGGCAGCGCCGGCATCGGGCTCGAAACCGCCCGACGCGCACGCGCTGAGGGGGCCAAGCTGATCCTCACCGCTCGGAATCGCGAGCGCCTCCAGCGCGCCGCGGGCGAGATCGGCGCGCTGAGCACCGCCGCCTTCGACGCCAATGATCCGACTTCGCTGGAAAGATTCTTCCGAGACCTGCCGACCCCGATCGACCACGTGATGGTCACCGGCCCCGGGCCGCATTATTGGCCCCTGCGGGAGATCGAGTTCGAGCAGGCGCGCCTGGCCATCAGCGAGCACATGTTGCTGGCACTCTGGGTCACGCGCAACGCCGCCCCCAGGGTCAGGCCCGGCGGCACGCTGCTGTTCATGGGCGGCACTGGCGGCAGGCGCGTGGGTCTCGGGCTCGGACTTCTGTCGGCGGTTACCGCCGCGATGCCTGCGCTGACCGCCAGTCTTGCGCTCGAGCTTGCTCCCGTCCGAGTCAACCTCATCGCCGCGGGCTTCGTCGACACACCGTTGTCGGCATCGCTCCTCGGCGATGAACTCGAAAACCGCCGCAATCAGCTTCGCGCCACGCTTCCCATCCGGCGCGTCGTTGGACCGGCCGACGTCGCCGCGCTCGCCGTACACATCATGATTAACACGCCCTCACGGGCGCGACCTACGACGTCGACGGCGGCCAGCAGCTTGTCGAGGGCTAACTAAAGAGACCAGCATGAGCAGTATGGGAATCCATGATTTGTGGAGGTGCTTTTAAGGCCAATGCTTTATGCGCTGCGAAGCTGCCGTATCCCTCCCGTTTTTGAAAGGAGTCTGACATGCCGAACGAAAAAATTATCCTTCTGTTCCAAGCGAAAGTTCCACCGCAACACCGGCCCGAGATTCTGGAAGCCGCCCGCCAATACCTGCCGCTGGTGCGGGCGGAACCTGGTGTGGAGGCCTTCTACCAGACGGCGCGAGAGGACGATCCCAATACGCTTGTTTTCTTCGAGGTCTACTCGTCGCAAGCCGCACACGATTTCCATCTGCAACAGGAATACACAAAAAAATTCTTGGCGACGCTTAAGAGCAAGCTTGCGGAAGAGCTGGTGAGGACAAAGCTGTTCGAGCTTGGTTAGTAAGCAAAGACACCATCGCACAAGGGACGACGAGTTGGATGGAGGAAATAACATGGCGAATCCCATTCTGGTCACCGGCGCGGCGGGCCGCGTCGGCGCGGTGGGGCGGACGGTCACCGAACTGCTGTTGAAGCAAGGCAAAGCGGTGCGTGCGATGGTGCGAAATGAAGACGAACGCGCTCAGGCGTTGCGCGACATGGGTGCGGAGGTGGTAGTCGGCGATCTGCTCGATCTCGATTCGATGCACAGGGCGATAGCCGG
>Ga0081455_10003227_pt1 | contig 18892 bp, 12 predicted proteins | sample TabmetS3T2R1_FD_70207 | JGI IMG/M metagenome (GOLD analysis project Ga0081455, IMG submission 70207) | Tabebuia heterophylla rhizosphere microbial communities from the University of Puerto Rico - S3T2R1 | ecosystem: Host-associated > Plants > Roots > Rhizosphere ... | reverse complement strand
CGGGCAACTGGGGCTCGATATGGAAAACAAGCTGGTCGGCGCACCAGGCGATTTTCGCGCCCAGGCTGAGAAGGCAGTCGAAAACCTGGAGCTCGCGCTTGCCGACGCCGGCGCCGCGCTCAAGGACGTGGTGAAGATCAACAACTATCTGGTCGACATGTCGCACCTCTCGATTTTCCGCGAGGTGCGAGACCAGCACTTCAACATGTCGGCGCCGCCGGCGAGCACGACAGTCGCCATCTCGCAGCTGGCGAGGCCTGGCGCCCTGTTCGAGATCGAGGCTATCGCGGTGCTGCCGGCAAAAGCCGCGAAAGCGACAAGGGCCGCTGCGCGACGAGGCGGGAGAAAGGTCAGGGCACGGCGTCGCCGAAGGTGAGCGGCAGCAACGCGGGCAGATGAAAGCAAGCGCTAGTGCGCTTCGTCCCAGTTGTCTGCAGCGCGCGCATCGACCTGTAACGGCACATGCAATACGACGGCGGGGTCGGGAGCGCTCTGCATCACGCTCTTGATGATGGGCAGCGTGCGCTCGATCTCGCCTTCGGGCACCTCGAAGATGAGTTCGTCGTGCACCTGCAGCAGCATTTGCGCGTTTAACTTGTCTTTCTTCAGCTCCGGTTCGATGCGAATCATGGCGCGGCGGATAATGTCGGCCGCCGAGCCCTGCAGGCGTGCATTGATTGCGGCGCGTTCGTTGAAGGAGCGGATCGACGGATTGCTGGCTCGGATATCCGGGTAATGGCACTTGCGGCCAAACAACGTGAGCACGTAGCCATGCTCGCGGCAGAACTCGCGTGTTTCATCCATATAGTCCCGAATCCCGGGGAAGCGCTCAAAATATTTCTTGATATATGCTCCAGCTTCCTTGCCATCGATCCCGAGTTGGGCGGCAAGCCCAAATGCCGAAATGCCGTAGATGATGCCGAAATTGATCGCCTTGGCTCGCCGGCGGATGTCGGGCGGCATGTCCTTGACCGGCACGCCGAACATCTCGGACGCAGTCATTGCGTGAATATCGACGCCATCCTGGAACGCCTTGCGCAGCGTCGGCACGTTGGCGACTTCGGACAAGAGCCGAAGTTCAATTTGCGAATAGTCCGCCGACACAAGCTTTTTACCCGGCGCCGCAACGAAGGCCCGGCGAATTTTACGGCCGTCCTCCGTGCGGATCGGGATGTTTTGCAAATTCGGTTCTGACGACGACAACCGGCCGGTCGAGGTGGACGCGAGCGCGTAGCTCGTATGGACGCGATGCGTTCTCGGGTTGACGTAGTTCGGCAGTGCCTCGGTATAGGTCGAGCGCAGCTTTGACACCTGCCGCCAATCGAGAATCACCTGCGGAAGCTTGTGTCCCTGCTCAGCCAGCTCCTCTAGTGTGCGCGCGCCGGTCGACCATTGGCCGGTTTTGGTTTTGGTTCCGCCTGGCAATCCCATCTGTCCAAACAGGATGTCGCCCAACTGCTTCGGGCTGCCCGGGTTGACCTGCGTGCCGGCAATCCTGTTGATTTCCTGTTCGAGTACACTCTGTTTCTTGCCGAAATCGTTGGAGAGCTGCGACAGCACGGCGGGGTTAACCGAAATGCCGCGCTCCTCCATGCACGCGAGAACGCGCGGCATGGGCCTTTCCAGAGTCTCGTACACGCGGGTTACTTTTTCGGCGGCCATCCGCGGCTTCAACGCCTGCCAGAGTCGCAGCGTCACATCGGCATCCTCCGCGGCATACGCGGCGGTGCGCGCGATCGGCGTCGCTTCCTGGGTGAAAAGCGCCTTGTCCTTATTCTTAATATCGTTGAAGCGCGATGGGCTGCGGGCGAGATAACGGGTCGCAACACTGTCCATATCGTGCGAGCCCTTGCCAGCATCCAGCACGTAGGACATCAACATCGTGTCGTCCGTTGCGCCCAGCCGGATGCCTCGGCGCGCGAGGACCAGCCAATCCCGTTTCACATCGTGTCCGATCTTGACGACGCATTCGTCTTCGAGAACGGACTTCAATGCATCAAGGGCCTGCTGCTCGGCGATCTGTCCGGCGCTGAGCTTTGCCGCGAACAGTCCTGTCGTTTCGCCCTCGTTGGCTTCGCGGTGGCCGAGCGGCAAATACGCGGCTTCGTTCGGCGCCACGGCAAGGGCAAGGCCGCACAGCGCGGCTTGCATCGGGTCGAGGCCGGTGGTTTCGGCCTTGAGGACCAACAAACCGGTATCGTGGGCCCGGTCGATCCAATGTCGGAGGCGCTCGAGGGTTGTGATCGTTTCGTACTTCGCAGCGTCGAGCCTGGTCGCCCGCAACGCCCCCAGTCGCCGCTCGGCGAGAGAGATCGGCGTAAGCGGGGAGGAACCGGGAGTCGCGCCTGCTGCGGCCTTGCGCGGAGGCGCGCCGAGCGGCAGTTGGCCTTGCCCTCCGGTGCGGCCCGGCGGGACGGGCATGGCATCCGCCGCTCCGCCAGAGCCGGCCGCCGTCGTGGATGTCGATTCGATCTGCCTCGCATCGACGCCGCCCTTTTCCGCGACGCGTTGCATCAGCGTCTTGAACCCCATCGCTTTGAGAAAGGTGATCAGCGTCCTGTAATCGGGTTCGTTCACGCCAAGGTTGTCAACCGGCACTTCGAGCGGCACCCGATCATCAAGCGTCACAAGCTTCTTCGAAATTCGCGCAGCTTCGGCGTTGTCAATGAGCGCCTGGCGGCGCTTCTCCTGCTTGATCTCGCCGGCCCTCTGCAGAAGTGTTTCCAGATCGCCATATTCGACGATCAGCTGCGCCGCAGTCTTTACGCCAATGCCGGGGACGCCGGGCACATTGTCCGTCGAATCGCCAATGAGCGCCTGCACCTCGATGACCTTTGCCGGCGGCACGCCGAATTTCTCGATCACTTCAGGAATGCCGATACGGACATCCTTCATCGTGTCGTACATGATGACGCAGTCATTCACGAGCTGCATGAGATCCTTGTCGGACGACACAATGGTGGCTGTCGCGCCGGCCTCGCAGGCCATGCGTGCGTACGTTGCGATCAGGTCATCGGCTTCGTAACCGGCTTGCTCGAGGCATGGAATCTCGAAAGCCCGCACGGCTTCGCGGATCAGCGGAAACTGCGGAATGAGGTCGTCGGGCGGGGGCGGTCGGTGAGCCTTGTACTCCTTGAACATCTCTGTGCGGAAGGTCTGCTCCGACTTGTCGAAGACAACCGCGAGATGCGTCGGCCGCTCTTCGGGCTTCATCTCCTTGAGAAGCTTCCACAGCATGTTGCAGAAGCCGTAGACGGCGTTGACATGCGTGCCGTCCGGAGTCCGCGGCTCGAACCTGATCGCGTGATAGGCGCGAAAGATGTAGCCGGAGCCGTCTACCAGGAACAGATGATCGCCTTTCTTCAGCGGCCGCGGAGCGATTTTTCCCGGAACAGGCGGAGGCGCGGTTTTCGGTCTGGGGCTTGATTTTGCGGGCGCTGGCATGGGCCGAATGTGGGGCCGGATGCGGCGTTAATCAATCGGCCAAAAATGCCGGGCCACAGAAAATGGCCGGTGTCCTGGGGCTCTCGCCACTGCGAATGGCGTCTGCTATTCAGACGTCATTCGGCTTTGACCGGTTCGTCATCTTCATGATGGATTTCACATGCGCGTTGCCATGATCGGCACCGGCTACGTTGGCCTTGTTTCCGGCGCCTGCTTCGCCGATTTCGGCCACGAGGTCATTTGCGTCGACAAGGATAAAGCGAAAATCGCCGCCCTTCTGCGCGGCGAAATGCCGATTTACGAGCCCGGGCTCAATGACATGGTTGGCGCCAATATGCGCGCCGCCCGGCTGAAATTCACCAGCGAGCTTGCGGCCGCAGTCGCGGATGCCGACGCGGTCTTCATCGCGGTTGGAACTCCCTCGCGTCGCGGCGACGGCTTCGCTGATCTGAGCTTCGTCTATGACGCCGCGCGCGAGATCGCGCGAGCGCTCGATGGCTATACCGTTGTGATCACAAAATCGACCGTGCCGGTTGGTACCGGTGACGAGGTTGAACGCATCATCCAAGAGACGCGGCCGGACGTCGTTTGCGCAGTGGTGTCGAACCCCGAGTTCCTGCGCGAAGGGGCAGCGATCCGGGATTTCAAGCATCCCGACCGGATCGTGATCGGCACTACCGACGCGCGGGCGCGCGAATTGATGAGCGAACTGTACCGGCCGCTCTACTTGAACCGCTCGCCGATCATGTTCACCGACCGACGCACCGCCGAATTGATCAAATACGCAGCCAATGCATTTCTGGCCACCAAGATCACCTTCATCAACGAGATTGCCGATCTCGCGGAAAAAGTCGGAGCCGACGTGCAGGAGGTCGCGCGCGGAATGGGGCTGGACAACCGGATCGGCTCGAAGTTCTTGCACGCCGGCCCGGGCTTTGGCGGGTCCTGCTTTCCGAAGGACACGGTTGCGCTGATCAAGACCGCACAAGACCATGCCTCGCCGTTGCGCATCGTCGAGGCGGTTGCGGCGGTCAACGACGCGCGCAAGCGCGCGATGGCCCGCAAGGTATCCGCGGCGCTCGGAGGCGAGCTGCGCGGCAAAACGGTCGCTGTCCTCGGCCTGACATTCAAGCCCAACACTGACGATATGCGCGAAGCGCCGTCGATTCCGCTCATCACGGCGCTCCAGGATCTGGGCGCCAAGGTACGTGCCTATGATCCGGCCGGCATGGAACAGGCCAAGAGCGTCATTGCCAACGTTACCTTCTGCGGCGATGCCTACAGCTGTGCCGAGGGCGCCTCTGTTCTGGTCATCGTCACCGAATGGGAGCAGTTTCGCGCGCTCGATTTTGATCGGCTGAAGACCGTGATGGCGCAGCCGATTGTTGTCGATCTGCGCAATGTGTATCGCGCTGAAGAAATTGTCCGGCAGGGCTTTGTTTATGAAAGCGTAGGACGGCCGCGAAAATGATTTTTTACAGAAGTTGTCACGCCCCGCGGAAGCGGGGCAGCCAGTAACCTCCGAACTCGATTTCAATCGCATCATGTGTTTACTGGATTATCCGCTCGCGCGGGTAGTGACAGGCCGTAACCGTGGCACGAACCTTCGAAACACCGCTCCCGATAGACTCCGCACTGCCGGATGTCGCCGCAGCGCTGTCCACCAACAATGCCGCCGTCCTGGTCGCTCCGCCGGGTGCCGGCAAGACGACCCGCGTGCCCCTGGCCCTGCTTGATGAAGCATGGGCTACGAACAGGAAAATTCTTGTGCTTGAACCGCGGCGCCTCGCGGCGCGTGCGGCGGCCGTGCGCATGGCATCGACATTGGACGAGGAGGTTGGCGATACGGTTGGCCTGCGCGTGCGCTTCGGCTCAAAAATTTCGAGGCGCACGCGCATCGAGGTGGTTACCGAGGGCGTGTTCACGCGTCTGATCGTCGACGATCCCTCCCTGCAGGGTATTGCCGCCGTGCTGTTTGATGAATTCCACGAGCGGTCGTTGGATGCCGATCTCGGCCTGGCACTGGCGCGCGACGTGCAGCAGGGGTTGCGGGAAGACGTGAAGCTGCTTGTCATGTCGGCTACGCTTGACGGGGCGCGAGTGGCGGCGCTGCTCGGTGAGGCCCCTGTTATTGAAAGCGAAGGCCGCGCTTTTTCGGTGGAGACGCGGTACCTCGGCCGTGATCCACGCGCTCCCATCGAGCGGCAGGTCGCCGACGCCGTCGAACGCGCGCTCCGCGTCGAGTCCGGCTCATTGCTGGTATTTTTGCCGGGCGCCGGCGAAATCCGCCGTACCGAGGCGCTGCTGAAAGAGCGCATAAGAGACGCGGCTGTGGATGTTGTCGCGCTATTCGGCGCACTCGATGCCCGCGAGCAGGACCTTGCCATCTCTCCGTCGCCGCGGGGGCGGCGCAAGGTGGTGCTCGCGACTTCGATCGCAGAGACGTCGATCACGATCGAAGGCGTGCGCGTTGTCGTGGACTGCGGCCTGTCGCGCGTGCCGCGCTACGAGCCCGATGTCGGCTTGACGCGGCTGGAGACCGTGCGGGTCTCTCGCGCTGCCGCGGACCAGAGGCGCGGTCGCGCCGGCCGGACGGAGGAAGGCATTTGCTACCGACTTTGGGACGAGCCGCAAATGGGATCCCTCGAACCGTACACGCGGCCCGAGATATTGTCGGCCGATCTGTCGTCGTTTGTTCTCGATCTCGCGCAATGGGGTGCGGCTGATCCGGCCAAACTTGCTTTTCTAGATCCGCCGCCCCGGGCTGCGCTGACCGAAGCGAAGACACTGCTCACTGAATTATCGGCAATCGATCGCGATGGTCGCATCACCGATGAGGGCCGCCAATTGCGGAACTTGCCGTTGCCGCCGCGATTGGCGCGCATGGTGGTCGATGCGGCTGCCGAGGGCGCCGGCATGCTCGCTGCCAACATCGCCGCTGTCCTGACCGAACGCGGTCTTGGTGGTGATGACGTCGATCTCGGCCACCGGCTTGACCAGTTCCGTCGCGATCGTTCCCGTCGAGCCGAGGATGCACGCGCAATGGCGCAGAGATGGGCCGAGGCGGTCGGCGGCAAGGAAGACGGCGATGAGCACTCCGCCGGCGCTCTGCTGGCGCTCGCCTATCCCGACCGCATCGCAAAGAATCGCGGCGGCGGTGGCGGCGCCTTTCTGCTTGCCAATGGTCGCGGCGGCGCGGTTGACCCTGCATCGGCCCTCGCGCGCGAACCGTTCCTGGCGGTGGCGGAGCTTACCGGAGCGGCGGCCTCAGGCCGTATCGTACTTGCCGCGCCAATAACCCTCGCCGAAATCGAGTCACGCTTCGCGCGGCATATCGAGGAGGACGAAACGGTCGCGTTTGATTCGACTTCCGCCTCGTTGCGCGCCCGGCGGCAGCGGCGGCTTGGCGCGCTGACTTTGACCGACCAAACCATGCCGGTTTCGCCCAATCTGGAAAATGCAAGGCTGCTGGCGGAAGGCATTGCGCGATCAGGCGTAAGAAGGCTGCCATGGAGCAAGGCGCAGCTTCAACTCCGCAAGCGCGTAATGTTCCTGCATCGGGCAGAAGGCGACGAGTGGCCCGATTTGTCGGACGAAGCGCTAGCCCCCACGGCAACGGAATGGCTTGCGCCATTTCTTACCGGGAAGACCGCGCTCTTGCAGATCGGCGCGGACGATCTTGGGGCAGCCCTGGATACGATGGTGCCTTGGGGATTGCGGTCACGGCTCGAGGCTGAGGCGCCGACCCACTTTGCCGCCCCATCCGGCTCCGCGGTGCCAATCGACTACGACGCTGAGGAAGGGCCGAAGCTTTCGATCCGCGTGCAGGAATTGTTCGGCCTTTCCGTCCATCCCACGATCGCCGGTGGGCGCGTGCCGTTGCTGATCGAACTGTTGTCGCCAGCCCATCGGCCGGTGCAAATGACCCGGGATCTGCCCGGTTTCTGGCGGGGCAGTTATAAAGACGTGAGGACGGACCTGCGCGGCCGCTATCCAAAACATCCGTGGCCGGAGAATCCGCTGACTGCGGCGCCCACCCGCCGTGCCAAGCGCCGAGGCGAATAGTTTCAATTCTAGTCATTCGGGTTACCCGGCGCTGACCATGCCCAGATGCACGGCCAATCGCGGCGCGTTCATTAAGCCGGCTTTGATCCTCGCGTGTGAGTATCGTCCCATCATTGGGCCTCGCCATGCGCCAATTCGCCATCTTTGCGGCCGCTTTGGTTGTGGCCGGCGGCTACGCGGCACGATATGCCGATCGTGCCACCGAGAGTCCCGCTGTCACCCAGGCGGCGGTGTTGCAGCCGTCCTACGAACCGCGGGAGCCAAGCACCTCCGGCCGCAGCCTGATGGTGGAAAGCGATCGTCAGGGTCATTTCCAGCTCGAGGCCAGGGTCGACGGACGCTTCATCGACTTCGTTGTCGACACCGGCGCCTCACTGGTCGTTCTGCGTGAATCGTCAGCGGCCCTGGCGGGCATTCGGCCGCAACCGCGCGACTACACCGCGACTGCCGTGACCGCCAACGGCAAGATCAAGGCCGCCCCGGCCAAAATTGACCGCATCGAGATTGGCGGTATCACTGTCTTTGACGTGCCGGCCATGGTGCTGCCCGACGAGGCGCTGAGCAAAAACCTGCTGGGCGTCTCGTTCCTCTCGCGCCTGAGACGCTACGAATACGCCAACGGCCGATTGTTGCTCGAGCAATAATTGCCGGTCGTTTCGGTTTAATCGGGGCAGGCTGCCGACTACTCGCCATTGTGGAATGTGGGCCTCCGGATCGCGGCCAAACACCGCTGCAACTGGACCGCTTTCCGGCGTTCCGGCGTTAGGGTATTTGAATTGCGCCGCCCTTGTTGAGGATCTGATGTTTCCCACCCCGAAACCCGCGCTCACTCCAAATACCTATGCATATGAATCCGCGCCGCTCGTTAAGCCGACCGGGTTTCGCGAATACGATGCGCGCTGGCTGCTTGAAAAAGAAGTCAACCTGATGGGGATGCAGGCCCTCGGATTGGGCCTCGGCACGCTCATCCGCGAGCTCAACGTAAAACCCGAGATCGTTACCGGCCACGACTTCAGGAGCTATTCGTCGGCCGTGAAGATGGCGCTTGTCTCGGGGTTGATGGCGTCCGGCTGCAAAGTTTATGACATTGGCCTTGCCATCACGCCCATGGCTTATTTCGCCCAGTTTGATCTCAACGTGCAGTGTGTCGCCATGGTGACGGCGTCGCACAACGATAATGGCTGGACTGGCGTGAAAATGGGCGCCAACAGGCCTCTGACATTCGGTCCGGTGGAAATGAAGCGCCTCAAGCAAATCGTGCTGAGCGGCAAATTCGATCTCGAAGGTGGCGGCAGCTACGAGTTCGTGGAGAATTTTCCCGAGCGCTACATCGCCGATGTCACCAAGCGACCAAAGATCAAGCGCAAGCTCAAGGTTGTTGCCGCCTGCGGGAATGGAACCGCCGGCGCTTTCGCACCGAGAATATTGCAAGCGATCGGATGCGATGTCGTACCGTTGGACTGCAATCTCGATCACACGTTCCCGCGATACAATCCGAACACCGAAGACATGAAGATGCTGCACGCCATGCGCGATGCAGTGCTGGTGAACCGGGCGGACGTCGCGCTGGGATTCGATGGCGATGGCGACCGTTGTGGCGTTGTGGACAACGAAGGCGAGGAAATTTTTGCTGACAAGGTCGGCGTAATGCTGGCCCGCGATATGTCGACGCTGCATCGAAACACGACTTTTGTGGTGGACGTGAAGTCGACCGGACTATTCCTCACCGATCCGGTGCTCAAGGAAAATGGCGTCAAGGTCGATTACTGGAAGCTGGCCCGCGATATGTCGACGCTGCATCGAAACACGACTTTTGTGGTGGACGTGAAGTCGACCGGACTATTCCTCACCGATCCGGTGCTCAAGGAAAATGGCGTCAAGGTCGATTACTGGAAAACCGGTCATTCGTACATCAAGCGTCGCGTGAATGAGCTTGGCGCGATAGCGGGTTTCGAGAAATCCGGGCACTTCTTCTTCAACAAGCCATTCGGCCGAGGCTATGACGACGGCATGATCTTCGCACTCGCCGTTTGCGACATGCTTGACCGCAACCCGGGAAAGAGCATGGCCGATCTACGCAAGGCGTTGCCGAAGACCTGGGGCTCGCCCACGATGTCGCCCCATTGCGACGACGAGAAGAAGTACGCGGTGGTCGATGCGGTGGTAAAGCACTTCGAGACGGCCAAGGCGAAGGCCGAGAAGGTTGCTGGCCAGCCGATCCGCGAGCTGGTTACCGTGAACGGGGTGCGGGTGACCGTTGAGGACGGAACCTGGGGCCTGGTGCGGGCTTCCTCAAACAAGCCGGAACTGGTGGTAGTCGTGGAAAGCCCGGTGTCCGAGCAACGCATGCGAGAGATGTTTCGGGCGGTCGATAGCGTGCTGCGCACGCATCCGGAAGTCGGTGCTTACAACCAGACGATCTGACGCGCCACGGCGTCAGGACTTTCTCCGTCGCGCCTGCCGATTGCCCGACCTGCCTTCGATCAGCACTTCCAGCAACGCCGAAATTTTTGGCGAACGGGCGCCCTTTCGCCAGGTCAGCACGGTTGGTGCATGACTGAATTCCGTGGGCAGGGGATGGATGCTGAGCTTGGCCTGCGGAAACGTCGCCAGCACCATGCGTGGCAGAATCGAAATGCCCATGCGAGCGGCGGTGCATCCGATCAGTGCATGCCAGGACGTCATTTCGATGATGCGTTCGGGAAGGACGCCCGCGCGCGCAAACCATTGCTGCATGCGCAGGCGATAGGCACAGCCATGTTCGAAGGCAAGCAACGTCTCCGACATGACATCGCGCGGTGAACGGATCGGCTTGTGGCCGGCTTCGGCCACAAGCACCAGCTCTTCATCATAGACCGTCGACTTGTCCAATGATGGATCGTTGACCGGGTCGGCAACGAGGGCGGCATCGAGTTCGCCGGCGAGCACCGCGGCCAGCAGGCGCGGAATGGTGTCGGAACGAAGTTCGAGCTCAACGTCGGGATAGCGGCGATGAAAGACGCTGAGCGGCTCCGGCAGGCGGATCGCGGCTGTGCTCTCGATGGAGCCAAGATGCAATGGCCCGCGGGGCGCGCCGTCATGGATTGCATCGCGCGCTTCCTGCGCGAGATCGAGCAGCCGGTCGGCATATTCGAGCAGCAGCTTGCCTGTGGGCGACAGGTGTAGGCGCTTCCCCTCGCGAATGAACAGGTTGACGCCGAGATCCTCCTCGAGTTGCCGTACCCGCGTTGTCACGTTTGACTGCACGCGGTTGAGCTTCTCGGCAGCGCGCGTAATCCCGCCTTCGTCGACGACCGAGCGAAAGATGCGCAAATCGGCCAGGTCCATCGTTCTCTCCATGAGAACCAAATGATTATAATTATTCATTTTATGAGATTTATGCACGAGCGTAAAGACCTAGCCGACAGCAATGGAGACATTGTCATGCGGCACGAAACGATCGATTTTTCAATGCTGGACTACAGGCGGCTTCCGCCCGAACAGCGCGCTGAGGTGAGGCGTTTGGCGCTGGCGCGGGCTCATGCCGCGCGCAGGCAAGCGTTGCAAGAGATGCTCGCGGGAATGGCAGTTTTCTTGCGAAAGCTCGTGGGCACCACCGTGCTTTGGCACAAAGACCTGCGCGCGCGTCTCGCCCGACACCGGGCGGCGACCGAGTTGCATTCACTCAATGACCGTGAACTGAAGGATATCGGCGTCTGCCGGTGCGAGATCAATGCGCTGGTCTTTGCCGGCCGGGCGTAAAGGAATTGCAGTTCCGTAACGGGTGCGGCACGCGGCGCTCTGTAGTATTGCTGCACCATGCGTATCGCCATTCTCGGCGCCGGCCCGGCGGGATTGTATCTTGCATATTTGATCAAGCGCCGTCGTCCGGACTGGGACGTCACTGTCGTCGAGCAAAATCGCGCCGATGCCACGTTCGGCTTTGGCGTCGTGCTCTCCGACAGCGCACTGGAATTTTTGCGCGAGGACGACGAGGCCACCTATTCGGCGATCGCACCCAACATGGAGTCGTGGTCTGATATCGCTCTCGTGCACCGCGGAGAACGTGTTGCGATCGATGGCATTGGGTTTGCCGCCATCGGCCGGCTCAAGCTGCTGCAGGTATTGCAGACCCGTGCCCGCTCGGTTGGCGTCGAACCGATTTTCGGACGCGTCGTTAGCGAATTGGATGAGTTGGGCAGCGCTGATCTCATCGTTGGCGCCGATGGTGTTAACTCGCTCGTACGGCGCACCCATGAGAAACAATTTGGCGCCAGCACAAAATTTCTGACAAATCATTTTGCCTGGTTCGGAACAAACAGGCGCTTTGAGACGCTCACCCAAACTTTTATCGAGAATGACCTGGGATTTTTCAACGCGCACCACTACCGGTATGCGCCCGGGCTCAGCACGTTCATTGTCGAAGTCGATCGAGCAACGTTCGAGCGAGCGGGTTTCGCGCAAATGAGCGAAGCGGAAACGCGAACACTCTGCGAACAAGTATTCGCAGAAGCATTGGAGGGCCACGCGCTCATATCGAATAATTCGATCTGGCGCCGCTTTCCAATCGTGCACAACGAGCATTGGCGGGCCGGCAACTGCGTGCTGATCGGCGACGCCCTGCACACCGCACACTTCTCAATCGGCTCCGGCACGCGTCTCGCCATGGAAGATGCCATAGCGCTCGACCGAGCCATTGCTGCGCGTCCGGATGATGTCAAGCCAGCGCTCGACGCCTACGAATCGGCGCGCCGGCCCATTCTCGAGAAACTTGTATCAGGCGCCAATCGGAGCGCGATCTGGTACGAGCAATTTGTCCAGCACATGCAATTGGCGCCGCTCGACTTCGCGATGAGCTATGTCACACGATCCGGGCGGGTCGACATCGATCGCTTGCGCAAACTCTCGCCGCGCTTTGTCGCTCGCTACGAACGTCACGGCATTTAAAGCGAGTTTCCGCCGACTGCGGCAAGATAACGGTTAACGACGCATAAATTTTTCGGCCGTACCATCGCACCAAATTTAGATCAGGTGAAAACATGTTCCGCGTCTTGACCTGCCTTACGGTTGAGCACGACTGGCGCCTTGTTGGCGTTGCCGCAGTGCTATGCCTGTTCGCGAGCCTGACCGCGGTTAACTTGTTCAACCGCGCGCGTGCAACCGCTGGTAGGGCCCGCACCCTCTGGATCATCGCGGCTGCGATCGCTACCGGCTTTGGCATCTGGGCGACTCATTTCGTGGCGATGCTGGCTTATGAGCCCGGCATCCCGATCGCCTACAGTCTCAGCTTGACGGTCCTGTCGCTTGCGGCCGCCGCGCTCATTACAGGTTCCGGCCTGAGCATCGCCGTCTATTCGGGCGCGTCGTGGGCGCCGGCTTTCGCCGGTGCGGTCGTGGGCGGCGGCATTGCGGCCATGCACTATACAGGGATGTTCACGGTCCAGATCCCCGGCCGGGTCACATGGGATCTTCCGCTTGTCCTCGCATCGATCTTCTTCGGTATGGCTCTCGGCGCGGCTGCGATGGTCGTTGCCATCCGCTCGTATCGCCGGCGTGACGCCGCACTGGCCGCCGTTCTGCTTACGCTCGCGATCGTATCGCATCATTTCACGGCCATGGGTGCGGTGGAGATTGTGCCCGATCCCGCCCGATCGATTGACGCGCTGACCTTGTCGCCGGCCGTTCTGGCGATAGCAATTGCCAGCGCCGCAATGGCCATTCTTTGTGTAAGCCTTGTCGGTGCTTTCGCCGGCCGTCGGCTGGACGAAAGCAGCACATTTCTCGCGATAGTAATCAACAACATGACCCAGGGGGTCATCTTGTTCGACGCCTATGAGCGTGTCCTTGTCTGCAACGATCGCTACATCGAGATGTATGGTCTGTCGCCCGACATTGTGAAACCTGGCTGCACGTTGATCGACCTGATTAACAATCGCATAACAACCGGTAGCCTCAACATCGACGCGGAAAACTATCGCAACGAAATTCTCGCCGCCGTAAAGCAGGGCCAGGCGATGAACAGGATCGTGGAGACGCCCGATGGCCGTGCCATTTCGGTCATCAATCGACCGGTCAAAGGGGGCCAGTACTGGATCGGCACCCATGACGACATTACGGAACGCATTCATGCCGAGCGCAGGAACGCTGCGATGTCCGAACAGGAGCGCCGCCGCGTCGAAATCGAAACGGAGATCCGGGCGTTTCGCAAAAGTGTCGCTGAAGTTCTGTTGACGGTGACCGAAAGCACCGCAGCCCTGAAATCGATTGCGGTAGATCTGTCGGGTTCATCGGGCCGCACATCCGAACGCACAGCCGGCGCAGTGGACATGTCCAATGAGGCATCCGCCAACATGACGGCGGCGGCAGGGGCTGCCGAAGAGTTGATCGCATCGATCGGCGAAATAGGTCGTCAGATCGGCCAGGCAGCGGAAGTCGCATCCCATTCCGTTGCCGAGGCTCGCACGACCGACGAGCATATGACCCGGCTTGCCGACACCGTCCAGCATATCGGCGAAGTCGTAAATCTCATCAGTCACATTGCCGGTCAGACAAACCTGCTCGCCCTCAATGCCACTATTGAGGCAGCGCGCGCCGGCGAAGCGGGTCGAGGCTTCGCGGTCGTTGCCTCGGAAGTGAAATCGCTTGCGGTGCAGACTGCGAAAGCGACCGAACAGATCGCCCGCCAGATCGAGGCGGTGCAAAATTCAACAAGGGTCGCAGTCGACGCAATTCGCCGGAATACCGAGCGCATGCGGGAGATCGACGGTTATACCTCCGCAGTGGCACTGTCCCTGCAGCAACAGGACAGTGCGACGGACGAAATCTCGCACAATGTGGCGAGCGCCGCGCATGGCGCCAAAGGAATGGTCACCGTGCTCGATGAGGTTACGCGGGCCGTTGGCGACACTCGCAGCGCGGCAAGCAAGGTGCTTAAAGCCTCGGAAACAGTCGAAGCTGCGGCGAAAAGCCTGCAGCGCGGCATTGAAGGTTTTCTGGGCCGCGTCGCCGTATGACCGCCGCTGACTAGTCCTTTTCTTCCTTGAACGTGTCGCGGAACGGATGGGCGGGGTAGACCCCGAGCACCGTCAGCTCCTTGGAAAAGAACGCCAATTCTTCAAGCGCGAAAACCAGCGCCCGATCGTCGGGATGACCCTCGACGTCCGCGTAAAACTGCGTAGCGAAGAAGTTGCCGCCGACCATGTAGCTTTCGAGCTTTGTCATGTTAACACTGTTGGTGGCGAAACCGCCGAGCGCCTTGTAAAGCGCGGCAGGCACGTTGCGCACCCTGAATACGAAAGTCGTGACGACCTTGCCGTTGCCTGGCTGGGCCCATTTTTTCTCGCGTGACAAAACGATGAAACGCGTCGTCGAATGCGATTCGTCTTCGACATTTTCTTTCAGGATTTCGAGGCCGTAGATATCCGCCGCCAGCCTCGATGCGATCGCCGCCCGCGCTGGATCCTTGGCTTCCGCAACCTCGCGCGCCGAGCCAGCGGTATCCGCCGCGACCACCGGCTTGAGCTTCAGTTCGCGGATGATGTTGCGGCACTGGCCGAGGGCCATCACATGGCTCTGTACCGTTCTGATCGTTTTGAGCGTAGCGCCCTTGGGGGCCATCAATTGATTGCGTATCGGCAGAAACCATTCCGCAACAATGTGCAGACCCGCGGTTGGCATGAGATGATGAATATCGGCAACACGCCCGGCTACCGAATTCTCGATTGGAATCATGCCCAGGTCGACGTCGCCGGCGATCACCGCGGCAAAGCAGTCTTCGAACGTGGGACAGGGCACCGGCTCGTGCTCCGGATAAGCCTCCCGACAGGCAAGATGCGAATTCGCCCCCGGCTCTCCCTGAAAAATGATCTTCTTTTTGGCCATGTCTACCCGCCTTGATGGGCGTTGCGTACGCAGACCTTCGGCCTCAAGTCAACCGCCGAGCAGTCTGCGCGCCTTGTCCAGGTCCCCGGGCGTGTCGACGCCCAAGGGCACGCTCTTAACCACAACGACGTCGATGCGCATTCCCGCGTCGAGCGCCCGCAACTGCTCCAGTTTTTCGCGCTGCTCGTTAGTCGACGGCGGCAGGGCGACGAAACGCTCCAACGCTGCCCGGCGATAGGCGTAGAGGCCGATATGATGATAGTGCGGCCCCGCGCCGGATGCGTCCTGGCGGCTGAAGCTTTTTGCCTGCAGGCGGTTTGGTGCGATCCGGGCGCCCGCGACCTTGACGACGCTTGAATTCGTCAGCTCGGCGCGATCGGTGATGACGGCTGCCAAGGTGGCGATATCAACCTGCGGTTCGGTAAGCGGTTTGAGCGCAGCGCGAATGTCCGCGGGATCGATCGTCGGCAAATCCCCCTGAACGTTGACGATGATGCTGAAGTCATGTTCGGGATCCAACGCTTCCAGCGCTTCGTAGATGCGATCTGATCCGGAGACGTGATCGCTTCGCGTCATCACTGCGCGGCCGCCGGCTTTTTCCACGGCTGCGGCAACCGGCTCGGAATCGGTCGCCACAACCACGTCGCCAATTTTGGCGGCTTCAGCGCGTCGAAGTACGTGCACGATCATCGGCATGCCATTCAGATCGGCCAAGGGCTTGCCTGGCAGGCGTGTGGACGCGAGGCGCGCCGGTATGAGGATGATCGCTTTGGGCATCGGGATTGCCGGCACGGATCGGCTGAATAACGAGTGTCAATAATGCCGCAGGCGCTTATACGGGTTGCCATAGGTCAGGCAAACCGGTATCTCAACGCCGCTGCCAGACCCTGTCGGCGCTCGCCCGCCCTGCCACGTCCCGCCTCGGGAGCTGTCTTTCGATGGATTCCTTCGAACTTAACAAGATTCTTGGCGCCATCCTTGGCACCTGCCTGATTCTGCTCGCGCTCAATATTGCGGCCGGTGCCATTTTCGCCCCCGAGAAGCCGAGCAAGCCCGGGTTCAACATCGCGGTGAAAGAGGCCGAAAGCGAGAAAGCCGGGCCCAAAGAACCCGAACAGCCGATCGAAACGTTGCTCGCCAAAGCTTCGGTGGAAAAGGGTCAATCAGCCGCGAAGCAGTGCCAGGCCTGTCACACCTTCGAGAAAGGCGGGCCCAACCGCGTCGGGCCGAACTTGTGGAATATCGTAAACCGGCCGCGTGCCTCGGAAGCCGGGTTCAACTATTCGGCGGCCATGAAAGGCAAGCCGGGAAACTGGAGCTTTGATGATCTCAGCAAGTTCCTTGCCAATCCGCGCGGCTACATCCCCGGGACGAACATGACCTTCGCCGGTCTATCCCGCGCTGAGCAGCGCGCCGACGTCATCGATTATCTGCGTACCTTGGCGGACAATCCGGTGCCGGTGCCCAAGGCCGCGGAAGCCGCGCCGGCAGGCGGCGAACAGAAGAAATAATCCCAACGGACGCAGCGCCAGCAAGTTCGATGGCCGGGCAGCGCCCGGCCATTTTGCGTGACTGGCCTGTGCTGGGGCCGGAAAATTGATGTTACGTTGCTGTAATGCGGGTTTTGACCGCTGGCGGGGCAACGAAAAAGCGCCTAATTATCCGCGAACGCGCTCTTCGAACAGGCCATGCGCACTACGAACAGGCCATGCGGGAGTACTGGATGAAAGTCAGTCGTCGCTCTGTATTGCGCGGCAGCGCATCGGCACTGGTTGCGCCCGTGCTGACGTCCTCAATATTGCCGAGCGGTCGTGCCGCGGCGGAAGCACCGACCTGGAAGCACGCGCTGTCTCTGTTCGGAGAGACAAAATATCCGGAAGGCTTCAGACATTTCGATTACGTCAATCCCAATGCGCCGCAGGGCGGAATCGTGCGTCAACTCGCCCTCGGCACGTTCGACAATTTTAATACGGTCGTGTCGGGCGTGAAAGGAAACATCGCCGCGGGCACCGAGTTGCTCATCGAGTCGCTCATGACTCCTGCGCTCGACGAGGTCTCGACCGAATATGGATTGTTGGCCGAGGCAGTCAGCTTCCCGGACGATTTTTCTGCGGTCACATATCGCCTGCGCGCCGGGGCGCGATGGCATGACGGGAAGCCGATCACTCCCGATGACGTTCTTTATTCATTGGATGTACTGAAAAAGAACAGCCCGTTCTATGGTGCCTATTATCGCCATGTGGTGAAGGCAGAGAAGTCCGGCGAGCGGGACATCAGGTTTGTCTTCGATGGCCCCGGCAACAGGGAATTGCCGCACATCGTCGGCCAACTGCCTGTGCTCGCGAAACACTGGTGGGAAGGGACAGACAAGTCGGGCCAGAAGCGCGATGTCACTCAAACCACGCTTGAGCCGCCGCTGGGATCCGGGCCCTACCGTATCAAGGAATTCGTGCCGGGCCGCACGCTGGTCTACGAAAAGGTCGACGACTATTGGGGCAAGGATCTCAATGTCATTATCGGCACCCGCAATTTCCAGACGATCCGTTACGAATATTTCCGGGATTCGACGGTCGCGCTCGAGGCGTTCAAGGCCGATCAGGCCGACTGGCGCATCGAAAACAGTGCCAAGGAATGGGCGACCGCTTACGATTTTCCGGCTGTGCGCGAGAAGCGCGTCGTTACGGAGGAATTCCCGATCCGGAACGTGGGCGTCATGCAGGCGTTCGCCTTCAACGTCCGGCGCGAAAAATTCAAGGACCCGCGCGTCCGCCGCGCTTTCAATTTCGCCTTCGATTTCGAAGAGATGAACCGACAGATTTTTTTCGGCCAGTACAAGCGTATCGCCAGCTACTTCGAAGGCACGGAGCTGGCATCGTCGGGGATCCCGGAAGGCATGGAACTCGAAATCCTGCAAACGGTGCGGGACAAAGTACCGGCCGATCTGTTTACCCAGCCCTATACCAATCCGGTTGGCGGCAATCCGCAGAACGTGCGTAACAACACGCGCGAGGCTCTCGCCCTGCTTCGCTCCGCCGGCTACGAAGTTCGCAACACGAAGCTGGTCGGCGTCAGTAACGGAGAGCCCTTGAACGTCGAGCTGCTGGTGGAGCAGCCCGCATTCGAACGGATCATGCTGTTTTATAAGCCGTCGCTGGAGCGGCTTGGCATTGGTGTTTCCGTGCGCACGATCGACGCCTCGCAATATGAGAACAGGTTGCGCCAATGGGATTTCGACATCATCATTAACTCGTGGGCTCAATCGCTCTCTCCCGGCAACGAGCAGCGCAATTTCTGGGGTTCGCAGGCGGCGGACCAGCCGGGGTCGCGAAATCTCGTCGGCATCAAAAACCCCGCTGTCGACACGCTTATCGATCGCGTGATCTTCGCCAAGAGTCGTGCGGAGCTGGTCGCCGCCACCAAGGCTCTCGATCGCGTGCTGTTGTGGAATTTCTACGTCGTTCCGCAATGGACGTACGGGAAGCAGCGGACCGCGCGCTGGGACCGTTTCGGGCGTCCCGAGATC
>Ga0081455_10003226_pt1 | contig 18892 bp, 19 predicted proteins | sample TabmetS3T2R1_FD_70207 | JGI IMG/M metagenome (GOLD analysis project Ga0081455, IMG submission 70207) | Tabebuia heterophylla rhizosphere microbial communities from the University of Puerto Rico - S3T2R1 | ecosystem: Host-associated > Plants > Roots > Rhizosphere ... | reverse complement strand
CGGTTTCGTCGAGATCGGGGAAGTCGCTCGTGCCGACGAGCGAATCCGTGCGCCGCGCGGTATTGGCCTCGCGCGCCGTTCTGACCTTGGCGACGGCCTGCTGGATCGATCCGGTTTCGAGCGCCCGCGCCACGCCGCCCTCCCGCTCGATGTCCTGGAACAGGCCCCAAGCCGCCTCGGCGAGCGCATCGGTGAGCGCCTCGATCGCACCCGACCCTGCGGCGGGGTCGGCGACGCGGTGGATGTTCGCTTCCTCGATCAGGATCGTCTGCGTGTTGCGGGCAATGCGCCGGGCGAACGCATCGGGAAGTCCGAGCGCCGCGCTGAACGGCAGGATCGCGACCGCATCTGCGCCGCCCGCAGCAGCACCGAGCGCCGCTATCGTGCCACGCACGATGTTCCCGTGCGGATCGCGCTTTGTCATCATGCGCCAGGCCGTCTCGGCGGAGATGAAAGCGGGGCGCGGTTGCAGTCCGCAAGCTTCCTCGATACGCGCCCACAGCTTCCGGATCGCGCGGAACTTGGCGATGGTGAGGAACTGGTCCTGATCGGCGGCAAGGCGGAAATAGATCAGCTTTCGCGCGTCTTCGAGCGCGATGCCGCCTTGCTCGAGCGCGCGGAGATAGGCGATTGTACTTCCGAGCACGAAGGCAAGCTCCTGCGCTTCCGAGCCGCAAGCGGCATGGATCACCCTGCCGTCGGCGGCGACAAAGGGTCCGGCGAAGCCTAGGCCCGCGAGGTCGGAGACGAGCGCGGCAAGGAGCGGCGCGATGTCCTTCCACGGGAGGGGACTCCCCCCGGCCAAGGCCATGGCGCTCAGCGGATCGAAGCCGAAACGGATGGTCGTGGCCTGCTGCGGAATCGCGCGTGCCTTGACCAGAGTGGCGAGAAGGCCCGCCGCGTCTTTCGATTGAAGGCCGAGATCGAGGTCGATGGCAATGCCGGCATCGAGATAGACCTCGTCGAGCGCCGCGCTGATCGCGGTGCCGTTGGCGGCAAGGGCATAGCCGTGATCGCCGACCGCGCCTTCGAAAACAAGCGTAATGCCGTTCGCGCCGTTGGTGAGGTCGTCGAGGATTTGCGCGTTGGCGGCCTTGGCGTCGGGGTGGTCGATCCGCTGCATCACGCTCCACGGCAGGCCCGGCGCGCGGCCCGCGATCGGGCGCGCCTCGCGCGCGCGGCCGTAGAGCGGCTCGATGGCAATGCCGTCATAGGTCTTGGCCTTGAGCGCGGCGAAGGGCGTGCCTTTCAGCGCTTCTTCGACCAGCGCCCGCCATGCCGCGTCGCCCGCGGGTGCGAAGCCCTTTGCCAAGGAAAGTTCAGCCATGTTCCTCAAGCTCTAAGCGGTTCTCGCCCCTCCTAGCATGAAGGCGAAGCGGCGCGGAAGCCGGGGAGCCTTCCCTTTGCGCGCGGTCGCTCAGAAGCTAAAGTGCAAGCCGCAAAACGAGGAGAGCAAGGGATGGCGAAGCGCAAGGCAGCGCCGAAACAAAGCCAGAGCGAGACCGAGGCACCGGCCGCGGCGCCCGAAGACAGCGTCTATATCGGCAAGAGCGTCAAGCCCGAGTTCATCTATCTCAGGCTCGCGAACCGCCACGGCCTCATCACCGGCGCGACCGGCACGGGCAAGACGGTGACGCTGCAAGGCCTCGCCGAGGGCTTCTCCGCCCACGGCGTGCCGGTGTTCTGCGCCGACGTGAAGGGCGATCTGTCGGGCATCGCCGAAACGGGCGAGCCCAAATCCTGGATCGAGGCGCGCGCCAAGGAGATCGGCTTCACGCCCGAGTTCCAGGCCTATCCCGTCATCTTCTGGGATTTGTTCGGCAAGCAAGGCCATCCGATCAGGGCGACCGTCTCGGACCTAGGGCCGCTGCTCCTGTCGCGACTGATGGATTTGAGCGAGGCGCAGGAGGGCGTGCTCAACATCGCTTTCAGAATCGCGGATGACGAGAAGCTCCCGCTGGTCGACCTCAAGGATTTGCAGTCGCTGCTGGAGGACCTGGCCGCGCGCGCCGGCGAGCTCACCACCAAATACGGCAACATCACCAAGGCCTCGGTCGGATCGATCCAGCGCTCGCTGCTCGTGCTCGAACAGCAGGGCGCCGCGCATTTCTTCGGCGAGCCAGCGCTCCAGATCACCGACCTGATGCGGACGACGCGCGATGGGCGCGGCTATATCAGCGTGCTCGCGGCGGACCGGCTGATGGAGAGCCCGCGCCTCTACGCCACCTTCCTGCTGTTCCTTCTGTCCGATCTATTCGAGAAGCTCCCCGAGGTCGGCGATCCCGACAAGCCGAAACTCGTTTTCTTCTTCGACGAGGCGCATCTCCTGTTCAAGGACGCGCCCAAGGCGCTGCTGGAGAAGGTCGAGCAGGTGGTGCGGCTGATCCGCTCCAAAGGCGTCGGCGTCTACTTCGTGACGCAGAACCCGCTCGACATTCCCGACACCGTATCGCGCCAGCTCGGCAACCGCGTGCAGCATGCCTTGCGCGCGTTCACGCCGCTGGAACAGAAGGCAGTGAAGGCAGCCGCAACCACCTTCCGCCGCAATCCTGCCTTCGACACCGAAGGGGCGATCATGGAGCTCGGCATCGGCGAGGCGCTCGTCTCGACGCTCGACGAGAAGGGCCAGCCGACGGTGGTCCAGCGCACGCTGGTGAGGCCTCCGAACTCGCGCGTCGGCCCCATCACCGAAGCGGAGCGCAGGGCCGTCATCCAGTCGAGCCCGGTCGAGGGCGTGTACGACGAGGCGGCTGAGAGGGACTCGGCCTATGAGCGGTTGCAGAAGCGGACCGAAGACCGTGCCGCGACCGAGGCGCAAGCAGCCGAAGAGAAGGCGACAAAGAAGTCCTCAGGCGGTTCGCGCAGCGACAGCTTCTGGACAACGCTCGGCAAGACCATCATTCGCACCGGGGTGCCGTTGGCGACGAAGGCGCTTACCGATGTGCTGAAGGGCCGCACGCGGCGTGGTGGCGGCGGCGGCTTCACTGGCTAGGGTAGTCCATCGGTCGGACCTGGAGCGAAACATGAGTTCAACAGGTGCGACCGCGAAGCTGCCGGTCATGGTAGCCACGGAGGCCTACGAGGCCTGGCTGCGCAAGCGGCTCGACGTAGTTGAAGAGGACCTGCAATACAAGCATCAGCAGATGAAGGCGTCGCTGTTCGCGTTTCTGCGTGGCACCTTCTATCGCTGGGCGGCGCTGTGGGAGGAAGCCTGTCCCGAACTCGCCAAGGCGCCGCGATTGCTGGCGGTCGGCGATCTGCACGTCCAGAATTTCGGAACCTGGCGCGACCTCGAAGGCAGGCTTGTCTGGGGCGTCAACGATCTGGATGAGGTCGCGACAATGCCGTACGCCGTCGATCTCGTGCGCACGGTCGCGAGCGCCATCATCGCCAAACGCGAGAATGGGCTGACCATCGACGAAGACGCCATGGCCGCCGCCGTGCTGGAAGGTTATTCGCAATCGCTCGAAGCCGGCGGCCGTCCTTTCGTGCTCGAGGAAAGTCACCCGGCTTTGCGCGACATGGCCATGGGCGCGGAGCGCGACCCGGTTCCATTTTGGTCGAAGCTCGCCAAGCTTCCGGCCGCAAATCCGCCGAAGCGCATCAAGCGGCTGCTCGAGGGCGAGCTTCCCGACGGCTCTACTGATATCCAGTTCGTGTCGCGCATCGCCGGAATGGGCAGCCTCGGCCGTCAGCGCTACGTGGCCATCGGCACCTCCAATGGTGGCCTCGCCGCGCGCGAGGCGAAGGCGTGGCTTCCCTCGGCTTGGGGCTGGGCGATGGGGAAGGTCAAGGACCGCGCCTATGCCCCGCGCTTGATCGAACGCGCGGTCCGCGAGCACGATCCCTATTATTCGGTCCGCAAGGACTGGGTGGTGCGAAGGTTGGGACCGCATTGCGGCCGCATCGAACTGACGCAATTTCCCAAGAACCGGGACGAGCGCCAGATCCTCAAGTCGATGGGACGCGAGACGGCCAATCTCCATCTCGCGTCGCCGGATCAATGTGCCAAAGTCTTGCGCGATCTGTCCGAGCGGAAGCCGGATTGGCTGCTGGCGTCGGCTCAGGCCATGTGCAAGGCGACCGAGCGAGACTGGCGGGATTCTGCTCGGGATACAAAGGCGCCTAGAAACGCTGTCGCGCGCGCGTCTATTTCGGCGCGAGCGCCATCATTTCCTCGACGTGATCCCAATTGATGAGATGATCGAACCAGGCGTCGAGATATTTCGGCCGCTCGTTGCGATAGTCGATGTAGTAGGAGTGCTCCCACACGTCGCAGCCGAGTAGCGGCCAGCCGCCATGCACGAGCGGGTTTTCGCCGTTCGGAGTCTTGGTGACTTCGAGCTTGCCGTTCTTGATCGACAACCAGCACCAGCCCGACCCGAACTGCGTCTTGCCCGCCTCGATGAAATCGTTGCGGAACTTGTCGTAGCCGCCGAGGTCGCGGTCGATGAGCGCGAGCACCGCGCCCGGCACCTTCTTGCCGCCGCCGCCCTTCTTCATCCACGGCCAGAAATGGATGTGGTTGAAGTCCTGGGCGGCGTTGTTGAAAACGCCGGCGTTCTTGCCGAAGCTCGCCTTGACGATCTCTTCGAGGCCCTTACCCTCGAAGCCGGAGCCGGGCAGAAGCTTGTTCAGATTGTCCACATAGGCTTTGTGGTGCTTGTCATGGTGAAACTTGAGCGTCTCGGCCGACATATAAGGCTCGAGCGCTTCGTAAGGGTATGGCAGGGGGGGAAGTTCAAAGGCCACGGCGATTACTCCCAAAAGTTTGCGCAAGGAAAAGTCCGCCGGAAGCTAATGGTTCCGCTGGGGCGAGGCAAGCGACGCGCTCGCGCCGGCGCTAACCACGCGCAAAAACCGATCTTGGAGAGGGTGGGCGCGGAGCCCCTGAACCCCGCGCCCGGTGCCGAGGAAGGTTCGCTTACATCAGTACAGGGATCTGACGCTTTCCACCCTGCGCGGTCCTACCTGAACGCTGCATGAACCGGGCTTGCAGCATCGGTTAAGGGGACACCTAGCCGCCCACATTCATTTCATGCGATGCTGTCTGCGCGAGGGTGCGAGGCGTGATAGTCCACACGACCAAGAGCAGAGCGTCGAACAGGACGAGCATATTGATGCTGTTTGCATTGTTGCTGCTCGCGCCAGGAGCCTTGTTGCTGACGCTGCATGTGTACTGCACTGGCGGTCGAGTGAGCCGGTTCTTCTTCCCTCACACAAAGGCCGACTCTGGCTGAGCGGTTAAAGACCCTGGACCGTACTGCGTCCGTTGAGCCAAAACGCTCAAGTGGCTTGGCCGCCTTCGGCATCTGCAACCCAGCCTTCACACAAGTTACGGCGCTGGGCTGAACCATAGCGGCACCTCGTAGTCGAACGTCAATTCCTCGCCAGCCTTGACGTCGCGCAGCGTGGAAACCTTGTGCATGCGCTGCCCCCCATCCACGACCTCCCACTCACAGCGACAGTTGGGAGCATCCGCGTGATTCATGAGTTGCTGCACGCCAAGCACGATGCAGTCCTGATCGTCCTGCTCGTAGTCGAACGCGTGATGCTCAAGCGGCGTGCCCTCAAGCGCATCGGTCGGGAACGGGATGGCGTGCGCCACGCTGACAACGGTCCCGGCCGGAATGTCTCGCGCGGCGAACACCCCGCGTCCTTTTCCAGGACTTTCTCGCACGCTTACCAATTCAGCCTTGGTCATGTCGCGCTATTTGATGAGAGCGTGCAGTTCCTTGAATTGCCGCGTGCCGGCGCGCTCGAGCCATTCGAACACGACCATTTCGGTGTCAACGATATCGACGCCTTCCTTGGCGAGCCGGGCCATGGCGCGCTTGCTATTCTCCTTGGCGCGCGAGCTGACCGCGTCGGCAGCGACGAAAGCCTCGAAGCCCTGTCCTTCGAGGTCGATCGCGGTTTGCATCACGCACACATGGGCCTCGATCCCGGCGAGGACGACTTGCGACCGGCCCTGGCGGCGCAGCTCGTGCAGCCTCTCGCGGAGCGTCGGGTTTCTGAGACACGAGAATTCGACCTTGTCGGCGACGAAGCCGGCATTGGCGATGGCCTCGCGGATGGGATCGACGGTCGGGCCCAAGCCTTGCGGATATTGCTCCGAAAGCGTGATCGGCACCTCGAGCGTCCGCGCCGCGCGCACGAGCCGCACGCAAGCCCCGACCACGCGATTCTTGCCGGAGATCGCGCCGATGAGCTTGTCCTGAACATCGACGATGAGGAGCTGAGATTTGTCGCGGGCGAGCAGCATGGGCCTAGTGTGAGAGGATTCGAGAGCGTTTCATAGACTGGAGCGTGGCCTCCGTCCAACGCCTTAAGTCAATTCCGGCGCGCCCGCGATCTTGAGCGCGAAGGTGTAAGCCAGCGCGAGCTCCTTCAGCCGCTCGAAGCGGCCGGAGGCCCCGGCGTGCCCCGCCTCCATATTGGTGCGAAGTAGGATCAGCCGGTCGCCCTCGGCATGGGCGCGGAGCTTCGCCACCCACTTGGCGGGCTCCCAATATGTCACGCGGGGATCGGTCAGGCCCGCGAGCGCAAGGATGTGCGGGTAGGTTTGCGCCCGCACATTGTCGTAGGGCGAATAGGCGGCGATGGTGTTGTAGTCGGCCTCGCTCTCGATCGGATTGCCCCATTCAGGCCATTCCGGCGGGGTGAGCGGCAGGCTCGCATCGAGAATGGTTGAGAGCACATCGACGAAAGGCACATCGGCAACAATGCCGAGAAAGAGATCCGGCGCCAGGTTGGCTACGGCGCCCGTGAGCATGCCGCCCGCGCTTCCGCCATGGGCGACGATCCGTCCGCGCGAGGTGTAGCGCTCGGCGGCGAGGAATTCGCCCGCGGCGATGAAATCGGTGAAGCTGTTCATCTTCTTGTCGCGCTTGCCTTGCTTGTACCAGCGATAGCCCTTGTCCTTGCCGCCGCGGACATGAGCGATGGCGTAGACGAAACCGCGATCGACGAGCGAGAGCGCATTGGTCGAGAAGCCGGCCGGAATGGTCACCCCGTAAGCGCCATAGCCGTAGAGCAGGAGCGGCGCGCTGCCGTCGCGCTTTAAGTCCTTCCTGAAGAGGAGCGATACCGGCACCGTCTCGGCATCCTTCGCGGGCGCCATGACGCGGCGCGTCACGTAGCGCGAAGGATCGTGACCGCTCGGGACTTCTTGCGTCTTCCGCAGCGTGCGCGTGCGCGTGTTCATGTCGTAGTCGAACACCTGCGCCGGCGTCGTCATCGAGGAATAGGTGAAGCGCAACACCGGCGTGTCGTATTCGTAGCCGGAGGAGATGCCGAGCGCATAGGCTGCCTCGTCGAAGGCGATCGCGTGCTCTTCGCCGTCGGCGAAACGGCGCACGACGATGCGCGGGAGGCCTTCTTCGCGCTCGAGCCGCACGAGAAAATCCTTGAAAGCGATCACATCGAGGATGAGCCGGCCGGGCCGATGCGGCTCGATCTCGCGCCAATGCTCGCGGCCCGGGGTCGCAATCGGGGCTTCGACAATGCGGTAATCTTCGGCGCCTCCGGAATTGGTGAGGATGATGAGGCGCCCCTCGTGGTGATCGACGCTATAGTCGTGCTCGTACTCACGCGGTGCGACGAGGCGGGGCGCGGCGACCGGGTCGGCCGCATCGATCAGGCTGACCACGGCGGTTTCGTGGTCGTGGACGCTGAGCAGAAGGTAGCGGCGGTCTTGCGTCGCGCCGATGCCGAGGAAGTAGCCGGGGTCGGCCTGGTCGTGCACGAGACGGTCGGCGACGTCGCTTCTGATCGTGTGGCGCAGCAAACGGCGCGGGCGGTGCTCGTCGTCGAGCCAAATATAGAAAAGGTGGCGGCTGTCGGCGCTCCATTCGAGCGAGCCGTCGCTGTCGGCGATGCGCGAGTCGATGAGCTTGCCGGTGTCGGCCTCGATCACGTTGACGGTGTAGTATTCCGAGCCCTTGGTATCGACCGCATAGGCCACGAACTTGTGGTCGGGACTGTGCGCGGCGTCGGCGATGTGGAAATAGGCATGGGACGCCGCTAGCGCATTGCCGTCGATGAGGACCCGCTCGTCGCCGCCGTTGCGGGGGATGCGGCAGAAGAGGGGATGCTGCCCGCCCTCGACATAGCGCCGGTAATAGGCGAAGTCGCCGTCGGGTTGCGGCACCCCGGAATCGTCTTCCTTGATGCGGCCCTTCATCTCGGCGAACAATTTCGCCTGTAGCGGCTCGGTGTCGGCGAGCGTCGCTTTGATGTAAGCGTTCTCGGCTTCGAGATAGGCCCTGATCTCGGCATCGAGCCGGGCGGGGTCGCGGATGACCGCTTGCCAGTTCTTGGCGCGGAGCCATGCATAGTCGTCGCCCCGCGCGACCCCGTGATGGGTCGAGGTCACGGGACGCCGGGCGGCGCAAGGAACGCTTGCGCGGGAGAGCGCGTCGTTCATGACTTGGCGTTACTTGCTGCCCTTGGCGGGCTTCGCATCCTTGTCGAGTTGCAAGGCGACACCGTTGATGCAATAACGCGCGCCCGTCGGCTTCGGTCCATCCGGGAAGACGTGACCGAGATGCGCATCGCATTTGGCGCAGCGAACCTCGGTGCGTCGCATGAAGAACGAACGGTCGTCGTGCTCGCTGACCGCGCCGCGGTTCGCCGGCGCGTAGAAGCTCGGCCACCCTGTGCCTGAATCGAATTTGGTCTCGGAGCTGAACACGGGCTCGCCGCAGCAGACGCAACGATACATGCCGTCGTCCTTCTCCGCGTAATAGGGGTGGCTGAAGGCCCGCTCGGTGCCGTGCTGTCGTGTCACGTAGAACTGCTCGGGCGTAAGCTTGCTGCGCCACTCCTCTTCCGACATTGCGATCTTGGCCTGATCGGTCTTTCCGCGCGTTTCAGCTTTGCTCATCGATGGAACACTTTCGGGTTGGTCGGCATTTATTCGACTGCAAATATAGTTGTCGGGGATGCTCGACCGAAGTGGGGGCTGCGCGGCTCACGCAAGGTTGATTCCCGATAAAGTTGCATCTTCGCCTTGTTTGGGCGAACGGGGAAAATCGCTAAATAGTCAAAGCGCGCTGCCGACTAATGTTGAGTAGCGATGGGAACCACTTTGGGTAAGCGAAGTCTAGGCTTCGCTTATCGAGCTCGATTGGCGCCAGTCTTTGTTGAGAACAGCCGCACAGCCGATTCATGCAGAAACTAACGATAGAAGACAGATCAGCTTCAAACGTTGGATCGATCTATATTTTGTAGTTGATAGACATTGTAACTACTCGTCATAAAAACGGCGTAATCTGGTGACTCTAAAGACGTGCGCGCAAAGTAAACACGCGAGCACCCGAATAGAGGGCTTGAGGTGGGTGTTGGGACAGACGACCGGCCAGGACTGAGGAGCTTTTCATGGAAACAAATCTGGAGAAGAACGAACTCGTTGAGCTCACGGCCGAGATTGTCTCCGCCTATGTGAGCAACAACACTGTTGTCGCCGGTGACCTTCCCGGCGTCATCCATAACGTCTTCGACGCGCTGAGCAGAGCGTCAACGGCAACGGGCCTGCCAATCCGCGAAGAGTTGAGACCCGCCGTGCCGTTGAAGAAATCGGTCACGCCCGAATACATCGTCTGCCTCGAGGACGGCAAAAAGTTCAAGTCGCTGAAGCGTCACCTCCGTACGCATTACGACCTGTCGCCGGAGGACTATCGCGAAAAATGGGGTCTGCCCCACGATTACCCGATGGTTGCGCCGAACTACGCCGCGGCCCGCTCCGATCTCGCCAAGCGCATGGGTCTTGGCCAGAGGCGCCGCTAGTCTGCCGCTTAAGCGAGAGAGGCGCCGCATCGGCGTCGCCTCTCGAGCCGGACGCAGCGCCCCGATTGTCTTCTCCAAGATCGGGTAGCTGCCATAAGTGTTACCACAATCCATTGTGATTCCTAGTGAATCTGGCTTTCTTGGCTTGCGCGGCAACACCGAACTCCACATAGTCGAGACAGGCAAGTGATTCGCGCGAGCGTTTCGCAGCCTTGCGGCGGGGGAGGGAAATGCTGTCGGCACGCGCCTTTCGGGCCCAGCTCGTCATGCTGGGGCAGCGCGAACTGTTCGATTATTGGCTCCGCGCAGCCGACGGACGGCGCATGCCTGCGCGGTCGGACCTCGATCCCCTGAAGGTGCCGCGCCTCCTGCCTCATATGGGACTGATCGATTTGGGGACCGGCCCCGCCGAGGCCGCGTTCAGGCTCGCGGGCACGAGGCTCCACGAGATCTACGGGCAGGAGATCACGGGATTGCGCGCCGAGGACGTCTTTTCCGGCGACGCCGCCACCTATTGGCGCCGCGTTCATGACCGCGTGGCCGAGAGGGGCGTTCCGCTCCACGGCGTGGTCAAAGGCCCGGCTCAGGGCCGCGATCACATAGTGCTGTTTTGGCTGAGATTGCCGCTCTCCGAGGACGGGGAGCAGGTCGATCGCATTCTTTGCTACGACGTCGCCGCTCCGATGCCCGAGCTCCGCGCGCCAGCCGAGCCCTCCTCGCTCTATCGCCACCGCGTCCGCGCCGCGGCGCGCCCGGAACAGCGCCGCCTGCAATTCGGCTAGGCTCACCCAGGCGCGTAGGTCTTAGTTCAAGATTCGGCCGAGCACGGCCTCGGCGTCGCTGCGGATGCGCTTCACCATTGCCATGAGCCCGTTCGACCGCTGCGGCGTCAGATGCTCCTTGAGCCCAAGCTGGCCGAGCCTTTGGCCGGCGTCGATGTTCAAGATTTCCTGCGCCGTCTTGCCCGAATAGAGCGCAAACAGAATCGCGATCAGGCCGCGGACGATGTGGGCATCGCTGTCGCCGATAAAGGTGAGGCGCGGCTTGCCGCCGCTTTGCTCGACACGGGTGGAGAGCCAAACCTGGCTGACGCAGCCTTGCACCTTGTTCGCGGCGGAATGCTCCGCCTCGGGCAAGGGCGAAAGCCCGCGGCCGAGCTCGATGACGTAGCGATAGCGGTCCTCCCAGTCGCTGAGGAGGTCGAAATCGGTCAAGATCTCGTCGAAGCCGGGATTGCTCCGCGTGGCGCTAAGCGTGTCCATGTCTTCAATATAGGCGGGAAACCGGGCAATCGCGACGGGCTAGGCCGTAAAAATTGGCGGCGCGCCAAGGGGCTTAGGTCCCAGGACCGCCCCAGGCCTCGTCGCGGTCGTCAGGATTGAGCGTGTCCTGCGATCCGTCGGTGCCGAGACGCGACGGCTCGTAGGGGAAGTTGGTTCCGGAGTCTTGCTCGGGATACTGCTCGGGATCCTGGATGCCGGTCTCGCCTTCGCCCGCGCTCTTGGTGCCGTTGATGAGTTCGATCAGCATGCGGGCGCCGAACTGCGCCTTCTGCACCAGGACGCCGAATGCATCCTTGCCCTTGGCGCAGGTCTCGGGATTGCGATCGCAGAACGTCGCAAGGTCGTGCACCGCGGCCTGCGCCGTGCCATAGACTTCGCTCCGCTGCCGCTCGTCGGTCGGCAGCAAGAGAACGATGATCATCAACCAGAAGGCTGTCCTGAGCAGGAACAGCATCGCCTTGTCCTCTTTGTCAGCGCGAAGAAAATAGGCCAGTTTCATTACAATCCGTAAAACGCGACCGGAAAATTCGGGTGGAACCTTGGGGCCGCCGGTTATCCATTTCGTAACCTCCCTCGGCCGGAACTCCGCACGCTCCCGCTTTAAGTTTCCTTAAGCGCGCAGGCCGATAATCCGGCCCCAAGAAGAGAAGGGGACGCGAGCGGGTCTTTCCCCTCCGGGATGTGCGTGGTGGGTAACGACGAGTTGCTGGCGCTTGAGGCCTATCGGCTGCTCGCCGAGAACACGCCCGATATGATCACGCGGCATGACGAAAAGGGCCGCGTGGCGTTTGCGTCCACCGCCGCCGAGCGCCTGTTCGGAGAGCCGCCCGCGAGCATCTTAGGCGAGGGCCTGTTCGAGCGCGTGCATGTCGCCGACCGGCCCCTCTACCTCACCGCCCTGTCGCGAGCGCTTGCCGGGAACGAGCCGGTCTCCGTCGCCTTCAGGGTCCGGCGATCGAGCCCGGGCGACGCCGTGGAATACGTCCCGGTCGAGATGCGCTGCCGGCCTGTCGCGGTTCGCGAAAGCGTCTGCCTGGTCGCCGCGACCCGCGACGTCTCCGAGCGCAAGGCGCGCGAGGCCGAACTGATACGCGCCCGCGATGCAGCCGAGGAAGCGAGCCGCGCCAAGACCGAGTTCCTCGCCAATATGAGCCATGAGCTGCGCACGCCGCTGAACGCGGTGATCGGCTTTGCCGACATTCTCAGCGGCGAGTTGTTCGGCAAGCTCAGCGAGGCGCGCTACCGCGAATATGCCCGGCTCATCCATGAAAGCGGCAAGCATCTCCTCAACGTGGTCAACGACATTCTCGACATGTCGAAGGTGGAGGCGGGCAAGTTCAGGCTGGTGAAGGAGCCGTTCGATGTCGGCGCTCTCGTCGCTCTGTCCTGCGACATCATGCGCCATGCCGCCGAGCAGCGGTCGCTCGCGCTGATCGCCGATGTCGCTCCCGGCCTCTCGGCGCTCCCGGCCGACAGGCGGACCTGCAAGCAGATGCTGCTCAATCTGATCGCGAACGCGATCAAATTCACCGACCCGGGCGGCGTCGTGCGCGTCTCGGCGCGCGAGGCCAAAGGCAATATCGAACTCAGCGTCGCCGATAACGGCATTGGCATCGCCAAGCAGGATCTGCCCAAGCTCGGCAACCCGTTCGTGCAGGCCAACAACGCTTACGGCCGCGCCGGCCACGGGACCGGGCTCGGACTTTCGGTCGTGAGCGCTCTTGCCGAGCTTCATGGCGGCCGCCTCATGCTCGAGAGCACGCTTGGACAAGGAACGACGGCGACGATTATCCTGCCCTGCCGGCCGGGTGATTCGAGGGAAGGGCCGGCCAAGGGCGCCGAGGTCTCGGCGGCTTAAGTCTTAGTTCCGATGCCGTAAAACGGCTTTGATGGGCGTTTAGCATCTCTTTAGTTTCGGCGGCCAAGATGGCTGGTACGGGAGGCCTTTCGGCCGGGCAACTTTTGGGCACTCTTTCGCGATGGGCGTAGCAGCGGCACGACTCGTGTTTCTGGCCTTCCTCGGCCTCACGGGAAGCATCATCTACAACGCGCTCTATCTCCAGGAGGAGCACCGCGCGGCCTCCGGCGCGATGGGGCAGCCGAGCGCGCCCGACACGGCGTCGCCGGTCGCGGTCGCGAAGCTCCCGCCCGTCAGCACCGATTTCCCGCAAACGGCGCCGCAACAGGGCGGGCCTACGCTGATCGTCAGAGCCGTGCAGCGCGAGCTTGCCGCGCGCGGCTTCGATGTCGGGACCGTGAACGGCGTGCCGAGCGCGAAGACGAGGGCGGCGATCTCCTCCTACGAGAAGGCCCATGGCCTCCCCGTCACGGGCACGGCTTCGGATGAGCTCTTGCGCAATATCCTCCTCGGCGACAGCGTTCCGGGCGGCGGCGCAGCGACCGGATCGGTCACGGAAAAGACCGGCACGGCGGCGCTCGGGGGGCGGGCAAAGGTGCGGGCGGTCCAGCAGATCCTCGCCGATCTCGGCTATTCGCCGGGCGCCATCGACGGGGCGATGGGCGACTCCACCTCGAACGCCATCACCGCCTTTCAGCGCGACCGCAAGGTGACCGAGACCGGAACCATTACGCCCGAACTGTTGGACGAGCTCGAGCGGGTCACCGGCCGCGACGCGAGCAAACTCGCCGAGCGCTGAGCGCTCGCGAGCCGCGCCGCGATGCGGGTCAAGAGCGAGGTCTTCGTCAGAGCCTATTTGCGCCTCTGCCAAGCCGCGGGCGTCCCCGTCGTGATCGTGCGGCGTGGCGATGAGTCGGCCGGCGCAATCTTCATTCGCATCGATTCGCTCGACGGCAGCGTCGCGCTCTATGGCCCGGCGCCGAGCGGCTGGGAGGGCAGCGAGGCCGAGCGGCGCTTCGTCAGCTGCTTCGGGCCACGCCGGGTGACCATGGCCGAGGCCGACCTCTATCTCGCCCGCCAACTCAAGTTCGACGAGGACCTCTGGATCATCGAGATCGAGGACAAAGAGGGGCGGCATTTCCTAGGCGAATCGCTCATCGGGGGATAAACAGAGGATCGGATGTCCGAGGGACGGCCGTCTTAGCGGTTCGTTAACCTTACCCGGCCCTAAATAACGACGGACGATGTGGCCCCGCGATGGCGAAGCGCGAGGCCTTCAGGGGGAGAGAAGAATGGGTACCATCCTTGCATTTCGCCGCGACGATGAGGCGGCGGTCCCGCTCGCGAGACCGGTAAGCGGCTCGCTCGGCGAGATCATCATCTTTCCAGGGGTCAGGATCGAGCGCGGCCTCTGGCGGGACAAGCCGGCGGAAACCGGAGCGCCGTCGCGAAGACGCGCCCAAGGGCGCCGTAAGAAGTAGGCGTCTTATCCCTATCGCGTGTAGGGGCCGCAGGACGTGGCCTTGAGCGCCTGCTCCGCGTAGTCCGCGCGAGAGGGTCCGGCCAAGGGCAAGCGCAAGAGGGCGATGCCTTCGCTGACGGGCGAATTGACCACAATCACATTGTCGAAGGATTCGGGCGAATCGACCCCCGCCTCTTCGACCGACTGGTCGGCGGTGATGATGATGAGCTCGACCTCCGGCCGCTTCACGTCGGCGCCGACGACCGAATAGAAATTCTCAGCTCCCGGCGTATAGAGCGCGATGAGCAGAAGCTCGTCGGGGATCTTGGCGCTGACCCGCACCGGACCGTTCGAAAGATCGAAGCGGCAAAAGGCGTAGCGGACATCGGGCGCCATCATCGGCATGGGCTGCTGTCCCGGCGCCGCCGCCGGAATCTGGATGACCGTATTGACCGGACCGAGCGCCGCGAACCGGCTGAAGCCGTTCTTGGGCGCAAGCGACGGCAACGCCAGCACCGCGACGATGTGGATGAGGCCCGCAAGCACGAGCCCGAGCACGATGAACAAGCCTGGAAGTCTTATTCGCATGATAAACGCTCGATCTTCGGCAGCCGATCGCCCGCGATAAGTCCTATACCCGCAGCGTCGGTCTCGCGCGGGCTATAGACGCGCAACATCAATGTCAGGCGCTGATCGACCGCCCCGGTCGGCAGCCAATTCTCCGGGCGCGCGTGGCGCGCAAGATTGATGCGATAAGAGCCGTCGGCATGACGGAGCAGCTCTTCGCTGTTGAAGCTGTAGCGGCCGGAAGAGTTCGCGATCAATCCGCCATACTCGTCATAGAGAGCGACCGACCACCAGCGCGCGTTGAGCGGGCGCCCGGTGACGAGATAGTTGCAATCGGCTGCGAGCGCGCGACCGTTGTCGTCGGTCCGGGCGACGAAATAGCGGGCAACGGTCGAGGTGAGGGGAAGCCGCCCGCTCCGGGCGACGTGAGCCCGCGTATAATAATCGGCGTTCGGGTTGCCGGCGCTAAGCCAGCCCTCCCAGGCTCCGACCTTGGTCGTCGTCAGAGGGGAGCCGTGATCGATCATGTACCAGGCCGATCCGATCCCGAGGATCAGAGCGACAACGAAAGTAGCGACGAAATAGACGAGCGAGCGCATCGAATGGCCCGCCTCGTCGTCGCGCCAGACCGTTGCTCGCGCCGGCGCGAGCGTGAGGTGGGAATCGTGCACGCCGCTGGTCAAGCGTCTTGCCCCCCTCAATGTGATGCCGGGCCGCGCGGCCTAGCGTGGGGTGGCTGCATTGTCGTCCGGTCCCGCCGACAGAACGGTCTCCGCCGGAGCCGGGGCGCTCACAGTCTGAGCTGGGGCGGGGGCCTCGGCGCGATCCGGCCGCTTTTCCGCATCGCCTGGCGCGAGCGGGCGGGCCTCTTTCAACATCCCGCTCAGCTTTTCGAGAACCTGCCGCGTTGCCGAAGACATGTCCTTGACGCTCTCGGGCGCCGGCGCCGCGACTACTACTTCGGGATTGGCCGCGGCATTCTGCGCGATCGTGGCCGCGATGCGCTCCTGCTCGGCGGCCTGGACCGGATGAACCGGCAAGCCCGCGATCTGCGGAATGTTGTCGGTATCGTGCGCCGCCACCATGTAGGTGTGCCACGTCTGCGCCGGGAAGCTGCCGCCGGTCACCCGCGACATCGGCGTGAAGTCGTCGTTGCCGAGCCAGACGCCTGTGACGTATTGGCCGGTGAAGCCGATGAACCAGGCATCGCGATAGGCGGAGCTCGTCCCGGTCTTGCCGGCGGAGTAGGTGTAGTCGAGCTGCGCCGCCTTGCCGGTTCCCTCGAGCACCACCGCCTGGAGCATCGTGTTCAACTGCTCGATCACCTTGCGCTCGAAGATCTGTTTCCGCGCCGGCTCGTCGCGCTCGTGATTGTAGATGGTCTCGTTGCCGGCCAGCGTCTTGATCTCCTCGATGGCGTAGGGGCGAACTTCGAGGCCGCCGGCGGCAAAGACGGCATAACCGCCGACATGCTCGAGCGGCGTCATGCCGTTGTCGCCGAGCGCGAGCGAGCAAGTCTTCTTCAGATGCTTGATGCCGATCTTGTCGAGATCGGCGAGCACCTTCTCGCGCCCGACCTGAAGCGAAAGCTTGACCGCGATGGTGTTGATCGATTTGGCGAGCGCGGTGCGAAGGGTCATGCGGCCGCGGTAGCCGCCCGAGTAGTTTTTCGGCGCCCAGCGGCCGCAACTCACCGGACTATCGCTGACGGACGATTCGGGCGTGAAGCCGTGCTGGAGCGCGGTGAGATAGACGTAACCCTTGAACGACGAGCCGGGCTGGCGGAAGGCGTGGGTCGCGCGGTTGAATTGGCTCTCGCCATAATCCTTGCCGCCGACGAGAGCGCGCACCGCGCCATCCGTCTCCATGGAGACCAAGGCGCCGTTGTCGAAATTGCGCGACTTGCCGAATTGCTTGACGGTTTGCTGCACCGCTGCATCGGCCGCCCTTTGCAGGCCGAGATCGACGGTGGTCCGGGCGATAACGATATGGTCTTCCTTGCCCACCAACAGCCGTTGAACTTCTTCGAAGGCCCAATCGAGGAAATAGTCGGGCGTCTTGCCGTCGCCGCGCTCGACGATCTTGGCGGGGTTCATGCGTGCGCCATACACTTGGCCTTCGCTCATGAAACCGGCCTCGACCATATTGCTCAGGACCTCGTTGGCGCGGGCGCGCGAGGCCGCCAAGTTGACGTGAGGCGCGTAGCGGGTCGGGGCCTTGAACATGCCGGCCAGCATCGCCGCCTCGGGCAAGTTCACTTCGCGGATCGACTTGTTGAAGTAATACTGCGCCGCCGCCTCGACCCCGTACGAACCGCCGCCGAGATAGGCGCGATCGAAATAGAGCTTGAGGATTTCGGGCTTGGTGTAGCGATTCTCCAGATAGATGGCGATGAGCGCTTCTTTGATTTTGCGAACCAACGAGCGCTCCGGCGTCAGGAACATGTTCTTGGCGAGCTGCTGGGTCAGCGAGCTTCCGCCTTGCACGACCTGGTCGTTGCGGGCGTTGGCGGCGAGCGCGCGGAACGTGCCCATGACGTCGATGCCGAAATGCTCGAAGAAGCGCCGGTCCTCGGTCGCGAGCGTCGCCTTGATCATGACATCGGGGATTTCTTCCAGCGGCACCGAGTCGTCGCGCAACAGGCCGCGCTTGCCGATCTCGTTGCCGAAGCGATCGAGGAAGGTGACGCTGTACTCGTCGGCGAGATTCATCTTGCCTTGCGCGGTTTCGAACGCGGGCAGAGCGAAGGTCGCCAGCACGAGGAGGCCGGCGACGCTCAAAGTCATCGCCTCGCAGGCGAGCTCATTGAGGCCGCGGACGACGCCTTTGACCTCGAAGCGGTTGAAGAACGAGGAGTAGCCGCTCCACCAGTCGAGAAAGCCGGTCCAGGCGCCGTAGAGGCCGGAATCGATCAATGAATCGATCTTCAGCCAATCGATCAGCTTGCCGCGCCGATTGCCCTGGAGAATGTCCCGCACCTTGCCCCGACCTTTCGCATAGAAAATCGTCCCGGGAGATTGGCCTTCCTCAATCTACCGCCAGGACGCGCCGATTTACTTAACAATTATACCGCGATTGAGGCGTTTTATGGAGGGGTTGCAACGCCGCGCCCTAGCTTTCTCTGCGGGGCTTTGCCCCCGCGCCCCTCAGGGTTGGACCTCATAGCCGCGCCCCTTCATGCAGGCGATATAGGCCTCATCGGCGGAACCTTTCCGCAAGCGTGACATGATGCCGAGGACGGAGCCTATCCCTTTACGCTCGGTCTCCGCTTTGCACGCCTTTTCGGCCTCCTTGAGCGAATTTCCCGTCTGCTCGGCCTTGGCCTCCCGTTGATTGACCAGCGTGAAGTCGCGTTTCGCCGGCTGCGTCAGGCTGCATCCCGAGGCCGCAATGGCGATCAGGCAGAGTGCGAACGCTGAGAGTTTGGCCCTCGACATCCTCGTATTCCGGCCCATTGCTCCTTCATCGGAAGGCGCGTGGAGCCCTGCCACCCTGGTCCACGCGCCTACCACAGATACGGAACGAAACGATAGCGGACGCGCGCGGCATAATCGGCGTATCCGTCGAGCTCGGCGGCGAGCGTTCGCTCCTCGAGCACGGCCCTCAGCGCAATAATAAGAACAAGGGCGGGCGCCGCGGCAAGCCCCCACCAAGAACCGAGGAGGAGGGGCACGCCGGCGAGGAACAGGAGCGCCCCGGCATACATCGGGTGCCTGACGTAAGCGTAAGGCCCGTTCGTCGCCACGGCATGGCCGCGTCCCGTTTGAATCTTCACCACCGGTGCTGCGTAGCTGTTCGCCTTGAGCGTCAGCCCGACGAGGTAGGAGCCGAGAACGATGAGGGCGAGACCGAGCGCCTTCAGCGCCGTTGGCACGTCGGACCAGTGATAGCGGGCATCGAGCCCCATCACGACCAGCCAGCCGATCCAAAACG
>Ga0081455_10003225_pt1 | contig 18895 bp, 18 predicted proteins | sample TabmetS3T2R1_FD_70207 | JGI IMG/M metagenome (GOLD analysis project Ga0081455, IMG submission 70207) | Tabebuia heterophylla rhizosphere microbial communities from the University of Puerto Rico - S3T2R1 | ecosystem: Host-associated > Plants > Roots > Rhizosphere ... | reverse complement strand
AGATCGTCTTTTCGGCGGCGGACTTCGGAGCGCGTTTCGCAGCCGTCGCCGCCGGTCTCGGCTACATGCCGCTGACGCGACGACTGGTTCCGACGAATCTCGTATTCGAAGAACATGCCCTGCCGCCGCTGGGCAATTTCATGGTCGGTATTTTCGTGCGCGACGAATTGAAGACGAAAGGGATAGCGCCTCTCGTGTCCGCCTTGGCGGCCGTCGCCCGTCCCGGCGCAAACCCCGGCTGATCGGCGCCGGCCCTATTTGGCGTGCGCCCCGCCCAGACGGGGATGGCGATGCAGGTCTCGGTGGTTCAATTCCGCCCCTGGCCACCACCACCGAAGAGGGCGCCGCCCGGGTCCTGATCGGATGTTGCTCTTGGTTTGTCGGGGCTCTTTCACGGTCCATGTGAGGCCGCAGCCCTTCATGTCCGGCAGACGTTCGGACAGCGGTCGGATTATCACTCTGCCTTGATCTTGGCCTCCCGAACGATTTTGGCATATTTCTGCATTTCATTGTCGACCAGCTTGGCAAGTTCGGCGGGCGAAAGCACGAGCGGCGCACTGCCGAGCTCGACAAGTCGGTTCTTTAGTTTGGTGTCGGCGAGGCCTGCGTTGATCTCTTCGTTGAGCTTGATGACGATCTCATCGGGCGTGCCCTTGGGTGCGCCGACGGCAAGAAACGCACTTGCTTCATAGCCGGGCAGGTGCTCGCCGAGAGTCGGGAGCTGTGGCAGCGCCTCGGAGCGGGTTGCGGTCGTGACCGCCAGCGCCCGGAGTTTGCCGGCCTTGATGTGCTCGATCGACGCAGGCAGGTTGTCGAACGCCGCCTGCACCTGGCCGCTGAGCAAATCGATGAGCATCGGTGCCGAGCCGCGATACGGCACATGAAGGGCATCGACACCGGCCGCTGTCTTGAATAGCTCGCCGGCCACGTGAGAAATCGAGCCAGTGCCGAATGACGCCAAGGTGAGCCTCGCCGCCGGATTGGCTTTGGCGTAGGAGATGAATTCGGGCACGCTGCTGACCGGCACCGCCGGATGGACCTCGAGCACGAGCGGTGAAACGTTGAGGCCGGCGACGAATGTCAGGTCGCGATTCAAATCAATATTGAGATGTGGGTACAACATCGCATTGAGCACTGTCGATGCGCCCACGGTGCAAAGGGTGTACCCGTCGGCTGGTGCACGCGTCACCGCTTCGATCGCCAAGGCGGTATTGGCGCCCGGCCGGTTCTCGACGATGAATTGGCGCCCGAGACGCTCCGACAGCCATTGCGCAACCAGGCGTGCGACGATGTCGGTCGTACCTCCGGGAGGGAAGCCGACGATGAGCCGCACTGGCCGGGCCGGATAGGCCTGCGGCCATGCGATACGCGGCGTGATCGATGAAGCCGCCGCCGACGCCGCCAGGGCCAGAAGGTGCCGTCGACGGAGAATCATGTTGCCTGGTACCTACCCCTACTAAAGCCGCATATTCCTAAATGAAAGCGCTGCACTTCCGGAAGGAGCACTATCGAATGGCAATGGCGGTCCGTCACCCATTTTTCGCATGACCGGTGCACCTTTGCGGACGTCGACAGGCCGCGCAACGCGAGTTACGGGCCTGCCGCCGTGAAGCCGCGACAATTGGTCCTTGCCGGCTCCGAAAGCGGCCGCGATCGAGGTCTGATGTCTCGCCAGCGGGATTCGAGTGCGGAGCGAGAGGACGAGAGCCCGACCCAAATCGGGTCACCGAGCCGACGGCATGGTTGAAAATCCGGGGGGCCATATGCCCCGCGGGCTTCGGTTCATCGGACGGTACCGGGCGGGCACGTTACCTGTCGGGACATTGAGGTCGGATCTCTCGTCTGCGGCACGGGTGCCCCGGCCCTGAGAGGAAGCAGTCGCACTCGCGCGGAGTCACCTTCACCTGATCGGCGGCGAGATCGCATATTGTCATGACCGATTCGGGATCGGCCCGGTGCTTCAAACCGGTTCTGTGGCCAAATTCGTGCGCCCAGAGGATGTGCCGAAGGTTTCGGTCCACTTGCTCATGCATGACAATCATTGATTTGCGGCCAGCGCTACGTGGCCACGCGCATCCGAGCGTGTCTCCCAGGCCGAGCCGACAAAATTTTATATCGCTCACGACCTTGACATCGCCGAGCTCACGATAGACCGCATTGCGCTGGGCTGGCGTATTGATAACGTCCGGCGTATGGGGGGATGCGAAGACTTGGACTTGGCCATTCCGTCGGAACGTCACGTCACAATGATTCTGCTTAAGCAGGTTTGAGGCCGCCTCCAGAATCCTGTCAACTTCACCTTCATCGAGCTGAACATTCCGGTGGCGGCTAACCTGCAGTGAGTACTCCGCGCTCTCTGCGCGGGCCGGCTCGACCCACAGCAGCAGACATAGGAATACGATCGAAAGAAGCGCGTTCATGTGCAGCTCTCCTTCCGGTAGGAAGCTGGCGGCCGTCACGGTGCTGCTCCTCCTGCAGGAGGCGCGAGCGCCGGCATGCTTTACCCGCGCTTGCGGCCCGTCTTCTTAGCTTTTCGGCGCTTTGCGTTGCTGACTATGATGACGCTGAACAGATTGCTTGCGCTGTCTATCAGCTTGATGGCCCGTCTCTTTACGGCGGCGCGCTGGCTCGGTTTGCGTGCCCTCAGCTGTCTGAAGGTAAATAACTGATTTGGTTTTCCCATGGCATCTATCCCTCTCGCGTGACGGAAAGATCAGAACGAATGACGGGCCACCTTGCCGGCGGACTTCGTTTTTCTCTTCAGTGACTCGGCGATTGCCGAGATGGGTCGCTCCGGATGCCGTACCATGTATTCAAGGACACGCTGGAAATCTTCAAGCAGTCCATCCACGGCGTCGACGGTGAACACGTGCGGCTTGTAGACACAAGTCCCGACGAGACCGAGAGTGCTTTCGCGCAGCATCAAAACAAGGTCGAATGTGGTGATCGTCACAATGGGCCGCAGCACGCCGGGGTCAGCTTCCTCGAAAGCCAGCTTGTGCCTGGATGTCACTGTAGGTCGCAATGCTTCGTTCTGCAACCACATCATCACCTGCGCGAGCGCCGCCGGTTTGAGCCCGCGCTCCCGCTCCAGGGTGCTCACGACCTCTTCGAAGGGGATATCCTGATTGGCCAGGGCAAGAAACGTCGTGGCCCGAACCCGGCGCAAGACCTCGCGAGAGCTCGGGTCCCCGCCGAGATTGGTGCGGAGAATCACCGTATTGACGAGAGGGCCGATAAGCTCGCTGGTATGCGGGCGATTGCGGTTGGCGACGTGAGAGGCCACTCGTAAGTCTTCGTTGTCGCTGTGCAGATGCAACAGCAGCTTGAGGGCAGCGAGTAGAGTTACGAATAAGGTAGCACCTTCGCGCTGGCCGAGGCGTTTGGCAGCCCAGGCAAGCTTGATCGGCAATTTGACCTGGCGTCTCGCGGTATGCAGCGCATCCGCTTTTCGTCCTCGCCGTATCTTCGCAAATTTGATGGCGGGCAATGGACCACTCAGCTGCTTTCGCCAGTAGGCTAGTTGCGTCACCATGTCGGAGTTGGATCGCCAGAGCCTCTGCCAATGGGCAAAGTCCGCGTACTGAATCGGAAGAGCCGGCAGCGGAGAAGCCAAGTCTTCAGAGAACGCGTCATAGAGTGTGGCCAGCTCATTGCAAAGTACGCCCAATGACCAGCCATCCTGGACGATCTCGTGCATGCAAAGAATCAAGAGGTGTGTGCGCCGGGTTAGGCGTAGCAAGCGCGCCCGAAAAAGAGGTCCCTGCACAAGGTCGAAGGAGTGGAGCAGCTCCTCCTTGTAAATCTTCCGTACGACGGCGCGCCTCCTCGCCCCCTCCAGTCTCCTGAGATCGTCGATCGTCAGCGGCGAAGTGCATCGTCGTGCAATGACCTGAATGCGCCGGCCTTCGATCGCCGTGAAGGTTGTGCGTAGAATATCGTGACGCCGTACGACTTCATTGATGCTCCGCTCCAGAACCGCTGCGTCGCAAGGCGATTTCAGCCGAAGAGCGTAGACAACATTGGAAAAAGGCACGTCGGGCAGCGCATGGTGTAGGTTCCACGTGCGCTCCTGTGCGATAGAAGCAGGGATGGCTCCTTCCTGTCCGGGTCTGCGGACGAGCCCCGGACGAGAACGAGCGGTCTTGGCGGTGTTGATCGATTGTTCGAGATGACGGGCCACGTCCGCAACCGTCGGCGCCTCGAAAAACCGACGCACCTCGAGCTCGACTTGCGCGATATCATATACATGTCGCAGAACGTGATAGGCGCGGAGCGAGTCTCCGCCCGACGTGAAGAAATTATCGTGAATGCCGATCTGCTCGACCTGGAGGAGGCTGGCCCAGTGCTTGGCCAGCACGTGCTCAAGGGGCGTCCGTGGCGCGACGAAGTCCTGCAGCGGAGCGGGGCGGATGGCGAGCCCCAGTTTGGCCGCCAAGCCGATGCGCTGCACTTTGCCGGTCGGGCCTTTGGGAATTTCGCTGACGATGAGCACCTGGCGCGGGATCTTGAAGTCCGCGATGCGCCCGAGGGTGAACTGACGAATATCCTTCGGCGTCGCCACCGCGCCGGGCCGCAGCACCACCGCCGACGCGACGTCCTCCCCCAACGTGGCATGAGGGGCGGGGAAGGTTACGGCCTCCGCCACGGCCGGATGTTCCAGGAGCACTTCGTCGACCTCTTGCGGGGCGACTTTCTGCCCGCCGCGGTTGATGATCTCCCGGACCCGGCCCGTCAGAAACAGGTACCCGTCGTCATCGAAAAAACCGAGATCCCCCGTCTTGAACCAATCGCCTGCAAATGCCGCGCGGGTCGCCGTCGGATTGCCGTCGTAGCCCTCCATGAGGGTCGGGCCGCGGACCACGACCTGGCCTTGCTGGCCGCAGGGCAGCAGCGCTCCTCCTTCCTCCATGACGGCGACGTCCAACGACACTCGCACGCCGACCGAGCCGGGCTTGCGCCGGCGCGGCGGCAGCGGATTGCATGCAATCGGCGAGGCGGTGACTTCCGTCATCCCGTACCACTCGATCACGGGCGTCTCGAAAGCTTGCTCCAGCTCCGCGAAGATGCGGGGCGGTAGCGGCGCTGACGAGGAGCGGATGAAGCGGAGTCGATCTTTCAACGCTTGCGCGCCATCGTGGCGCGCCCAGGCGAGAATGGCCTGATGCATGGTGGGGACGGCGGAATACCACGTCGGTTGAAAGGCGATCAGCCACGCACAGAAGCTGTCGACGTCAAACCCGCGGGTACATACCACGCTCGCACCCGCCGCCAGCGAGGCCGTCACCGTGGCAATGAGGCCATGCCCATGAAACAGGGGCAGGACGTTCAAGCATCGGTCAGCTTCTGTCAGGGCCAATGCGGCACCGTGCGCGTGAGCGGACCTGCAGATGCCGGCCTGCGTCAGCGGCACAAGCTTTGGGCGCGACGTTGTGCCTGACGTGGGCAGCAACAACGCCACGTCGTCGGGGCTCACCTGCTCGTCGGCTGGCGCTTGCCCCCGGTCTTCCATCAGGGTGAACCGACCGGCCTCCGCGTCGGGCGACATCGACAGCTCGACGACACGTACACCCAGCGAAAGCGCCACGCGACGCGCCGGCGAGTCGATTCCGGATTGTGTGATCAAGGCGCGAAGTTGCAGCTCAGCGAAATATCCATCCAGCTCCTCGGCCCCGTAGGCTGGGTTTATCGGGGCGCAGGCTGCGTTCGCCGCCACGGTGAGAACCGCCACCGCCATCTCGGGACCGTTGGGCAGCACCACGGCGACCCGATCGCGCTGGCCTATTCCGGCAGCCCGCAGCGCTCGCCTCGTCTCGTCGATGTGCTGATAAAGACGGCGGTAAGTCAGGGGAGAGCGGCCCGGAGCGAGAATCGCCGGCGCGTCGGGGATATGCCTGGCCTGATGTGCCAGCAAATGATGGAGGCACGAAAATGGAGCGGAGGGCCTCGGCTCTGTGGAACGTTCGGTCGGCATTTCTCTCAAATGTCAAAACCGTCGGCGAGCATTGCAGCGGCAGGCTGAAGCGGCGGTCCGGCATCGCCAAAGTCGGTCATGTCAGGCCTGCTCGAGCCAGAAATCCATGCCCATCTCGCGGTACATCTTCGTCGCTGTCGTCATAGTCTCCCGCGCGCGTTCTGGCTTGCCGGCGCGGCCGTAGAGCTTTCCCAGCCCGAGATTGCAATGGGCTACGAGCGGGCGCATGCCGCGCGGCTCGGCGAGTGCAAGCGCCTCCCGGTAGTAGGCAGCGCCGCTTTCGGCATCGAACGCGTCGGGATGGCTCGCGATGTCGCCGAGCAGGTGCAGCGCATGGGCCGCAAAGCCGGGTTGGCGCGCAGAGGATTCAGCCGAGCGGGAACCCAGACGCCGCGCATCGTCCAGCCGGCCGAGCAGCAGACAGGCGCGACCCAGCGCATAAAAGGCCCAGCCGCGATGGCCCACGATTCCGTGCGCCGCTTGTCGCTCGAGGAGCCGTTCGCTTTCGCGCACCCGGCTCAGCGCCTCGCTGGCCTCGCCGATCTGCGCCAGCGCCCAGGCGGAAGAGGCGACCGCCCAGGGAAGAAGGACGGCGACATCCAAAGTCCGAGTTGTGTTTGTCCAGTGTTCGACCAGTGAGCGCGCCTTTGCCCAGTCGCCTTTGGAAAAGTGCAGCATGCTCGTGGTCAAGCGGGCCCAGCCGATACTGTGCGCGTGTTGTGTCAGCTCGGCGAGCCCGATCGCTTGCGCCTCATATCTGGCCGCCTCGGCGAACCTGCCCAGCTCGGTGAGGCTCATGATCAGCCAGCCGCGACCAAAGACCGAGAGCGGCACAGCCAGACCGAAATATTCGTGGTCCCATTCTTTGGGCAGCGCGGCGAGGTTCTCGGTGGCGATTTCGACAACGTGCTCGTATTCGCCGCGATAGTAATACGCCTGCTCGAGACAGCCCGTCGTGACAATGCTAATCCTCGAGTCCCCGATGCGTTGCGCGATCTCCAGGGCGCGGTTACCGGTCAGGAGAGCTTCGTCCAGCTCGTTCAACGTTGACAGAACCGTCGTCATGAAACCGCAGACCCGGCCGCGCCGGCGATCGTCCTTCAACTGCTCGGCGAGGGCCTCGGCCTCGCGAAGGTGCTCGAGCATCTGCCGAACCTCACCCAGTTGGCGCAGCACCGGCCGCAGCTCAAGGCGAATCTCGAAGGCCTGCTCCCTCGTGGCTTGGCTCTCCGGCAGGGATTTGAGAACGTCCAGCGCCTGCTCGAACCGGCCTCTGGCATCCGCGATGGCCGATCGCGCGGCCGCTTTGGCTCCAGCCTGCCGGAGATAGTGCGCCGCCTTCTCGTGCAACTGGCCCCGGACGGCGTGATGCGCGAGCCGCTCGGCCTGCTCGCCCAGCCGGTCGGCGTAAAGCTCTTCTATGGCATTCACGACGCGCGCGTGGATGTCCTTGCGACGGTCGCGGAGCAGACCACTATAAGTGACGTCGTGAGTGAGGGCGTGCTTGAAGGCAAATTGCAGGTCGGGAAAAAGCTGTATCGGATACAGAAATTGCGCAGCCTGGAGATTGTCGAGAAGACCGCGAAGCTTACCCTCCGGTAGCCCGCAAATTACCTGCAGGAGAGCGAATGGAACGTCGTGCCCAATGACGGAAGCCTCCTGCAGCAGATGCTTGGCGGCGGCGGGCAGCGCATCGATGCGCGCAGCGAGGACCGCTTGCACAGTGGGCGGGATCTCTACGCTGGAGAATGGCCTCGCAAGGCGGTAACTGCCGCGCGCTCCCTCGAGCATCCCGGTATCGAAGATCGATCGCACGATCTCTTCGACGAAGAACGGGTTCCCGCTCGCGCGCTCCACCAGAACGCTTTTCAGTGCGGCCAGACTCGGATCGGAACCCAACAGGGCCTCGAGGAGTTCCTCGAGGTTCTCGCTCACCAGGGGATCCAGACGTAGCTGGCGGTAATTGGGCCGGTTTCTCCATTCGTCCATATGCTCGGGGCGGTAGCTGACTATCAGAAGCAAGCGAGCATACTGCGCCGCTACGACCAGATCGTTCAGCAGACCGAGAGAGAGCGAATCGTGCCAATGAAGGTCCTCGAAGACCACGGCAACCGGCCGGATGCGCTGCTCGCTCAACAACAGGCGCACAACCGCCTGATACGTGTACTGTCGATGCCGAGCCAGGTCGAGAGACCGAAACGGATCCTGCTCATCCAGCGAATCGAGAAGATCCAGTATCGGCGGAATGGCATCCCGCAACGAAGGATCGAGTGCCAATATCCTGTCGGTGACTTTCTCACGAATAGATTGAGTGCTGTCTTGGATGTTGATCTTGAAATAATCCCTGAGCAATTCGGCGACCGGCAGGTAAGGCGTTGCGCGACCATAAGAGACGGAGCTGGATTCCAGGATCAGCCAGTCCGCCGTGTGCGGCGAATGGATGAACTCGCGCACCAGGCGCGACTTGCCCATGCCCGCTTCGCCAACGATGGCCACGATCTGGCCGCGACCGTCGGCCACGAGCTGCCGCAGGCGCTGGAGCTGCTGCAGCTCGACGTCGCGACCGACGAAGCGCGTCAAGCCGCGTTCGGTGGCCACCTGCAGGCGAGTTCGGGCGTCGCCTGCTCCGGTCACTTCGTAAATTTCTACCGGATCGGCGAGCCCCTTCACCGGTACTGAGCCGAGGGGTTTCGTGGCGACGAACCCCTCCACCAGGTGGAGGGTGTCGGATGTCGTAATCACGGAACCGGGTCTTGCGATCTGTTCCAAACGAGCGGCCAGATTCACCGGCTGGCCCACGACGGTGTGATCCAGAGGGGTATCGTTGCCGGCGGCACAGATCACGACCTCGCCTGAATTGACTCCCACTCGGATCAGCAGCGCCGCCCCATGAGACCACCGGGTCTCGTCCGAATATTGCGCAACGGCGTGCTGCATCCGAAGCGCCGCATGGCATGCGCGCACCGCGTGATCCTCATGCGCGATCGGCGCGCCGAAGAGCGCCAAAATCCCGTCGCCCATAACCCTGTTGACGGTGCCGCCGTAGTGCTCGACTGCCTCGATCATGCTTTCGAGCGCAGGAGCGAAGAGCGTCTGCGCGGCTTCGGGGTCACGGTCCGCAAACAGCTCCATCGAACCCTTGATGTCGGCAAACAGCACGGTGACCTGCTTGCGCTCGCCCTCCAGGACCGCCTTCGAGTCGGGAATCTGGGACGTGTAACTTTTGGGCGGGCCGGAGCGGGCAGCGTCCCGAACAGGTGCGAGCGGGCGCCCACATTGAGTGCAGAACTTGGATGCTGACGACACCAGGCTGCTGCAATGCGCGCAACGTCGCGCCAGCGGAGCAGCACATTGTTCGCAGAACTTCGCCTGGATAGTGTTCTCATGCTCGCAGTTCGGGCATTTCATCGGAGCCCCAGAGGAAGGAACGAGCAGATGTTACCAAGTAGCGCCATTCGTCACGGACGACAAGATACGGGTTCTGCTCCCAGCTTGCCAGCAGCGGAGCAGCTTGCGTCGTATGGGCTCAAGCTGCATCCCCACGAGACGTGTATCCTCGATTTCCCTAGCAGGCGCCTGTGATCGCGATGATAAGCTGCCGCCGCGCCTCCCACAGCATCGCGGGCAACTTTCGCCGGATCCGAATGTATGCTTATCAGGTCGCACGGATCTGGCATCAACGGGCTGTCGTGGACGGGCTCCTTGGAGCCGATTGACCGTATGGTCATTGCACGGCTGCAAACGAGGTTTTCCCATGAAGGACGGTAAGAGGGAAATCTGCGCGTCCGGGTCTGTGAGGCATGAGGATGGGCAACCCCGTCTGCGCAGCCGCCGCAAGCTATTGTATCTCGCTGCTTGCGCCGCCGCTTTCTCGACTGCATCCCACGTGGCGAGGCCGCAATCTTATCCGTCCCGTCCAATCACGATTGTCGTAGGGTACGCTCCCGGCGGGCCGACCGACACCAGAACACGGCTGCTCGCCCAATACATGAAAACGTCGCTCGGGCAGTCTGTCCTCGTCGAAAACATAACCGGTGCATCGGGGAGTATTGCCACGACCCGCGCCGTGCGTGCGGCGCCGGACGGCTATACACTCAGTAGCGGCGACTGGAGCACGCACGTCGTAAACGGTGCGATCTACGCACTCCCATACGATCTGCTGGGTGATTTTGAACCCATCGCGCTCCTCAGCAGCACTCCATTGCTGATAGTCAGCAAGAGTGCCGTCCCGGCGAGCAACCTGAGGGAGCTGCTCGCCTGGCTCAGGACGAACCAGGACAAAGCATCCTTCGGGACGAGCGGTCCCGGTAGCCCGTCCCATGTGAGCGGCCTGTGGCTCCAGAGGATGACGAGGATTCAATTTCAATTCGTGCCCTATCGCGGCGGTGCGGTGGTGCTGCAAGACCTGATTGCCGGTCAGATCGATTTGGCTTTTGCCGCGGCGTCGAATGTCCTTCCGGCGGTGCGCGAGGGCAAGATCAAGGCATATGCCGTCACCAGCGATGCGCGGTGGGCTGCGGCACCCGAAATCCCGACTGTCGACGAGGCCGGGCTCCCGGGGTTGCACGTCTCCCTCTGGGGAGCATTGTGGGCGCCGAAAGCCACTCCTAGGCCCATTATCGACAGGTTGAACGCTGCGGTCATTGACGCCTTGTCCGATCCAACGGCGCGGCAGCGCCTTGTTGATCTGGGTGAGAAGATTCCGGCGCGTGAACAACAAACTCCCGAGGCACTCGCTGCCCATCACAAAGCCGAAATCGAAAAGTGGTGGCCCATCATCAAGGCGGCTGAGATCAAAGGCGAGTGATGGGAGCCCGCGGGGGCGCGCTGGCAGGGCCGTGCGCAGTGCGCGGAGTTCTACCGCGTCTTCCTCGCCGCTTTCGAAGGGATGAAGTGGGTTCCGCAGGCGTTGGTCATCGGCCCCCCAGGGCGTCCTCGACGTGGTGAACATGATCGGGACGCTCGTCAAGGCGTTCGCCGGCCTCGATCAAGTCGGCGCGCAGGTGCATCTGCAATGGGTGATCTGCTTTCCTTGGCTGCCGGAGCAGGGGAAGTTCAAAGGCGAAGTGATCTATTCGATCCGCCAATTGTAGAACGGGCGTGCCGGGTCCCGAGGACGTCCAACGCTCGGTCTTACGCGTCCGGCAACTGGTCGAGAGCATTCGACACGACCCACGCCGTGTTCCCTGCCGCAGGCGGCAACGCGCTAGTGATGCGGACTTTTGATCCGGTGACAATCTAGCCGCTTCCGACCCTCCCGACCAGCAAGAAATGCCGATGAAATAAGGACTTCTGCCGCGTCGCGCGGCCCGCCGCGGGCCCGAACGTGGCGACGAGCGGGTCGAGCTGCCGAACCCGTTGCCGCTCCGACTCGCGATCGATTGACCTTGCCGGATGGATACGGATGCGGGGGGATTCGTTGGTAGACGTTCAGGCCCCGGTCGGCCGCCCGTTCCAACGGTGCCGGGGCCGTTTCTTTGTTATGCACACTGCACGTCTACCTCGGGATCGCAGCCCCCGCTGAGATCGGCTACGAGCGACATGGCAAACGGAAATCTGGGTTGACCGCATTTCGGATCGACCCAAAACCAGACGCCGCTGTATTGTGCGAAGTGCGCTATGCGCGCCTTGGTAGCTAAGCCCTGCATCGTGGCCGTTGGCGTGTCCATGATCGCGGTGCCGATCTCACGAAGACGCGGCAGGTGCGTTTTGTCGTTCCACGGCTCGTGGGTGCCGAACAGCAGATTGGCGGTGACGATGAATTGCTCGCAGAGCGCGATTAGCTCGGCATCTTCTGTCGCGGCGTCGGTCGGCGCGCTGGCGGTGATGCTGCGTGGTCGGAGATCGGCCTGCAAGGCTTTCCATCGTTTCATGTTAGCCTTGTTGCGCGGTGGATTGAGTTTGCGGATGAGGAAGCATTCCAGCTTCCACGATTCGTCGGGAGTCACGGTCGCGACGGTTCGTAGATAACGGGGCAACCCGCGTCCGGCTTCGAGCCACCATGCCGGGTCCTTGGGCACAAGCGCTGTGCGCTCTCTATTCAAGCGCAGATGCTCGCCAATGCGATAACCGAGATTATCGGCCCTTCCGACATAGATTAGCTCGTGATCCGCGTTCCAAAACTTGTAGATGCCCGCCTTGTCATAGTTCGGATATTGCCGCCTGCAATCGTCGACGAGATCATAGAGATCGCTGATCTCAAGCGATCCCATGGGCTGACGGCGATATTCTTCGAGAAGGGATTCCAACGTCATTTCGATCGTGCTCATAGCTCGGTTCCTTCATCGGAGTTCTTTGTTGATCGCATTGGGAATCCGATAGCGCTTCACCTGCGGCGTGAATTCCCATGGCATCAGATCGCGCTTGGCAGCGTTGCAAGGCTGACACGCGAGCCGAAGATTCTTCGGCCAATGTGTGCCGCCGCGCGACAGCGGAATGAAATGATCGACGTGGTATCGTCGCCGGATGCTACGGTCGCAGTAAAAGCAGATGCCGTTCTGCTTGGTCATCAGCGCGGCGATATCGTGCTTGCCGTATGTCCCTTGCGCGGTGCGACGCTTGTCCGATTCGTCGAGTTCGACCCAACCGTCGCGCATCCTTCAGCGCAGCGCTTCAAGCCCTAATTTTCCGCTGTTCATCAAGTAGGCGCGCACCGTTCGGCCTTCGTGTGCTTTGATGATCTGCCAGCGGGCATGTCGTTGCCACGAGCCGGTGAGGCTCGCAGTTCGTCCGCGTTGGGTGATGCGGATGATGCTTTTGATGTTCACCGTCATCGCCGCGGACTCGTGTTGGTGCTCGATCCGGTGAAATGTCCGCTGCGGTCGTAGAAGCTGGTGGTACCATCGCTGTTGCGGATCGCGCTCCCGGAGAAGCGCCCGCTCTTGTCGTAGAACGAGTCGCGGCGGCCCTGCTCGTAGGTCGTTGCGCTGCCCGCGAAGCTGCCGTTGCGGTCATAGAACGAGCGCGAGGTCGACGACTGCCCGAACGCAAGTGATGGCAACAGGACGGTGGCGAGAATCACAGTCTTAAACATGGTGTGCTGGGCTCCTTTCGGAGCCATCAGGCTCCGGGCTTCGTCATTGAAGGTAGCTAAGGGTTTGTGCGGGCTGCGTCGCGGGCTGCGCCTTGGCCGGTTGCAGCTCGATCCATCCGTTACGCCGATACGAATCGACGATGATCCGATAGGCGAAGAACGGGAAAACGAACCACGACCATCCGGCAGTGGCCAGCGCCGCTACGATTCCGATGCCAGCCCACAGCCACGCACCCTTGTACGCAAAGTAAAAACATCCGAACACCATCGTCCACCAGAACGACGCGCATCGCGTGACCATCGTTACCTGATCGGTGGTCGGATTGCGAAACGCCAAGTGATCGGCGGGCGGTTGTTGCGGTAACACCGCGAACGTTTGCGGTCCCATACTGAATCCCAGTGGGCCGCTGCTGATGATCTCGGCTTTCAGCTTGTCGTGCTCAGCCTGACTGATCAGTTGCTCGTCGAGCATTGTCTTCAGCTCTCTCAATCGCTCGATCTTGTTCTGCATGATGCACTCCTTTCGAGTGTTGCCCGGTGCAAACGGGCTGTGCTCGGGATGAACACTGTCGAGGTCGCGCCGAACGTGGCGTTCCGTCTGCGGTGCTCACAGATTGGTCGCTTTGCCCCCTGTCTAGGACTTGTTGCTCTGCTCCAAACATTTGCTCTGTGAGGCCAACCGGATCATTGTTCATGCCGTCCTAGTCGCTGCCACCTGCCGCGCTGCTGCCTCACGTCGGGGACTGCTTCAAACAGTCAGGTAGGGCGGTAAGGACAACTACGACAAGTTCAGCTTGCCGACAGGTTCCGGTTTTCCCGAAGACGTTCTTAAGTTGGGTACGCGCCGTTTCATAACTGATGCTGAGTTTGGCTGCAGCGGATCGCAGTGTTTCTCCTGTAACGAGATGGAGCGCTAATCTGGCCTCAGCTAGCGTCAAGCCAAAATGACCCCGCAGCCGATCAATTGCCTGGTTCATGATAGGCCCTGTTTAGGACGGCACGACCCGGTGGCATCCGCTCTTTGGTCGCTTTGCCCATCTCCCAGGACTTGTTCCTTTGGCCCAAACATTTGTTCGTCGGAGCCAGAACTATGAGGGGTAGGCGGCAAGTGCGACGGAGCAAATAGCGCTTGCTTACGGGCCATCTCAATCGCAGCGTTAATCGCGTCTTCGAGGTTGTTCCTGTAGCAGGCCGTCGTCTCGTTTCCGTCGCGGAAGTTCAGGCGATAGTCACCGGAGCGAACTTTCCGCAGAGTGAGGCCGAGATGGCGCGCGATCGATTTGGCTTCCTGGAGTGTCATGGTTTGTGGTCCATCGGCACACGGAGACGGCGTGGCGGCCCTTTCTGCGGGGCCAACCCCGGGATTGACAGCTTCTTGGTCGCTTTGCCCCCTGTCCGGGACTTGTTTCTTTCCGCCAAAGATTTGTTTATTGACCGCCATGGTGACGGTGCCCGGTTGGGGTACGGGATGAGCAGCGGGACCCTGAATTCTGAGCAGGACTTGGCGTCAATCCCGATGGCGCAAGGCGGTCTTGCACGGCTGGCGATCGCACGACTCAAGAGTGCCGGTGTGCCTGTTGGTCCCATCCTGAGGCGTGTCGGACTGACCCCGGAGCTTATTGCTGATTCGGAAGAGCGACTGGATGTGCGAAGTCAAATCGCCCTTCTCGACGAGGCAGCGATTGCATTGAAGGATGACTGCCTGGGCTTCGCCCTGGCCTGCGATCACGATCCGCGCGAAATCGGGCTGCTTTACTACGTCATGGCATCTTCGCGGACGTTAGGTCAGGCCCTTCAACGGCTTGCTCGCTACAGCAAAGTGACCAACGAGGCTCTCGTGTTTGGATGTCGAGAGGGAAACCGTCTAATTGTCAGTTTGAGCTACTCCGGCGTTCCGCGCCACTCGGACAGACAGCAAATAGAATTTTGCATGTTTGCCGCACTACGAATTTGCCGATTGCTGACGGGCCAGAAGCTCGTCCCGCAACACTTCGGGATTGCGCATTATCGATCGGGAAAGACCGCCGAAATGTCGCGATTCGTCGGAACGAAGGTGGAGTTCGGCGCTGACAGAGACGAGTTTGCCTTAAACATCGAAGCACGTGAGTTGCCGGTTATTTATGCAGACAATTGTCTCAATGAGCTTCTCCTAAAATATTGCGAAGCGGCTCTAGCCAATAGACAAGGCGATGTTAGCCCGCTGCGAACGAAAGTTGAGAACGCGATCTCGTCATTGCTTCCCCATGGAAGAGTGCTCTTGGGAGACGTTGCTCGCCAGTTGGGCATGAGCGAGCGCACGCTTGGAAGAAGGCTTGCAGACGAAGGGCTGAACTTCACTGATATATTTCAGCATTTACGACGGGAACTGGCGATTCGTTACCTCGACGACCGCAAGCTGCGGGTATCTAAAATCGCGTGGCTGCTCGGTTTTCGCGAAGTGAGCGCTTTCACGCACGCATGCAAACGCTGGACTGGAAAGACGCCACGCCAGATGCGGACAGCCGCCGTCTTTTGAGAACTCGATCCTCCGTTGATTTGAGGCAGGTGCCGTGCATCACCGGAGGACGCGCCCTGGCGGGCTCTTCGGGTCTGGCAGGTCCTTGGACACCGGGGGCGGCGGGTAGAGCACGAAGGCGGCGGGCGGGCCAAGGTAGCCGAAGCGCGGCGACGGCGGCGACACCGGACCGCTCATTCCGGCAACTGTGCTCGATCGACAGTCCCGAAAGCTGGTTCGAGGACTTCGGTGAGGGGAAGCTCGTGAAGGGCAAGGCCGAGGTGAAGATCGACCCTGACTTCGCCAAAACGGTGAACCTCAAGACGCGCTACCACGTCTTCGTCACGCCGCACAGCACAAAGATCAGCGGACTGGCGGTGGTGGCGCGCCTGCCGGGGCGGTTTCGGGTCGAGCACGCCGGAGGCGCCAGCGGTAGCTTCAGCTATCGGATCATTGCCAAACGCGCAGACATTCGCATTCGTCGTCTGGAGCGCGTGAAGATGCCGGCCACCGACAAGATCCGGCTCGGTTGATTGCAAGATTCAATCGAAAACGTTCGCCAATCGATCCAGAGAACGACAGGTTACAACGGGCCCGCGCCGCGTGAAATTCACACGCAATCCAGGTGCCGGCGGCTCAGTCCGCTGGCGCTCTCGTCCTAGACCCGTCCCCGGCCGACAAGGAAGTATTTGAGGATGTTCTTCTCGTCGTCGATGGCGGGGAGCGGTGTCTTGCACGCCGTGCAATGGATGAGGTGGTCCGGGAGGCCCGCGTCCGCTTTCACATGCACGAGCTTGTAGCGCGCCCCGCACCCGGCGCAGACGAAATCGATCTGATGGCTGTCGGTCACGCCCCCCTCCCCATGGTCCGCGCGTCGACCTTGACGACGATGTTCTCGTAGTCGGCCACGTCATTCAGGCGCCCGCTGATGTTGATTGTGTATTGAAACGATTGGCCGGACGGCGTCGGCGGAGTGCCGATCTGTCCCGCGGCAACCTCCTGGCTCTGCTCCTGGATGGCATTGACAACTTGGCTCGGGGTAAGGCCGCGAGCCTGCATCTGATCGGCGTCCATCCACACGCGCATGGCGTATTGGCCAGCCCCGAAAATGACGACGTTGCCGACGCCGGAGACGCGCGCGAGCTCATTCTTCAAGTTGATAACGGCGTAGTTGGCCAGGAACAGGCTGTCGTAGCGCCCGTCGGGTGACGACAATGTCACGAACTCGAGTATCGACGTCGACTTCTTCTGAGTAACGATGCCCTGCACTTGCACCGCCTGCGGCAGCGACGGTAAGGCAATGGCGACGCGATTTTGGACAAGCACCTGCGCGAAATCGGGATCGGTGCCGATCGCGAAAGTAACGGTCAAGGTATAAGTGCCGTCGCTGGCGCTTGTCGACTGCATGTAAAGCATGTTCTGCACGCCGTTGACCTGCTGCTCGATGGGCAGGGCGACGGTGTCGACGAGGGTCTTGGCGCTGGCGCCAGGCAGCCGTGTGGTGACCTGGACGGTCGGCGGCACCACGTTGGGATATTGCGCGACCGGCAGCTTGTAGAGCGCCACGATGCCGATCAGCACTATCACCATCGCCAGGACGTTGGCGAGCACGGGCCGTTCGATGAAGAAGCGCGAGATCATTGGCGTCGCCCTTGTGTCTTAGGACGGAATGTTTAAGCGCGCTCGCTCAGCCTTTGGCCCCAGAGGAGTTGGCGGTCGGCGACTTCTGCGGGTCGACCTTGCTGCCGGGCACGGCGCGCTGGATGCCGCCCGTCACGACGAGATCATCCTGGCCAAGACCCGAGAGCACGACACGCAGCCCATCGTCCTGCACCTGCCCGAGCTTAACCAGACGCTGCTCGACGACGTTGTCCTTGCCGACGACCAGCACATAGGTGCCCTGCTGTCCGGCGCCGATCGCCTCGTCGGGGACGAGGATGGCCTTCTCCATCTGCTGCAGGGGCACGCGCACCCGCACGAACAGGCCAGGCAGGAGCGCGCGGTTCTTGTTCTCGAAGAGGCCGCGCACGGTGAGTGTGCCGGAGCTCGCATCGAGCTGCGGCGACACGTAGTCGAGATGCCCCTTGTGCGGATAACCGTTCTCGGTCTGCAGGCCGATCTCGACGGGTGTCTTGTCGAGCTCGGTCGGAGCGCGGCCCGACTTGGCGAGAGCCTCCTTGACGATAAGCACCTGCTGTTCGCTGACGTTGAAATACACGTAGATCGGATCGATCTGCACGATGGTCGCGAGCTGCGTCGGGCCGCCGACGCCGACCAGCGCCCCGACATCGACGAGATGGTTGGTGACAATTCCGTCGAACGGCGCCGTCACCTTCGTGTAGCCGAGATTGATGGTGGCGCTCTCCACGCTCGCCTTGGCGCCGGCAACGCCCGCGGTCGATTGGTCGAGCTTCGCTTTGGCGTCCTCTACGGCCGCTTGCGACGCAAAATCCTGCCTGCCGAGCGTCGATTGGCGCGTGTATTGCTGCTGCGCCTGGACCTGCTGCGCCTCGTTAGCGGACTGATTGGCCTTTGCCTGGTCGAGGGAGGCGACGTAGTTGTCCTCCTCGATCCCGAACAGCTGGTCGCCCTTCTTCACGGCGGCGCCATCTTTGTAGTTGATCGACGTGAGGTAGCCCTGCACGCGCGCATTGAGCGTGACGGACTGGAAGGCCTGCGTGTTGCCGGTGAGCTGAAGGTAGTTTGTCGCCGGCCGCTGCACGGGCTGCGCAACGGCGACCTTCGGTGGAGGTGGGGCGACGTATTTGTTCTGTTCGCTGCAGCCCGCGAGCGCTAACGCGATCACGCTGCCGATAATCGGCAACGATACATCTTGGCGCGCCGCGAGCCCGTTGCGCTGCAGTCCCATGGCGGCCCCCTCGCACTGGTATCTTGTTCTTCAGCATAGCGAGCGAGGCGCGGCGAGCGCAAGGGCGAGCCGATGCGCTGACGATTTGTCATGTTTCATAAGAGCTTCTTGCGGCCCATGTCCTCACGTGGAGGTGGTGAGAAATATCGCGCTCAAACTCACGATCGTGGGCGATGAAGGCCCGCGCATTCGCGACGGTTTGTGCAATCGCTAAGCGGCTGCTACTTCTTCTCGTTCTTTTCGAACCCTCGCGCGTCGCGCGCCACCTGAAGGCAAGTGAGCAGGGTGATATAGCTCGACGTGGCGGCTCGGCTTTGCGCGACACACATCGGCTTGTCGAGAGCCGAGAACTGTGACCAGCTCTTCACGAGCTGTTCCTCTGCAGCCTTCTCGTCTCGCAGACAGCCTTGATAGGACGCGTCCGAGCCCCCGGCGCCGGCACGACAGCTCCCCGCGACATCGAGTTTCGGGATTTCCTCGGCGACGAGAATGAGCTGGAAGGCGAGAACGATGCCAATAACCATG
>Ga0081455_10003224_pt1 | contig 18896 bp, 15 predicted proteins | sample TabmetS3T2R1_FD_70207 | JGI IMG/M metagenome (GOLD analysis project Ga0081455, IMG submission 70207) | Tabebuia heterophylla rhizosphere microbial communities from the University of Puerto Rico - S3T2R1 | ecosystem: Host-associated > Plants > Roots > Rhizosphere ... | reverse complement strand
AGCCAGAACGCCGGCTCGACCAGGGCGCGCACTCCGGCGGCGTACATCGCCTCGTAGTCGTCGGTCGTACGAGACGTCATGTGGATGTGCGGGTCGAAGATGCGCATCTGGTCTCCTGTCCTCGTTCCCCGTTTTCAGCTCCGACTGCCCTCGTGTTCGGACCGTTCGTCAGCGCTCCAACCGACCCGGTCGAGCACCCGGCTCGCGTCCGGCGGCACCGGCCGACCGGCGGCAATGCGCTCGCGGCAGTAGTCGGCCACCATCCGAACCAGCTCGGCGTCCGCGCGCTCGTCGAGGCCGGCCACGGCGTCCAGCGGAACACCGACGAACAGGCACTTCAGAATTCCCTGCCGCCAGGCGTCCGCACTGAGGTGGCGAGCTCCATAGGCTCCGAGCGCCGCCGCCACCAGGCGTACGTCGTTGGTCCGCAGTGCATCGTCGACCAGCGGCATCGAGGCTGGCCCGGGATCGGGGTCGATCGCCGACAGGGCACGCAGCACCCCACGTTTCTCGTCGGCGTCGCCGTAGCGGTAGAGCTCGGCCAGCTCACCGTCGAACCGCTCGGGCCGATCGCGCCAGGCGCCGGCTAGCGTCGCGATCAGCGCCACCCGGGCCTCATCCTCGAGGCGCGGATGCCGGATGCCGTCGGGGTCGTCCGGCTCGGACGGTCCGCGAGCCACCTTGCGCGCGACCGCGGGGAACAACACCGCGATCCGCTCCGGATCGTCGACCACCTCGCGTGCCAGGTCGCCCAGGCGATGCCGGGCGTCGGCATCGAGATGCGGGGTGAGGTGGTCCGTCAGCGTACTCATGTCCGATCGCGCCTCCTCGGCTGGACGAGTGATGTCATCAGGTACGGACCACTTCCCGCTCTCGCTGGGCCCCGGCAAGGGCCGTACGCAGCGTCTCCAGGGACCGGGCGGCGACCACGGGAGCCGCGTGTCCGTGCCGAGGCAGCTCCACCGCCGCCAGGCCGGAGTAGTCGACGTCGAGCAGCGCGCCCAGCGCCTCCGGAAGGTCCACCTCGCCGGCACCGAACTCGAGATGCTCGTGCACTCCGGGGACCATGTCGTCGAGCTGCACATTGGCCAGCAGCGGCCCGGCGGCGTGGACGCAATCGGCCACCGTGCCCGGCTCGTTGCAGACGCAGTGGCCGACGTCAAGGGTCACCCGCAGCCGCTCCGGCGAGCCCAGCCGGCGGCGCAGGTCGAGCACCCCGGCGACGGTGTCGACGAACATGCCCGGCTCGGGCTCGAACGCGCACACCACGTCGTACCGCTCGGCCTCCGCGAGCACCGCCTCGACTCCGACGACCAGCCGGCGCCAGCCCTCCTCGGCGTCAGTGCCCTCGGGCAGCGTGCCGGACCAGAACGACACCGCCTCGGCTCCCAGGCCGGCGGCGATCCGTACCGCCCGGCAGAGCAGATCCACCCGCCTGTCCCGGCCCTCGGCCGACACCAGCGTGGGCTCGTGCTTGTGCCACGGGTCCATGACGTAGCGCGCCCCGGTCTCCACGACGACGGCCAGGCCGAGGCTATCCAGCCGGTGACCAACCGTGGCGGTTCGGGCGGCCAGATCCGGCGCGAACGGATCGAGATGCGGGTGGTCGACGGTCAGCGCGACGCCGTCGTACCCGAGCCCGGCGATCACCTCCAGGGCGTCGTCCAGGCGGTGGCTGCCGAAGCCGTTCGTCCCGTAGCCGAGGCGCAGGCTCATGTCGGCGACACCACCTTCGATGCCGCCCGCGCCCCCGGTCCCGCGAGCAGCAGCCCGCCGGCCACACCGAGCGAACCGGACCGGGCGGCCAGGGCCGACTGCAGCAGGATGACGCCCCGGATCCCGGATCCGGTGGCTTTGCGCACCGTCCCCGCGTCCGGGTTTCCGGCCGCCCGCAGCTGACTGCGCCCCACGACCGTCGCGTAGACCCCGGCGAGGCCGGCGCCGGTCAACCGAACCGCCCGGGTGCGCCAGGACGGTGCCGGGCGACCAGGTCGCCGTGGCGGCAGCGCCGCGGCCGAGGCCGCCGCGGCGGTGCCGATCAGCGCGGCGTACGCAACGGACGGCTTCGCGCCGTGTACCTCGCCCCGGCTCAAGACGGTCACGCCCAACGTGTGGGCGGCGACGGCCGCGCTGGCGACCGTGGCCTCGCGCCAACGGCTCCCGGCGCCGAGCAACACGTCCAGTCCACGGGCGGCCGCCATGCAGGCTGGGCCGGCAGCTGTCTGCTTCGCCAGCAGATCATAGGTCCAGGCGGTCCCGGCCACTCGGACCGCGCCTCCCAGGGCCTGGCGACCGCCGACAAGCGCGGCCACGGTCAGGCCCGCAGCAGTCAGCCCGGCAGCTACTCCCAGCGCCTCGGCCGGACGTACCCGGCCGGACGGGATCGGCCGCTCCGGTCGTTCCTCGCGGTCGAGCTCTCGGTCCGCGTAGTCGTTGAGCGCCATCCCGGCCCAGTAGAGGCACGCCGACGCTACCGGCAGCGCCCAGGTCCGGCGCCCGTGCGGCCAGCCAGCCGCAGCAGCGCCGGCCAGTGAGTCCCCGGGTACGGTCAACGCCGCCGGGAGTCGGACCAGCTCGACCAGATCCCGGGTCCTCACGGCCGGTCCCCCGTCGCGCCTAGCTGCTCGCACCAGCGCACCAGTGCTTCCCACTGTTCGGTCAACGCGTGCACGTCGCTGCCCGCAGGGTTCTTGAAGAAGAAGGCCAACGCGGCGAGTGGACCTGCTTCACCGACCTGGTGCGCCCGGGCCACCAGCCGGACCAAATCGAGCACCAGGGGTGCGGCCAGCGCCGAGTCGCATCCGGTCCAGGTGAACTGCAACGACATCTGGGTGCCGAGGAAGCCCTCGAACGAGACCATGTCCCACGCGGTCTTCCAGTCCCCCAGGTCGGGCACGTAGTCGATGTGCAGCGGCCCGTCGACCGGGTGGCCGAGGATCGCCTCCACCCCCTGGCCCTTCGTCACCGTCTTGCTCTCGGCGTTCGCCGGATCGGCCAGCGTACGACCGTCGCCGCCGCCGAGCAGGTTGTACGACGACCACGACCGGACTCGCAGCGCGCGCATCGCGAACATCGGCGCCAGCACGGTCTTCAGCAGGGTCTCGCCGGTCTTGCCGTCCGAACCCGCCCATGGCAGCCCGGCCTCGGTGGCCAACTCCTCGAGCGCGGGCAGTCGCGGTCCCGGACTCGGAGTGAACGCCACCATCGGGCAGCCCGCACGGAACGCTGCGTACGCATAGAGCGAGGTCGGCGGCAGCGGCGCCTCCCCGGCATCCAGGGCGCGCTCCAGCTCGGCCAGCGACGCCAGCTCCGACGTCTCCGGTGCGGGTGGCTCGGTACTGGACACGTCGACCACCACGACCCGCGCCAGGTCGTGCTCCTCGCGGAACGCCCGCAGGTCGCCTTCCAGTACGGTCGCCGTCTCCCGCTGGGACCGTCCGTCACGCCGGATGCCAGGCCGGATCGAGTGGTCCACCGACGCGAGCTCCGCGGCCAACGCGGTCGAGATCTCGTGCGGCACAACCCTCGCCGCCACGAGCTCCTCGACCCGTTTCGGCAGCGACACGTCGGCCACCTCGTGACCACCGAACACGAAGCTGCCCAGCTCCGGCAGCCGGGCGGCGGCCACCGGCGCCAGTTCGCTGACCAGTCCGACCTGACCCGTCAGGCCGGATCGCACCGCCAGCGCTCCGGCGACGGCGGTGGTCGCGACCGATCCACGGGCTCCGACGAACCAGACCCCGGTTCGAGTCCCGCTCGAACCCTCGGGGGGCTTGCCGGTGTCCGTCACGGTCGTTGGCCCGGGTTGAAGTTGGCGAACTCCTCCATGGCCATCAGTGGTTGTAGCCGCCCGAGGAACTGTGGTGTCACGAAGGCCTCGCGCAGCACGTCATCGGCGAGGTAGTTGCCGATGGCCGCCATGATCATGCCCTGATCCAGGGACAGGTACCACTGAGCGACTGTGCCGGTGTCGACGTTGACCGAGTCGCGGAATCCCCAGTCGGTGTAGATGTCGAAGTCGTTCTCGAGGTTGGCCAGGTTCTCCATGGCCTCGTCGGTGGCGTATCGCAGCGCGAGGAACGACGCGTGCGGCGTGACGACACCGTTGGTGTAGTCCTCCGGCTCCGGCAGTGGCTGGGGCTCGCGGCCGGGACAGCCTTCATATCCAGGACGCGGTACGACACCGTCGTTGTTCGACGGGTAGCCGTCGGGGTCCATTCCCAGCCACGTGACGCCGTACGTGCGATATCCCCCTTCGGGAACATCGGCCGGTGAGAAGCCCCAGTAGCCGTACTGAGCTTCGTTGAGACCGTGCTCGATTTGCGCCTGGGCGTACAGCGGGTGATTGATCCGCCAGCTTCGCGGTCCCCACTTCTCTTCCGGCACGAATAACGGGACCATCAGGCCTTCGAACATGCTGCCGCCCCAGTTGGGCACGATCCGCATGCCGCGGTACTCGTAGGCCCCCTCGAACACATCCACACCCAGGTAACGGCGCCACTCGCCGACCGGCCTGGTGAACGTCCAGGAGAAGTCGCACGAGGGCGGGAAGGTACGGAACGGCCCGAAGTAGTGCCGGCGCGGGATCTCGCCCTTGCCGATGCCGATCCAGCTGGCCATCCGGACCTCGCCGAGCGTGTCGTAGCAGCACGGCGTCGCGCCCGTGCTCGGCACGAAGGCGCGCATGATGAGGTTGCGCTCCGGCACGTAGTAGAAGCCGAAGTCCATCCCGTCGTACAAAGCGCCGGCGCGGTCGGCCAGCTCCGGCACCGCCCCGCGAATGATCTGCAGGCCGGTGGCCAGCCAGGCGTTGTCGACCGAGGAGAGCTGTGGCTCGAGCGGCGCTCCGCTCGGCGGCCAGACCGTCAGCTTCTCGCCGGTGCGGTAGTCGTACCAGTTGTAGAACTGCCCACTCGCCTCATGACGTTCCATCTGCTCGACGGTGCTCAAGGTGGTGGAGAGCCGGTCGACGAGCTCGTCGTGGTCGATGATGCCGAGCTCTTCGGCGACCACGGCGCTCCACATGTAGGAACCGATGTTGGTGGTCGACGTTTGCACACTGGTAGTGCCGTCGAGATGCAGCCGGTCCGAGGGCAGACCACTGTCCTCGTCGGTCATGGCCACGAACGAGGCCCAGGTGTCCTCGGCGTACCGCATCAGAGTCGCCCGCCGATCGGAGCCGGCCGAGGTCGCCTCGGCCGAGGCCGAGGGCTCCGAGCCCGACGGAGCCGCGATCGCCGCCACGGGGGCGGCCAGCGCGAGTGCTAGCAGCAGGGCAAGAGTCGCCCGCGTCTTCAAGTACATAAGGGCCTCCGTCTGCTGATGGATCGTGCCCCCGTGTGGGCCGCCCCGCCGTGGGCGAGCGGGGCGACCCGGGTGTCGTCGGGTCGGTCAGAACCTCAGGTTGCGGAGATAGCTGTAGCCCACCTCGGCGGTCTGCCGTGGCGTGACGTCGGGCTCGTCGTTCTCCACGATGTACTGCTGGACCTGCTGCGCGGCGAAGACCCGGGCGAAGTCGATGTGGCCCTTGCCCGGGTCGGCGAAGTCACCGTTGGCGGGGTTGCGGTCCTTGACGTGGTACTGCCGCACCCGCTGCGGCGCCGCTCGCATGACGTCGATCGCGAAGCCCTCCGGGTCGTTGACGCCGTCACCGCTTTGGATCCCGCCGGTCACCGCCCAGTAGATGTCGATCTCCAGGTGGACGTTCCGTGGCTCGAGGTCCTCGGTCAGCACGTCCCACGGCCGCCGGCCGTTGCCGAAGTCGGTGCTGAACTCGTGGGCGTGGTTGTGGTAGCCGTACTGCAGACCGGCAGCCCGCGCCGCCACGGCCTCGTTGTTCATCTGCTCGGCCCACATCTTCCAGTCGTCCTCGTTCGGGGAGCTGAGGAACGGCACGACGATGGAGGTCTGGCCGAGTGTGAGCGCGTTCTCGATCTTCTCCTCGAGGGCGGCCTGGGAGCCGCTGATGCCGTCGTGGCTGGACATCGTCCGGATGCCGATGCTGTCGTGGAACGCGCGCAGCTGCGCCGCCGTACGCCCGAAGTAGCCGAGCGCCTGCTCGACCTTCGAGTAGCCGAACCCGGCGATGTAGCGGAGCGTGGCGTCGTAGTCGACGAACAGGTCGTTGCGCACGGTCCAGAGCTGGATGCTGATCTGCCCGCGCGGCACTCGGCGCATGCCCGCCGCAGCCACTGGCGATCCGGCCAACCCGGTCGCGGCCAGGCCGGCGCCCGCGAGTCCGACCAGCGACCCGCGAAGGAACTTGCGGCGGTTGGTCCCCCGCTGGGCGAGCGACTGCTTGAGCGCCGCCTCGCCGTCGTATCCGTAACACATGCTGGTGTTGTCCTTTCGACTCGGTGATGCGTGATCTGCACTCGCGCCGGGGCGCGGCGCGACGCGTTGGATGAGGACCCGGGCACCGGCTCTCGGGTACCGGCACCCGGGTCCCCGGTCTGGTTAGTCGGTCGGTTCCAGCTCGACGACGTCGAAGCCGGTCAGCTCCGGCACGCCGGTGTCGGTGTACTGCGCCGTGAACACGCCGCTGAGGTCCTCCTCACCCGCGTGCCCGGCCGCGTCGGTCTGGATCGTCCCGGAGCAGCCGAACTGCGTCGTGATCCCATGCCCGTGTCCGGCATGGCCCAGGATGTAGTCGACCCGCACCCGCGAGCAGTCAACGGCTTCGTCGTCGGTGACGCTCACCTCGAACGGCACGGCGTCGCCGAAGGAGAAGGGCTGGCCGTCGGTGGGGGTGACGAACTGCACGACGGGTTCCTGGTTGTCGCTCGCGGTGATCAGGACCTCCGCCGTCGCCGACTTGCCGCGGTCCTGCCCACCCTGGTCCGTCACCTTCAGCGTGGCGCGGAAGACACCTGGCCGCTTGTAGGTGAACGTCGGGTTCGGCTGCATGGAGTCGACGGATCCGTCGGCGTCGAAGTCCCACGCGTAGCGCAGTCGATCACCGTCGGCGTCGGTCGTGCCGGCGCTGGAGAACGACACGGTCAACGGCAGGCCGCCCTCGGAGACGTCCGACGACGCCTTCGGCTCCGGCGCGTGGTTGCCGCCCGGGCCGATGTAGTCGATCCGGGCGAGCTGCGCAAGCGGATGGTTCTCCACGAAGAAGCCGTCGCCGTACTCCAGGATGTAGAGCGCGCCGTTGGGCCCGAACTCCATGTCCATCACGTGGGCGAACCGGAACGACGCCAACACCGGCTCGATCCGGTCGAAGTTGCCGCCGTCGTCGAGGTGGAACGCCTTCACGTAGTCACGGGTCCACTCGTAGAACAGCGGCACGCCGTCGTAGTACTCAGGCCACGCCACGGCCGCGTTGCCCTTGGCGGTCTGGGCGTCGAAGTCGTACGCCGGGCCGCCCATCGGGCCGATGCCGTTGTCGCCACCCGGAGCAGCCGGGCCCAGGTCGGGGAACTCGAAGGACGGCGGGTACGTGTACCAGACGTCGGGCTGAGTCACCGGTGGGAGCTGCGTCATGCCGGTGTTGTTGCGTGACGTGTTCACGGGGTTGTCGCAGTTGAACGGCTGGCCGCTCGAGACGAAGTCCGGGTCGGAACCGGCGTCGGGACCGTCGGGCACGAACTCGCCGTCGACGTACGGCAGCTCGGCGGTCGCGCAGTACGGCCAGCCGAAGTTCGCCGGCTCGCGCACGATCATCCAGCGGCCACGGCCGGCGGGACCTCGGGCGGGGTTCGCCTGACTGGCGTCGGGCGAGTAGTCGCCCACGTAGAGGGCGTCGGTCTCCGGGTCGATCTCGATGCGGAACGGGTTGCGGAACCCCATCGCGAAGATCTCCGGCCGGGTCTGCGGCGTGCCCGGCTCGAACATGTTGCCGTCCGGGATGGTGTAACCGCCACCCCTGGCGGGCTTGATGCGCAAGACCTTGCCGCGCAGGTCGTTGGTGTTGGCCGAGGTGCGCTGCGCGTCGAACGCCGGGTTGCGGTTGGCCTGCTCGTCGATCGGCGCGTAGCCCTGGGACTCGAACGGGTTCGTGTCGTCGCCGGTCGACAAGTAGAGGTTGCCGGTGGAGTCGAACACGATGTCGCCGCCGACGTGGCAGCAGACGCCGCGATCGACGGGCACGTCGAGGATCTGCTGCTCGGTGCCCATCCGGATTCGGTCGCCGCCGAGCTTGAACCGCGACAGCCGGATGAGGCCCTTGAACGGCTCGAAGTCGGCGGGGTCGCCGAAGAACGGGGCGTCGCCCTCGTTCACCCCTGGCGTCGCCGGGTTGTCGGACGGCGTGTTCAGCGGCGGCGAGTAGTAGAGGTAGACCCAGTTGTTCTCCTCGAAGTTCGGGTCCAGGGCGACGCTCTGCAGGCCTTCTTCGTCGTGCTGGTAGACGGGGATCCGGCCGGCCTGCGTGTTGAGGCCGGTGTCGGGGTCGTGCAGCCAGACAACGCCCTGCCGGGTCGTGTGTAGCACCCGCCCGTCGGGCAGGACGGCGAGGTCCATCGGCTCGCCGGGGAAGTCGTTGAGAGTCACCTTCTGGAACTCGGAGTCCGGCGGGGGTGCGTCGGCCTCCGGAGCCTGCGCCGTCGACATGGTCGGCGACGCGAGGAGCATCGTGGCCGCCACGGCCACGGCTCCAGTGCGGGTCTTGTTGCGCATCGTGTCTCCTCACGCTCTTCAGGGTTGGGGCGGGCGGTGCGCTGGCCGCCGCACCCGCGCTCGGGGGGATCTGAGATGGGGGGTGCGCAAGCCGCCCCACCTTCACGCTCAGCAGTGCTCGGGAGCTCCTCCTCCCTCGGGTCGGATGTGGCAAGTACTCACGGCAGCTCCCGCAGGGAGTCCCGAGAAAGAGGCGTCATTCGCCGTTCAGATCGGTGGAGAATCGCCCGTCGCCGTGCCGAGAATGAGACGCAGAGGTGAGCACCCGGTTTTGCCGGATGGTGACCATAAAGTGTCATTGGATCAGCCCCTCTGCGTGGCGCTGATCCCCAAAGTTACGACCTAGTTACAGCTAGTAGCAATACTTCCGGACGAACTTTCGCAAGTATTCTTCGGAAGATTGCTTAGTCGGCTGCGTACACACCGTCGCTGATGAGCCGGGCACTTCCGACGACTCCGGCGCTGTCGCCCATCTCGGTCATCACGATGGGCAGGTTGCCGGTCGCCAGCGGCAGCGATCGCCGATAGACCACGGACCGGATCTCCGCGAGCAGCGTGTGACCCAGTCGCGCCACCCGGCCGCCGATGACGATCAGGCCCGGGTTGAAGAACGAGACCAGGCTGGCCAGGACGTGTCCGACCCGGCGGCCGCCGTCGCGTACGAGCTGAACCGAAACCGGGTCACCTTGTGCGGTCGCGGCGGCGACATCGGCCGCGGTGAGATCGGATCGCTCGGCCAGGACCGCTGCGAGGATCTCCGATCGACCGCCGTGGGCGGCGGCCGTGGCGTCGCGGGCCAGAGCAGCACCGCCGAAGAACGCCTCCAGGCAGCCGGTGTTGCCGCAGGCGCAGGTGGGACCGAACTCTTCGACCCGGATGTGGCCGATGTCGCCGGCACACCCGTCGACACCGCGGTAGAGCTGGCCGTCGACGACGATGCCGCAGCCGATCCCGGTGCCGATCTTGACGAACAGGAAGTCCTCGGCCCGCTTCGCCACTCCGGCGTGCTGCTCGCCGAGCGCCATGACGTTGACGTCGTTGTCGACGAGGACGGGACAACCGAGCTCGCGGGCGAGCGCGTCCCGAACCGGATATCCGTCCCAGCCCGGCATGATCGGCGGCGAGACCGGGACCCCGGTGTGGAAGTCGACCGGGCCGGGGATGCCGATCCCCACGCCGCTCGGTCGCTCGATGTTGAGCTCGGTGAGCTGCTTGCGGGTGAGCTCGAGTGCCCGCGCCAGGGTCTTCTCCGGACCGACCCGGATGTCGTGCTCCTCGGAGAGCTGGCTCAGCACGCCGAGGCGGCCGTCGGTGATGGCCACGTCGATCGAGGTGGCGCCGGTGTCGATTCCGACGAAGCGGAGCTCCGGCGCGAGGTCGACGAGGGTGGAACGCCGCCCGCCACGCGACGCGGCCGGGCCGGCGTCGGCCGCCAGCCCCAGGTCGACCAGCCGAGTCACCTCGGCGGCGATCGTCGTTCGGGACACGCCGAGGCGGTCCCCCAGCTCTACGCGGGCCTTCGGTCCCTCATCGCGCAGCAGTCGGAGGATCTTCGCCTGCGTCGCGGTCTCGGCCCGGCCGGCCAGTGTCATTACCACATGTCGATGGTGCCACCTTTTGTCGGCGACTGACCATGTGGCTCACCCCAGGGCCGATCTCAGATCACGACGTTGACGAGGGTCGGAGCCCGAACGATCACCTTGTGGATCTCCCGGCCGTCCACGATTCGCCGGACCGCGGGGTCGGCCAGCGCCAGCTCCTCCAGGTCGTCGTCGGCGACGTCCGGCGGCACCTGCAGCCGCGCCCGGACCTTGCCCTGCACCTGGACGACGCAGGTCACCGACTCCTGGACCAGCAGCTCCGGATCGGCCTGCGGCCAGCCCGCCAGGGCGACGGTCGGCTCGTGGCCCAGCGCCTCCCACATGTCCTCGGCGGTGTACGGCGCGACCAGGCTCAGCAGGATCGCCGTGACCTCGGCCGCCTCGCGTACCGCGGGATCGGCCGGACCCGGACCGGAGTCGATCGCCTTGCGGGTGGCGTTCACCAGCTCCATGATCCGGGCCACCATGACGTTGAACCGGAACGACTCGATCAGCTCGGTGGCGTCGTGGATCGCCCGGTGCGTGGCGCGGCGCAGCTCGCGGTCGCCGCCGGTCGGATCGACTCCGGGCTCGGTGGTGACGTCGTGAGCGATTCGCCAGGCCCGTTGCAGGAACCGCTGCGAGCCCGCCGGCGACATGTCGGCCCAGTCGATGTCGTCGGCCGGCGGACCGGCGAACACCATGGTCAGCCGCACCGCGTCGACCCCGTAGTTGTCGATCTGCTCGCCCAGGTCGACGCCGTTGCCCAGGGACTTGCTCATCGCCCGGCCCTGGTTGATGACCTGGCCCTGGTTGATCAGCGACTTGGTCGGCTCGACGAAGTCGACCATCGCCATGTCGTTGAGCACCTTGGTGAAGAAGCGGAAGTACAGCAGATGCAGAACGGCATGCTCGGCGCCGCCGAAGTAGTTGTCGCACGGCATCCAGCGCCGGACCTGCTCCACGTCGAACGGCCCGTCGGTGTAGTGGGGCGAGCAGAACCGGAAGAAGTACCACGACGAGTCGACGAAGGTGTCCATCGTGTCGCTGTCGCGCCGCGCCGAACCGCCGCACTTCGGGCAGGTGACCTCGATCCAATCGGTCGCGGCGGCCAGCGGCGAGACTCCCTGAGGGGCGAGATCGGTGCCCGTCAGGTTGGGCAGCTCCAGCGGCAGCTCGTCCTCGGGTACCGGCACCTCCCCACACGCCTCGCAGTGGATGATCGGGATCGGGCAGCCCCAGTAGCGCTGCCGCGAGATCAGCCAGTCGCGCAACCGATAGGTCACGGCGCCTTGTCCGCGACCCTGCTGCTCCAGCCAACCGGTGATCGCCGTCTTCGCCACGTCGACGCTCATGCCGTTCAGATCGATCTCGGCGCTGGCGGAGTTGATCGACGGACCCTCGCCGGAGTACGCGTCGCCGTCGAAGTCCGAGGGCGGCTGCACCGTACGGACGATCGGCAGATCGAAGGTCTTGGCGAACTCCCAGTCGCGCTGGTCCTCGCCGGGCACCCCCATCACCGCGCCGGTGCCGTATTCGGCCAGCACGTAGTCCGTCGCATAGACCGGCATCGGATCACCCGTCACGGGGTTGATCGCGTGGACGCCCAGGAAGACCCCGGTCTTGTCGCGCTCTGCCGCCAGCCGGTCGATCTCGGTCTCGCGCTTCACTTCCTCCAGGTACGTCTCGAACGCCCCGCGCTGCTCGGGCGTGCACAGCTCGTCGGCCAGGTGGGCATCGGCCGCCACCACGAAGAACGTCGCCCCGAAGATCGTGTCCGGCCGGGTCGTGAAGACCCGCACGGGCTCACTCCGTCGACCACTTGGCCCCTCGATCTCGAAGTCGACATGGGCACCCTCGGACCGGCCGATCCAGTTGCGTTGCGCGGTCAGGATCGGGTCCGGCCAGTGGCCCTCCAACTGGGCCATGTCGTCCAGCAGCCGCTGGGCGTAGTCGGTGATCTTGAAGTACCACTGGGTCAGCTCGCGCTTGGTCACCGTGGTCCCGCACCGCTCGCACTTGCCGGCGACGACCTGCTCGTTGGCCAGCACGGTCTGGTCCTTCGGGCACCAGTTGACCCACGACGGACGGCGGTAGGCCAGGCCGCGCTCGTAGAAGCGCAGGAACAGCCACTGCTGCCAGCCGTAGTAGTCCGGGTCCGACGTGTGCAGCCGGGTGCTCCAGTCGAACGACACCGCATAGCGCCGGATCGACTCGGCCTGGGTCTCGATGTTGGCGTAGGTGTAGACGGCGGGGTGCTCGTTGTTGCGAATCGCCGCGTTCTCCGCTGGCAGCCCGAACGAGTCCCAGCCGATCGGGTTCAAGACGTTGTAGCCACGCTGGAACCAGTAGCGCGCCAGCATGTCGTGCAGCGCGAAGACCTCGCCGTGGCCCATGTGGAGGTCGCCGGAGGGGTAGGGATACATCGTCAGCGCATAGCGACGCTCCCGCGGATCCGGCGCGGTGTCGGTCGCCTCGGCGTCGGCGCGGAAGGGGTCCAGCCGCTCCCACACCGGGCGCCACTTCTTCTGCAGCGCCGCGACTTCGTAGGTCGCGGACGGCTCTCGGTCGCTGGTCACGGGTCCTCTCCTGGTTCTCCTCGTCAGACTGCACATGATGCCGACATGACAAAGCCCCTCACACAGGAGGGGCCGCCGCACTGACTGAAGTCGTGTCAGTGCGGCCTTCGAAGGAGCAGTGTCTGACGCATGTACCTAGAGTAACCGGTCCGCGCGGAAGGCGGGTGGCGGCTCAGCCGCCGGGCCGCCGGGTCAGGGCACAGAACCGCTCGACCAGGTCGGTGGCGCCGGACACGATCAGCTGGTCGCCGCGATGGACCTCGGTCTCCGGCCGCGCGTAGGTGAAGTCTGCTCCCGGACGCTTCACGCCGACGACGGTGATGCCGTACTTGGTCCGCAGCGCCGATTGGCCGAGAGACCGGTCGTACGACTCACCCGGAGCCATCGTCCGGGCGATCGCGAAGCCGTCGTCGAACTCGATGTAGTCGATCATCGCGCCGGACACCATGTGGGCGACCCGCTCTCCCATCAGGCTCTCGACGTAGACGACATGGGCCGCTCCGATCCGATGCAGGATCTTGCCGTGCTGCTTCGTGATGGCTTTCCCCCACACCTCGGCGACACCGACCTCGACGAGGGACAGCACGGTCAGCACGCTCGCCTCGATATGCGTCCCGATGCCCACGACGGCACGGGAGAACGTCCCGACGCCGAGTTGCTCGAGGGCCTCGGTGTCGGTGCCGTCGGCCTGCACGACGTGGGTCAGCTCACTGGCCCACTTCTGGACCAGCACGGGATCGATGTCGATGGCGAGGACGTCGTGTCCCATGCGGACCAGCGACCGCGCCAGGGCGCCGCCGAACCGGCCGAGTCCGACGACGACGACCGGCTCGCCGCTACCGTTCGCTCCGTCTCTCGTCATGGGCCTCCCCTATCCGACGATGGGCCGTTCTTCCGGCAGCCGGTACAGCCGGTGCCGGCTGCGCAGCGCCAGTGCCGAGGCAGCGGTGATCGGCCCGACCCGCCCGATGAACATCAACAGCATGACAACGATCTGTGCCGAGTCTGGCAGGCCCGAGGTGATTCCGGTCGTCAACCCAACCGTGGAGAAGGCCGAGATCGACTCGAAGAGGACGGCGTCGAAGGTGTAGTCGGAGAGCCCGAGAATCACGACGGTACCGACCGCGATCACGCCTACGCTCAGCAGCGCCACCGTCAGCGCCTGGCGCTGCGTCGAGCTGCTGATCCGGCGGAATCCGACGTTGACCTCCTGCTCGGCCCGCACCTCGGCCCAGATCACGAAGGCCAGCAAAAAGAACGTCGACACCTTGATCCCACCGGCGGTGCTGGCGCTGCCACCGCCGATGAACATCAGGCCGTCGGTGATCGCCATCGTCTCCGGGCCGACGCTGCCGTAGTCGACCGAGTTGAACCCTGCCGTCCGCGGCGACACCGAGCCCATCAGTGCGGCGAGCAGCTTGCCGCCGGGGCCGAGCGGCCCGATGGTCTGGTCGTTGCCCCACTCGAACGTGAGGAACGCAACGAAACCGAACACGAGCAGGATGGCCGAGCCGTACACGGTCAGGCGGGTGTGCACCGTCCACTCCCGCGGCCGCCTGGCCCGGCGAAGCAACTCGACGAGGACCGGGAACCCGAGGCCCCCGAGAACCGCGGCCAGACAGATCGGCACGATCACCCACGCGTCGTCGACGAAACCGACCAGATTGTCGGAGTTCAGGCTGAATCCGGCGTTGTTGAACGCCGAGATCGCGTGGAAGACCCCCTGCCACAGAGACTGGCCGAACGAGTCGTCGTAACCGATCCAGAACCGCAGGGTCAGCACCAGCGCCGTGGCCGCCTCGATCACCACCGTCATGAGGACGATGCGACGCAAGATGTGCCGGACGTCCCCCAGGTTCACCGACGTCTCGGCCTGCGCGACCAGAGTCGTACGCAGTCCGAGCCGATGGTTGACGACCAATGCCAGCGACGTCGCGAGCGTCATGATCCCGAAGCCGCCGACCTGGATCAGCAGCAAGATCACGACCTGGCCGAACGGGGTCCAGTGGGTCGCCGTGTCGACCAGCGCCATGCCGCCGGTCAGGGCGCCCACCGACGTGAACGCTGCCGGAAGGACGACCGGCCCGGAATCACTCGTCCGGGAGACGGGGAGCATCAACAGCACGGCACCGGCCGCGACCACCACGAGGAACGCCACCGGCAGCAGACGCGCGGGGTGCGACGACAGACTGCGCAGCATTCGACTCCTCGGACTCGCCCGGACCGGCTCGGCAACGGCTACCCGACAGTCTCGCCGCTCGCGGACTCATCGAATCGGACCGACATGGTGGCGTTCGGGATGGGCATCGCCAGCGCCTCGGCCTCGATCAGCGCCCGGTGCTCGTCGGTCAGGCGCCGATGCGGCTTGACGGTGACCTTGCCACCCTTGCGGCCCCAGACGCCGCCGATCTCCCCGCCGATCAGGAGCGGATGCGGATGGTTGGTGTCGGCGGTCGACCAGTCCACCTTGCGCATCGGCCCGGCGAACAGCCCGCTCCGGTCGGCGCCGAACAGTCGCCGTTCCTCCTCCGGCAGCAGGCGTACGCCGCGGGCCGGTGCCGCCGCGCGAAGCGACTCCTCATCGGTGTCGAGCATCCACGCCCGATGCCCTTCCAGGTCGACCTCGAGGAGGTCCGGGTGGAGCGACTTCCAGACCTCGAGGCCGTCCGCGACCGAGAGTCCGGCCCACCAGGCGAAGGCCTCCGGCGTCGTCGGCCCGTGCGCGCGGAGGTGTCGCCGGCACAGCTCACGGCGCGTCTCGGCGAGGTCGACCTCCGGCGCCGGGACTTCGCGATACCAGGTGAGCCGGGCGTCCCAGCGGACCGCGATCCGGCCGGACGCGCAGGCGGCTCGTACGTCGATGTCGGGTGGCAGGGCGTTGCCCCGCCGCTCCTGCCCGGCCAGTGCCGCGACGGCGCGATCGGCTTCGGTCTCGACGTACTCCCGGGCCTCGGATCCAGTGGCAGCCGGCCGACGGTGTAGACCGCCCAGTCCGCGACGGGCAGCACGTGCACCGCGGCTCGCGGGCTGTAGGTCTGGAGCAGCCGTCCGTCCTCCCATGCGCTCGGCTCGCAACCCTCGACCCGAGCGTGCAGCGAGAGCAGTGCCGAGCGCGGGTAGCTGTCCTGGAGCGCATAGCGAGCGGCGCCCTCGTAGGAGCCGGGTGGCAGCCGCGTCACCAGGCCGTTCGCCACCAGGCGGTGGGCGATCGCCTGGCGGCGACGCACGACGAGCGGTGGCATCGCTCAGCCGCCGGTCAGCTCGTCGCGGCGCGCCGTGAGGTAGGCGCGCTCGGTGTCGGTGCCCACTCGCTCCAGGGCCTGCTCGTACTGCTCCAGCGCCCCAGCCCGGTCCCCGAGCCGGCGGAGCAACTCGGCGCGAGTCGCCGGCAGTCGATGATGCCGGGGCAGTTCGTCGTCAAGCCCGTCGAGCAGGGCGAGTCCCGCCGCCGGCCCCTCCGCCTCGGCGACAGCGACGGCGCAGTTGAGTCGTACGACCGGAGAGCCGGTGAGCCGGTCGAGCCGCACGTAGAGCCGGGCGATCGTGGTCCAGTCGGTCTCCTGCGCGGTCGGCGCCCGCATGTGTTCCGAGGCGATCGCCGCCTGCAGTACGTAGGTCCCCGGCGTCTTGGTCTTCGCCACCGCCTCGCGCAGCACCCCGAGGCCCTCGTCGATCTCCGTCCGACGCCAGCGACTGCGGTCCTGCTCCCGCAGGGGTACGAGCCGACCGTCGTCGATCCGGGCATCGCGCCGGGCGTGTTGCAGCACCATCAAGGCCAGGAGGCCCGGCGCCTCGGCGCTGTCCGAAACCAGCTCGGCCACGATGCGTTGCAGCCGGATCGCCTCGTCGCACAGTCTGGTCCGCACCAGGTCGGGTCCGGCGGTCGCGGCGTACCCCTCGGTGAACAGCAGGTAAGAGACCGAGCAGATCCGGGCCAATCGCTCTGGCAGGTCGTCCCGATCGGGCACCCGGAACGGGATCGCGGATGCGGCGATCTTGCGCTTGGCGCGGGTGATCCGGGCCGCCATGGTGGCCTCGCCGACGAGGAACAGCCGGGCGATCTCGCGGGTCTCGAGGCCGGCCACCAGCCGCAGGGTGAGCGCGACACTCGCCTCGTGCGACAGCGCCGGGTGGCAGCAGGTGCAGATCAGCCGGAGCCGCTCGTCGGGGATCGCGTCCACGTCGACGTCGTCGGTGACCTCGGGCGGCGCGTCCACGACGAGCAGCGGCAGCTTCCGCGCCAGGGTCGCCTCCCGGCGCAGCCGATCGGTCGCCTTGCGACGCGCAGTCGTGAGCAGCCAGCCCGCCGGATTGTCCGGCACCTCCCACTGCCAGTGCTCGACGGCCGCCGCGTAGGCCTCCTGGAGGCTGTCCTCGGCCAGATCGACGGCCGCGTAGTCCCGGATCAGCAGCGCCAGCAGCCGAGCCCAGTGCTCGCGAAGCGCCGTGTCGAGCACCACATCGGCGGCGGTCAGGTCGCGGGCTGGTCCGTGGCCAGACCCAGGGTGACGCCGCTCGGGTCGCGGAACCATGCCCACCAGCCGAACTCACCGCCGATCTCCTGCCCTCAGTCCTCATCAGACCACAGACACGCGCCCCCAATGGCACGGAGTTGTCACTTCGCGGCGGTGGTCACATGTCGATGACGGGGCGCACCTCGACACGCAGCCCCGGGCTGACCGGCATCCGCTTGGCCCAATCGATCGCCTTGTCGAGATCGTCCGCCTCGACGAAATAGATGCCACCGATCTGCTCGGCAGTCTCGGCGTACGGCCCGTCGGTGCTCGCGCCGCCACCGGCGCCATCGAAAGGTCCGGATCGACGCCGTCAGGGCGCCCAGCACGCAAACCGCGCCGTAGCTGACCCCCACGTCGGTGGCCCGCGCGACGGAGATCGGCAGCCACCCCTCCGCAATCGCGACGGTCAGCCACAGCGCGACGAGCAACGTGGCGCCGACGTGGCCGACCGCGAAGGTGACGAGCAAACCGCCACTGCGCCAAATCAATTCGCCAAGAGCGAGAAGGCACACCAGTCCCGGAAGCCAGACGTAGATCTCGCCGCCGTCGCTGACAAACGCGCTGCCGATCAACGTGCCCAGGTGCCCGTGCGCCAGGTTGTGCAGGTTGGTGCTCATGGCGCTCACGACGGTGCCGCGGGCGCGCTCACCGAGCGCCGCCAAGACGAGCGAAACCGCGACCAGCGCGACGGCGTACGCCGCCGTGACATGCAACGACACCGCGTTCGACAGTGGCCGGGCCGCCGTCGCTCGCAAGCCGGCGCCTCGGCGAACCTCAGACGGCGTCATGATTCCAAGGTGAGGGTGCGCGGTGCAATTGGCCACGTCCTTAACAAAGGTTTCACACGCACGTCACGAATCTTGACGAATTATCTACGGGGCCATGGCCAAGTCAGGTATTTCGGGCGGTTTGGTAGGTGAGGAAGGCGAGGCTGTCACCGACAGCGCGAATGTCGATCAGGCACAGGCGATGCACGCCGCTGGTCTCGCCGAACAGGCGCTCACCGGCCCCGACTACAAATGGGTAGATCGTCAGCCGCAGCTCGTCGACGAGGTCATGCTCCATCAGTGTGTGCACGAGCCGTCCGCTGGCGTAGACGACGATCTCGCCGCTCACCCTCTGCTTCAACCTCGACACCTCATGCACCACGTCGCCGTTCAGGACCGTCGAGTTGTTCCAGGCGTCGGGGTTTTCGAGCGTGTCGAGTGTGGACGACACGACGTACTTCGGCAGGCTGTTCAACCTGTCAGCCCACTCGCCGTTTCGGGATGGCCACCGTGCGGCGAAAAAGTCGTAGCTGCGTCGACCCAGCAGCAGGGCCTCGGCGCCCAGCGCCTCGTCGAGCTCGAGCTCGGCCCACTCTTGGCGGTCCTTGTCCCCGACCCGTGCGAACCAGCCGCCGCGTTCGAAGCGCTCCTCACCGGTCGGGTCTTGGACGACTCCGTCGAGCGAGACGTTCTCGCTGACGACGATCTTTCCCATGTCGATTCTCCTTCGATGGCTGTGCCGGCTCTCACTGATGTAGAAACCGCGGCATCGAGAAAATGGGCGCGCCGAGGCCGCCCAGTTCGGCCTTCGGCCGGTGTCCACACAAGGATGAA
>Ga0081455_10003223_pt1 | contig 18897 bp, 18 predicted proteins | sample TabmetS3T2R1_FD_70207 | JGI IMG/M metagenome (GOLD analysis project Ga0081455, IMG submission 70207) | Tabebuia heterophylla rhizosphere microbial communities from the University of Puerto Rico - S3T2R1 | ecosystem: Host-associated > Plants > Roots > Rhizosphere ... | reverse complement strand
CTGATGGCATCGGCAGCCCGCGGCTACCCCAAGGTCGGTGACGAGGCATTCCCCGGCGCGCTCGGTTACAACAAGCAACTTCAGACCTTCATGGACGAGGGCGGCCACGTCTACGCTTGCAGGTTCTCAGCCGCTGCCCTCTACGGCATGCGCGAGATCGACATGATGGAAGGCGTCAAGCCGATCAACCCGCTCGACGTACTCGACGCGGTCTTGACAGCTCGCCGTAGCGGCGCGCTGATCATGCAGACCTGGACGGTCTAAGGGATCGCCTGAGATCATGCGCCCTTCGACAGGCTCAGGGCACATGCGTGCTGAGCTTGTGGTTTGACGCGTCCTGAGCCTGTCGAAGGGCGCGCACGTGCGCTGTGCTTGTCGAAGCGCTGATACCGCACGTCAGAGCGTCATATCGGCGTACAGCTGAGCATGTTCCTTTGCTGCTCGCTCCCAGCTGAAAGCCGCTACCACACTGCGGCCACCGCGGACGAGCTTCTCGCGGAGCGCACCATCGGTGACCACACGACGCATGCCCGCTGCCAGAGATGCCGGGTCTGCGACTTGCGTCATCACCGCTGACACATCGGGCGTCAGGTACTCCCGCAGTACGGCGATGTCGCTGGACACCACCGGCAGGTCGGCCGCCATGGCCTCGAGCACTGCCAACCCCCAGCCCTCCTTCGTCGATGGGAAGGCCAGCGCGTCCGCACTCCGGTACCAGGCGTGCAGCTCGGCGTCGCTGAGGGTGCCGGCGAGGACGATGTCGCGGCCCAACTCGAGCCCGAGACTGGGCAGCATCGCGAGTGCGTCGTCGCGATAGCGGGCGTAGTCCTGGAACGAGTGCCCACCGACGACGACGAGGGCCGGCGCCGGATCGAGGGCTCGAGCCAAGATCGACATCGCCTCGAAGAGATAGCTGCTGCCCTTGCGCGGCTCGATGCCGCCCACGGACAGGAACACGAATCGGCCGTGTAGTCCTGCCCGCTGGCGCAGAGCGACCCGCTGGCTTTCCTCGATCGGTCCGAAGCGAGTGGCATCGACGCCGTTGTGGATCACCGTCGCGTCGACGCCGAAATCCGCCTTCAGCCGGTTGCGCCAGTCCTGGCTCACCACGACCAGCTCGTCGGGTTCCTCGATGGCCTTCCGCTGACATTCGATCAGAGCAGTAGTGGTGAAGTCGTCGACGTGGTGGACGGTACGGACAACGCGTATCCGCGCGCCGGCGTCTCTCACCCGAGCGGCCGCGCGCGCGGAAATGCAGTCCTGAGTGTGCAGGATGTCCACGTCGCCGGCGACCTCGGACAGCCCGACCTCCAGGTCGTCAATCGACGCGAACACTCGCTCCTCCAGGGTTTCCGCCGGAGGAGATGTCGGGACCAGGATGGTGGGCGCTCGGACCGGACGGAAGAAGCCCTGGTCCGGATTGCCGAGCGCCACGATTCGTACGTCCATCGCCTGATCGGCCATCGCCTCAGCGAGCGACAGGGTATGCACGACCCCGCCGCGTGGCTTGGTCGAATAGGTAACCAAGGCAATGCTGCGCTGGCCCGGCGGGACAGTCCGATTCACAGCCGTATCTCGAGCAGATCGGGCTTGTCTGTCGCGATCGCAGCGGCCACGAGGGAGGACCTAGCCGCCGTCTCGGTGACGATGCAGCCGGCTTCGACAAGCCTGGCTCGCTGAGCGGAGTACCACTGCGGATCCTGGTCGGTTCCGAGCACATATGCGACGATCTGCGGACCGCCGCTCGCCATCACCGATTCACATTCCGGCGCGAGGATCCCGGCTGGGTCCGGATGGGCGCCGTACCCGAGGACCACGTCTAAGATGATGACCGCGACCTCAGGATCCGCACCGTGCTCCCGCAGCAGCTCTATCCGTGCCTCGGGGTCGATCATCGGGTGCGGCCTACCCCGGGTGTACTCCTCCTCGCCCAAATCGAGGCACTGGTGCGATCCGGCCGGAGCCGGCAAGCCCCATGCCGGGTTGATCGGCGTGTTGGACCGAACCTCACCGATCGTCCGACCAAGGAGGACCAGCGATTCGTAGCAGAGAGTGCCGCCGGAGAACAGCCCTCTGATCAGGGCACGGCCCGGCGTCATCCCTCGGCGCGCCTGCTCGACGGAGGGGCCCATCGTCAGCGTCGGGTCGGGGGCCGACCTTCCGAGAACGTCGAGCGTTGCCGCCACCCCGCCCTCGAGGGTGTCGGCGAGCACGACCCCAGTTGGTGCCGCGAACTCCGGATCCAGCCCGAGCAATGCGCCGACCAGTGGGGTGTCCCCAGCGGCCGCGAGCACCTCAGTCGCAACATCGGCCGCAGGCGGCTTGGAGACCAGCAGGATGACATCAGTCTCGGCGTGCTGCCGCAAGGCCGCAATCGCGGCTTTCGCCATCCGTCCACCGACCTCGCTTGACAGGTCACGCCCTCCGACGCCGATGACCTGGCTGACTCCAACACCCCATCGATCCAGCAGCGCCATCGCCTCCTGGGCACCAGTTCCCGCAGCCGCCACGACGCCCACCCGTCCAGGTCGAACGGCGTTGGCAAAGCCCAGACCCGTTGCCCCGAGCATTGCCGTGCCAGCGCCGGGCCCCATCACCAGCCGGCCGCGGCTGAGTGCGAAGTCCTTGAGGGCGATCTCCTTGTGCAGCGGCACGTTGTCACTGAACAGAAGTACATGAAGGCCCGAAGACAGCGCTTGGTAGGCAGCCAGCGCCGCGTAATCCCCCGGCACCGAGATCACCGCGACGTTGGAGTCCGGTTGGGCAGCCACCGCCTCCCGCAAGGAGTGTGAAGCCTTCGCCGGCTCACCACCATCGGAAACCGGGCCGGCGGACAGTACTGCGGCTTCGCCGACGGTAAGAGCCTTGGCAGCGGTCTCCTCGTCACGCGCCCGTACCACGATGAAGAGGTCGTTGGACCCGACGCCCTCGACGTCGGCCGGGTCGACGCCTTTAGCGCGGAGCGTCTCGATGTTCGCGGGTGTCGCCATCGCAGCGCTGGCCCATTCGACGTCCTCGATTTCGCGCATCGCCCGCATGCCGCGGAGTTGAACGACGGAGTCGATGTAGGTGTTGGGGAAGACCTTGATGGCAATACTCATGCGAGCGCCGCGCTGCGGCTCGTCACCGAGGTGATGCGGGTTCCCAGTGACTGGTCAGCCGGGTCGTCGCTCGCCAGTGTGTCGACCACCAGCTGCGGGGACGTGATGACGGCAAGCTGCCCGCCGCGACGTACGAACGAGATGGCGGCGCGCACTTTGGGTCCCATGCTGCCTGGAGGAAACTGGCCGGCTTCCAGGTGCCGCTCGGCTTCCGCTGCGTTCACCCAGGTCAAGGGCCGTTGGGTGGCCCTGCCGAAGTCGAGCTGCACGGCGTCCACACCGGTGATCAAGACGAGCGCCTCGGCCTGCAGTTGGGACGCGAGCTCGGCAGCTGCGGAGTCTTTGTCGATGACGGCGTCAACGCCATCCCAGCCTTCCTCGGTACGACCCACCGGGATCCCGCCCCCGCCACCGGTGACCACAACATGCCCCGCATCCAGTAGGCAGCGGATAGCACCAATCTCGACGAATCCCTTCGGTTCCGGAGAGGCAACAACCCGCCGGAAGCCGCGCCCCGCATCCTCGGTGACGTCCCAATCTCGCGCTCGTGCCAGCTCACGCGCGGCGTTCTCGGAGAAAAACGGTCCAATCGGCTTGGTCGGCTGTCCGAAGGCCGGGTCGTCGAGGTCGACAATCACATGGCTCAACAGGGCGGCAATGCGATTGCGTCGGCCGCATTGTCGATACAGCGCGATTGCAATAAGAGAACCAAGTTGTCCTTCGGTCATTGCGCCCAGACTGAACAGTGGCATCTCCGGCACCTCCGCACTGCCCAGCGCCTGCTGAATCGCAAGGTTCCCGACTTGCGGTCCGTTGCCATGGACAACGACAACGCGCCAGCCGGCGTCAAGCAGCGCGCAGATTGGTCGGGCCATCGCCGCGGCGTTCTCCCGCTGCTCGTCATAGGTACCGCGCTGGCCCTCGGCGACGAGTGCGTTCCCCCCGAGGGCGACTACCGCGGTCCTGGTCACGACCCCTCACTTCGCTGGACAATCAGCCGGTGCTGCCAGGCGGCGTGCAGAGCGAAATGTTTAGCATACTAAGTGACTATGAACGATAGTGAACGGCAACGGCGTAGACAAGGCTCGCCGTGCCGGGGTGCCGGCGTAACGACGAGCAGACGATGACCGATCCCGCGAGCCCCCTACAGACGATGACCGATCCCGCGAGCCCCCTACCCCCAGCTGTACTGATCAGGTTCACGAACGCGGAGTCTCGCCTTTACCCGATGGCCATGACGGACCCGGACGGATACCAGCGGGCTATCACCCTGGTCGGCATGGTGGCCAACGAACTGAGGCAGCGGTTCACCGATCTCGACTCCGTGCTCGAGAGTCGCAACGAGTTGATCGCCGCACTACCCGAGCTGGCGGCCGCAAAGGGTCTGGACATCGGTGGAACACCGCCCGACGCAGTTGTGGACGCCGCCTCAGCCCTCCGCTATCGCGAGTTGCAAGCTGGTACGTGATCGTTGCGGCTGCCCATCGATGCCTTGACGCGGGCACCGGCGATGCCTTTACTAAAGGTTACAGTTTGTCTCGTGAAGTAAATGCTGGGGAGGGCGGAGATGAACGTGGGTCGTGCGGTGTCCGGCGCAGTCTCATCTCTGGAAGAAATCCTCAGCCAGTCAGCAGAGCGTGTCGACGCTGCGACCACCTTGGCAAACCTGGTTGTCGACCTGCAGGCACGCGGCCTTCGGGTTGAAGCCCCGCTGGAGCGTCGCCACGGCGGCGCCGGGCCGTCGGACTCCGGCATGCTCTGGGTCGGCGGTTTCCCGATCACGGTTCCGACTGACAACGCCGCGGCGGCGGGCTCTCCGTACGCCTTGAAAGCCGAGGATGAGGGATACGCGATCTTCGAAGGCGGTCGACGGCTCGCCACCGCCTCCCCCCAGCAGCGCCCACGCTTCTATGACCTGACCACCGCTGACGGCATCCCCTACTGGAAGATCGGCCTACTGCACCTTGACTCGTTCGCGAGCACGGTGGTTCAGACTTGCTCGTACTGGGGCAACGACGATCAATGCAAATTCTGCGGGATCGGCATCTCATTGGATTCCGGTCGGACCATCGTCAAGAAGAGTCCGGAGCAGCTGGCCGAGGTGGCAACGGCAGCCAAAGAGCTCGACGGTGCCGTCGACGCGACCCTGACAACCGGCAGCTCCAACGGTGTCGACCGGGGCGCCCGATACGTCGCGCGATGCGGGCATGCGGTGAAGGAGGCGACCGGCCTGCCGGTCGAGGTTCAGTTCGAGCCGCCGAGGAAGCTTGAGGTGATTGACGAGGTGGCCGACCTGGGAATCGACTCGGTCGGCATTCATGTCGAGTCCTTCGACCCAGCCGTCCTCGCCTATGTCGCGCCGGCGAAGGCCCGTACCGGTATCGAGCAGTATTTCCGTGCCTGGGAGCGCGCGGTTGACCGCTTCGGCGAGGGCCAGGTCTCGACGTACGTCATCCTCGGCATGGGAGAGGACCCGGAGCTGACCGTGCAGGGATGTCGTCGCGCGATCGACATGGGCGTCTTCCCCTTCGTCGTGCCCATTCGTCCGGTGGCAGGCAGCCTGATGGAGCACGTGAAACCGCCGGACCGCATCTATACGGAACGCATCTATCGGCAGGTGGGCGCCTACATGGCCGAGCGCGGCATGGACGCCAACGCTCCGAAAGCTGGCTGTGCGCGTTGCAAGGCCTGCTCCGGGCAGCAGGGTGTGCAGCCACTGCTGCAAATCGGGCCGCGTCCGGTGCACCTAACTCCCGCCGACTTGTCAGAACCCAGCAGTGCTAGAGCACTGCTGGGTTCTGACAAGTCGGCGTCAGGCCTGTCCCATGCCAGCTGAGCTGAGCTTGCCTGCAGCAATGCGGCCAGCACCCTCCGCTTTGCGCTCGGAAGCGTCCCCAGTCATCTGCCGGCAGGTCGCCTCGGCCGCGGAGCTCGCCGATCACTTCGCCATCCGGCACCGAATCTTCGTCGAGGAGCAGGCGATCTTCGCCATATCGGACCTCGATGAGCATGATCACGACGTCTCAGCCGTCGCCCTCATCGGGCTTTGCGGCGGGGTCGTCGCGGGCACGGTTCGGTTGTTCGCCCTCGACCCGGCCGACGGCATCTGGCAGGGCGACCGCCTCGCGGTGCTTCCGCCCTACCGAACGCGCGGGCTGGGCGCCCCGCTGGTCCGGTGCGCAGTGGCGACCGCCGCCGTGCTCGGAGGTCGGCTGATGAGCGCTCATATCCAGATCGCCAATGTGCGGTTCTTCCAACGACTGGGGTGGGAGGCCCGCGGCGACCGCGAGATCTACGCGGGCCTCGTGCACCAGCCCATGAGCATTGAGTTGCCTCCGCCCGACGAGGCACGGGCGACCGTACGACGCCTGGCGGCCGGGGTCAGCGCGCCAGACCTGTGATCTTGTCCATGGTCAGGTCCAGGACCGTGACCTCGGCCTCGCCTGAACGGAGCCGCAGCAGCCCAGACTTGTCGATCATGCCCACCACGGTCGCGTCGAGGCCGCGTGCGTGGAATGGGGCCAGGCAGTCCGCCTCCCGTCCCCCAGGCACACACAGCAAGAACCCGTACGCCGGGAAGCAGGTCAGCCAGTCCTTCATTGCCACGCCCGATGGACGGGGCAGTCGCTCCAGATCCACCGTGACGCCGAGCCGACTCCACTCGAGCAGCATCGCCAGCGAGCCGATCAGTCCGGCCATGCTGATGTCCTTTGCCGCGGCGCAGGCGCCCGACGACGCCACGGATGCCAGGACGCGTACGTCGTCGGCCAGTTGCGTGCCGCGCTCGTCGAATGAGCGGAAGAACGGAAAGTCGGTACGCATATGCCCTTGCGTGCAGGCGGCGACGACGAGGGACTGGCCCGCGGCGACGTGGGTGCTGGAGAGCACAGCTGTCGCACTTCCCACGCCGAACGCCGACAGCGCCGGCGCGCCGTCGTGCACGGTCAGGTGCCCGCCGACAAGGGTGACGTCATACCACTCACAGGCCGCTTTCATCCCACGCAACACCTCGCGGGCCAGCTCGGGAGTGCCGACGATGGTGTCGACGATCGCGACGGGCGTAGCTCCCATGGCGGCCAGATCGTTCACGTTGGCCAGCACCGCGGCGACGCCCGCGCCGTACGGATCAGCCGCGACAAAAGCCGGCAGCAGCGCTTCTCCGCAGGCGATGACCTGATCTTGTGTGCCACCACTCCCGCCTTGGCCTTGGATGGGGACTACGGCACCGTCGTCTCCAGGACCGCGCACCCAGCTTCCGCCGCCGAACACCTCACTGACCAGCTGGATCGCGCCCTTGGCCTGCAGCGCGGGATGCGAGCGAAGATAAGCAGCTAATCCCTCGAGTTCGCCGCGGTGGTTCAACGCACCGGCCATCCGCACCTCACCAACTGTGTGATCCTGTCGGAAAGTGAACGATACATATAGCATAGGCAACGTGCGTCGGCCCGCATTTCTCAGCTTGCCCGACCGCAGCTCCAAGCCGCGAGATGTGGGTCTTACCCATGTCCTCGACAAGGGTCAGACGGTGCAGTCCACTCAATCAGTCCTGGTCACGTCTGCACCATTGATCGATGTCTGGAAGTTCGGTTGGGGTACGGCATATCTCGACACGGCGCTGACCGAGAAGCTTGCTCTACTGAGATCTGCGAATATCCGCACTTGCCTTGGCGGGACGCTGCTGGAAATCGCCTGGGCCCAGAACACGGCAGAGGAGTGCCTGGACTGGGCTGCCGAGGTCGGCTTCGATGCCGTCGAAGTCTCCCGCGGTGTCGCACCGATGACGGTGTCCGACAAGCGTGAGCTCATCCGTCGCGCTGCGGAAGCGTTCGAGGTCTTGTCGGAAGTCGGAAGCAAAGACCCCAACGAAGTGCTGGCACCCGAGGAGTGGACGAGTGAGGTGGCAGGTGATCTTGCTATCGGTGCTCGCTGGGTCATCACCGAAGGCCGGGAGAGCGGCACAGTCGGGCTCTACCGCGAGGACGGTTCGATAAGGGAGGACGTGGTGGCCGCGGCGGTACGAGGCGGTGGTATCGAGAGAATCCTGTTCGAAGCGCCTCGCAAGGATCAGCAGGCATGGTTGATCCGGACGTTCGGTCCGGACGTCAACCTGGCCAACATCGCCTGCAACGAGGTTCTTGCGGTCGAGACTCTACGGTTAGGGCTACGAGCCGACACCTTCGATGTCGCGCGCACATGGCAGCTCGCATAGTGCCCGCCGGAGTCCGCGGGCGCAACGTCGTGCCGGGTGCGTATCGCGGGGTCGCTGTGACGTCTTTCGATGGTGAGCTCGACGAAAGCTCCCTGGTACGGCACTTCGTCGGGCGCGAGGCTTATCGCCGGACCCGGTTCATCGTGGTACGCAACGCCGATCAGACCGCCATCGTCGCCGTACAAAAGGAGTCCGACGAACCGCTGTTCTCACCGATCAGGGCATTGCAACTTCTCGTCGGGCCGGCCGAATGCGCATACGTCGAGGATCCCGAGGTCGACACCGCCATTCCCACCGCTCTTGCTCGCGCCGCGTTACGGCACGCACCAGGCAAGCGGGGCGTGGCCGTACAGGGCCGGTACGCGCACGTCAGCTTCATCATCGAGCCGGTGCCGCTGCAGGTCACTGTTCGAGAGGTCGTGCCGCCGTACCCCGCCAAGCTGCTCGACCAGGCACAGCGGGTGCTGAGTCTTGCTGAGACCCTTCCGCCGATGGAGCTGGTGTCGGAGGTGGTCGAGTTCGATCAGCTCGCCCGGGGCCGTACGGCCAGCAGCTATCTGCTGCCCTGTCGGGGCAGTGGCGTTTCCATAGCGGGGGCGACGGTGAAGTATCTGGACGAACGCCCGGCCCGCGAGGCATGGCTGCTGATCGGCTGCGAGCGATCCGAGCAGATACACGAGTCCTTCTATGGCGAGCGAGCACCTCAGGTGGATATCTGTCCGCGGAAGCGGCCCGGTCTAGGTGGCCCCACCTTGGCCAAGTGCTGTCTGCTCGAGACGCACAACGAGGTCGAGGCCGACCGAACCGTCGTCGTGCCTTGGGGAGCATCGCTAGCACTCATCACCGATGCGCTGGCCACGCTGGCCCGCGAGTGGGAGCCGACATGGGCACTCGCCTGAGTGACTCCGAGCAGTACCGCCACCTCTGGGGCACTGCGGAGCTGACGTCCGTCTTCGAGGAGCGCGCTCGGCTGCAGCGATGGTTGGACATCCTCAGCGCGCTGGCGGCTGCGCAGGCGCGGCTCGACCTGATCCCATCCGAGGCAGCCGAGCTGATCGCCGAGCATGCACGTGCCGATCTGCTCGATCTCGATCTCGTGGCGGCCGAGACTCGACGGACCTCGCATTCCATGCTGGGTCTGATCCGGGCGCTGCAGCAGCTACTCCCCGAGTCCGCCCGCGAGTACGTGTACTTCGGGGCAACCGTGCAAGACATCACCGACACCTGGTTCGCTCTGGTGATGCGCGACGTCGGTGCCGTGGCGTGGCGGGACCTGCGGGCGATCGAGGACACGCTGCTCGCGTCGGCAGTCGAGCACCGCGACACGCTTATGGCGGGACGGACGCACGGGCAACCTGGTTCGCCGATCACGTTCGGCTTCAAGGTTGCGTCGTGGGCCGACGAGATCCGACGGCACATTCAAAGGTTGGCGGAGGGCCGACCTCGCTGGCTGGTCGGCCAGCTCGGTGGAGCAGTCGGCGCGCTTGGGTTCTTCGGCCCACATGCACTGCGGCTACGTGCCGAGTTCTGTGCCGAGCTCGGACTGGCCGATCCAGGGATCTCCTGGCTCACTTCCCGCGACCGGATCGCAGAGTTCGGGTGCGTGCTGTCGATGATCTGCGGCACGCTTGCCCGGATCGGCAATGAGGTGTATGAGCTGCAGCGCCCCGAGATCGGCGAATTGCGTGAGCCCACGACTTCCGACACCGTCAGCAGCATCACTATGCCGCACAAACGCAATCCCGAAGGCAGCGAGCATCTCGACACATTGTCCCGATTGGCCCGCGCCAACTCCACTGTGCTCATCGAGGGAATGGTTGTCGGGCACGAGCGGGACGGTCGCGGCTGGAAGGCCGAATGGATCGCGCTACCAGAAATCAGCCTGCTGACTGGGGTCTCATTGCAGCTCGCGCGGCACCTGCTGTCCGGCCTGAGCGTCGAGGTCGACACGATGCGCAGCAACCTGCACCGTCACGGGGACAACCTGGCCTCAGAACAGATCCTCGCCGGCTTGAGTCAAAAACTCGGCAAGCACACTGCCCAGCAGCTCATGCACGATCTCCTCGCCCCCGGTAGCCAAGACCTCGACGACGTGGTCGGCGCCGTGGTGGCGTCGGGTGCTGCGACCGCGGAAGAGGCGCGGGCCTGGGCGTCGCCGGATGTGGGCGCCACAGGCGGGATGGTCGACGCCGTTGTAACTCGCGGGCGGCGCGCTCACGCGACCGAGCCGGAGGACTGGGTGTGAGTCCTCCAAGGGTTGATCTCGCCACTCTTCCCACGCCACTTACCCGCATGCATCGCCTGGAGGCCGCCCTGCAGACCGGGCCGCTCTACGTCAAGCGAGACGATCTCACCGGGTTCGGGGTGGCCGGCAACAAGGCACGTCCCCTCGAGTACCTGATGGGTGCCGCGGTGGAAAGGGGTGCCGACGTACTGGTCGCTGCTGGCAGCCCGTCGTCCAACTTCTGTGCGGCGGCAGCTCTCGCCGCCGCAACCGTTGGACTGGGGTGTGAACTGCTCTTCCCCGGCGCCCCGCCGGAGCCCCCATCAGTGAACGTCGAACTTGCCAGAGTCGCGGGCGCGCGGGTGCTCTTCGGCGTCGTGCAGACTCGGGAGGAGCTCGACGACGCCGTCATCGACCACGCGAATGCTCTGCGTGCCGAGGGGAGACGGCCATATCCGCTGCCGCGTGGCGGGGCGACCGCAGTCGGCGCAATCGGCTACGCCAATGCCGTACGCGAGCTGTCCGAGCAATGTGATCATGCCGGAATCCAGGTCGCGACCGTCGTAGTCGCGACCGGCTCCGGCGGCACTCAGGCGGGGTTGGTGGCGGGCCGGGTCGGGTTCGGCCTGACCTGGCAGCTCGTCGGTGCGTCGGTGAGCAGACCCACACAACCGCTCGCCGATCAGATCCTCCGCAGGTCCCAGGACTGTGCGGCAATCCTCGCCCTCGACCCACCTGGGACCGAGAACGTTGATCTTCGCGACTGTCGGGGAGCCGGATTTGGAGTGGCATCGCGTGACGATCACGTGAGTGGACGACTTGCGCTGCGACATGAGGGGCTGCTGCTCGATAACTACTACGGCGCCAAGGCCATGACGTTGTTCAGGTCGTTGCTTGCGGACGGTGCACCGACACCGGCAGTGTTCTGGCACACCGGCGGCGTGGCCGCCGCGCTGACCGCACTGACGCAAGGAGCGTGATGATGGCGCCCACCCGGCACGGCGGACCACCACAGGGCTCGGCTGCCCGCGAGCTGATCGACAGCGGCTTCGCCTTGGAGAATGCGGACGCTCCCTTCCTTCACCAAGGTCTGAACCTTGCCGACATCGCTCATGTTCTCGATCTGCTGCGGCGCGAGCTGATACCGGCGCCAGCAGCGCGTGACCTGATCCGGCTGCTCCTCGATGTCGAGCAGATGGATGCCGAGGCCTTTCCGTACGATCCGGAGTTCGGGGAGCCCTACAACTCCCGCGAGCGGTTCTTCGTGGCGAGGCTCGGCAAGGTCGCCGGATGGTTGCACGCCGGTCGGCCCCGACGCGAGGCGGCACGGATCGCGCTGCGGATCTACGTCCGGGACCAGCTGCTCGAGCTCGTCAGTGAGGTTGAGAGATTCTCCCGGGGCGCGACCGCGCTCGCCCGTCGGCACGTAAACACGTTGATGCCGGACCAGACCTACCTGCAGCAAGCCCAGCCGTCGACGTTCGGTCATTACGTGTTGTCGTTCGTCTACCCCGCGGTGCGCGATGCCCACCGACTGCTCGATGAGTTCGACGACATCAACCGCAGCCCCGCAGGTGCCGGGTGTGTCAACGGAACTCGGTTGCTGGACGATCGCACCTACGTGGCGGCTGCCTTGGGATTTGAGGAGATCATCGAGCACACCCGCGATGCGATGTGGCAGATCGACGGGCTGATCCACGTACTGGCCAGCGCGGCCAGCTTGTTGTCCACGCAGAGCAAGCTTGCGGAGGATCTGGAGATCTGGTCGAGCAATGAATTCGACTACGTTTCGCTCGCCGACGGCTACACCCGGTCGAGCATTCTCATGCCGCAGAAGCGCAACCCGTACTCGCTGTCCATCGTGCGCGGTGCCTCAGGGGTGCTGATCGGGCGTCTCACCGGATTTCTGGCGGTTGCCAAGAGCCCGTCGGCGCGCAGCGACAACTTGATCTTCGCCTACGGGGAGGTGCCGCGAGCACTCGACCTCTCGATCCGAGTCACCAGGCTGATGACCGGGGTGGTGGGCACCCTCGAGGTCAATGTGGAGCGGATGGCGCATGCGCTCGACGACGGGTATACCCAGGCGACCGACCTCAGCGAGTTCATCGTGCAGACGTGCAACGTCGACTATCGCAGCGCGTACGACGTCGTGGGTCGGGCGGTCCGAAAAGCCAGCAACGAGGGCATCCCCGGCAGACACATCACGGGAGCGATGCTGGACGAGGCAGCGATCGCCGTGACCGGGGAGCGCTTGGGCCTGGCCGCAACGGATCTCGAGCCGGCGCTCGACCCACGCATGATCATCGAGACGCGTCGCGGGACGGGTGGCGCAGCGCCGGCGGCTGTGGAGTCCATGCTCACCCAATGTGAGAAGAAGGCCGACGACCTCCGGTCCGCGGTTGAGCAGCGACGAGCTGTGCTGGATCGGACGAAGCAGCAGTTGCTCGAGCAGGCCAGGCGCACGGCTGAGCAGGAGGAAATCTGATGGCCGACCCTGACGCGGCGATCGCGCTGCCGGAGGACGTGGCGGTCGTCAACATCGGACTGTCCCTATTCGCCGATTCGATCCGTGACCAGTCGGGTGCGGTCGAGCAGGTGGACTGGCGAATTCCTGCCGACGGGCAGCTCGACTTGGTCACCGACCTGGAGTGTCTTTACGGGCAGCGGTCCTCCGACCTCGACGCGGCCAACGCCGAGGTGGTGCGTCGTCTGGACGAGTCCGTGCCATTGCTTGTCGACGTCGCCTCCTCCGGGAGCGTCGTGCCCGGGATGTCGGATCGGACGCTGCTGCACTGTGGCCCCGGCATCGGGTGGTCGGACGTATGTGACCCGTTGCGCCGCTCGATGCGTGCCGCGACAGTGTCGGAGGGCTGGGCACAAGATGTCGACGAGGCGGACCGGATGCTCGCCGACGGTGCGGTGACCTTGGAGCCCGGATACCGACACGACACGGTGCTACCTATGGCCAGTGCCATCGGGCCTTCGGCACCGGTCTTCGTCGTCGACAACCGCGACGGTGACATCCGAGCGTTCGCGCCGATCAACCAGGGACCTGGGGAGACTGCCTGGTTCGGTCGCGAAACGCCATCGGCGATTGACCGGCTGAACTTCCTCCGCGAAGTCGCCGCCCCCATGCTGAAACAGATCGTTGAGTCCTCTGGCCCCATCGACATCTTCAGGCTTGCCGCTCAAGGGGTGCAGATCGGCGACGACGTACACATGAGGACTCAGGGCACCACCAGCTTGTTGATCCGCAACGTACTGCCGCAGATCGCGGGTCTGCCAGATGACGGGCGGCTCGCGCTGGCAGAATTTCTGTCCGCCAACCATCTCTTCTTCCTGAACCTGGCGATGGCCGGTGCGAAGTCCGCCGCAATGTGGGCGGAACAGGTCGAGGGAGCGAGCATCGTCACCATGATGTGCCGCAACGGCACCACCTACGGCATCCGGCTGGCGGGCTCCAACGAGGTCTTTATCTCAGCTGCGCCTGCCGTCGAGCAGGCCATGCACTACCCGGACTACGGTCCGGAGACGAGCGCTCCAGACATCGGGGACAGCGCCATTCTCGAGCTCGTCGGCCTGGGCGGGGCAGCCGCTGCCGGCTCTCCTGCGGTTGCCGGCTTCCTTCCGGGCGGTCTGACCGAGGCGGCCTCGATGACCGAGGAGATGATCTCAATCTGTGCGACAGAGAGCAGCCGGTTCAAGCTGCCCACCTGGAACTATCGCGGCACTCCACTCGGTGTAGACGTACGCCGGGTGGTGGAGCTGAACACCACGCCAAAGGTGACGACCGGGATTCTGCACGCGAGTTCGGGTGTCGGCCAGATCGGTGCCGGCGTGGCGGCCGCGCCGATCGAATGCTTCCAGGCAGCCGTACGCAGCCTGGCAGCACGGTGATTGTCGTCATTGGCAGGAGGTAGAGATGGCGGAGCGGACCGTACGCACCCGCTGGGAGGGTGGCATGCGAGCGGTGACGCAGGCGGGAGACTTCGAGGTTGTCGTCGACGAGCCGGAAAGGTCCGGCGGGACCGATACAGGTCCACAGCCGACTGATCTTTTGCTGGTCTCGATCAGTTCCTGCATCGCCCTCGCACTCTCCTGGGCGGCCAGCAGGCGGGGTGTCGATCTGCTCGGCCTGGACGTGACTGCTGTGGGTCGCTACGACGGCCTGAAGTTCGGCCAGATCTCCGTCTCGATCTCGTCGGACAGCCCGCGGTCTGTTGTCGAGGACCTGCTGCCAGAAGCGAAGCGGGTTTGTTACGTGTCCAACACACTGCAGAACCAGCCTGAGTTCACCGTCGAAGTGACGTAAGCGATGGCGTCGGTGCTACTGGCTGCCAAGGTGGCTGCGGCAAGCACGGTCCGGGTCCGGGACCTGGTCAGCGGCCCGGCCCGACCGGCCGATGTGCTGGGTCGGTTTGCGACCGGCCTGTACCTCCGATTGGCGGGTGGAGAGGTCATCGCGTTGCTCAGCTCGGACGCTGTACGGCTGCCGATCGGGCTGATCTTGCCGACGTCGAGCCGCGAATTCCCACTCAGCCACCTGACCGGACGGGTGATGGTGGGCTCGGGCGCCGTCCAGGTCGGCGACTGGAGTTGTCGGATCGCGCGGTTGATCTCGCCGCGGGCGCCAGCGGGACTTACTCCGGACCTCGGTGCCTGCGAGCACCTCAGGCACCGGCTGAGCAAGTGTGCATCCCAAGATCTTGATCTTCATCTGCCTGATCCGCTGCCGGAATGTGCCCTGAGCCTGTCGAAGGGCACAGTTCGCGCTTCGACAAGCGTCGTCCTGAGCTTGAGGAAGGGCGCAGCGCACATGATCACGCACTCCCCCGACTCGGCGGCTGAGCTGGTCCGCCAGTTACTCGGAGCCGGACCGGGGCTGACCCCCGCAGGTGATGACCTGCTGGCTGGGCTCCTTGTCGGCTTATGGTCCTTCGGCCAGCGGGCCGACGCTCTGCGGCTGGCGGTGTTGGCCCGCCTACCGGCCGGCACAACCGATCTCTCGGCCGCTCTGCTGCGCTGTGCGCTGCGCGGGGAGTCGATCCCTCAGGTGAACCGACTGCTGCGAGTGCTGTCCGGGAACGCCTGGCAGAGTCGGCTCGACAAGGCAGTAGACGACCTCATCCACGTCGGACACACCTCGGGAACAGCGTTGGCAACCGGAGTGTGGGCAGCTGCTGCCATGGCGATCGGCGACCGTCGTTGGGTCTTGGTCGACGCTAACTAGGAACCTGCGGTCGTCCGGCGTCTTTGCGTTAGCGGTCAATGTGATCGAGATGGAGCATCTGCTTCAGCACATGATCCAATTCGTCGTCGTTGAAGATCGACTTCCAGTTCTCCTTGATGATCTTCTCTCGGCCGTAGTCCATGGCGATCAAGCAAGCATCAGAGAACGGGTTGTCGCCGCGCAGACCATTGGCCAGGGCCACCTGGATGTGGCCGAACAGCATGGCACGCGCGGCCGTTTCGGGGACACCGACGGTGTGCACCGTTTCCTGGAGCGCGTCGTTCAACAGGTCACCGACCATGCAGGCCACGACTTCGACCAGCGTCGGCTCCAGATAGGCGAGCTGCTTGACGGTGACCCAGTGCACGTCGACCACCGGGGCATACATCAGTCGGATCACCTCGTCAGCGATCCTGATCTTGTCCTGGTTTCCGGACTCGAGCGCGGCAACGACGTCCTGGGCAGCCGCGATGCCGCCAAAGGTGTCGTTCAGTTCAGCTTCGGTCTTGCGTTGCAGGAACACCGATGGGTGGCAGGGATGCGCCACGGCATATTCGACGTCGTCCCGCTGGTAGAGCAGGTTGGCGTAGGCGGCGGCGGGGTCGAGGGTGAGCACGATGCTGCCAGATTTCAGCTGCGGCACGACGTCGGCCGATACCGGGGCGAGCGCAACGTCGGGCACCGCGAGGATGACGACGTCAGCCTCGGCGATGGCGGTCGGAGTGTCGGTAAGGGTCCGGCCGGCTTCCACGGTTCGCTGCTGCCCGGCAGGTGAGTTCTCGCTGTAATGCACCGTGTGGTTGCTGCGCTGCAGGTTCTTCGACACGCGCATGCCCATCTTTCCGCCGGCGCCGATGACGGCGATCGTCAGCTGTTGTGTGGTCACGCTTGCTTGCTCCTTAGGTAGTTGAGGCTGTGAAGAGTCCACTGGTCTTCGAGGGCAATCGTGGTAGCGCTGTCACCCTGCCAGGGCAGCCAGTGCTCGACTATCTGGTTGATGCCGCGCTCGTTGGGCCGAACCGCGTCGATCATGGCGTCGTAGTCCAAGAGCCCCTCGCCGAGCGGGCACCCGGCGAAGCTGAACCCGACCCAGCCGTCCTGTCGGCTGAATCTGAAGTCCTTGACGTGCAAGTTGCGAACGTGCGCCGCGGTCCGGGCGATCGTGTCGGCGGGCAGTTCCAGGGCGGCCACGCAGTTGCCAGGGTCGAGGCAGATGCCGAGGTTGGGCGAGTCGACCTGCTCGATGATGTCGACGAGCGTGGAGACCGGCACTTGTTCGTAGGTCTCCAGCGCGAGGGTGACCCCTGCCTGCTCGTAGGCGGGCATGATTTCGCGCAACATGCCGACTGCTTCGCTTGACGTAGGGCGGTGGTCGGCGGTGTTGAGCATGCTGCGGACCATGATCGCTTCGAGTTCCCCAGCCAGCTCGAGGTACCTGCGCAGATGGTCCGGCCGCACGCCGCGCGTACCCAGCTCCAGCGCCACGCCCTCGCTCGATGCGGCTCGGTGCAGCCGATCGACCTCGCCGGCATCGAAGGCCTCGAGCTTCGGATAGTCGCAGATCTGGAACAGCCGGACATCGAGGGCCGCTGTCTTGCAGAGCAGATCGAATAGGTCCAGTGGGTGTTGCGCGGTGGAGTGCCACTGCCAGAAGAAGGCGTACGTGCTGAGTCCGACGGTCATCGGTTCACCGCCGATTCCCCGGTTTCAGCGTCGAGGGCCGCGGCCTCGTCGAGCACGGTGGCCAAAGCGGCGGGATCGTGGGCGAACCGCCCGAGGAAGAGTCCGTCGACGCTGCGGCCGATCCGGGTCAATAGACCCGGCCCTGCCGAACCGCCGTAGATGACCTGGCTGCCGCCATGTCCGGGCAGTGCGTGGGCTACGTCGCCTACTGCCACGCAGACCTCGGTGATGTGGCGATCAGGCGCCGGCTCGGCCGCACCGATTGCCCAATACGGCTCATAGGCGACAACGATCGGGCCAGCCAATCCGGTCGCGCGGGCCACAGTTAGGGCCGCATCGAGCTGGCGCAGACATTCCGCGGCGGCTTCGCCCGCCGGCTGGCGGGCGGCCTCGCCCAAGCACAGGATTGGAGTGAGACCGTGTCGCAGAGCAGCTGCGGTCTTCGCTGCGACAACATCCTCGGTTTCGCCGAAAAGACGCCGACGTTCGGCGTGGCCAACTTCGACGTAGCGGCAGCCGATCTCGGCGAGCATCGCGCCACCGACTTCGCCTGTCTGAGCACCGTCGTCGTCGGCCGCCAGATCCTGGGCGCCGACCGCGACTTCCGACCCGTCGAACAGCTTGACAACGGCCGGCAGTGCCGGGAATGACGGCAACACGAACAACTCCAGGTTCGACGGTGCCAGGGCCGCCGGGAGTGCGGCGGTCTGAGCGCACCACTCAAGGGTTTGAGCGAATCCGAAGTACATCTTCAGACTGATACCGATCGTGGTCACATTGCCTCGTGCTGGGTCTCGTGAGCGCAGATGCAGTCCACTGTGTCAAACGGTGTTAACGAGTCGACTAGGGGCTTGTCGCCGAGTACCTCAATGCGGCACTAGGCCTCTCGGTCCGCAGGCTCGCGGGCTTCAGCCAGCGTCTCCCATCCTTGCCAAAGAATGATCGGGAGCATCGCGAGCGCAGCCACCGGGTCAGCCCACCACCAGCCGACTACCGCATAGGCGCCAACTCCGAGCAGCAGGCTCAACGACAAGTAGGAGCAGACCCACGTCTCTTTGGAGTCAGCGACTAGGGCACGGCTGCCCATCTCCTTGCCAACCCGCTGCTTGGCGAACGCCAGAGTCGGCATGACCACTAGCGACAGCACGGCCAAGATCATCCCGACTGGGGACGTCAAAGGTTCCTCGCGGCTGATGAGTGAATTCACGGCCTCCCAGGTGATGTAGAACGCCAAGAGGAAAAAAGTGATGGCCACCACGTAGAGCGCTCGTTTCTCCGCCGCGCTTTCCTCGCTCACCGGAGCGTCCGGTCCGGCCTTCTTCAGCCGCCACAGCAGACCGACCGCACTGATCACCTCGATCGCCGAGTCAGCACCAAACCCGATGAGAGCGACGCTTCCCGCGATAACACCCGCACCAATCGCCACCAAAGCCTCGACAACATTCCAGCC
>Ga0081455_10003222_pt1 | contig 18898 bp, 13 predicted proteins | sample TabmetS3T2R1_FD_70207 | JGI IMG/M metagenome (GOLD analysis project Ga0081455, IMG submission 70207) | Tabebuia heterophylla rhizosphere microbial communities from the University of Puerto Rico - S3T2R1 | ecosystem: Host-associated > Plants > Roots > Rhizosphere ... | reverse complement strand
GGGAGGCCGACGTGCACGATGACGACCCGCCGCTGATCAGTCGCGAGCGCCTCGCCGCCGACGCGCTCGACGACCTCGACGGCGCCGCGATCGGCACGCTGCACTCATTCGCCCAGCGCATCCTGACCACGCATCCGATCGAGGCCGGCCTGCCGCCGCTGGTCGAGGTGCTCGACGAGGTCGCGTCGTCGGTCGCGTTCGACTCCCGGTGGTCGGTGCTGCAGCGCGGGCTGCTCGACGAGGAGTCGCTGGCCCAGCCCGTACGCCTGGCGCTCGCGGCCGGGGTCAAGCTCGACCACCTGCGGTCGCTGGCGCGAGCCTTCCAGTCCGACTGGGATCTGATCGAGGACCGAGTGCTGTCGCAGGGCCCGTCCGATCCGGCGCTGCCCGAGGTTGGCGACCTGGTCGCCGAGGCGCAGGCGATCGCGGCCCGGGTCGACGAGTGCACCGACGACGATGATCGGTTCCTGGAGCGGCTGGCGTCGCTGGACGGTTGGGCGGATCAGTACGCCGACGCGACCGATCCCGAGACGCAGCTCGCCGGACTGTTGGCCGCGCAGGATCTCAAGTGGAGCTACGGGCAGAAGGGCAACTGGCCCGGGACCCTTGCCGAGATCAAGGCTGACGCGCAGGAGTGGCAGGATCGCACCGAGACGGCGCTCGGCGCGTTCACCGAGGCGAGCCTGCGACCGCTGGCGTACTGGATCGCGACCAAGGTGCGCGACGCGGCTCGCTCCCGAGCGGCTGAGGGTCGGCTTGAGTTCCACGACCTGCTCGTCGTGACGCGTGACCTGCTTCGGCGAGACGCCGCTGTCCGGGCCGCGCTGCGGGAGCAGTATCGGCGGCTGCTCCTCGACGAGTTCCAGGACACCGATCCGATCCAGATCGAGATCGCGGTACGGATCGCAGGCGGCGCCGATGCCTCGGCGGCTAACTGGCAGGATGTCGAGGTGCCGGCCGGGTCGATCTTCGTCGTCGGCGACCCGAAGCAGTCGATTTACCGCTTCCGGCGGGCCGACATCGGGACCTACCTGCGTACTCAGGACTGGCTCGGCGATACCGTCACGCTCGATGCCAACTTCCGTACCGCAGAGCCGGTGGTCGACTGGGTCAACACCGTGTTCGGGTCGGTCATCACCGCGGCCGACGACGGCCAGCCGCCGTACGTCCCACTGGCGGCGACCCGGCCGTACTCGGGCCTCGGGCCGCCGGTCGGCGTGGTCGGCGCTGAGCCGCATCCGGACAAGCCGAACGCCGCGCAGATGCGTGAGCGCGAGGCGGCCGACGTCGCCGGCGTGATCGGCCAGGCCATCGCTGAGGGCTGGACGACCTGCGACACGCGGACGGACGAATGGCGGCCGCTGCGGCTCGGCGACATCGCCATCCTCGTGCCGGCGCGCACATCGCTGCCGTTCCTCGAGGACGCCCTCGACGCGGCCGGCATCGGCTATCGCGCCGAGTCGAGCTCGCTCGTCTATCAGGCATCGGAGGTACGCGACCTGCTCGCGACCGCCCGCGTGATCGCCGATCCAAGCGACCTGCTGTCGTGCGTGACAGCGCTCCGCTCGCCGCTGTTCGGCTGCGGCGACGACGATCTGTGGACGTGGAAGTGCGACGGCGGCTCGTTCAACGTCCTGGCGCCGATCCCGGACGATCGGGCGGAGCATCCGGTCGGGCAGGGTCTCGCGTACCTGCGTAGGCTGCATCGTGAGGCCCGTTGGATGACGCCGAGCGAGATTCTCGGCGCGATCGTCGCCGACCGGCGCATGCTCGAGGTCGCCGCGACCGGACCGAGGGCGCGGGACCAATGGCGGCGGCTCCGATTCGTCGTCGACCAGGCGCGGGCGTGGTCGGAGGCCGAGCACGGCGGGCTGCGGGCGTACCTGGCATGGGCTGCTCGGCAAGGCGAGGAGACGGCGCGCGTGGCCGAGGCGGTGCTGCCGGAGTCCGACGTCGACGCGGTGCGGGTGATGACCGTACACGCGGCGAAGGGCCTCGAGTTCCCGATGGTCGTGCTGAGCGGCATGAGCTCGCGGCCGAACAGCCCGCGCGGCGTGCAGCTGCTGTGGACCCCTGACGGCTATGCGGTGCGGCTGACTAAGTACGTCCAGACCAACGACTTCGAGCACGTCGCGCCGATCGACGAGCAGATGGATTCGTACGAGCGGCGCCGACTGCTGTACGTCGCGGCGACCCGGGCGCGGGACCATCTTGTGGTGTCGCTGCATCGCAAGAACGGCGGCGGGCCGACGAACGCGGACATCCTGGCCGGGGCGGGCGCGGCGGCCGATGTGGTGTCGCTTGGTGGGGCCGAGGCCGTGGTCGGTGAGATGGCGCCGGTGCCATCGACCGAGGTGGCGGCGCTGCCCGAGTGGGAAGCCTGGCTGGCATCGATCACCGAGGCGCGGGAACGGTCGCGGCGGGTCTCGGCGATCAGCGCCTCGGGTCTAGAAGGCACCGAGCCCGCGGTCGCGTTCGATCCAGCGGTGTCATCGGATGCGCCGGGCTCGGCCAAGGGCGCCCGCGACGTGGAGCTCCCCCCTTGGTCCAAGGGTCGCTACGGCACAGCAGTCGGCCGCGCCGTCCACGCTGTGTTGCAGTCGATCGACCTCGCCTCCGGCGCCGGTCTCGACGGAGCGGTCGCCGCCCAATGCGCCGCCGAGGGCGTGACCGAGCATGCGGATGTCGTGCGGGCACTGGTCGAGTCGGCGCTAGCGTCGGAGCCCGTACGGCGGGCGGCCGATCGCCCGCATTGGCGCGAGCCGTACGTCGGCATCCTCCAGGACGACGGCACCGTCCTCGAAGGCTTCGTCGACCTCATCTACCGCGACGACGACGGCGGCCTCATCATCGTCGACTACAAGACCGACGCCATCCCAGCTGCTGCCATCGGAGCCCGGGCCGCGTACTACGCACCACAGCTGAGGGCCTACGAGCAAGCCATTACCGACGCAACGAGCGAGCCGGTTTCAGCGCGAGCCTTGTTCCTCCACCCCGATGGCGCGGCCGTCGAGGGCACATCGAGCTAGTCGGGTTCAGCCAGCGCCCATTTCATGGCAAGCTCGGCTCATGGAAGTGCCAGGTGAGCTGGCCATTCGGATGAAGATCTTCGACGCCCTTGCACGAGTCGTCGCTGAGAAGGGTGCCGTTACACGTGAGCAGCTCAGTTCATTTCCGGTTGGCGATGGCACGCGGCGGCTGATCGATCAGTCGCGAGGCATCTGGAATCCCCGAGATCTCGCGGCCTCACTCGCCGTGGTCTCATCTCCGCACGGACCCTACGCAGATGCCGAGGTCGAGGGCGGGCTGTTCCGCTATGACTACCGTGCGGGATCGACCGCAGGTGACAACACCAAGCTCCGCGCGGCCTACGAGTTCGAACTCCCAATCATTCTGCTGCGCAAGATCGACCGAGGCGTGTACGTTCCCGTCTTCCCGGTGTACGTAGTCGGAGACGATGTTGCGGCCAGACAGTTTGTCCTCGCACTGGACGAAAGCCTGAGGTTCTTGACGGAGCCCGGTCATCACTCGAACGCTGAGCAGCGCTATGCGGAGCGCCTGGCCAAGCGACGCCTACATCAAGCTGAATTCCGCGGCCGCGTCCTCCGCGCATACGAAACTCGCTGCGCCATTTGTACTCTGCGTCACGGCCGTCTGCTTGATGCGGCTCACATCGTCGGCGATGCGCATGAAGGTGGCGAACCAGTGGTTGTCAACGGCCTAAGCCTCTGCAAGATCCACCACGCGGCATTCGACAGCAACCTGCTCGGGGTCTCCCCAGACTTCCGAGTCAGTATCAACGACGAACTGCTGATTGAGACCGACGGGCCGATGCTCCAGCATGGGCTGCAGGAAATGCACGGACGACAGCTCACTCTGCCCACCAGAAAGCGCGAATGGCCAGACCGTGATCGGCTTGCCGCCCGATGGGCCGAATTCGAAAGAGCGGGATAATCAGCGGTCACCTCGGCTTCGGTAGCTGAGCCGATTGCCTCAACTTCTCTAGCCGGTGGGTCCAATCAGTCCAACCCCACCAGCCCGCGGATCTCCTCCACGGTCAGCGCGCCCGACAAGGCACCGTCGTCAGCCATGACGCGGTCGAACAGCGCCTGCTTGCGCTGCTTCAGCGCCATGACCTTCTCCTCGATCGTGTTCGCCGACACGAGCCGATAAACCATGACCGTGCGGTCCTGGCCGATCCGATGCGTCCGATCGACTGCCTGGGCCTCAGTCGCCGGGTTCCACCACGGGTCGAGCACGAAGCAGTAGTCGGCCTCGGCGAGGTTGAGTCCGAAGCCGCCGGCCTTGAGGCTGATCAGGAACACCGGCACGTCGCCACGCTTGAAGGCTCCGATCGGCTCCTCGCGCCGACGCGTGCGGCCGTCGAGGTACGAGTACGCGATCCCCTCCGCGTCGAGTCGGTCGCGGACTAGCCGCAGGAAGCCGGTGAACTGGCTGAACACCAGCGCCCGATGCCCCTCGCTCACCGCCTCGAGTAGGTACTCCGCCAGCGCATCGATCTTGGCCGACGCGACCGAGGCGTACTTGTCATCCACCAATCCTGGATGCAGACTCAGCTGCCGCAACAGCGTCAGGGACCGGAAGATCGCGATCCGGTTCCGATCCACGTCGCCGAGCAGGCCGAGGAGCTTCTGCCGCTCGCGCTGCAGGTGCGTCTCGTACACCTGGCGGTGCCGTGGATGCAGCGCGATCTCGAGCACCTGCTCCTGCTTCGGTGGCAGTTCCGACGCAACCTGCTCCTTCGTGCGGCGACGCATGAGAGGCCGGATCCGCTGCCGCAGGGTCGCGAGCAGCTCGGAATCGCCGCGCTCGATCGGCTTGCGGAAGTGTTCGCCGAACCGTTTCGGGTCCGGGAACAGGCCGGGCGCCACGATCGACAGCAGCGACCAGAGGTCCATCAGCGAGTTCTCGAGCGGCGTACCCGTCAGGGCGACCTTGAAAGGCGCCGGGATCATTCGGACGCTGCGATACGTCTTCGCCCGATGGTTCTTGACCATCTGCGCCTCGTCGAGCACGACGCCGCTCCATGGCAGCTCGGCGTAGACGCGGTCCTCCAGCCGCAGCAGCGTGTATGACGTGACGACGACGTCCGACTCCCCTGCGATCGCGGCCAGCGACTGCGCGCGCTTGGCGGCCGTCTCGCTGACGACGCCGACTCGCAGGCCGGGCGCGAAGCGTTCGGCCTCGTGGGCCCAGTTGGGGACGACGCTGGTCGGCGCGACGACGAGGAACGGCGCGGTCGCCTGGCCGGTCTCGATCGCGCGGGACACGAGTGCCAGTGTCTGCAGGGTCTTGCCGAGGCCCATGTCGTCGGCGAGGATGCCGCCGAGCTCGTGCTGCCACAGGAACATCAGCCACTGGTAACCCTCGACCTGGTATGGCCGGAGCTCGGCCTTGATGCCCAGCGGCGCGTCGGCCGCCGGTGCCTCGTCGAGTCGCAGCAGACCCTCGACAGCACGGCTCCAGCGCTCGCTCTGGACGTCGACCTCGCCGAGCTGCGTGAGCTCCTCCCACATGCCGACCTGGTACGTGCTGAGCCGGATCGCATCGCCGTCGCCCGGCTCGTCAACCAGTGCTCGCGCCTCGTCGACCAGCCGCCGCAGGCGTTCGAGCTCTGGCCGGTCCAACGGCAGATACGTGCCGTTCTCGAGTACGAGCAGGGTCTGGCCTGCCGCGAGTGCAGCGAGCAGCGTCGCCAGGGGTACGTCGTGGCCGTCGACCGATACGGAGACCCGCAGGTCGAACCAGTCGATCTCGTCGTCGGACTCGGTCGCCGACACCTCGATGACCGGCGCCTCCGCGGCCGGACGGTACTCGGGCAGCGATCCGACCACCTCGACGTCGACGCCCTGCTCGCGAAGGGCATCGAGGCCCGACTCGACGAGGACGACCGCGTCGTACCCCGTCAGCCGCTGCTTCGGCACCAGCCGGGTGCCGACGCCCTCGGTCCACAGCCGCGACTCGAGCTCGTCGGGTACCTCGAGCTCGGCCAGCAGGCGTCGCTCGGCATCTACGTCCTGGGCAGGGAAGCGTTCGGTCTCGCCGCTCAATGGCACCCGGCGGGCGGCGTACCCGAAGGACCACTCGATCCAGATCGCGTCGGCCGACTCGGGTCGCACCGTGAGCAGCAGCCGCGGCGGCTCGATCTGAGGCAACTCGACGCTATCGTCCGACGAACTGATCGTGATCTGCTGCCGCAGCGCCGGATAGTAGTCACCCAGGAACCGATCGAGCTCACGCGCCGGGATCTCGACTCGGCGCTCCTGGCCGAGCAGGGCGGCGATGCGTGGGCTCGGCGTCTGGTCGAGCCGCGCGAGCAGGATGCCCCTGTTGAGATCGGCGACCCCATGCGGCGGACTCCCGATCAGGGCCAGCGCCGCATCCGGGATCCGGCGACCGTCGATCGTCACCTCAGCCGCCAGGGTCGCATCCGACGCAGCCGGGCGGGTCAGGTCGAGCCGTACTTCGGCAATCTCCTTGGCGAGCCGGATCGGGCCGTCGTCCGGTCGCGACGGGATGAACTCGACTCCGGCGTCCTGGGCACGCTCGAGCAGCCCCCACAGACCCGGACCGAACTCACCGAGATCCAGCGCGTCGGCGGTCTGGTTGCCGCGCCATCCGGTGCTCCGGTGCGCGTCGTACGCCGAGATCAGCTGTCGCATGACATCGCGATGCGCCGCGACGTACCCGCGAGTCGCGTACGCGTGCCGCATCTCCTGCCACGTGGCACCGGTGCGGATCCAGCGGCCGCTGCGACCGCGGATGACCGGGCGCATCTTGACCAGGCGCCCGGACATCTCTCCCCCGGCCGCCCAGCGGAAACTCGTACGCGGCGTAGTCCGCTCGAACTGCAAGGCGATCGGCTGGTCACCGGCCGGCTCGCGGGACTCGAGCAGCGCGCTGATCTCGCGCTCCCACGGCGACTCGCCGTCCGGCGCGCTCGCCGGCAGATTGTCACGCACCGCCATGATCACCGCGACGGCGTGCTTGCACTCCACGCCGACCGGGCAGCTGCAGTGGGTCGCGACGACGCTGGAGGCGTGCGAGACGTCGGCGTCGAGGATGATGACCGTCCGGTACGGCGTCGCCCGGCTGCCACGCACCTCCGCGACGACCATGCGCGAGTCGTTCGCCGTCGACAGCTCCCCGACCCGGCCGGCCCTCGCGTACGCCGCCCCGCGCTCGTACGTCGTGTCGCCGAACCGACGACGAATGGCCCCCTCGGTCCACACGTCAGCCCAGCCGTCGATCACCGTGGCAAGAATAACCGCCGATCGGCGTCACAACGACTTGGCGCACGTCAGCCCCAGTAGGCGTACTTGCCGTCGACTTCGCCATTCACATAGTCGACCGAGACCGAGCTCCAGCGCGGATGCCGGCAGGCCCGGTAGTCACGGGTGGAGTAGTGATCGCCGCCGATCCAGAAGGTGGACACCTGTCGGCCGCGGGTGTCGAAGATGCGATGCACGCGATCGCGCTGCATATCCCTACGGATCTTGTGGAACTCGGTCTTGGTGACGCAGCCGCCGGTGTCCGCCGTGGCGGGCGACGAGACGACGACGGTGGTACCGAGAGCGAGTGCTGCAGCGGCGCCGGCGAGGGCGACCGACCGGGCGAGATGGCTCGTGGACATGGGATTGCGATCCTTTCCAGGTGGGATCGGGCCGCTGGCGTCGATCGACGCGGCATCCCAGCGATGGGCGGGCCCTGACACGAGAACGCTAGGCAATGCGCCGTCTTCGGCACTATCCACGCAAGCCCCATCGACATGGGGCGAAAGTCCCTTTCTCGTCGACGCCGTTCCGGACGACGGGAGACTTGTAGTTGTGGTTGCCATCGCAGCCGCAACTGCAAGTCTCCGGTCGGTTCCCGACCGCGCATTCCGGGACCTTCGACCGTGCGGCAGATCGAGGCCGCCCGGATATGCTCGCTTGGGTCCGACACCGAGCCGGACTGCGCGAAAAGACTCGGGAGTGCGTGGTGTACGAGGTCGATTTCCTGCCCTTCAGAAGCAGGTCCGCCGACGACATCAGCGCGGGTGCGATCACCGTACGGTTCACCCTCGAGGGCGAGGACGCCGACGCGGTCGTGGTCATCGACGGTGGCGACGCCCGTACCGGCGATGCGATCGTCGATCACGTACGCACCTACTACGACTCGGACCTGGTCGACCTGCTGATCGCCACCCGTACGACCGCCGACGAGTTCGCCGGACTCACCGAGGTGATCGACCGGCTCGAGGTCCGAGAGCTGCTGATCCATCAGCCGGCATCTCATGCGCCGGCCAGGTCGGAGGCGGCCGACCAGCCGGGGCTCGACAAGCTGCTCTCGCTCGCGCGCGACAAGGGGATCCGGGTCACCGAGCCGTTCACCGGGCTGTTCCGGTTCGACGGGCAACTCGCGATCCTCAGCCCGTCGCAGACCTACTACGAGCAGCTGCTGCGCGAGCCTGATGGACCGCTCGACGGTCCGGGCGTACGCCGGCGGGTCGGCGGCGCGCTGCGACGCAGACTCGTCCGGCTGCCGATCGAGACTTTGAGCGACGACGCCGACGCCGGGTCGGGAGACAACACCTCGGTAATCACGTTGATCCAGACGTCGGGACATCGGCTGCTCTTCACGTCAGCGGCCGGCATCTCGGCGTTGCAGGACGCGGCCGACTTCTACGAGTCCTGGTACGGCGACTTCGCCGCGACGCCGTTGGACTTCCTCCAGGCGCCGCATGGCGGCCGGCCCGAAGGTCTCGGCCCCAGCGTCCTCAATCAGGTGCTCGGCCGGCCGGGCGCGCCGTACAACGACAGCTGCGTCGCGTTCATCAGTACGCCGCCTCGCAGCGAGGATCTCCCCTCGCCCCAAGTCGTCGCCGCTCTCCGACGTCGCGGCTGTGCCGTCACGGCGACAGCGGGTCGCGCGAGCTGCCACTCGGTCGGTGGGCCGCCCCGTCCGAAGTGGGCGAGCCTGACGCCGATCGAGCCCTAGGGGCGTCAGTCCACGATTGGTGTGGGCATCGTCGCGTGGACTCGCATCGAATCAGGTGCGGGTGCACCGGGTTCGTTGCTCAGTTCGCGCGGAAAGCCAGTGCCGACCTCGACGCTAGTTCCCTAGTGCGCCAGGGCGGGCTGCCGCGCCTGGGCGGTGGTCAGAACTCCTCGTGGCGATCGGAGTCCGCCCCTGCCTGATCGCCGCGGTCCATCGCCGCCAGCCGCTCCATCGCATCGTCGCTGAGCTCGAAGTTGAACACCGACGCATTGGCCCGCTGCCGCTCGGGGTCGCTCGACTTCGGGATCGTCACGATCCCCTGCTGCACGTCCCAACGCAGCATGATCTGTGCAGGTGAGCGGCCATACTCCTTGGCGAGCGCGCCAATCGTGGGATCGTCGGTGAGCCGCTGCTGACGTCCGAGCGGGCTCCAGGCCTGGGTGACGATGCCGACCTTGTCGTGGAAGACGCGGACCTCCCGGCGCGCCACTGCGGGCGACAGCTGGATCTGGTTGACTGCCGGCACAACGCCGACTTCGTCGATCAGCCGTTTCAGATGGGCCGTCTTGAAATTCGAGACGCCGACCGAGCGGACCAATCCCTGGTCCTTCTGCTCAATTATCGCTCGGTAGGAGTCGACGTACTTGTCGAGCCGCGGCAGCGGCCAGTGGATCAGGTAGAGGTCGACATAGTCGAGCCCGAGTCGCTCCAGGCTTCGCTCCAACGCCGCCTTGCCGGACTCGTAGCCCTGCTCCGATCCACGCAGCTTCGTCGTGACATAGAGCTCCCCACGCGGCATCCCTGACGCCGCGAGGCCTCGTCCGACGCCCACCTCGTTCTCGTACTTCGCTGCTGTGTCGATCAGGCGGTAGCCGATCTCGATCGCGGTCGGCAGCGCTTTGGTCGCCTCGGCGTCGCTCATCGGCCAGGTGCCGAGTCCCAGCAGCGGGATCGCGTGGCCGTCGTTCAACGGGATCGAGGGGATCGGCGTCGCCAGCGGTGCGGTCATGCCCGACATCGTACGAGCGGCGTCGCACCGGGAGTCCGGTCGCGACGCCGCTCGTCGGGTCTGGCTCAGCTGCAGCCGCTGGTACTGCCGCAGCCCTCGCAGACGAAGCAGGATCCGGCCGGACGCATCTTCGTGCCGCAGGTGAAGCACAGCGGCGCATCGACCGAGGCGCCCATAGTCTCCATCAGCTCGGCCGACGTGTGGGCCGACTCGGGCGCCGGCTTGGCCGACGGTGACTCGACCTTGGCGGACTCGGACGGCTGCGACGGGGACTCGCGCAGCGACTCCGCCTCGGACACTGAGGCGACGTCGTCTACCTCTTCGTAGGAGCCGGTGTCGAGCTGGCGCTTGCGCTCGTCGGCGGTGTAGATGCCGAGCTCGGCCCGCTTCTCGAACGGGAGGTAGTCGAGCGCCAGGCGCCGGAAGATGTAGTCCATCACCGACTGGCTCATCCGGATGTCCGGGTCGTCGGTCAGGCCGGCCGGCTCGAACTTCATGTTGGTGAACTTCTTGACGTACGTCTCGAGCGGCACGCCGTACTGCAGCGAGATCGAGATCGCCATCGAGAACGCGTCCATGACACCGGCCAGGGTCGAGCCCTGCTTGCCGAGCTTGAGGAACACCTCGCCGAGGCCGTTGTCGGGGTAGGACCCGGCCGTCATGTAGCCCTCGGCGCCGCCTACCGTGAACGACGTCGTCTGCGACGGGCGCTGCTTGGGCAGCCGCTTGCGCTCCGGGCGGTACTCGATGATCTTCTCGGGCTCGCCAGCCTGTGACTCCTCCTTGGCCTTCGCCTTCGAGTCGCTGAGCGGCTGGCCGACCTTGCAGTTGTCGCGATAGACCGCCAGTGCCTTGAGGCCGAGCTTCCAGCCCTGCTGGTAGATGTCGCCGATCTCCTCGACGGTCGCCGACTCCGGCATGTTGACCGTCTTCGAGATCGCGCCGGAGATGAACGGCTGCACCGCGGCCATCATCCGCACGTGGCCCATCGGCTTGATGGCCCGCTCCCCCACGGCGCAGTCGAAGACCTCGTAGTGCTCGGCCCGCAGGCCCGGTGCGTCGATGACGTGGCCGTGCTCCGCGATGTACTCGACGATCGCCTCGATCTGCTCCGGCTGGTAGCCGAGCTTGGTCAGCGCCGCCGGCACCGTGTTGTTGACGATCTGCATCGAGCCGCCGCCGACCAGCTTCTTGAACTTCACCAGGCTGAAGTCGGGCTCGATGCCGGTGGTGTCGCAGTCCATCATGAAGCCGATCGTGCCGGTCGGCGCGAGGACGCTGGCCTGTGCGTTGCGCCAGCCGTTCTTCTCGCCGATCTTGAGGCAGTCGGCCCAGGCCTTCGTGGCGGCCTTGTGGACCTCGATGTCCATCGCGTGCTTGATGCGCACCGCGTCGTTGGCCGCCTGGTGCTTGCGCATCACACGGGTGTGCGGCTCGGCGTTGCGGGCGTAGCCGTCGTACGGGCCGACGACGCCTGCGAGCTGGGCCGAGCGCCTGTACGCCGTGCCCGTCATCAGGCTGGTGATCGCCGCCGCCAGGGCGCGACCGCCGTCGGAGTCGTAGGCGAGACCGGACGCCATCAGTAGAGCGCCGATGTTGGCGTAGCCGATGCCGAGCTGCCGGTAGGCCCGCGTCGTGTCGCCGATCGCCTGGGTCGGGAAGTCGGCGAAGCAGATCGAGATGTCCATCGCCGTGATGACGAGCTCGACCGCCTTGACGAACCCGGTCGTGTCGAAGCTGCCGTCGTCCTTGAGGAACTTCAGCAGGTTGAGGCTCGCCAGGTTGCAGCTGGAGTTGTCGAGGTGCATGTATTCCGAGCACGGGTTGGACGCGGTGATCCGGCCGGTCTCGGGCGTGGTGTGCCAGTCGTTGATCGTCGAGTCGTACTGCACACCCGGGTCGGCGCACTCCCACGCGGCCTGCGCGATGTCCTGCCACAGCTTGCGGGCGTCGACGGTCTCGATGACCTCGCCGGTGATCCGGGCCCGAAGGCCGAACTCCTCACCCTGCTCGACAGCCTGCATGAAGTCGTCGGTGACGCGTACCGAGTTGTTGGCGTTCTGGTACTGCACGGAGTGGATGTCAGCGCCGCCGAGGTCCATGTCGAACCCGGCGTCGCGCAGCACGCGGATCTTGTCCTCCTCGCGTGCCTTGGTCCACACGAACTCCTCGACGTCGGGGTGGTCCACGTCGAGCACGACCATCTTGGCCGCCCGGCGAGTCGCGCCGCCGGACTTGATCGTCCCGGCCGAGGCGTCGGCGCCGCGCATGAAGCTGACCGGGCCGCTCGCGGTGCCGCCGGACGAGCGCAGCAGCTCCTTGGATGACCGGATCCGGGAGATGTTGAGTCCGGAACCGGAGCCGCCCTTGAAGATCAGACCCTCCTCCTTGTACCAGTTGAGGATCGAGTCCATGTTGTCGTCGACGGCGAGGATGAAGCACGCCGAGACCTGCTGCGGCGACGAGGTGCCGACGTTGAACCAGACGGGACTGTTGAACGCGAAGTACTGGTGCAGCAGCAGCCAGGTCAGCTCGTGCTCGAACACCTCGGCGTCCTGGCCGCTCGCGAAGTAGCCGTTGTCCTTCCCGGCCTTCGCATAGGTCCGGACGACCCGGTCGATGAGCTGCCGCAGGCTCGACTCGCGGGCGTCGGTGCCGAGCGCGCCGCGGAAGTACTTGCTCGTGACGATGGTCGACGCGTTGGCGCTCCAGGAGTCGGGGAACTCGACGCCGCGTTGCTCGAAGACGGTCTCGCCCGTCTTCCAGTTGGTCTGGACGACGTCCCGACGCTCCCAAGTCACCTCGTCGTAAGGATGCACACCGGCCGTCGTGAAGACCCGCTCGATCTTCAGCCCCTTGCCGGCGTACGCCTTCTTCGAGCCGGCCGCCTTTGCCCCGCCGCTCACCGTCTCCGTCATATCCCGAGTCTCCTTCGCGTCGCTACTTCATGTTCAACGTTGGCGCCGGCCCGTCTCTGCCCGTTCGTACGCCCTGACTCAGCTGTTTCCCGACACCGCCACCGGATGGCTCTCGGCCCGCAACATCGCGATCTCGGTCTCGAAGTCCGCGGCGGACTCGAAGGCGCGATAGACGCTGGCGAAGCGCAGGTAGGCCACCTCGTCGAGGTCACGCAGCGGACCGAGGATGGCGAGGCCGACCTCGTGCGCCGGCAGCTCCGCACTGCCCGACGCCCGCAACGCGTCCTCGACCGTCTGGCCCAGGCAGGCCAGATCGTCCTCGCTCACCGGCCGGCCCTTGCAGGCCTTGCGCACGCCGGCGATGACCTTGTCGCGGCTGAACGGCTCGGCCGCGCCGGACCGCTTCAGCACCGACAGCTGCACCTGCTCCACGGTGGAGAATCGCTTCTCACATTCGGGGCAAACCCGGCGGCGGCGGATGGCCGCGCCGTCATCGCTGACCCGGCTGTCGAGCACTCGGCTGTCGCCGTGCCGACAGTGTGGACAGTGCATCGCGAACGCCCTTCCTGGGGATGTTGCTGTGGAACATCGGTGTTCACCTGTGGGTGACCAACCACTATCTGTGGAAAATCACACCGGTGTAACTACTAGATGTTGTGACACTACGCCGAGGGAGAAGGTCACGCAAGATCATCTCGCCGCGCGCCGACAGTTTCTGGAAAGCCGCAGGTCAGCGTTGCAGTTCGGGCGTGTCGAGGGGCTTCGCGGGCGTGTCGGGCACCGCGGCCGGCGTGTCGTGGACGGTCTCCGGCGTATGGGGCACCAGATCGCCGGAATCGGGGCTCGGGTCGGCGCGATCGGCTGCCGGGAGCCGGCCAGCTCCGGCCGGGACGGCGTCGTCGGACGCAGCCTCGTCAGCGGTCGCCGAACCGTCGGCAGCTGCATTGGAAGTGGCCGCTGAGTCGACGCCTGCCTCGTCGGCACTCGTCGCGTCGGCGGGGTCGTCAGCGCTCGAATCGCTCGCCTCGTCCGCGGCACTCGCCTGGCCCGGGACGGGACGCGCCCGCACCGTGACGGCGAGTGCGATCGCCAGCAGGATCAGCCCGATGATGCCGTCGAGCCAGTAGTGGTTCGCCGTCACGACGACGACGGCGAGCGTGATCGCCGGATGGGCCAGCCAGAACCAGCGCCACCAGACGTTGGTGCTCACGATCAACCCGACCGCGACCAGCGCCGCCCAGGCGACATGGAGACTGGGCATCGCGGCGTACTGGTTGGCGATGCTGTTGGCCCCATGGGCGCCGTAGACGCTCAGGTTGTAGAGGATGCCGGTGTCGACGAAGCCGAGTTGCGGCAGCATGCGCGGCGGCGCCAGCGGAAACGCGAGGTGACCGACGAGCGCGGCCGAGGTGAGGATCACCAGGGTGCGCCGGATCCACAGGTAGTAGTCCGGGCGGCGGATGAACATCCACACCAGGAACGCCAGCGTCACCGGGAAGTGCGCCGTGGCGTAGTAGGAGTTGGCCGCCTCGACGCCCCACGGCCAGGCGTGGAGCAGCGAGGACTGGAACGCCTGCTCGCTGGGGATGCGCAGCCAGCGCTCGAAGTCCCAGACCTGAATCGCGTTGTGGAACGCCGGCCCGACGTGGTTCTTCGCGATGTAGCGCCCGAAGTTGTAGAGCGCTAGCATCCCGACGACCCAGCTGAGCTCGATCGCGATCCGGTTCCATGCGCGGCGACGGCCGGACGGGGACGGCTGGAGGGCAGGCGTCAGCGGCGCAGTGACCCCGGTGGCCGGGGTCTGAGCCGTCGCACTCATGCCGCGTCCTCCGCACTCCCCTACGCCGCTACCCCCGGTGGGCAAACTGCGGCGTAATAGCTAGCAACCCTAGTGGAGCGATAGTTGTTCCCGTGATACACGCGCCGACTGACAGTCGTTCAGCTGCTGGTCGTACGCCTGACTCCCGTCGTCCAAGTCTCGCAGCGTACGCAGCTTTCTTTAAAGCTATTTGTGTACGGCAGACACCCGCTGCACGGCACCGCGAAAGCTCGTTGTGTACGCATGGTGACGATGAGGCGCCATTGGGTGTCGTTTGCGCGATCGCAATCGGTTGCAATCGCGCTGTTCGGCATCGCGCGAGCGTACAGAGCGCGAGGGTCAACACCCGATGCATCGGCATCATGCCAGCAGCGCCCGCAGTCGGCCCGGCGTGTCGCCTGTCTCGGTGCGAACGCGCCGGGTCAGGTGCGCCTGGTCGGCGAACCCGGTGTCGACGGCCAGCCGCGCCAGGTCTCGCTCGCCCTCGCCGAGACGCTCCAGAGCACCGCGCACGCGAAGTCGTACGCGATAGGCGCTGATCGTCAGACCGCAAGCCTGCTTGAACATTCGGCTCAGATGGAAGGGTGACAGCCCGACCAACCGAGCCAACTCGGTCAGCGTCAGGTCCGGCTCCTCGTGCAGCGCCTGCCGCACCTCGTCGACGAGCCGCCGGCGTCGTGCGGCACCGGACGGGAAGCCGGCGTCGACAGCGTCCGGCGCCAGCTCGGTCAGCACGTCGCCGACAAGCGTGATCGCCCGCTCGATCAGTTCGTCAGCATGCGCACCGCGACGTGCGCGGGCGATCAACTCCCGGTGCCGAAGGTCGGACGTGGCATCGATCGCCACCGCGACATCGGCCCGATCGGTCGGTAGTCGGCTGTCATCGGTGAAGGACCGCAACGTCGCCGGCGACACCGTGATGCTCGTGCAGCGATCACCGCCACGTGGATGCGCGATCCGCTGCTCACTGCCCGGTCGCTGCAGATAGCCCGAGACCGAATCCGCGACCGTCTCGAGTCCGTCGACGCTGCGCCGGAACACTCCGGCTCGCGGAAACACCACGCCGAATCGCGTCACCGGCTCGCCAGCCGACCAGCCGCGCCCGTGACCGGGACAGCGGACATCCTCGACGCGGACACAGCCGGCATCGAGCAGCATCTCGGAGCTGAGCACGAGACCACGCTATCCCTCGCCACCGACAGTTCTCGGGCAAGCAAATCCGTTCAAGAATCGACCCCGCTCCAGCGCCCAGACTGGACGCATGAACGACGCAGTGATGGAACTCCTCCCGGCCGACGGACCCGACCCCGAGCTCGGCGACGCGGCCGACCTGTACGGCCGGCTGATCGGCTCCTGGGACATCGACAACCGCGAGTACGACGAGTCGACCGGCGAATGGCACCGGGACAAGCGCGAGTGCCATATCCGCTGGGTGCTCGGAGGCCGAGTGGTCCAGGACTTGTGGGGGTCGCCGGAGCGCGGCTTCGGCACGACGGTCCGGGCGTACGACGCGGAGCTCGGCGCCTGGCGGGTCCACTGGTTCGCCCCGTACTACAACGGCTTCTGCATCCTCACCGGAAGCGCCGACGGCGACCGAATCCGGCAGGAGGGCACGCAGCAGGACGGGCGGCCGATCCGCTGGTCGATCGTCGACATCACCCCGGACGCGTTCACCTGGCGGGGCGAGATCTCCGACGACGGCGGCAAGACCTGGCGGCTCGAGCAGGAGATGAGGGGGACCCGCCGGACCTGACAGCGGCCGCACCGCCCGCACCCGCTCGAGCGGCGTCGCAGAGGATGGGGCGCATGAGCAGACAGCGGGTGGCCCTGGTGACCGGCGCGTCTCGTGGGCTCGGAGCGGCCATCGCGATCGCGCTGGCCCGCGACGGAGTCGCCGTGGCGATCAACTACGCCCACAACCGTACGGCGGCCGAGGCGGTGCAATCGGAGATCCTCGGCGCTGGCGGAAGGGCCGAGGTCTTCGGAGCCGATGCGACCGACGAGGACGAGGTACGCCGACTGCACGAGGCGGTCGAGGCCAGCCTCGGCGGCGTCGACGTCCTGGTCGTCAACGCCACCGGGCCGCAGCCGACGATCGCCGTCGATGCACTGACGTGGCGCGACGTACTCGACCAGCTCGAGTTCTTCGTCAAGAGCCCGCTCCTCCTGACGCAGCGGGTCGTCCCAGGGATGCGAGCGCGTGGGTGGGGCCGGATCGTCAACATCGGCTCAGAAGTGTTCGAGCTCGGCAACGCCGACGCGAGTGCGTATGTGGCGGCGAAGGGTGCGCAGCTCGGCCTGACCCGCTCGTGGGCCCGCGAGTTCGGCCCGGACGGCATCACGGTCAATCTGGTCGCGCCGGGCTTCATCCCCACCGACCGCCACGGCGACGTCTCGGACACGACGCGGGCGAGCTATACCGAGTCGGTGCCGCTCGGCCACATGGGACAGGCGTCCGACGTCGCGGAGGCAGTCGCGTTCCTCGCCTCGGAGCGGGCCAGCTATGTCACCGGACAGCGGATCGCGGTCAACGGCGGCAAGACGATCGGCTGATCGATCAGTAGCGCGGCACCGACAGCTGCTGTCCGACCTGCAGATCGCCGGTGCTCGCTAGTGCATTGAGGTCGGCGATGTCGTGCACGGTGTCGCCGACGTTGCCACCCGGGTTGGCCCGGGACGCGATGTCCCACAGCGTGTCACCCGGCTCGACGGTCACGACGCGCACCGGAATCGGGTCGCCTTCCTCCGACGTCGCCACGACCGACGGGACCCATGCGAACAGCGCCGTGAGCGTGATGCCGAGGCTGCCCAGGAACACGACGAGCCGGCCACGGCGGGTCAGCCGGAGGCTCGGCGTGGCGGCGACGCGTATGGTGCTCATCGCGGGCTCCCTTCGCTCGCTTCTCGAAGCGGTGTTCGATCGAAATCATGTTCGATCGAACGTCTGTACGAAGTTCTACCCGAGCCCACCGACAGAAACAAGCGACACGTCGAACATCTGTTCGTTCGGCGTGTCGCGACCGGCTGGTGGCTACGAGGTGATGATGTCCAGGTCGCGTACGGCGAACTGATGATGTGTCCACTCCTCGTTGAGGAGGACATGGAGGCACTCGGTGGCCGTTCGCGCTTCGGGCGTGACATCCCACGGCTCGGGATCCGGTGTACGCGGCCGGTCGAGCTCGTCCTGGGTCACGGTCGCGAGGTAGTCGCGAACCTGCGCCATCCGCCCGGCCCGGACCGTGGCGACCTCGTCGAACGCGGGAGCGGCCTCGAGATCGAGCCCGAGCGCCTGCGGATCCTGGACGAACGACGCCGCCACGCCGATCGGGTGATAGGGCCGCGGCCGGCATTGAACGGCACGCGCGAACCAAAGGTCGATCACGTGGATCAGGTGCCGGACGGTCTCGAGGAACGACCACTCCTCGTCGACCGACCGGTGCAGCTCGGCCTCGCTCATTCGCCGCGCCCGCGCCATCGTCTCGCCCCAGAAGGACTCGACCACTGCCCACGCCTCGCGCATGCCGTCCGGAGTCGTCGGGCGCAGCTTGGCCCGCTCCGGGTAGCGACGATCGAGCTCGGCCTCGACGAGCGGCGCCACCTCGACACCATTGACCTTGAGTCCGTGGATGACACCGTCGATGTCGGCGTCCAGGAGAAGCGCGCCGCGGATCCGTGCGCCGGTCAGGTCGACCTCGCGGAACCAGGCGCCGGACATGTCGGCGTCGACGAACTCCGCGCCACGGAACTCGTCGGTGTCCGCATGCCTGGCCACTGCCACATGTTATTGCGCGACACGCCGTTCGAACAAATGTTTGAAGTACGCGGTTCGTCCGGACTACGGTGTGCGCACCAGCGTGAAAGGGATCGCCATGGCCAAGGACGCGAAGAAGGTCACCGAGCTTCCGGACGGCCCGCCGGACGCCAGCGGGCTCACCCCGCGTCAACGACGAGTGCTCGAGTTCATCCGCGAAAGCATCGAGCAGCGCGGCTATCCGCCGAGCATCCGGGAGATCGGCCAGTCGGTCGGTCTGACCAGCTCGTCGTCGGTCGCCCATCAGCTCAAGACGCTGGAGTCCAAGGGCTTCCTGCGGCGCGATCCCAACCGCCCACGCGCCCTCGAGGTGTTTCTCCCCGACGTCATGGCGGCCCGCC
>Ga0081455_10003221_pt1 | contig 18899 bp, 15 predicted proteins | sample TabmetS3T2R1_FD_70207 | JGI IMG/M metagenome (GOLD analysis project Ga0081455, IMG submission 70207) | Tabebuia heterophylla rhizosphere microbial communities from the University of Puerto Rico - S3T2R1 | ecosystem: Host-associated > Plants > Roots > Rhizosphere ... | reverse complement strand
GGCCGCCGGTGAAGAGACAGTTCGGCCACAAGCAGGTGCGCCCGACGGTCCACAGCTCGTCCGACTCCGATTGACCTTCCAGAACACGGCGGTAGACGAACCCGTACTCGAACTCGTCGAAGCCGATCTTCAGATGGGGCGGCGGCTTCGGCCCCTCATCACCCTGCAAGACACGCGTCCAGTGGCTGTGCAGCCACTCGAAGTGCACAGGGTCGATCGAGTTCTCCTGGCACTGGAACCAGTTACAGGGGACTTCCGAGAAGACGATCTGCACGAAGCCGTTTCGCCAGGTGAAAGGCTCCCAGGTGGGCACGAGCGGCACCGGCGGCGGCCCCAGGTAGGCCCACAGCAGGCCGGCCTTGGCCTCCACGGCATACGCCTTGATACGCACGCGATCCCTGAAGCGCGCCTCGGGATTCGCGACCTCCTCGAAGGGCTGCTGCAGGCACTTGCCGGTGTGATCCCACACCCAGCCGTGATAGTGGCAACGCAGCCCGCAGCCCTCGACCCATCCATAGGATAGGTCGGCGCGGCGGTGCCCGCAGTGCCGGTCTAGGAGACCATAGGTACCGGCCTGGTCCCGGTAGAGGACGAGATTCTCGCCCAACAGGCGCACGGGCTTCGTCGCCTTGTCGTCCAACTCGGCCACGGCGGCGATGGGCATCCAATAGCGCCGAAGCAAATCTCCCATCGGTGTGCCAGCGCCGACCTGCGTCAACCTCCGGTTCTGTTCGTCGCTCAACATCGGTTTGGGTCCTCAATCTCGGTTGTCGAAGGTGGCCTATCTCGAGGTGTTCTAAGAGAGATTACCTTCGATTTAACGAGCTGACCTACTTTTCCACCTGCGTGGTCGTACTCCCCTTGGCTGTTAACGCAATGTGGGAAAATGCGGAATCAGGCGTGGCCCCATGCCAGTGTTTCTCTTCTGCCGGGATGTGTACGACATCGCCCACGCCGATGACCTCCTGGTGCGCCTCGGTAGCGATGATGCCCTTCCCAGCAGTCACAAACAGCACCTGATCGCTGCTATGGATGTGCATTTTGTTCCGTGCACCAACACTGAAATTGACGACGGCAAGATTAAAGTCGTTACTCATCTCAGGCGTCAGCAGCGTTTGTCGTGTCACAGGACCGCCCGTGAACAAGGGACTATTTGCTGGTTCCGCGGGAATCGCGTCGGGTTTGAGTACTTTCATTAGAACATCCTCCTTCCGGACTCTTCATGTTCTAGTCGTTTCAGTTGTTCAAGCCGTTCCACACGTTTGGAACGATTGAAACTTTTGGAACGTTTGGAACTCAAGAACTCTCTTATAGCCTAGTTTCTCCATATCCCGTGGCGGAGAAAATTTCCAGCACTGGATTAGAAAAGCCAGAGGCGAAGTTGACATAATGCTACTCTGTCGATACTGTCTGAGCCGAAATGGCGTTTTTTTAGTGAGTCGGCCCCCCGCTGCTAGTTTCTCACCACTCTCAAATGGGTCTCGATGGCCGAACTCCGATCTCTATTCATTTCATTCATTCCAAAGGGAGTTTGTATTTCTTAAGCCCATTTTTGCGAAGAGAGGCAGAGAATGCGATTCCGGTCAAAAAAGCAGAACGGCTTTCAGATATTTGCAGTAAGCGGCCCGAATACTATCTCTTTTGGCATCTCCGCAACTGCAGCAGCAAAGACAAGCCTCCTCGGATTTGCCGTAGAACGCAGCGACCCAAAGGAAAACGAGAAATATTTCATGAAGGGCTTTAAGGTTTTCAAAACCAGCATTCCCCACCCGGATGAGAAAACCGAAGTCACGACATTCGAGCACCCAGTTCAAAGTTTCGTTTGGGATGATTTCACCGGCAAGCCCGGCCGGAAGTACTCGTATTTTTTCCATCCGGTTCGGGGTGAGCCCAAGAACCTCGATCACTCGGCGAAGCCAGTCCGCATCGATGTGGAGACCGAAGAATTGGTCAGCAAGACCGCCAAACATCAGATCTTTTTTAACCGCGGCGTAGCAAGCAGCCAGGCTTATGTCCGCAGGTTCGGTAATCTTAATCCGGATCAACTGGTGAAGGAGAAAAGCCAAAAGAAAGCTCAAGAGGCGCTCGACTGGCTTAGCCGCGAACTGGATGAAGCCATGCTGAGTTTCGTCGACCAGGTAGGCAGCGGCGATACGTTACTCTGTTGTTTCTACGAGTTTCGGTATGAGCCGGTCGTGAAGGCCCTTCGTGAGAAGGCGAAAAAGGCCGACGTCCGAATCATTGTTGATGCCAAGGATAATTCCACGTCCATAGAGAAGGCGTTTCCGCGAGAAGAAAACCTTGAACTGATCGCAAGACTGAAGTTCCCGGCCAGCACCATCATCAAACGCGAGTCGCACGCGGCAGCGATTCAGCACAATAAATTCATGGTCTGGCTTAAAGGTAAAGATGCCGCTGCTAAACCGATAGAGGTATGGACTGGCTCGACCAACCTATCAACAGGCGGGATTCATGGACAAACCAACGTGGGACATTCGATCAGGAATGAAGAGGTAGCGGAGGACTTTCGTCAGTATTGGCAAATACTGAAGGACGATCCCGGCGGCAAGACGGGCGATGATACGGCTACCGTTCGGGAAAAAAACAAGGTGTTCCGGCAACGGGTAATGGCCCTGCGAGAACCCCCGCTTAAGCGAGAGGACGTTGCGGTTGGCACGACTGCCGTCTTCAGCCCACGAGAAGGATTAAGCCTGCTGGATTTCTACGCGACGCTCGTTGACAAAGCCGGTACCAGTTCGGCCGTAACGCTCGCGTTTGGGGTTAGCGACGCGTTCAAGAGTCAACTGGCCGACAATACGAGGGACAACCAGATCGTGTTCTTGCTCCTTGAAAAGCGTGACAAGCCAAACCCGAAGTCGAAGAAGGAGTTTGTCGCCTTGACTGCGAAGAACAATGTCTACAGCGCCTGGGGTGCTTTCTTGCGTAATCCGGTTTACCAATGGGCAAAGGAAACGAACGCACGCATACTCGGCCTCAATACTCACGTCAGCTATATCCACTCCAAGTTTCTGCTGCACGATCCGCTCGGCGACGATCCTATCATAGTTACGGGTTCCGCCAACTTCAGCGCAGCTTCGACGAAAGAAAATGATGAAAACATGCTCTTGATTCGAGGCGATCGACGCACTGCGGACACCTATTTCACGGAATTCAATCGGCTCTGGAATCACTACTATTTCCGCAGCGTGCTTGAGGCTCTCCAGGGGCGTGGGCAAGCTCTGAGCGGCGACAGTCTGTTTCTCGTCGAGAACTCGATTTGGACGAAGAAATACAACCCCGGGACGCTTCGTTCCAAGCGTCTGGCGTTGTATACAGGTATGACAATCTAAGGGTAATCGGGTCCCGTCCTTCTGTAGCACAACCAGCTAGGGGACGAACGCCGGCCTCTTTCGTAAGCCGCTGCCAGTGTGGTCAACTCTTGGCGACGTATCACTGGTAATCCGCCACTTGGCAATGCACCGGTACACCTGTGACCAGCCGAGACGTCTGAAACGGGTTTGGGGTTCGGTTCAACTTTCAAGATGAATCCCATCCTCAAGAAAAATATCGCCGTCTTTTCCGGCTTGAATTACAACTCTCACGCCCCAACAAAACGGGGAACAACTGATCCGCTACTATGGCAAAGTATCGATGGGCAAAAGAAAAAAAGAGAATCCGTAGAGAAAACCGAGATTAGCCGGATCAGCGCGCCGGCATTATGCAACAAATTAAAAAGCACTGGTCCGGCTTCACCAGCTTGTCGAAGTGATTCCTCTTCTGGCATTTGCTCTAAAGTTGATGCTCTAAGAGTTGATGTTGACGTAACCGACAAATCTCGGATATTGTCCGGCCAAATTAGCGCCAGCCATCGCTTTCTCGATGTTGAACGCTGGCTGCGTCGGCTGACCGCGACTATTGGTAGTTCTGCTCAGGTCGGCCGCAAGGAGGAAAAACATGCCAATCATTCATGTCTTGTTGACCGCTCTATTTATAGCGGCTGCTTTTGCGGCGCCGGCGGAGGCGCAGCAGGTCACCTTCATGACCGGTCCCCAGGGCGGTGTCTGGGTGCCGCTCGGTGGCGCATTGAAAGGCATGTGGGAAAAGGCGATCCCCGGGCTGCAAGTCACGGCTATACCCGGCGCGGGCATTGCCAACGTACGCGGCGTGGACGAAGACAAAGCGCACATCGGCTTTGGCAATACGATTACGACGGTGGACGGAATCGAAGGTCGCCCGCCATATCCTAAAAAGGTGACCAAGGTATGCCAGCTGGCGAATCTTTACCCCCAATACTTTCAGGTGGTCGTCCTAGCCGGCGCAAAGGTGAATACAGTTGCCGATCTCAAGGGCAAGCCCATCGTTGTACAACCCAAGGGCAACACAGCCGAACTGGTCACCCAACATATCCTGCAGGTGCACGGGTTGAGTTACTCGCAGGTCAAGGCGAGCTTTCAAGCGTCGTACACCGACGCTGTGGACATGCTGAAGGACGGCCACGCGCAGGCGTTCACGCTCGGTACCACCGTGCCCGCCTCCTCAGTGATGGACCTCGCGAGCGCGCGCGACATCAAGCTGATCGGAATCGACGACAAGATCCTCGCCGACATGAAAAAGATCAACCCGGGATATTCCAAGAACACGATCCCGGCGAATACATATCCAAAGCAGGAAAAGCCGCTGGACGTGATCGGCTACGCCACGCATATCGTAGTTTCTTGCGAGCTGCCGGAACAGATGGTTTATACGATGGTCAAGACGATGGCTGCCAATGTCACCGACATGGCGGCGGTGAACAAGGCGATCGCCGGCCTCACACCCAAGATGATGGCCGAAGACGTGGGAGTGCCGTTCCACACTGGCGCCGCCAAGTACTACAAGGAAGCGAAGGCGATGTGATCGCGACCGGTTAGCGCAGCAGAAAGGAAGCTGTCCGTTCCGTTTCGCATCGGGGGCTAACACCAAATGGAAGAGGAAAGAGCTGCAACACCTCCACGGGCGAAATTCCTCAAAGCAGTGGTTGCGGTCATCGCCGTCGCGATGTCGCTGTATCACATGTATGTTGCGGGGTTCGGTCCGCCCGAAGCATACATTTTCCGCGGCACCCACCTGCTGTTCGCGATGACGCTCATCTTCCTGCTTTATCCGCTAAAGCCCGGTGGTGGCTGGGGCTGGCGGATCACGGATCTCGTTCTGCTCGGGGCGAGCTGGGCTTTCATCCTGCATATCTTCATCAACTACGAATACATCACCAACCGCATCATCTACATCGACGAGCTCACCTTGCTCGACAAGGTCTATGCCACGTTGGCCATCCTGCTTGTGCTTGAGGCTACGCGCCGGGTGCTCGGCTGGGGGCTGTCGCTCACCGCCGTGGGATTTCTTGCGTACCCGCTGTTGTTCACGACCGTAAGGGTGCCGGTGCTGATGGAGCAGCTTTATCTCTCGACGGAGGGTATATTTGGCTCGACCTTGGGCGTTTCCGCGAGCTACGTCATGCTGTTCGTGCTGTTCGGCGTCTTCATGGAAAAGAGCGGCGTTGGCAGCCTCTTCATGGATTTCGCGCTCTCGCTCACCGGCCATACCGCGGGTGGGCCGGGCAAGGTTTCGGTTATTAGCTCGAGCCTGTTCGGGACGGTGTCGGGAAGCGCGGTTGCGAACGTGATGGTGGACGGGCCGATGACGATCCCGCTCATGAAGCGCACTGGCTTTCGGCCTCATTTCGCGGCGGCGGTCGAGGCGACTGCGTCCACGGGCGGGCAGATCATGCCGCCGGTGATGGGAGCGGCGGCGTTCGTGATGGCCGAGTTCCTGGCGGTTTCCTATTTCCAGGTTACGATCTGGGCCGCTATCCCGGCGATCCTGTATTACGTGGCGGTCTTCTTTGCCGTGCACTTCGAAGCCAAGCGTTACGGCCTGCTCGGAGTCCCAAAGGCGGAGCTTCCCGAGCTGGGTCGAGTAATGCGAGAGCGCGGGCATCTGTTTGTCCCGATCCTGATTGTCTTCGTCGGCCTCATTGTCGGGTACAGCGCGCCGCTGTGCGCGTTGATGGCAACACTCACCTGTCTGCCGGTGGCGCTGCTGCGCAAGACCACCCGCGCAGGCATTACTTGGAGAACTGCCTTCGACGCCCTGCAAGAGGGCGCAAAGAACACGCTTCCCGTCGCCATCGCCTGCGCCTGCGCCGGCATCGTAATCGGCTCCACCACGATCACCGGCCTCGGCATCAGTTTTACACAATTCGTCGTCGCGCTGTCCCAGAACCTGCTGCCGATCGCGCTGCTGCTCACAGCCATTGCTGGCATTATCCTCGGGCTTGGTTTGCCGACCACCCCTTCGTATATCGTCATGGTCGCTCTGCTCGTGCCGGCGCTGGTGAAGCTCGGCGCGGCAACTCCGGCCGCCCACATGTTTGCGTTTTACTTCGCCATCCTTTCAGCGATAACACCGCCGGTGGCGCTCGCGGTGTTCGCGGCGGCGAGCCTTGCCAGGACCAATATGTGGGACGCGGGCTGGGCGGCGATGCGGGTGGGCGCGGCGGGTTATATCGTGCCCTTCATGTTCGTCTACGAGCCGGCCTTGCTAATGATCGGACCGTGGTATGTCACAGTAGTCGCGTTAACCAGCGCGGTGATCGGCGTCATTGCGCTCGCAGCAAGCCTCCACGGCTATCTCATCGCTGCCCTTTCCATGTGGCAGCGGGCGGTGCTTTTCGTTGCCGCGCTCCTGCTCATCGCACCCGAGCTGATCAGTTCCATGGTCGGACTGCTACTGCTCGCGGCGGTCGCAATCAACCAGGGCTTGCTGAGCCGAATCAAAGTCACGACGTCCGGCTACGCGACAAAGTAATTTTCTCGCGCAGGCATTTGTTGCAGTGGTCCGGTTGAGGATTTATAGGTGAGGATCTGCGCTTCCTATGACTTTCGCTGAAGACCGATCCGATAGAGGAAGGAAGAACGGAAATGAACAACGGATTTCACGTCATCGATGCTGACCGGCATGTCATGGAGCCGTCGGATCTGTGGGACCGCTATCTCGAGCTCGAGTTCAAGGGCCGCGTGAAGATCGCCGGGCCGTTTCAGTCGCGGCGCTATATCGACGGTCGGTCGGTTTCGGATTCGGACCAGTTGCCACGCGATCGCACCTACGACCGGGAGTCAATGACCGCGGCGCTCTTTACCGAAGACCCGTTGTACCGGTCTGTCTTCAGCGACGGCGTTGCCCACGGCTTTGATCCGGCTTCCAATCTGCGCGATATGGATCGCGAGGGCGTCGACGTCGCGGTGTTGTTTCCCACCCTCGGCCTCTACATCATCTGGGATGACGGGATCGAACCGAGGATCTCGGCCGCTATCTGCCGCGCCTATAACAACTGGCTCGCCGAGTATTGCAGCCATAACCGTGCTCGGCTCAAAGGGGTGGCGCTCATCCCGCTGCACGACACACGACTCGCAGTGGAAGAGCTGAAGCGCGCCAAAAACCAGTTGGACCTCTCGGGCATCTTCTGGCGCCCGAACCGGTTGAAGGGGCGAACCTTTGGCCATCCCGATTATTTTCCGATCTATGAAATTGCTTCGGAGCTAGAGGTGCCGATTTGTGTACATGAAGGCGCGCGAACCGTTATGGGCCAGGCTGGCTCGGACCGCTACAGCCCGTTCGGACGACACGTCGCCTGCCACCCGCTGGAGCAAATGCTGGCGGCGTTGACCTTCTCGGCGGACGGGGTGTTGGAGCGATTCCCTGAGCTGAAGGTGGCCCAGCTCGAAGCGGGATGCGGATGGCTTCCGTATTGGTTGGAGCGGATGGACGAACACTGGAAGCACTACACCTTGGGCCGGGAGCGCACCACGAAAGAGTTGCCGAGCACCTACTGGAAGCGGCAGTGTGTCGTCAGCTGCGAAGCCGGCGAGGAGCTGATCGGCTGTTTCGTAGAGCACGTCGGCGACGACTACCTCATCATGGCCACAGATTATCCTCATGCCGACGCCGCGGAAAAATTCCCTGACCACACTGTGGGGGACCTCGCCAAAAATAGCGCCTTGTCCGAGACAACGCGACGAAAGATCCTGTGGGACAACCCCGCCCGGCTCTATGGGATCCCCTCTCTTCTGTGTAGTGAGTTCTCCAAGTGAGCCGGGACGCGGGTATTGGGAAGGTGCCTGAACGCGGAAAAAGCTACGGATGGCTCTTTTAAGATGCGTTTTGTGTCTGTCTCTTAATCCCCAGTTTCTGCATCCGAAAACGCAGAGTGCTGGGATTAATTCTCAGAATAGCGGCGGCTCCGGCCTGGCCATGCACTACCCAGTTCGTCTCTTTAAGAACGCGAATGATATGCGCTCGCTCGACCTGCTGTAGCGCTTCTATGTCAGCCCGTGGCGTCGAGTCCGCTCCCAATATGGAATCGTCTATTTCGATGGTCGAACCAGAAGCGGTCACCACCGCGCGTTCGACGACATTTTGCAATTCTCTGACGTTTCCGGGCCAAGAGTAGCTTTCCATCCGTTCCAGGGTCGCTTTGGAAACGCCTTTGATATCCTTGCCCATTTTTTTACTGAACTTGTTGATGAAGAAATTGGCAAGCAGCGGAATGTCAGTTTTACGCTCGCGCAGCGGCGGCATATCCAGCGGGAAGACATTCAGACGATAGAAAAGATCCTGCCTGAACGTGCCCTCCTTGATCGCCGCGCTAAGGTCACGATTCGTTGCGGCGATGACCCGAACGTCCGCTTTCACAGGTTTACTGCTCCCAACCCGCTCGAACTCCCCCTCCTGCAGCACGCGCAGGAGTTTGACCTGCATTTCCGATGGCAGTTCGCCGACTTCGTCTAAGAAGATCGTGCCGCCGTCCGCCATCTCGAACCTGCCGATGCGCCGCTGCAGGGCTCCCGTGAAAGCGCCCCTTTCATGTCCGAAGAGTTCGCTCTCAACCAGATTGGCGGGAATGGCGCCACAGTTTACCTTGACAAGAGGCGTATTCTTCCGTTGGCTCAAGTTATGTATAGCTCGGGCGACGAGTTCCTTGCCGGTTCCGGTTTCGCCGCGAATCAAAACGGTCGCATCGCTGGAAGCGACTTGTTCTACACTCCGCAGAACCTTCTTGAGCGCGGCGCTACGACCGATAATCTCTTCGAAATTATGCTCTGTCTTGATCTCCTCCTGGAGATAAACGTTCTCGATCTGCAGCCGGTTCTTGAGTTGTTCGACTTCAGCGAGCGCCGCTTGAAGCTCATCGGCGGTTCGTTTGAGCGCCTGCTCGGCATCCTTGCGCTGACCAATTTCCTGCTGCATCTTATCGTACAGCCAGGCATTTTCCAGAGAGATCGCCGCCTGCGCCGCTAGCGCTTTTAGAATCTCTTCATCTGTCTTGCTGAAAGCCCCGGTCTCTTTGTTCAATACCTCGAATGTTCCAATGATCTCTCCGTTGTTTGTTCGGAGTGGGACGGCCAGCAGGCTCTGCGTACGGTAACCGGAAAGTGAATCTATCTCCCTATAGAACCGCGGATCTTGATAAGCGTCCTCGACATTAATCGTCTCTCCGGTCAGCGCCACGGCTCCTGCAATACCTAAGCAAGCATCAAAGTGAATCTCCTCACTGCCAAGTACAACCTTTGACCAAAGCTTTCCCCGTTCCCGATCGAGGAGAAAAAGGCTTGCCCGGTCCGCCCTCATTAGCTTAGTAGCTTCGTTGGCGATCAAGTCCAAGAGCGCCACGAGGTTCCTTTCCGAACTCATTCGCTGGCAGATTTTCAGAAGTTGTTGTGCGAGGTGGTTTTGGTCCCTGGACGATGTTTGATTGGTTGTATCCATCGCTTTCACCTCAAACTACACGCGATGCCATCATCCTAGTTGCAGTATGTTGCAACGCTTGCAACATACTGCAATTAGGGCTCCTTAAGCAAGGCGAAAATTCAGCGCAGTTTCGAGACGAGATAGAAAGCTAAGTCCCCGGTATTCCACGATTTTCACGCATGTCCTCGCTTTCATTCCGGACATGGCACAACGCCTGCTCTAGTGTTTTCACGTGTTGCGCGACGCAAAAATAAAAAACAACAAACCAGTAGTAACGGAAATCTATCAACAGTAGGAGAGGAAAAAGATGGCTCGGCTTTACACGGAGAGGACAAACGAAGAAATTCCAGCCTATTTTGCCGGGGGCGCGGCTGGAGTTTCACGCCCGCATGAAGTAGTTCCGGTTGTCTCTAACTTTATCTCTCACGATCTTCACGCTCTCGTCCATCACATCCTCGGATTTGTTCAATTGCTTCACGGGAAAGCCTATGCGCATCTCGACAACACCAACCGGCACCACTTAGACACAATCCTGGAGTCCGGGAAAACAATTTCGACCCTGATGGACGATCTTCTAAACCTTGCGCGGGTTGCACGGTTCGAGAGTCACAAAAAAGAGTTGGGTTTGAAAAAGACTGTTGAAGAGGCTCTGAGCGAGTTACATCCGCAGATCGCCGGTCGACGGGTCAACTGGCAAGCAGAGCGTTTGTCGACAGTGCTCGGTGATCTCTCCAAGCTCTTGCTCGCCATGTCGAATCTCATATCGAACGCGGTCAAGTTTCCCGGCAGCCGATCACCTGGACGCATTGAAATCGGCAGGAGCGAAGCAAGAGAGCCGATTATTTCGCTCCGCGATAACGGCGTCGGTTTAGACACGCACCCCGCCCACAAGCGCTGCGGGCATTTGCAGGACCGAGAAGGGCCGAGATCGAAAGCCGTGATGGCACGACCGATGATTTCTGTTTCTGCTGCGACGGGATTGCTCGAGGCTATTGCTGCGAAGGGTGAAGATCCCGATCAAATCCTGTCCAAGTTCGAAATCGACCGTTCGGCCTTTTCCGAGCCGGAGGGATTTATCCCGAGTTCCATCTTCGCTGGAGTTCTGGAAGCAGCGGCCCAAGCAACAGCCGATGACTGCTTCGGGCTCCATCTTGGCGAGAATTACAACCCCAGGAACATCGGTCCGTTGGTCTACGTCGTGTTAAATTCACCCACGATTAGAGCCGGCATAGAAAACTTCGAGCGCTATCTTCAGGTCTACAACGAGGCCGCCAAGTGGTTCTTCACTTCGGAGGGGAATCGGGGCTATATCCGTTATTTGCTGACCGACCTCGGCACCCACTCCCTGCGCCATAGCAATGAGCACGGCATGACGATAGCGTTTAACATGCTTCGAATGATGGTGGGGAGCCATTGGGCCCCCAAGGAAGTTCAGTTTGCCCATGAGGCGCCGAAGCAGATGTCAGAGCACCTTAGAATCTTTAACGCCCCGGTATCGTTTGGCTGTAAAACCAATGCCATTGTTATCGACCGTCAGTTTGTCGAGCGGGAAGTACCGGCCGCAGACCAACAATTATATCAAATTTTGAAAAGATACCTCGATCAGGTATTAAGCGAGATGCCCCGGGAAGACACCCTCCTCGCTGCGATTCGCCGCGCCACCGCAGAGACGATGAGAGATGGAAACCTAAAGCTCGCGCGGGTGGCCAAGCAGATGGCCATGAGCGCCCGCACGTTGCAAAGACAATTGAAGGAGCGCGGAGTGGATTTTAAACAGCTAACGGACGAAACCCGACGGCGATTTGCGGTAAACTACCTCAAAGAACGAAAAAACACTCTTACAGAGGTGGCTTTTCTTCTCGGCTACTCCGAGCTCAGTGCCTTCAACCGCGCTTTCAAACGCTGGACCGGCTCGACTCCTTTGGACTACCGCCGAAGGGAATGCACTGCCTTGCACTCATATCAAAACTCTCGAGATAAATACCCGGCGCCAGTCGTGTCGACAGGATTTACTTTGTGACGCTCGGCTTCGTATCGTCCGCCCGGGCCGCTGAGAAGCGCACCGTGATGTCCAAGGTTGCAGTGGGTCTGGGGTCTAATCCAAGTAGTTGGCAGATCGGTGCATCGAATATGAACCCCAAAACCGCTTACGTACTGAGCGACCCTCCTTCAGCATCATTGTTTCTTCCCAGGATCAGCTTGATAGCCCTGTTCTTTCCACTTGCTGACGGGGCAAAATGTCGTGTTTGGAATCCGAGTTCTTCAGCTAGCTTCGCAGCCTGCGAGCTTGAGACTCCCGTCCCTCAGGTAAATACGATAAAGGTGTCCTTGGACATCTTTTTTAAATGACCTTCAAGCTCGGCGTAGGGGAATGTTAATCGCTCCGGGAATGGTCTCTTTTTCAAAGCTGGCCGGCGAACGAACATCGATGATCAACACCGTGCTCCCGCTATCGAGTTGCTTCTTGAGTTCGTCGGCCGGTTTCGGCTTGGCCCCGACAGCCCATTTTGTCTGAGGATCCACCGGATATCTGCGCTGCTCCTGAGTGAAAGAAAACAGGCCCCAGAGCGAAACGGCGGTCATGGTCAAAGCTGCAACCAATGACTTCATGAGACCTCCTTTTAAAATCAGCGGTTAGGAAATTTTAACTCTCAACGGCCCGAGGTTATATTGCACTCCGGTGTAAGGTCAATGGCTTGATCTGACGTAACAGAGAGGAAAATGGATATAGGTTAACATTCCGTATCTTTCCTCTTGGTAAATTTCATTCACCGCGGGTTTGATTCCGCGCGGGTGGCTGCGCCAAGAGCTATTCCGAGACATCTCGGAGTCCGTTGTTCCCGAATGCTTCTATGGGGAATCCAGGCGAGATCAGAACTGAACCCCCGATTAAAAACATTCGGGGTGAGCAGCTTTGGGTATTTTGTATGCGGGCAATCTTATAAAAACTTGCTTCTAGCTCAAATATACGCTAGCAGTGGACCCGTAGACGGAGTTAATCTCGACTATTTTCGCCTCCTATCGAAATCAGATGCCTGTCTACAGGAAAAACTGTCTGATGCTTGGGACGGTTTTTCTGGGGTTTAGCCCGGTTGTGCGCGAGAAAAAGGGAGCGAAAACAAAATGCGCCCGCTTAGAGTGAAAGGGATCGCTCTCCCGCTTTGCACAATTGATTTTCACAGGAATTTTGACTCCCCGATCGCGCTTTTTTGCGTTCTGTCATATCTCTCGATAGCCGCCTCGGGCAGGAAAGGCCCATGAGGGCTTTGCCTGCCGTGGCGCTTGCCATAGTGCTCGTCCTGTCTGGAGCGATCGCGGGCGCTTCGTCTGCGATAGGTCTTGTCAAGGTGACCGAAGGGATGGCCACCGTACAGCGGGGAGACGAAACGCTGCCAGCCCGCTTGGGGCTTGCTCTCGAGGAAGGAGACATTCTTCGGACAGGTGCCGACGGTCGCATGGGGGTAGTCTTGCGAGACGACACGAGATTGTCGCTCGGCCCCGAAAGTGAGATCCGGATCGACCGTTTCCTCTTTGCGCCAGCGAAGGGCAGTTTGGGACTGGTGGTCAAGGTGGCTCGTGGTGTCATGGCCTTTGTCTCGGGGAACATCGCCAAGCTTTCTCATGACGCTGTCCGCGTCGAGACCCCTGTCGCAATTGTCGGAGTCCGGGGAACGCATTTCCTAGTGAAAGTGGAAACACAGTAGAGCAGAGCCGATGCTCTCTAGGGAACGATGGTACGAGAGATGCAGCGGATCGCTGGTCGGCGGGGGCGTGTGTCTCATGTTGCTCGCCTCGTGCGCGACGCCGGGACCACCATCACCCGCTCCGAAGCGGAGCGTGTTCCTTCTGATTCCGGACCCAGAGGGAAAGGTTGGCCAGATCACGGTAACGAACCGGACCGGCACTCAAGTGGTAGACCAACACCACCACGCCACCACAGTTCAGAGTGCGGACGATGCGCCGAGCCCGCCATCGGCTCTTGACGAAACTGAGATCAAACGGATCTTCGGGGAGGCTTTGGCGGCGCAGCCCGCCGCCCCCGCGCGCTTCATCCTCTATTTCAGAGATGATTCGGAAGAATTGACTCCAGAGTCTGAGGTCTCCCTTCCAGAGGTTTTCCGGACCATACGCGATCGCGGCGCGTTGGACGTCAGCGTTATCGGCCATACGGACACCATAGGGACGCGCGAGTACAATTACCAACTGTCATTACGGCGAGCCAAAAAGGTCGCTGACCTGCTAGCCAAGCAGGGCGTGGACCGGAATATCCTCGATATCGAGTCCCACGGCGAAGATAACCCCCTTGTCAAGACCGGGGATCAGGCCCGGGAGCCACGCAATCGCCGGGTTGAGATCACCGTATGGTGATGGCGCTCGACAGAGGCCGGCCCTCCTACAGGCATCTGGTTTCGTGGGGGCTCATCGCCTCCTTGCTGGTCGCTGCGCTCTATCTATATTCGCCGTTTCCCCTAGCCTACCTGGATCAGCGGGTCTACGATGTCCTGTTCCGGTCTGTGCAGCGCTCTCAGGCATCGGGGCGGGTCGTGATCGTCGATATCGACGAGCGGAGTCTTGCGCGGTTTGGTCGCTGGCCGTGGCCGCGGGGCCAACTCGCGCGGCTCTTGCAAAAGATCGAGGCCCTCGGCGCTGCGAGCGTCGGCATCGACATGATCTTCGCCGAGCCAGACGAGACCCCACCGTCTCCGGCGCAGCAAGCCTCTACGACACTGGCATCCGAGTGGAAGGCGGGTCTTAGCGCGCTGACCCCGAACGATAGGGAACTCGCCGCGGTGCTTAGCCGTGGCTCGTTTATCCTCGGGTACAATCTGCGGTTCGGCCCAGTGCGGGAAGACAGGAGCGGCTGCGTCCTCCATCCAATTCCTGTCGTCACTCTGCAGAAACCGGGCGGCAGGGCGGAAGCCGCGGCGCTTTTCCAAGCATCGGCGGTGCTCTGCAGCCTGCCGGGCATTGCGGCCGCGGCAGCCGGCTCGGGCTTCTTGAATGCCGCGCCTGACGCCGACGGGATACTCCGGCGCATGCCGCTCATAATTGCTCACGACGGGCTCGTTTATCCGAGCCTCGGCCTAGCGACCCTGGTTCCTGTTCTTGGCATCCGGCACTTTGTTCTCCGAGCGACTGGCGGCAGAATCGAATCACTGGCCCTCGATGACATCGTTGTGCCCCTCGATCCGCGCGGCGGGCTGCTGCTCCACTTCCGTGGCGGGAAGCAGACCTTTCCCTACATGTCCGCTGCCGATGTCCTCGGCGATCAGCTACCCGAGGGATCGCTGCGCGACCGGATCGTGTTTCTCGGCACCTCCGCTCCCGGACTCGGCGACACTGTCGCCACGCCCTTGGACACGACATTTCCCGGCGTGGAGGTTCACGCTACCGTGGCCGATAGCATTTTGCGCCGTGACTTCATTCGGCGATCTTCCGCGGCGCCTGTCATCGAGGTTGCGCTCATAATGGCCGCTGGGCCGGTCGCTGCGCTCATGGTCGCTATGACTGGGGTGGCGTGGGGTGGTGCCATGTTGGTCGCCCTGGCTGGTGGGCTCTGGGTCGCGACCGGCTGGCTGATGGGTTCCAGCGGGCTTTTCATCTCTCCGGTATTTCCGGTTGTCGCCCTAGCCTTCGGCTTCCCGGCGGTTACCCTGGCAAGTTTTTTCCTCGAGCGCGGGCGGGCCGATTGGACGACCCAACGTTTCAGACGGACACGGCAGATCATGCTGAAAAGGCTTCGCAAGAGGGAAACAGACCTCCGAGCGGCCCAAGAGCGCGCCAAGCTCGGCAGTTGGGAGCTGGACCTGGCAACGCAGACGGGCTCGTGGTCCGCGGAGATGTTTCGCTTGTTTAACCGTGACCCGACGCGTGGAGTCCCGACCCTTGCGGAATTTCTGAAGATGGTGCATCTCGATGACCGTCACCTCATTGAGGAGGGACTCGCGCGAGCTGTCCAAACGGGTGAGCCGGTCACCCAAGAGTTTCGCAGCAATCCCTCGGGTGGCCCCTTGCGACACTTCAATGCCATTGTCCACCCGATAAAGAACGCGGATGGGCGGGTTCTACACTTGCGCGGAACGATCCAAGATATTACAGCTCTCATGGAAGCCAAGCGGGCTTTGGATACCGCCGAACGACAGGCCATTCTCGGGCGGGTGGCTGCCTCCGTCGCGCACGAAATCAACAATCCTCTCCTTGCTATCAAGACACGGCTGCATACCTTAAAGAAGACCATGGCTGACCGACCCGAGACCACTGAAAAGCTGGATCTAGTCATGGGTCAATTGGATCGGATCGATCGGGCGACGCGATCGATGCTCGGATTTTTCAAGCAACGCGCTGCTTATTCGAAGTTGCTTTCATTCGCGGAAGTCATACGCGCCGCCATCGATCTGTTTGATCCAAGTTTCGCTGCAAAGGGAGTCCGGGTAATCGTGAACGTTCCGCATTCACTGCCTGGCATTTCCGTCAGCGTTGATGAGTTGCAAGAAGTGCTGATCAATCTTCTCGAGAACGAGCGGGATGCCCTCGGGCGCGATAATGACCTGTATGTGTCCGCTCAAACTCAAGATCATCAGATCATCATCAGGATCGAAGACAATGGCCCCGGATTGGGACTGGATCCGGAGTTGCTATTTAAAGCCTTCTATACCACGAAGAGCACGGGCACGGGATTGGGTCTTACCATTGCAAGACGAATCTGCGAAAGTTACGGCGGAAAGCTCACAGCGGAAAACAGGAAGGAAGGAGGAGCGCGCTTTGAGATTATTCTACCACTCGCTGCCGGCGTAAAAAGCGATGAGAACCTTAGTGGTCGAAGATGATACCGCGGTACTGGAGGCTCTACGAGAGTCGTTCCAAGATTCCGGGCTGGATATCGACTATGCGACTGACGGCGAAACAGCGCTAAAAAAGCTTCCCGAGGCGGATCTGTTAGTAACCGACCTTCGACTGCCCGGGATGGATGGGACGGAACTGCTCCAGGAAGCGCGGCGGCGAAAGCCGGAAATAGAAGTCGTCGTAATGACCGCGTATGGAACCATCCCCTCGGCAGTTGAAGCCATGCGCCGAGGAGCCCGGGCCTATCTCACGAAACCTTTCAACCCGGAAGAGCTCATTTTCCACATTCGAACTGTAGAAGAAACGCTGAAACTGAGGGAGATGGCCTTTCGCTTTTCCCGCGGGGAGCTCGTGGGCGCTAGCCTCTTGATGCAAAAGGTCTATCAGGAGATCGATTTGGCCGCGGCTTCCGATTCTCCCGTCTTGATTACGGGAGAGACCGGCACCGGCAAAGAGCTGGCCGCGCGCGCTATTCATGACCTCTCGCCGCGAAAAAGCGGGCCGTTCATCGCGGTCAACATGGGGGCTTTGCCGAAGGATCTTGTGGAATCCGAACTTTTTGGTCGGGAAAAAGGAGCCTTCACGGGCGCCGACACGAGAAAACGAGGACGCTTCACGCTGGCGCAGGGGGGAACGTTATTCCTGGATGAGCTAACTTCGCTTCCGCTCGAATTGCAGCCGAAGCTCCTTCGCGCCATCGAGACCAAAGAGATTTGGACTCTTGGCGCGGAAAAGCCGGAGCAAGTTCAAGTTCGGGCCATCGCCGCTACGAATGCCAACATTGACGCCATGACAAAAGAAGGAACTTTCCGTGCCGACCTCTATTATCGGCTTAACATTCACCGTATATTCATGCCGCCGCTAAGAGACCATCCTGAAGACATTCCGATTATTGCCCGGACGCTCGTCGAGCGGGAAAAGACGGATGACAAGACCGGCAGCCTCAAAGCAACTGAAATATCGGGCGGGGCCCTGGCTGCTTTAGTGAGCCGTCCATGGCCGGGCAACGTACGCGAGCTTGCGAATGTGCTGCGGAAAGCAGTCCTGCGCAGCAAGACTTGGGGTGCATCTCGGATTGAAGCCGAGCATCTTGATCCCGAGCCGGGCAGCTTTCCTGTGCTGTCTTTCAAAGAGGCGAAGGACAAGGCTGCGGAGGAATGGTCGAAACAAGCCATCCGAACCGCTCTCGCTATGACCGAAGGGAACATCTCCAAGGCCGCGGTGCTGTTGAAGATGAACCAAAACGCTCTCTTTCGCCTGATCAAAAGGTACGGCCTCAAATCTAACAACCCGCCGCAAAAGCCTCGTCCACAGTTCACAGTGAGTTCAAAGTTGAACCAAAAATAGTTCTCTCCCGATTTTAACTTGGTCGCGTTTTTCAGGACACCAACTCCTTCCCGCGAAAGCATGGACTCACAGTTGGGGGGCCCATGCTTCAAGCCCGTCTAGTTGGTATCGCCGGCCGGCGATAGCAAAAAATCCTGCTCACTCCTGCGTTGATCATGACGATCTGCCAATTGCTGTAGCCGCCCAGCGATAGTTGCAGCGGCACACTTTCCATATTTCCCGCGAAAAACCTCGTTGCGAAAAATCTGGCATCTGAGTTGCTGACCTGGCCTCAGGAGTGAAAATCTAAATGGAACAATCCAAACCGAAAACAATCCTGATCGTAGAAGACGACGAGGCGGTCCGGCAGGCGATCGCAGAGGTTGTGCAGCTGTATGGTTGGCAGGTCTTAGAAGCTTCAAACGGGATTCACGGACTTAGGATCTTTGAAAACCAGCTTCCCGATATTGTACTGGCTGATGTGGTTATGGCTGGCTTTGACGGTTTTCAACTGGCCGCTGGGATCAAGTCGATTAGCCCCAAAGCGACGGTCATCATGATGACTGCATTTGGAACTTCAGAGCTACTTCAAAAGGCACAAGCGGCAGGCGTAAGTGCATTCCTACGCAAACCCTTCGAGACCGAAGAACTGCTGGTTGCGCTAAGGTGTTCACTGGGAAGTTCCGCTAGCGAAAAAAGACGATAGCAGGAGGAAAAAATGGCTCGCCTTTACACGGAACCGATAAACGGAGAACCTCTGGCCTATTTTGCCGGGGGCGCGGCTGGAGTTTCACGCCCGCATGAAGTAGTTCCGGTTGTCCCTAACTTTATCTCTCACGATCTTCACGCTCTCGTCCATCACATCCTCGGATTTGTTCAATTGCTTCACGGGAAAGCCTATGCGCATCTCGACAACACCAACCGGCACCACTTAGACACAATCC
>Ga0081455_10003220_pt1 | contig 18902 bp, 21 predicted proteins | sample TabmetS3T2R1_FD_70207 | JGI IMG/M metagenome (GOLD analysis project Ga0081455, IMG submission 70207) | Tabebuia heterophylla rhizosphere microbial communities from the University of Puerto Rico - S3T2R1 | ecosystem: Host-associated > Plants > Roots > Rhizosphere ... | reverse complement strand
TTTAAGGGTGTGCCGAAGCTGGCCCGAGCTCTGTTGACAGGGGCTGAACCCGCTCTTATGGTCCGCCCGCTCTGAGGGGCCTTACCCCGGGTGCAAACGGCGCGCGAGATGCTTCAGAAGAGACCCGCGCAGAGGGTATCCGCCTTCGGCCCCATCTAGGCCACGCAAAAATGAACATTCAGGTCAACGGTAAGCAGATCGATGTGGGCCAGGCGCTCACCACGCATGTGCACGAACGTCTCGAAGGTGGGGTCGAGCGCTATTTCGATCGCGCGAGCGCTGCAGCGGTGACCTTTTCGCGCGATGGAGGGAATTATCGAGCCGATTGCCACGTGCATTTGGATTTCGGTCCTTCGCTCAGGACCCACGCCGTAGCTGGGGATATCTACCAAAGCTTCGACCAGGCCGTGGATCGTTTGGAAAGACGGTTGCGGCGGTATAAGCGTCGGCTCACGGATCATCGTCACAAGGTGAAGGAGCCACCGCTGCCGGTTGCGAGTTACGTCATTGCGGCAGAAGGTGAAGACGACGAGGAGCCATCAGGTGATGCGCCCGTCATCGTCGCCGAGCAAGCAACCGAGATTCCCACTCTCACGGTGGGCGATGCCGTCATGCATCTGGATTTGAGCGAGCTGAACGTGCTTGTGTTCCGCAATCGTGCGCATCTTGGCGTGAATGTCGTTTATCGTCGGGCCGACGGTCATATCGGCTGGATCGATCTCGCCGAAAGTCCTGGCGCCGGCGCCAAGGCACGGGTCTGATCGCGGGTAGTGGAAAGTTGGCTATGGATCTGTCGGATCTCATCACCGCGGAAGACGTCATTCCCCGGCTGCGGGCGACAAGCAAAAAACAGGCGCTTCAAGAACTCGCTCAGCGCGGCGCGCGGGTGACCGGGCTGCCCGAGCGCGCCGTGTTCGAGGCCCTGTTGGAACGCGAGCGCCTCGGCACGACGGGGGTCGGTCAGGGCGTCGCCATTCCCCATGCCAAATTCGCCGATCTCGACCGATTGTATGGTCTGTTCGCGCGGCTCGAGCATCCCATCGATTTCGAATCGATCGACGATCAGCCGGTGGATCTTCTGTTCGTGCTGCTTGCGCCGGAAGATGCGGGCGCGGAGCATTTGAAGGCGCTGGCCCGGGTCTCCCGCCTGTTTCGCAATGCCGCTCTCTGCGAAAAGCTGCGCGCATCAAGCGACGCGGCCGCGCTCTACGCACTCCTCACGGAGCCCGCAAGCTCGACCGCGGCGTAATTCTTTAGTGAACGCTGACCGGCTCCATCTCGTTCTGACGCGCGGTCAGAAACGCGGATTCGCGGTTGTCGGTGACCGCGACACGCTGGCCGTCGATGGTGTGGATGGCGTAAAGCGTGGGCGAATCCGGCGAATCGGCAAAACCTTCGGGAAGGCCCGGGATGGCCGAAACCTCTTCGCGCGCCAGCGCGCGGATGTAAACCGTGTTCGGGCCGCCCAGCTGAGCGAACGCTTCCGGGGTGATCTCCGGGCGCTGAGTGTCATGTATACGCATCGTCGTGCACTCCTTATGCCGAACCCCTAGCTTGACCCTTAAGAAGCGATCAACCGGCGGGTTCCGTCTCCGGGCCATTTTCGGCGTCGCCATCGGATATTGCGATGGTCCGTACGGTTATATTTGGTCGGGACCGCTGCAAATCAATGTGGAGCAGGCCGTTGGCCACCTCCGCACGCGCAACCTCCAAGCCTTCGGCCAAGACGAAGCTGCGCTGAAACGGGCGCGTCGCGATGCCGCGATGCAGATAGACGCGCTGGTCCTCCTCGTCGCGCCGGCCGCGGATGACGAGCTGGTTGTCTTCCACGGTCACCGACAGCTCCTTGCGCGCGAACCCCGCGACGGCGAGCGTGATGCGCAGGATCTCGGTCCCGATTTGCTCGATATTGTAAGGAGGATAGCCGTCCCCCCCTGTCTTGGTGACCCTGTCCAACAGGCGCTCGATTTGGTCGAAACCCAGGAGATAGGGGCTGTTGAAGGTCGACGATCGCGACATCGTTCCTCCGCGTGGCAAGGTCCTCGTCAAAGCGACGTGCCGGGAGACCCTTCCGGAGGCGCCTCCCTCTCCCAATTTGGCCGGTGAACCAGCAAAATCAAGCCCTTGCCGGCGCGAACGCAGCCATACAGGTCCGGATAGGTAAACATTTCCCTATTCGTTTAAGGGAATTGTGAGGCTCACCGGTCACAATTAAGGCTCACAGTAGGGGCCGGGGTGCAGACACCCCAAGGAAATCATCTTGACAATTGAACATGTGTTCATAACATGAATGCTATGCTGACGACGGATCAAAACAATCTGCTGGCCGAGCTGTTTCGGCTTCTCGGCGATGCGACGCGGCTGCGTATCGTGTTCGCGTGCCTCGACCATCCGGTCGCGGTGGGCGATATCGCGATGGAGTTGGCGCTGTCGCCGTCCCTCGTCAGCCATCATCTGCGCCTTTTGCGATCGGCGCGCGTGGTGCGTGCGGAACGCCAAGGCAAGCACGTATTCTACGTCGCGGCAGATGAACACATCCGGTCTGTCCTCAAGCAGCTTGCCGAGCATGTGGGCGAGCCTGCGGATCTGGGCGAGGCCGAGGATCTGGAGCCTCTTGCCGACGCCGGCGGGCGTTGACCGCTCAAGGCAATGAGCAGCGGCTGCGGAAACCATCACCACGAGCTTCCCGCCTTCGCTGAAGAGCCCGGCCGGTTGCTGGCCTACCGCCGCACCTTGTGGATCGCGCTGGTTCTCAATGCCTCGATGTTCGTCGTTGAGATCGCGGCGGGTCACGCATCGCGCTCACTCGCTCTTTTTTCGGATTCCCTTGATTTCTTCTCCGACAGCGTGACCTACGCGCTGACGCTGGGCGTTTTGTCGGCGGCGCTTGTTCACCGGGCGCGAGCCGCAATTTTCAAGGCGGCAAGCATGGCGCTGTTCGGCGGGGGCATCCTTGTCGCCGCCCTGTGGAGGGTCACCCACGGTGTGCCTCCGGAAGCCCCTGTGATGGGCGGCGTGGGTGTGCTCGCCCTTGGCGTCAACGTCGTCGTAGCGCTTCTTCTTCTGCGCCATCGCGGCGGCGACGCCAATCGCCGCTCCGTCTGGTTGTGCAGCCGTAACGACGCCATCGGCAATGTGGTGGTCGTACTTGCGGCTGCGGGCGTTGCGGTCACCGGCACAGGCTGGCCGGATCTCGTCGTCGCGGCCAGCATGGCAACGCTGTCGCTTTGGACCGCGTCGACGATCATGCGCCAGGCCAGAGCCGAGCTCGCCCGCGCCTAACCACCAGAATTTGCGAACGACGCGAAATCCTTGCGCACGGCCTCGACGGCTGCGTCGATGATGCGCCCGCCGTCCTCCGCCCGGGCCAGAGACGGATCGGAGCCGATGCGTCCATCGGGGAAACGCCGGCGATAATCCTCGGCATCGCGAATCGGACCCGACGGCGCAATTTTCGGCGTCATCTCAGCGGATTTGATCGCTTCGGGATGGGCAAAGTAGGTAACGGCAATTTCTGACGGTGTCGCGTGGCCGCCATGGCCCTGCGGATAGAGCGTCTTGCAGAGCGACATCACCGGAGCGAACTCCCACCAGTTGCGGAGCTGACAGAGAATCTTGCCGCCGCCCTGACCCGAAAGACTTGCCTGGGCGTAGATCTCGGAAAACGCCGCGTTGACGGTGGCGATGTTTCCGCCGTGCCCGTTGAGAAAATAAAACCGCTCGAAGCCGTGGCGGGTGAGGCTCGTGACCCAATCGAGAAGGGCCGCGATCATGGTCGACGGCCGCAGGGTCATGGTGCCGGGAAAGCCCAGATGATGCTGCGCGCAGCCGACATTGAAGGCCGGCCCCACAAGCGCGTTCTCCAGATCCCCGACGCGACGGGCGATGACCTCCGGACAGATGACGTCCGTGCCGATGAGGCCCGTTGGACCATGCTGCTCGGTCGAGCCGATGGGAATGAGGATGGCTTTCGATCGCGTGAGATACGCCTCGATCTCGGGCCAGGTGGAGAGATGGAGCAGCATGGACTTTTCCTTTTATGCCGGCTGATCCGCGAGAGGCGGCGGCGCCAATCGCGGGAAGCTTCGACGGATATTGGGATCCGAGTGGTAGGCCGGCAAGGTGGCCCCGATAAGATGGGGAACATCGGGCCAGAGCGGCACCGGGAGATAGCTCATTGCATAAAGCCAGAAATAGGGCGATGTGAGCCCGGCGCCGCCGTGCCGGGTCGCCCATTTCCAGGCGCGCCCGGCCGCGCGTTGAAACGCGTAGCGATTGAGGCTGCGGCTCAGCCCGTCCCGCACCGCCGTTTGGAGCGCCAGATTCATGTCGTGATAGAGCTGCGCTCCAGTCTGCACGCGGCCCGGCACGACATCAGGCGAGAGCGCGACAACCGCGTCGACCTCGGCGAAGTCCGTCTTCCGCGCCAGACGGAACAGCATGGCGTAGTCCTGTGTGAAGATGGCTTCGTCGCACCCGCCGACCTCCTGAAACAGGCGGCGGTCGATCAGCATGTGCGATGGCCCGAAATGTTGCCGCTGAAGCAGAAAGCGCAACAGATTGGGCCTCAATCGAATGGCGGGCGCGTCGACCGGTGACAGATGCTCGGGCGGGTGTTCGGCGGGAAATTCCGCGTTGTAGCCGAACGCGAGCTTTGCACCCGTTTTCGTCAACGCCTCGAGCAGCACGTCCGTTGCGTTGGGCAAGAGAATGTCGTCGCCATCGACGAGCTTGACATAATCTCCAGTCGCCCGTTCGAGGCCGACATTCGTGGCCACGCTCGGTCCCTGGTTTTTCTGGCTGATGATCGTCGTGTTCGGCCAAGAGGCGGTGATGGTCTCGACCACCTCGCGCGACCGGTCCTTCGAGCCGTCATCCACGAAGATATATTCGGCCTCGGCGACGCCAGTCTGCGCGGCAATGGAGCGCAAGGTCGCAGGGAGATGACGTTCCTTGTTGTAAATCGTGGTGAGGAACGTAATCCGGGGCATGTGTTGGTCCGGCCAAATCAGGTGCGCGGGAGCATAGAACGACTGCGCGGTCTGAGGCACGAGTCTTGAACGATTCCCCTGCAACAGGCATCGAGGACGGCCAATCCGGCTTGATGTCCCGTTTCGGGGCATGTTCCGGACTTGTTCTGCAGCGTATGTGAGGAGCGGCGTGAAGAGTGGATCAACCGGGCAAGCGACGCGCTTCGTCGTGCTCGACAGCTGGCGGGGGCTCGCCGCAACCATGGTGGCCCTGTTCCACCTGTTTGCGTTGGGACCCGTTTATGACTTTCCCCTCATCCGACATGGCTGGCTGTTCGTTGATTTCTTCTTCGTGCTCAGCGGCTTCGTCATCTCCCACTCCTATTATTCGCGCCTGAACGCGGGCGGAGAGGTTCGCGCGTTCGTGCTTCAGCGATTCGGGAGGGTCTATCCGCTCCACCTCTTCATGCTGGGCCTCTACGTTCTGTTGGAGCTCAGCAAGATGGCCGCCGGCGCGGTGGCGGGTCTGACCTTCGATCAACCGCCCTTCTCCGGCGACCGTGTTCTTGCGACGATCCCGTCCAATCTGCTTCTTATTCAATCGCTGGGTGTGAACCACGATTTGAGCTGGAACCGTCCCTCCTGGAGCATCAGCGTCGAGTTTGCCGCCTATCTCGTTTTTGCCGCCGTCGTTGCGCTGTCCCGCTGGCCGCGCCTTTGGTTTGCAGGGGTACTCCTCGGCTCTTGCGCGGTGCTCGTGCTCTTTCCCCAGCCGCTCTGGCTCAACGTCACCTATGATCTCGGCATTTTCCGCTGCCTGGTGGGCTTTACGCTCGGCCATTTCATCTGGACGTTCACGCAGGACAGTAATGGGAGCGATGAAGTGTTCGCGCGCCTTGTGCGACGCCACGGCACCGCTTTCGAGGTTGTTGCGGCCGGGCTCTCGCTCATCTTCGTTGCACTCGTCAATGAGCAGCCTGCCAGCTATGCGGGTCCCTTTATTTTTGCGTTCACGGTTCTCGTTTTCTCCTACGAAGCGGGCGGGCTTTCAAAGGTCTTGAGGACGCGGCCCTTCCAGGTTCTGGGCGAACTGTCCTATTCCATCTACATGGTCCATGCTTGGCTGGTGCTGGTGTTCGAGATCGTCCTCACCAAGCTGATGGCGAAGGCGCTCGGTCATTCCCTCTCGGTTTTTGAGCGTGGCCAGGTATTTCTGGGCACGACGCCGCTCGAGGGCACGCTGATCTATGTCGCGCTCCTCGTCTGCACGATCGGAATGTCGTTCCTGACCTATCGCTTTGTCGAGGCCCCGGGCCGTGCCTATTTCCGCAAGCTCGCGCGTCGCGGGAGACCTGTCGCGGCGCCTGCGGAATAGGCCACCTTGCCCCGCTCCTCTGCCCTTCGCATAATGCCCCAAGCAATAAGCATTTGAGGCGGCGGAGGACCTATGACGGACGGCGTCACCATCCCGGTTTCCAGCGATTGGGCGCGGCGCGCCTATCTCGATCAAGCGGGCTACGAGCGCCTTTACAAGGAAAGCGTTGCCGATCCCAACGGGTTCTGGGCGCGCGAGGCGCAGCGGATCAGCTGGATCAAGCCGTTCACCAAGGTCAAGAACACTTCCTACGCCAGCGACAATCTCTCCATCAAATGGTTCGAGGACGGCACGCTGAACGTCTCGGCCAATTGCCTCGATCGGCATCTCGCCAAGCGCGGCGATCAGGTTGCGATCATCTGGGAAGGCGACGATCCCGCCCACGACAAGAAGATCACCTATCGCGAGCTCCATGCGGATGTCTGCCGCATGGCGAATGTGCTTAAGGCGCGCGGCGTTAAGAAAGGCGATCGCGTCACGATCTACATGCCCATGATTCCCGAAGCCGCCACCGCCATGCTCGCGTGCGCGCGCATCGGCGCCGTCCATTCCGTGGTGTTCGGCGGGTTCTCGCCGGATTCACTTGCCGGCAGGATTCTCGATTGCAACTCCAACTGCGTCATCACGTCGGACGAAGGCGTTCGCGGCGGCAAGGTCATTCCGCTCAAGGCCAATACCGACGAGGCGCTGGCGAAATGCCCGAGCGTCGACACCGTGCTCGTCGTGCGTCACACCGGCGGCAAGGTGGCGATGAAAGCCGGCCGCGACATCTGGTACGACGAAGCGGTCAAGTCCGTATCATCCGACTGCGCGCCGGTGGAGATGAGCGCGGAAGACCCGCTCTTTATCCTCTACACGTCGGGATCGACGGGAAAACCGAAAGGCGTGCTTCACACGTCGGGCGGCTATCTCGTCTATGCCTCGTACACGCATCACTACGTGTTCGATTATCACGACGACGACATCTATTGGTGCACGGCGGATGTGGGTTGGGTCACCGGCCATTCCTACATCGTCTACGGGCCACTCGCGAACGGCGCAACGACGCTGATGTTCGAAGGCGTGCCGAACTATCCGACGACCTCCCGATTCTGGGAGGTCATCGACAAGCACAAGGTCAACATCTTCTACACCGCGCCGACCGCGCTGCGCGCCTTGATGCGCGAAGGCGAAGGGCCCGTGAAGAAGACGAGCCGCACGAGCCTGCGTCTGCTCGGCAGCGTCGGCGAGCCGATCAATCCGGAAGCCTGGCTCTGGTACCACCGCGTGGTGGGCGAGGAGCGCTGCCCGATCGTCGATACCTGGTGGCAGACGGAAACCGGTGGCATCCTGATTTCGCCGCTGCCCGGCGCCACGCCGCTCAAGCCGGGCTCGGCAACGAAACCGTTGTTCGGCGTCAAGCCGGAGCTCGTCGATGCCGAGGGTCGCGTGCTCGAAGGGGCTGCCTCCGGCAATCTCGTGCTGACGGACTCCTGGCCCGGCCAGATGCGCACGGTCTATGGCGATCATCAGCGCTTCATCGACACCTATTTCAAGACCTATCCCGGCAAGTATTTCACGGGCGACGGGTGCCGCCGCGATGAGGACGGCTATTACTGGATCACGGGCCGTGTGGATGACGTGATCAATGTGTCGGGCCACAGGCTCGGCACAGCCGAGATCGAATCCGCGCTCGTCGCGCATCCCAAAGTCGCCGAGGCGGCAGTGGTCGGCTATCCGCACGACATCAAAGGGCAGGGTATCTATGCCTATGTCACGCTGAATGTCGGCGAACCTTCGAACGACGCTCTGCGTAAGGAGCTGAGCCAGTGGGTGCGTAAGGAGATCAGCGCCATCGCGTCGCCGGACGTCATCCAGTTCGCGCCCGCATTGCCCAAGACGCGTTCGGGCAAGATCATGCGCCGAATTCTGCGCAAGATCGCCGAGAACGATCTGTCGAATTTGGGCGACACGAGCACTCTGGCGGACCCCGCGGTGGTCAAGGATCTGGTCGACAACCGCGCGAAGGGCTAGGCAGCGCGTTTTCAAATTGAATTGCTAATACACGATGTCATCCCCGGGCTTGACCCGGGGATCCAGGGGCCGCGCGCTCACACGGTTGGGACCCTAGATTGCCGGGTCAAGCCCGGCAATGACGCGGAGAATGGATTAGCCGAGGCTTAGCGCGCGCTCACCGAGCAGGCGGCGCATGTCGCCGCGCTTGAAAGCATTCGCTTCATCGACCCGGCAGGCGTCGATACCGCTCGAACCCGGCGGACTATCGTCCGCGCCGGGATGAACGACCAGAAGACCATTGCCTTGCATGGCGCGAAGGTCCGTCCGCCACAGGGCGATAGGGTCCTCGTCGCGGTGAAATGAGCGCAAGCCGCCGAACCCCGAATTCGTTGCCAGGCGCGACGCAGTGGCGTCGCGCGCAAGTGTTGTACTCAAAGGATCATACAAGATGCGCGGCGCGATCAGCCGTGCCGAGCTGGTCCTGCATTGCCGTATCCAGCCTTTGAAATTCTTGACGCGCGCGAGATCGAGCAGGGCCCGCCGCGCCGGTGGGAAGAGGTGGACATATTGGTGCCCGTCGAGGAAATCGGGCGCCCGGCCGATCGCGGCGGCGAACATCTCCCATTGCGCCAGAAAGCTGCGGAGCACGCGGGCGCGAACCGCTGCGCCAGCAAACCAGGATCGGGTGAGCCACCAGGATTCCGGCCGGATCGCGTCGCGATCGATGCAGTGGGGAAAGGATTCGGTCAGATTGAGATGAAGGCCCACGGCCAGGCCTGATCGCTTCTGGGTCAGCGCACGGAGCGGAATGCTGGCGCGCGGCCAGGCTTCGGTTTCGACGAGACAGGTTGTCGCGTTGATCTCGCCGGCTTCGAGAAGCGCGCGAATGACGGCGCTCGTGCCCTCCGAAAGCCCGTAATCGTCCGCGCAGATGACGAGCGGCATCTTCAGTCGCGCGGCGCGAGCGCCGGGCGCGGCGTTGCGGCTTGGCCGAATCCACCCATGAGCTTCAAGGCAAAGCTGGCAAGCCGCGGCACGAGACGCGGGCGAAGGAGCCGCAGGTCATAGGGTGCGAGCCGTCGCTCATGCTCTTCGAGGCACATCGAAAGAATATCGCGAAAGTTCATCTCGATCTGAAGAGTTGCATGCCCCTCGACGAGAAAATTGCTGCCGCCGCCGACTTCGCGCGCGGCCTGCGCGCGCTCCCACAAAATACCGATCCAGGCCTGAAGAATGCGTGCACGAAAGAGCGGCCTGCGCCAAAGCGGAAGCGTTTTGCGGCGCCACGCTACCCAATTGACGAAGAATAGAATATGACGCGCTTCCTCCTGCATGATGGGCTCGAACACGGCCACCAGGTCGAGCGGAAAGAAGCCTGATCGTTTCGCGGCTTCGAACAGACCGAAGGCGAAGAAGGAGTCGAGGCACTCGCTGTACCCGGTCGCGATGAACGCGAACTCCGCGTCCCGCGGCGGGACATAGGCGGGCTCAGGTCCTTGAGGAATGCCGTAAGCCGCGACCAGCCCGGCCAAAAGCTGCTTGTGCCGCTTTTCCTCGAAGCCGTTCAGCTCGACGGCCTGCCGCAGCAGCAAGGGCTCTTGGATTGTCTCGGCAAAGGTTGCGACCCTGAGCGAGGTGTCGCCTTCGGTCTGGATGGCGAGATCCCAGATCGGCAGGCCGATCACACGTTGCCGCTCGGCTTCGGCGAGCGCTGGCCAGACAAGCGCTTCGACGCGATAAGGGTTGTGGGTATCGAGCAGCATGCGGCAGAACAGTGTCGCATGGTCGGGACTGCCGATAGCCATCGGCGCCAAGGACGAACCGGGGTCGGGAGACATCTGCGGAACCTGGGCCAAGCCTCGATATCCATTCTCCTAACCCATCGAGACCGCGTATGTCACGCGCTCGCCGGGTTCACGGTCCTTTGATTGTGCAGTGCGGGAGTTCGGCGCGACCATGTGTATCCAAGGCTATTCCGCCCTATAGTGGTGTCAGGAACGCGCTGTAGCAGGGCCAATGGCGGGAGTGCCGGGTTCATGAAAGTTTTGGTGACCGGTGGGACGGGCTTCGTCGGGTCTGCGGTCGTTCGCGCACTTCTCACCCGCAACCTGTCGGTACGCGCGCTGGTTCGGCCGGGCAGCGACCGCAGCAATCTTCATGCGTTGCCGGTCGAGATCGCCGTGGGGGACCTTTGCGACGGTGCTTCACTGGAGCGCGCGGTCCGGGGGTGCCGGGCCATCTTTCATGTCGCCGCCGACTATCGGCTCTGGACCCGCGATCCCAACCGTATGTACCGCACCAATGTCGAGGGGACCGAAACCCTTTTGCGGCTCGCTCTGGCGGCCGGTGTTGAACGGTTCATCTATACGAGCAGTGTTGCGACGCTTGGCGCCGATCCGGCGGGCGCCGTGACCGATGAAACGACGCCCGTCGATCTTGATGACATGGTCGGCCACTACCACCGGTCGAAATTTCTTGCGGAACAGAAGGTGCGAGCCGTGGCTGCCGCGGGCGCGCGTATTGTCATCGTTCATCCAAGCATGCCGCTCGGTCCTCGCGACCTGAAGCCCACGCCGACCGGTCGGGCCGTCGCTAATGCCGTCTCCGGCAAGATACCGGCTTATGTCGATACGGGGTTGAACATCGTTCACGTCGACGATGTCGCCGAAGGTCATGTCCTGGCCCTCGAGCGCGGACGGCCCGGTGAGAACTACATTCTGGGCGGCGAGAACATGACGCTGCGCCGCCTTCTCTCCTTGATTGCGGAGGCTCGCGGGCGACGGCCGCGTTTCATCCGGCTTCCCCACCTGGCCGTCGTCCCGGTTGCCTATGCCGCTGAGGCGTGGGCCGTGTTGACGGGCGGGGAGCCTTTGCCCTCGCGCGAAGAGGTTCAGATGGCGCGGCGCTACATGTACTTCTCATCCGCCCGTGCGATAGAGCGTCTGGGCTACCGCCCGCGGCCGGCCTTCGAGGCGGTCCATGAGGCGGTCGCGTGGTTTACGCGCCAGGAGCCTATGCGTCGTCCGGCGCTCGCGAACGCTTAGAGCGCTTTCAGGAAAAGTGGCTTCCGGTTTTCCGTCGGAAAGCGCGGACAACAAGAGAATCAGCGCCGCAACTCGCCGGCGCGCGCAAGCCTCATCCGCTGTCCGCGCCAAACCACGTCGTGCCCCAGATAACTCGCCAGCCAAACCGCAAACGACAGGAAATCTCGCGCGATCGCAAGCCATGGCTCGGGCCTGACCCCGAAAGCTCTGGCACGCTGGAGATTAAGCAGGACCCGGACGGTCAACCCGGTAAAGACGATCGCGGGAGCAAGCGGACTGGGGAGCAGAAGCGCGCCCGTGAAGAAGCCGACCATCACCGGCAAGGTAAGCCATGTAAACGCATAGCCTAGCGGCCGGATGGCACGCAGCGTACGTGCCCAGCGCAACTCATGGACAAAAAGGGCTCCGACTCCGTTTTCCGCCGTGGTTGTCTCGATCAGCCCATCAGAAAGCTCGACGGTCAGGCCGATCCGCGCCACGCGCGCTCCAACTTCGTAGTCCTCGGCGACCCAATTCAAGAGCCCCTCGAACCCGCCAATGCGCGTGAGCGTAGCGGTGCGGAGCGCGATCGTGGCGCCAAGGCAGAAATTCCGTGTTCCCAACATGCGGGCCATCAGCACCTGGGGCAGAAAGCCGTCGTTGATGTGGAGGCAGGCCAGGCGATTGACGAAATCCGGGATGGCGGCGCGCGCGATGTACGGGCATGTCACCGTACCCACCCGGTCATCTTCGAAAGGGGCCACGACCTGGGAAAGATAGGTGGGACCCACGCGGATATCGCTGTCCGCAATGATGAGCACGTCGTGGCGCGCGTTTGAGCGCATGGTGATGAGATTGGCGACTTTGGGATTGGCGCCGGGGACATCACTGCCCACGACTACGTCCAGAGGAAGCGCCGGAAACTCGGAGCGTAGACGCGCGACGATGGGCAAAGCCGCATCTGTTGGGCTCTGCACGCCGAACACGATTTGAAAATCGGGGTAATCCTGCGCGCAAAAGCTTCTCAGATTTTCATAGAGAAGCGGTTCGTCGCCGCTCAAGGGCTTCAATACAGTGACCGGCGGCTGCAAGGATGCGGAGTGCGAGTTGCGGCACGCGAAGACATGCACGGTCCACGCGCTCAATGCCGCGCAAGCCACTCCGGCACCTGCGACGATGATCGCAAGCCACGCCAAGCTCAGCCCTGCTCGCCGAAGATCACGCGCATATGCCCTCGACCTCGACCAGAAGCTCAGGTCGGCAGAGCTCGGCGTGCAGAAACACGATGCGGTCCGACGGTCTCAATCTTTCGAGAACGCGGGCCCGGATGACGTCGAGGCTTTCGGGATCGCGCACATAGGCCTTGAAATGCCGCGGGCCGGTCGCCGGAAAGCCGCGCTTTCGCGCCTCATCCTGCAGGGCACCGATATTGGCGAGGGCTTCCACGACTTGCTGTCCGGGGTCCCCGAGATGCACGCTCTCATGACCCAGTATGCTCGCGGTGCCCGAGAGGAAGAGCCGGGACGATCCGCCGATTCGGGCCAGCAGTGCCCGCGAAAAGGTCGGACTGCGCGGGCCGTATTGGGGCGGATAATGGTAGGCGCTCACCTGGCGAGGGTTCTCGATCGGCGTTCCCGCGCTCCGGGCTGCCAGGAACAACAGGGTGAACGGACCGCCACGACTTCCCACGGCGCTGGCCGCCGGGGCGGTTTCAGGCGCCCGCCGATGAGCGACAAAGGCCGCATGCCGGGCGACGCTGAACTGCTGATAGCGCTCGAGTCCCCGTTCGGCGGCTGTGATTCGCGGGAAGAAGTTCCAGAGACGCAGCAGGTGCGGATACCCGGTGCGCTCGAGAACGGAAAAAATCCGGTCATAGGCGGAATAGGTTGCACCTTCGATTGGCTCGCCCGACCCATCCGGGATCTCAAGAATTCCGAACAGGGTGGTTGCGGTCCACGCGGCAGCCATCCCATCGAGCGAGCCGTAGCTTGGCCGTTCGTCGGTTACCCAGGTCTCGATGCGGGGCTCGCCCCATAAGAGCGGCAGGTCGGGCGCGCTGAACGGCACGACGTTCGCCAAGCCGGCCGGGCGCGCGGCCCCGAAGCCGATGGCCGCGAGGGCGAAAAGGCCTTCCGCGGAGAGGTCCGTACCCGGCGGGAGCAAGCGCACGCCGAGCCGCTCTCCGTTCAGCTCCGAAACGGCAAGGGGCCCTGACAAGCGACATCACCCTGAAAACACGTCCGATCCCCAATGGATAAGCGAAACCGGGGGGTTTGGAAAGCGACTGCGGTTCTGGCGAAGGCTAAGCTAGGTCTCTGGCGCGCCGGGCAAATAACAAAAAAGCGCTTCGACAATCCGGGCCATTCTGGTTCAATGCCCGGACCGGCGGTTTGCGGGGGCTCGCGGCCGGTGGAAGGATGTTTAGGGGGCGATTGTGACTGTTGTGGAATTGACCCGAGCGGCCGAAGAAGCTGCGCTCGCCCAGCTGATCGTGACGACGCTCAACCTGGATATTTCGGCTTCCGCCATCGACCCCGAGGCGCCCCTCTATGGTGAGGGGTTGGGTCTCGATTCAATCGACGTTCTCGAAATCGCGCTGGCTGTTTCGCAGACCTACGAGGTCAAGTTGCGGTCGGATGACGAAGACAATGTGCGGATCTTCGCGTCGCTGCGGAGCCTCAATCGACATATTCAGCAGCTCCGTGCCGCCTAAAAGGTCTATTGCCTTGGCCCGGATTGCCAAAGCCCTGTTCATTGCCGGCCTGTGCGCCACGCCCCTGACCGTGCATCTCGCCCTTTGGTTGAGTTGGCCGCCGGTGGTGACGGCCCTGGTCGTGGGGGTGCAGCTCAGTGTAGTGGCCGCGGCCCTCCTGACGCGCTCATCGCTCAAGCACAAGCTCTTTGTGGCAGTCGTGTTGGCCGGCCTGTTCGTGGTCCTGGCGTGGCAGTTGGGCGCAAACGCGCTGACCGTGTCATCGGGGTTACCTCACGCCGCCCTTCACCTGACGTTTCTCGGACTGTTCGGCGCAAGCCTTCAGCCGGGGCGGGAACCCCTGGTGACTGGTATCATCAGACGGGTTCGCGGACCCATTCCACCCGAGCTCGTGGCATATGGCCGGCACGTGACGATTGCCTGGTGTCTGTTCTTTGCGGCGCAGCTTGCGATCTCCCTCACGCTCCTGCTGACGGCACCGTTGGCGGTCTGGTCCTTTTTCGTGAACGTCGTGAGCTTGCCCATAGTGCTTTTGATGTTTGTCGCCGAGTTCGTCTATCGTTCGGTGCGCTTCCGGCACCTTCCCCGTAGCCGGATCGCCGACATGATCGGTGCTGTCATCAGCCTGCGCACCGGCAAGACAGTTTGAGCCGTGGATCGGCCGACTTATCGATGAGCGTTGGAGATGGGATGCGCGCATATCCTCTTGTGAGAACGGAACGTCTCGACGCAGTGGTTGCGTCATCTCACGGGCGGTGCGTGTCGGCGGCCGAACTCCTTGGGGAGGCCGCCGCGCTGGCAGCATCGCTCCCTGACCGCCCGTTCGTGATCAATCTGTGCCGCGATCGCTACCGGTTCACCCTGGGGTTGCTGGCCGCGCTGATGCGCGGCCAGCCGAGTCTCCTCCCGCCCAATGAAACGCCCCTGAGCCTCAGCCAATTGGCGGCCGATTATCCGGGTCTCTATGGTCTCGTAGATCAAACTCAAATCGATATGCCGTTTCCGGTCGAGATGGTGTCGGCCCAAATAGCCGCGGCTCCCGCCCGCTCGGTTCCGGAGATCGCGGCGGCGCAGAGCGCCGTCATCCTCTTTACGTCCGGCTCCACCGGCAGGCCCAAGCCGAACGAAAAACAATGGGGGCATCTCGTCGAGCTTTCCCGTGCCGCGGGCCGAAGGCTTGGCATCGACAAGCTGCGGGGCGCGACTGTCATCGGTTCGGTGCCTCACCAGCATGCCTTCGGCCTCGAGTCGACTGTGCTCCTGCCGCTCCAGCATGGGTTGATCGTGGAGGCCGGGCGGCCCTTTTATCCCGCCGACATCGCGGCGGCGCTCGCGGCCTCGCCGCGTCCGCGCATTCTGGTCACGACGCCCATCCACTTGCGCGCCTTGATCCTGGACCAGAGCGCGCTTCCCACAGTGGATCTCCTTATCTGCGCAACGGCACCTCTTCAAAGGACTCTCGCAGCAGAGGCAGAAGCGAAGTTTCAAACGCCTCTCATGGAAATCTACGGATGCTCGGAAACGGGCCAGCTCGCCGCGCGGCGTACCGTCGATACGGATGAATGGCGCTGCCTTGACGGCATCGCCTTGCGGCAGGACGAGCAGGGCACCTGGGCGGGCGGCGGACCGCTGGTTGGCGAGACATTGCTCAATGACGTGATCGAGCTCATCGCGCCCGATCGCTTTCATCTTCTGGGGCGCACCGCGGATCTCGTCAACATCGCGGGTAAGCGCAGCTCGCTCGCCTATCTCAATGTTCAGCTCAATTCCATTCCGGGTGTGCGCGACGGCGTGTTCATCATGCCCGAGGCGGCGGGCACCACGCCCACCCGCTTGATGGCGTTCGCGGTAGCGCCGGGGCTCACGGCAGAGTTCCTTGTTGCCGAGTTGCGGCGGCGCATCGATCCCGCCTTCATTCCGCGGCCGCTCTGTCTCGTCGACGCGCTGCCGCGCAGCCCCTCCGGCAAGCTGCCGCGCGAACAGGTTGAGCGCCTCGTGGCGATGGCCGATGCAAGCTGAGCTCGCCTTCGATGCCGCTCACCCGACGGCAGCCGGACATTTCCCTGGTGATCCCATCATCCCCGGTGCTGTTTTGCTGGCCGAAATCTTGCGCGTCGTCGCGCCTGTCGAAAGCGCATGCGAAGTGCGTGCGGCAAAATTCCTGGCGCCGGTGCGTCCCGGCGATCGTCTGACCGTTCGCTGGAGCACCGAGCGTGCCGGCGAGGCACGCTTCGAGGCGTACGCTGCAGGCGGCGATATCGCGGTCAACGGCACCCTGGTTCTCGGAGCCGCCGCCTCGTGAGAGCAGCGGCGCCGCCACGTCAGGAGTGGATCGAGCGGCGCGAACGAGGCGCCACAATCGCCATTCGCTTCATGGTCTGGCTTGCGCTTCGTCTCGGCCGAGGGCCTGCGCGGCTCCTGCTCTATCCGATCTGCGCCTATTATCTCTTGTTCTCGACAGCCGCACGCAAAGCCTCGCGGGCCTATCTTGCGCGGGCGCTCGACCGGCCGCCGAGTTTCCTCGACCTTTACCGCCACTATCACACCTTCGGGTCCTGCGTGCTCGATCGTGTTTTTCTTCTCGACGATCAGATTGACCGGTTCGATCTCCACATCGAGGGTGAAGAGGTTCTGATCGACGCCGTGCGACAGCAGCAGGGCTATCTTCTGTTCGGAGCGCATCTCGGCAGCTTCGAAGTTCTGCGTGCGGTCGGCCGCCGCCAACGCGCTCTCAAGGTCAGTGTGCTGATGTACGAGGATCGCAAAATCAACGCGGTGCTCAACGCGATCAATCCAGCCCTGACACAGGAGATCATCAGCCTCGGCCGGCCCGGCTCCATGATGGAGATCGGCCGGCGTCTCGGCGAGGGCGGTTTTGTCGGTGTGCTGGCCGATCGCAGCCTCAACGGCGACGATCAGACCACGGTGCCGTTTCTGGGCACGCCCGCGAGCTTTCCCCTCGGACCGTTTCGGATGGCGGTCTTGCTCAAAGCCCCGGTCGTGCTCATGGTCGGCCTCTATCGGGGGGGAAGGCGATACGATATTCATTTCGAGCCGTTGTGGGATCCGCGGGAGGGATCGGGCGCAGCGACGGCCGAGCTCATCGCCGATGCGGCGACACGCTATGTCGCTCGCCTCGAGCACTATTGTCGAAGCGCGCCCTACAACTGGTTCAACTTCTATGAGTTCTGGCGCTAGAGCGCTGTGGTCTGTCCTGATGGCGCTGGCGCTCGGAATCGCCTCGTCGAGCGATGTCATGGGTGCCGATGAAGGCCTCGCCGAGGTCATGTTGAAGCTCGCGGCGGTGCCGTCGTCGCGGGCGCATTTCGCCGAACGTCGCACCTTGAGCCTGCTCACGACGCCGCTGGAAAGCTCGGGCACGCTGTCCTACACGCGGCCGGATCGACTTGAGCGAACGACGCTTTACCCTTCGCAACAGCGCATGAGCGTCGCGGGCGACAAGGTGACGGTCGAGCAGGACGGCCAAACGCGCAGCTTCACGCTGGGGGACACACCTGAGGTCACGGCGTTGATCGAGAGCATTCGCTCCACATTGTCCGGCGATCTGGTGACCCTCGAAAAATATTATGACGTGGTATTCAAGGGCGCTCCCGACAGATGGGAGCTCAGACTTGCACCCAAGGACGCACGCGTGAAGGCGCTCGTGCGATCGATCACCATCGCAGGCCGCAACGCGACCATCGAGACGGTCGACACGGAAGAGCAGGGAGGCGACCGAACGATCATGGCGATCGTCGCGGATCGCCCGTGACACATTCGTCCATGACTGGGCGGCGCTGGCGTCCGGTCACGCTGTGGCTCTGCGGGATCGTGGCCGCCGTGATCGTCATCTCACGTACGCCATTCGCCACGGACATGTCCGCCTTTCTTCCGCGCGCGGATACGCCGAGCCGGCAAGTTCTCATCGATCAGCTGAGCAACGGTGTCGTGTCGCATCTCATTTTGATCGGGTTGGAGGGCGCGCCACCGGAAACACTTGCCGCGATCAGCAAGGCCATGGCGGCCGAGTTGCGCAAACGCGTGGACATCGCGCTTGTGAGCAACGGTGAAGAGATAGGAACGGAGCGTGATCGCGATTATGTCTGGAAAAATCGATATCTGTTGAGTCCGAAGGTGACATCGGAGCGTTTCACCGCCGCTGGGCTCAAAACCGCGCTCGAGCATGACCTCCAGCTCTTGAGCTCGCCCATGGGATTGATCGTCAAGCGGACGCTGCCCGCAGATCCGACGGGAGAGACGCTGGCACTTGTCGATCTTCTCGGAGGCGGCGCGCGGCCAGCGACACGGGAGGGGGTGTGGTTCTCGAAGGATTTCGCGCGCGCGCTCTTCATGGTGCAGACGCGCCCCGCAGGATTTGATCTCGACGCTCAGGAGCAGATCCTGACGGCAATCCGCGCTGCGTTCGACGCCGCGAAAGGCGGAGAGCAAAACGCGCGTCTGCTCGCGACAGGTCCCGCGGTGTTCGGCGTCGCGGCCCGGGCGCAAATGAAAGGCGATGCGACGCGATTCTCCGTGATTGCGACCGGTCTTGTTGCGCTTATCCTGAGCCTCGCCTATCGCAGGCCGAGGCTTGTCGTGCTCGCGCTGCTGCCGGTCGCCTCCGGCGCGCTGGCCGGCATCGCGAGCGTAAGCTTGGGCTTCGGGTTTGTGCATGGCATCACGCTCGGCTTCGGCGTGACATTGATCGGCGAGGCGGTCGACTATGCAATCTATCTCTTCACGCAGACGGCGCCGCAAAGTCCGCCGGAAGCCACGCTCAAGCGCATCTGGCCGACGCTGAGGCTCGGCCTCCTCACGTCGGTGTT
>Ga0081455_10003219_pt1 | contig 18906 bp, 15 predicted proteins | sample TabmetS3T2R1_FD_70207 | JGI IMG/M metagenome (GOLD analysis project Ga0081455, IMG submission 70207) | Tabebuia heterophylla rhizosphere microbial communities from the University of Puerto Rico - S3T2R1 | ecosystem: Host-associated > Plants > Roots > Rhizosphere ... | reverse complement strand
GACTGTTGCCGCTCACGCTGGCCCTGACCAATTGCCGGAGGATGCCATCCATCGCGTCGCGATCGGCGACCCCCAGCGCGTTCGCCATCAGCAGTTCGCCGAGCTCCGCATCCGGATGGTCGATGGCGAAGCCGTGCGACGAGAGTTTTATTCGCGGGACTGTGGCAGCCGGGGTCTGCCCGGTTGCGGCGATCGCCGTTGGCATCGTGAGGTCGGGCGCGGTGTTCATGTCGGGATTCCCTGGCAGGCGCGCGGCAAGCGCGCGGTTCGGCCACGCGCGGGCGATCGTTCGCCGCGGCGAGCCGGTTGCAATTTCAATTGTGGATGAGGATTTCGGCCGCAATCGCAACCGACGCCCGCTGTTGCGGGGCGACGGGTGGTTAAACGATTTCGGAATAATGGAACAATGCCACTGATTTGCCCGACGGGTCAAGTGGCTTTTTCGAATACCGGCGGCCGCCTGCTACTTTGCATGGGGTTGTTTTCGATATTTTGGGGCGCCGGTGCTGACGATCCCTTCCCAACGCCGATCAGGGAGTCGTCGCCGAACGGTAGCGTCGCCAGTTTTCAATTGTGGCTTGATATCGGACGCGTTCCTTTGCTCCTGGCGTCGACAATCCCTGGGCGGTTCCAACCGTGTTTTGTGAAACCGCATCAGTCCTTGCATCCGATGAATTTCCAATCACGCGTACCGCGGCGAAGGCGAAGAGAACGAGCGCGACCACGCATCCAAGAACGGACAGTGCACCCAGACGATTTTGGAGAGTGACGGCCATTTCGCGACTCCGTAACGGTTGTTCGTCGCCGTTTCTTGCCGCGAAAGCCCTGTGACCGCCTGTGACGCCCTTCACAGAAGCAGGCCGAATTGCTGCACCTCCGGTCATCTTTTTGTGAACGATAGCGCCGTCACCGGACGCGCGGTTGCCAAGCGCCTGCCGTTGCGGTCGAGGCGGCGCGTTTCATTGATGGATGGGCCGCATCAGTTTGCTCGACCTGACACTGTGAGGTCAGCTTCAGGACCAGGATCCGACCAGCGCGTCGGTATCCGTCACCACGGCTACGTTCTGCAAGGCGTAGTTCACGGAAGCCGTGTGCCATTCGGCATTCATCGTCGAGCAGCAATCCTCAGGCACCACCATGTAATATCCCTTGTCCGCGCCGGTGCGGGAAGTGTGCTCGATCGACATGTTCGTCCACGCGCCGGTAACGATGACAATGTCGCGCTTCAGCGCTTTCAGCACCGTTTCAAGCCGCGTGCCCTCCCAGGCGCTCATGCGCTGCTTCTCGACGATATGGTCTCCCGGTTGTGCCTCGAGGCCCGGCACGGCAGCCGCACCCCAGCTTCCGCGCACCATCGCGCGGGCATCCGCAAGACCCTCGAAGAGCGGCGCGTTCATCGTCATGCCGGGGCAGCCGGCTTCAACCACGAACCAGACATGGATGACCGGAATGCCGCGCGCGCGGGCCGCCGCGGCCAGCCGTGAGGCGTTGGCAATGGCGTTCTGTTCCCGGCAATGGATCGGCGAGCCGGAAGCGGCGAAGGCGCCGCCTTCCATCACCACATCGTTCTGCATGTCCTGGATGATGAGCGCGCAGCGCGACGGATCGAGCGTAAAGCCGGGGGCGGCCTTCATCGTGCCATTGCGGGCGATGCTGGCGCCGGGCCGAGGCGCCGCCCCGCTTTGTCCTGTCGACTGTCGCATGTAAGGCTCGACGCGCGGGCCGACCTTGGTCTCCACCGCATAGACCGAATGGGTCGCGGTGAGGAACAGCGTGCGAAAATCCGGACCGCCCCAGGTGAGGTTTCCGACGAGTTCGGGCACGCGCACCTTGCCGGTCAGCGCGCCATCAGGCGCATAGACAAAGACGCCGCCGGGAGCGCAGACCCAGACATTGCCCTGCGCATCGCATTTCATGCCGTCAGGCACACCCGGCTCGCTCGGCGAATGGATGCCGGAGGCGAAGACCCGCCCTCTGGCCAGCATGCCGTCCGCCTGGACCTCGAACACCCGGATCAGCTGCTGCACCGTGTCGTTGATGTAGAGCAGCTTTTCGTCCGGTGAGAAGCAGAGCCCGTTCGGCTGCTCGAACAGATAGCGGTCCACCAGCAATTGCGGATTGCCTCCGCCCGGCGGCAGGCGATAGACGCCCTGGAAACCAAGCTGGCGCGGCCGTTCCACTCCGTAAACGGGCATGCGGCCGTACCAGGGATCGGAGAAGTAGATCGAGCCGTCCGATTTCACGCAGACGTCGTTGGGGCTGTTCAGCTCCATCCCCTCGAAATGCGCGGCGAGCACCTCGCGCCGTCCGTCCGGCCTCTCGCGCACCAGGGTGGATGTCGCGTGCTCGCAGACGATGAGGTTGAGCTCGGCATCGTAGGTCATGCCGTTGCACTTGTTCGCCGGCTTCATCACCTCCCGGATGCCGGTCGAATCGTAGCGGCGGCGCACATCGCCCGGCATGTCGGAGAAGAGCAGAAAACCTTCCCGTGGATGCCAGACCGGTCCTTCCGTGAACTGGAAACCGGTGCCGAGCTGGCGTACGGGTGCCCAGAGATCGATGAGATCGGAAAAGCCCGGCCGGACGGCGACATGCGTTGTCATGGCGAATCCCTCGACAGCGGTCGGGCGGCTGTACATGCCGCCCGATCTCATTCCTTACATCGGGAACCAGTTGCGCGCCGGCAGGCTTTGCACCACCGGGCCCGGAACGGCCATGTCCATTCGCCCGATCACCTGCCCGCCGGCGATCTTCGCCGGCTTGTCGTGCACCGGCAGCAGGAATTTCGAGCCGGAGAGCAGCTTCTTGATCGCAGCCTTCTCCTCGCGCTTGGAGACGCCGTGATTGCCGGTGACGCGCGGCTCGTTGGCATGAATCTCGTGGAAGGGGTTCACGATCTGGTCGTTGAAATCGTAGATCACGTCGCCGCAAATCGTGGCGCGGCCCTCGATCGTGTCGACATGGACGTTCATCGAGCCTTCGGTATGCGCGCCGGCTGCTTCCATGTAGCAGCCCGGGAAGAGCTCGATCATGCCGGAGAGTTCGAGGTCTTCCAGGCGCAGCGCGTCCTTGGTGTGAAGCCGGTCGATCAGATGCTTGATGTCGGGCGCGGGATATTGCGGATGCATCAGGCCGGAGACGGAATATTCCAGTTCGCGCCGGTTGATGATCACGGTCGTGTTCATCGGAAAGAGCTCATCCTTGCCCGCATGGTCGATATGCAGGTGCGTGTGCAGCACGTAGCGCACATCGCCCATCCGCACGCCGTATTTTGCAAGCTGGTTCTCGATCATGTTCTCGTGGAACTGGAGCCCGCGCATGCCGAGGCTCTCCATGATCTGGTTGTTGCGATAGCCGGTATCGATCACGATGGGCCAGGGTCCGCCCATGATCAGAAAACCAGTGGTCGGCACGCGGCGGGTGCGGCCGCAATCGCGGCCGAGCACGAGGAAGCTCGCCTCGAGCTCGATGTCGCCATAGTCGAGAACCTTGATCTCCAAAGCCATCTGGCCCTCCCATTCCTTATCGGCCGAGCCGGTAGACCCGGCGCGCGGTTTTGTTGAAAACGTGATCGTGATCGGTTGCCGGCACGCCGGCGCGATGTGCCCCGACAAGCGCGGCATAGCTCGTCCAGAGCTTCTCGATGGGGAAGTTCGAGCCGAACAGGCAGCGCTCTGCGCCGAAAAGTGCGAGCGTTTCGCGCGCAACGAAGGCGACATGCGCCGGATCATTGCACCGGAGGAACGTGCCGAGGCCTGACAGCTTGCTGACGATATTGGGGCAGGCGGCGAGATGCGTCATGCCCTCGCGCCATGCGGCGATGCCTTCAGCCGTCAGGTCCTCCAGCATGCCCGCATGCTGCAGAACGAAGGTCACTTTCGGACAGGCCGTGGCGAGGCCCGCCGCTCCCGCCATCTGGCCGGCGAAAACCTGTAGATCGAAACTCCAACCATAGTCCGCAAGCCGCGCAACATTGCGCTGCAGGACCGGATCGCGCGCCAGATCGGGCGCCTGCGCGAAGCGGTAGAGCGGATTTTCATGCCAGTGGAGCTGCATGCGAACGCCGCGAACCGAAGGCTCGACGGCCAATGCATCGAGCTGGGGACGGATATCCTCCGCGAGCATATCGGCATAGGCGACGATTGCGATCGGGAAGGCGGCGCGGCGGGCGGACTCCGCCACGAACCGCACCTCATCCAGCGCCCGCACAGGCGCCCAGTTCGCTTGCACGTAGACGGACTCGGTGATCCCCGCGCTCCGGCAATCGGCGAGATATTCCTCGACCGGATAATCGCGCCGGATCGGCTCATAGGGTCCGAAAATGCGCGGCTGCATCGGTCCCAGCAGCCAGGGCAGATCAGCCTGTCGCCAGATGTGGAAATGCGCGTCGACGAGGCCGGTCATGCCGCTCGCGCCTCACCGATGGCAAGGATCGCCCGGCAGAGCCGCGACGTGGAACTGGCATCGCCTAGTGAAGCGAGCAGCGGACGAATCGCGCGCAGGGCTTCGGTCTCGGGCCGGTATTCGGGATCGATGGCGAGCGGCGTGAACCAGTCGATGCGGAAGGCGCGCGCCGCGAGGCGATGGATGGCGCGTATCATCGTGGACGGGTCTCCACGCTCGAGCCCGTCCGAGAGCACGATGACGTTCGCTCCGCGGGCATAGCCGGCGAAGCGCGGCACAGCGAGGAACGCTTCAAGCGCGTCGCCGATCCTTGTGCCGCCGTCCCAATCGGCCACGAGACCCGAAGCTGCCACGAGCGCCTGCTCGCGGTTCTTCAGCCGCAATGCGCGGGTGAGGCGCGTCAGCCGCGTGCCGAATGTGAAGACTTCCACGCGCGGCATCGCATGAACGATTTCATGCGCCAGCGCGAGATGGACGTCGCTCCGCTGTTTCATCGAGCCGGAAACGTCGATCAGGAGCAGAACGGGGCGAGGGCGCCTCGTGCGCCGCAGCCGCTTGAGGCTCATCACCTCGCCTTCGTTGCGCATGGCCGCTCGCAGGCTCCGCGCGAGGTCGATGCCCTTGCCGTGCCTCGCCGCCTGGTGGCGATAGCCGCGCCGGCGGGGCAGGGCATCGGGAAGGGCAACGCTGAAACGCCGAAGGATTTCCCCATCGTCGGGCGCGCGCAGGGTGCGTATCGCGAGGGCTTCCGCCCCCGTGGCGGCCTGGCCCGTCTCGTTGATGTCCTCGCCGATCACGACCTCTTCGGTGCCGATGTCGTCCTGCACTTGCATGTCGTCATCGGGATGCCACTCGTCCTCGCCCAGTTCGCCGATAGCCCCAAGGAAGTGCATGTCGAACAGAGCGTCAAAGCGCGGCCGCTGTTCGGGGTGCGGCGCAAGCGTCGCGAGCGCGGCCTTACGCACATGCTCGATGCTGCGCGGGCCGAGCAGCTCCACCGCCTCAAGGAAGCTCACCGTCTGCTCGGGGGCGACCGAGAATCCGTGTTGGCGCAGCAAGACCGGAAAGCCGATCAGCGGGCGCACCGCGGCGGGCACCTTCACGCTCATGCCGCCATCCCCGGTATGAACTGCGCCAGGCGCGGACGCAGATGGGCGAGGTCTTCCTCATCCTTGATGGCCGCGCCGAGGGAACGGCGGAACGCTTCCGGCCAGGATGCACCGGTGCGGGCCAGCGCCGTCGCGGCCTCGGCCCAGTCCACCGCCTCGGCAACGCCGGGAGGTTTCGAGAGCGGTTCGTTACGCAGGATGCCGACAGCCGCCACTACTGCGCGCGCCGTGCTTTCCGCAACAGCGGATGAGCGCAGCATGATGATCTCGGCCTCGCGCGCCGGATCGGGATAGGCGATGTAGTGATAGACGCAGCGCCGTCGCAAAGCTTCATGCAGGTCGCGGGTGCGGTTCGAGGTGAGGATCACCACCGGGCGTTCGGCGGCGCGCAGCGTGCCGCGCTCGGGGATCGAGATCGAGAAATCGGAGAGGAACTCCAGCAGGAATGCTTCGAATTCATGATCGGAACGGTCGATCTCGTCGATCAGCAGCACGGTCGAATCCGGCCGGCGCAGCGCCGTCAGCATCGGGCGCTCGATCAGGAATTCGTCGCGGTAGATGTCCGTGCTGCTGCTTCCCTCCTGCGCCTGCCGGATCGCCAGCATCTGGCGGGGATAGTTCCACTCGTAGAGCGCCGCCGCGGCGTCGATCCCCTCGAAGCATTGCAGCCGGATCAACTGCCGCCCGAGAATGCCGGCGATCGCCTTCGCGGCCTCCGTCTTGCCGACGCCCGGCGCACCCTCCAGCAGCAGCGGCTTGCCGAGCGCAAGCGCGAGATAACCAGCGGTCGCGATCCCGTCATCCGCAAGATACAGCGCCGCCTTGAGTGCTTCCGCCAGCGCTTCGGGGCTCGAAATGCCGGCTATGGTGCTGCGCAGCGCCATGGTCAGCCGCCTCGCCTTGCTTGCGGGCGTGCGCCGCCATTGGCGCGGATGCCGCGCAGCACTTTTTCGGGCGTGATCGGCAGTTCGTCCACGCGCACACCGACAGCGTTGAACACGGCGTTGGCCACCGCCGGGAGCACCGGATTGGCGCACATTTCGCCGGGCCCCTTGCCTCCGAACGGGCCGTCCGGCGCAGGGCGCTCCAGCACGCTTACCGAATACGGCGCGATATCGCCCGGCCCAGGCATCAGGTACTCGTTGAAATCGCGCGGACCGTGATCGGGATTGGGATAATAGGGTTCCGGCGTTTCGAACAGCACGTGGCTCTGGCCCATCCAGGCCCCGCCGACGAGTTGCTGCTCCACCATCTTCGGGTTGAGCGCACGGCCAAGCTCATAGGCGCTCGTCATGTCGAGCACAGTCACTTCGCCGGTCTCGTCATCGACCTCCACATCCGCCACGAGGCAGGCATGGGCAAAGGCGGTGTTGGGGTTCATCTCGCCGGTCTCCGGATCGACCGCGGAGAGCGGAATGAGAAAAATGCCGCGCCCGGCGATCGTCTTGCCCTGCTTGAACTGCGCGGCCTGCGCGGTCGCGCGCACCGTGATCGAGCGGGAAGGAGCGCCGCGCACATGGATATTGCCGCGCCCGTCTGTGACGAGATCAGCAGCGTTGACTTCAAGCTCTTCCGCTGCAGCCTCGAGCAGGACGCCGCGGGCCTCGCGCGCCGCCGCAATCACCGCGTTGCCCATGCGATGCGTGCCGCGTGAGGCGAAGGAGCCCATGTCGTGCGGGCCGGTGTCGCTGTCTGCGGTATCGACATAGACATCCTCGATCGGCACGCCGAGCGTTTCCGCCGCCACCTGCCGCGTCACCTGCTTCATGCCCTGGCCGAGATCGATCGCCGAAAGCGCCACGGTGAACTTGCCGTCGGGGTTGGAATGGATCAGCGCCTGGCTCGGATCGCCACCGAGATTCATGCCGATGGGATAATTGACTGAAGCCATGCCGCGGCCTCTGTGCCGTGCCATTTCATCGCCTCCTTGTTCCGAAAACCGAGGAGAAGCGCATTGCGCCGTGTTGCGGCTGGGCGGCGGGAGCGGGCGCGGCGGGAGGTGCGGCGCCCGGCGGAGATGGCGGAGCGGTCGGCGGCGGGGCGAGCGGTGCAGGGGCCTGCACTGCCGGCTGTGCCATCGGGCGCGCCGGCTCGTAACGCGGCACGTTGGGGGCTGCGGGCCGCGCGTCGCGGCTGCCTTCCAGCTCCGGCTGTTTCGTCAGCGGGATGCGCATGGTGCCGGCCGGCAGCATCTGCGTCGCAGGCGCGTTGCGCGTCTCGGGCCGGCCGATCTGCCCGCGCTGATCGATAGGTGTGGCGGGGATTTGCCCGCGCTCGCCCTGTCCGCCGCCTTCGAGCGAGGATTGCCGCCTGGCATTGTCGGAGAGCGGCCAGCGCGCTTTCTCCGCCGCCACCTGCACGCATTCGATCAGCGCCGTGTTCTTCGCCACGCGCCGATGCGCTTTCATGTCGCCGTCGCGATAGGCGTTGAGGATGCGGAATTCCATCGGATCCATGTTCACGGCATGGGCCAGCTTGTCCATCTGCACTTCGAGCGCAAAGTCGGCCGCCGTGATGCCGAAGCCGCGCATGGCGGTGGACGGGCAACGGTTCGTGTAGGCGACGTAGATATCCGACGAGACATTCGGCACCCAGTAGGGACCGGGGACATGCGCCGTGCACTTGACGGCGGCATAGGAGGAGAGGCGGGTATAGGCGCCGGCATCGAAATAGGAGCGGATATGGCGCGCGATGATGCGCCCATCGCGCATCAGCCCGTCCTTGACATAGACGCGCTCGGCTCCGCGCGGCGAGCCGTAGAGCATCTCCTCCTCGCGATCGAGCACGTAGCGCACAGGCCGGCCCGTCAGCATCGCGCCGAGGATTGCGAGCGGTTCGGTGAGTGAGTCCACCTTGCCGCCGAAGCCGCCGCCCACCGTGCCGCCGATGAAATGCAGCCGGTTCGAATCGAGGTCGAGGATCTTGGCCGCCGTGCCCAGCGAGAAAAACAGCCCCTGCGCGCAGGAATGCACGACGAAGCGGTTTTCCTGCTCCGGCGCGGCGATCGTGCCGTTGGTCTCCGTGGGAGCATGCTCGATGGGAGAAGTCTGGTAGCGCTCCTCGATCACGAGGTCGGCGGCACCGAAGGCCTTCTCCGTATCGCCGAAGCGCAGCTTCTGGTGGTCGAACTTCTCGTGATACTCGAAGTAATTATGCGGATATGTTTCGTTGACGACGGGCGCGCCGGGCTTGAGCGCCTCCTCGACGTCGAACACAGCCGGCAGGACGTCGTAGTCGACCCGCACCAGCTTGCGCGCAGCCATTGCCGCGGCTTCGCTCTCAGCGATAACAGCCACGACGGGCTCGCCCTTGTAGCGCACCTTGTCGACCGCAAGCGAAGGCTCGTCGTCCTTGCCGAAATTGATCAGACTGAGCAGCGTATTCTTGTTCACCGGCACATCCGCGGCCCGCAGAATGCGCTTCACGCCGGGCGCGCGCTCCGCCGCGCCAACATCGATGGAGCGGATGCGGGCATGGTGATGCGGGCTGCGCACGACCTTGAGATGAAGCAAGCCTTCGAAGGCGTGATCATCGAAGTAGCGCGAGCGCCCCGTGACGTGGCCCGGCATATCCTGGCGCTGAATGCCCTTGCCGATGACGTTGAGATTGTCATCGCGCTCGTTGGCGAAGAAATCCTTCCGGATATCGAGCATCCCGTTCTCCTTCAGGCGCGTTTCTGGCCGTGAGCGCCGGCCGCGGCGAGAATGGCGCGGATGATCGGCTCATAACCGGTGCAACGGCAGATGTTCCCGGCAATCGCCTCGATGACATCCTCGCGGCTGGGGCTTGGATTGCGGTCGAGCAGCGCGCGCGCGGCCATCAGCATGCCGGGCGTGCAGAAGCCGCACTGCGCTGCGAAATTGTCCATGAAGGCGACCTGCAGCGCGTGCAGGTTCGGCCCGTCCGCGAGGCCCGAGGCCGTCTCCACATGGCGGCCCTCGCAGGCGACCGCCAAAGTAAGGCAAGCGAGCTGCGGCTCCCCATCGATCAGTACGGTGCAGACACCGCACGTGCCCTGTCCGCAGCCATATTTCGGCGCGAACTCGTTGAGCCCGCGGCGAAGCGTGGTGAGGAGATTTTCGGCGGCGTCGGTGAAAGCCGCGCGATCCGATCCGTTGAGGCGAAATTGAACGGGGATCTTTGCCATGCGAACTTTCCTCAACGGCCTTCAGCGCTCAGGAGCCGCCCGAGATGCACGGGCAGAACCTCACGGCGATACCATTCGGTGGCGATGGCATCAGTGGCGGGTCGGGTGCCCTCGAGCGCGGCAGCTTTCGCAGCCTGAATGGCGGTTGCATCGAGCGTCTTTCCTTCGAGCGCGCGTTCGGCGCCCCGCGCCCGCACGGGTGTCGGGGCCATCGCCCCGTAGGCGATGCGCGCCTGGCTGATCCGCCCGCCGGCATTGGGCAGATGGGCAGCAATGCTCATGACCGAGAGGCCCTTCGGCTTCACCCGGCTCACCTTGTAAAAACGGAAATCCGCCGCGTGCTGCGGTCTCGCAAACTGCACGCCGGTGACGAGACCGGAAATGCCGCGTTCACGGGCGTTGAGAAATTCCTCGAGCGCGATGGCGCGTGCGGAACTGTAGCCTGATTGCACCATCACCTGCGCATCGAGCGCCAGCAGCGCAACGGCAAAATCGCCATAGGGCGTTGTGGCGAAGAGGTTGCCGCCGATCGTCGCCATCTGCCGGATGGCGGGGCCGCCCACGGCGCGCGCCACAGCGTGGAGATAGGCGAGGTCGCGATTATTCAACACCATGGCCAGCGTTACACCCGCGCCGAGCTCGACACGTGCGCCGGAGGTGTTCATCTGGCGGAAGGCGGGATCGGTGATCCGCAGCAGCGTGCCATCGAGGAGCCGCCCTTCGTTGACATCCCGCATCACGAGGGTACCGCCCGAGAGCAGTTTCGTCCGCTGATCCGAGGCAAGGATGCCGGCGGCTTCCGCCATGCTGCTTGCAACGCGCACGTCGAGCGGCATGTCAGATGCCCTCCCTTTGCAGTTGGGGGAGCCGGCGAACCGCCTCCATGCCGGCGACGTAAACCTCTTCCCCCACCATGCGGGCGAGTTCCTCCTCGCGCCCCGGCGGCGTGGTGAATCGGCTTTCCCAATGCCAGAAGCTGCGATTGCCGTCCGTTACCGGCAGCAGGCGTATGTGCGCGACGTAGTTGAAGAGGGGGATGGGTGTGTCCAATAGGCAATAGCTGCAGGTCATCTCGAGATCGGAAAGCGAGAGCAATTGCTCGCGCAGCTCGCTGCCGTCCTCGAGCGTGAAGCGGCGGACGCAGCCGACCTTGTCGACGGGATAGCCGCGTTCGATGAGGCTCGTGGCCACGATGGGGTGGTACTGGTCATGCGCATTGAAATCGCGCACGACGGCCCAGAGCCGCTCCACGGGCACATCGACGATCGTGCTGCGAACGACCTTCGGCACATCAGCCTCCGAAGGCGCGCTTGAGCGCGTCAAAGCCGCCCTGGAACACGCCCCCGCCGATGTTGGAGACCAGCTCGCCTTCCCTGTCGGGCGCGCAATCGAAATCGGCCGACCACTCGATGAAGGTTCTGTCGTGATCGGTGATCGGGGTGAGCCGCAAGGTCGCCACGTAATTCGTCAGTGGCATGGGCGAGTCGAGGATCGAATAGGTGCAGAACATGTCGTAGTCGGAAAGACCGAGCAGCTGCTCGCGCAGCCGGTCGCCGTTTCGAAGCGAGAAATTGCGGATGCAGCCTACCTTGTCCGCAGGTTCGCCATTCTCGATGCGGCTTTCGGCGATCGCGGGATGCCAGTTCGACAGCCCGTTGAAATCGCGCACACGGGCCCACACCCGCGCTGCGGAGGCGTTGATGACGCTGGACGTATAAACCCGGGCCATTGCCGCTTACTCCTTGGCCTTGCCGCCCGTGCCGCCGCCGGTCTTGCCTTCCCTGGGCTTGGCGCCCGGCGCTTCCTTGGCGATGCGCTGCATGTCGCTGGCCTCGCGGATCAGCCCGCCCATCCGCGCAAGGCTGCCACCCTCGATACCGATCTCCTTGAGCACCTCGTCGATCAGCGGTGCCTGCACGCGGTAGCGCAATGCGCTTTCGATCACCTCGTCGGTGGGCGAGCGGCCGACCGAACCGCCGCCGCCCGTGCCGGCAAGGCCATCCACATGCAGGATCTTGATGCCGTCGATCTTTTCCATCGGCTTGACGCTCTCGCGCACGATGCCCTCGATCCGATCGAGCAGGCGGCGGCGGAACAGTCCGTAGCGCGCGCCATCCGACAGAACGTTCTCGGCCTCGTAGAGCAGCTTCTGCGCTTCCGCCTCCACCGCGCGACGCACCTTGTCGGCCTCGGCGGCGATGCGGGTTTCTTCCGCCGCTTTCTCGGCGAGCATTACCTCCACCGCCTTGCGGCGCTTGGCGCTCTCGCTCTCCTGCACGGTCTTGACGAGTTCTTCCGCTTCTACGGCCTTGGCGCGGGCCGTTTCGGCCTTCACTTGGGCAGCCGATTCCTCCAGCGACTTGGCATAGAGCGCGATGGCCTTATCCATTGCAGCGCTCTCGACCTCGCGCTCGCGCTCGATCTCGAGCTTGCGCAGATCGCGCTGCCGCCCGACGCGGGCTTCGTCGAGCCCGCGATCGGAAGAGATGCGCGCGCGCTCCACCTCTTCGTTGGAGGTGATTTGCGCCTCCTGCAGCGCCTGGGCGCGGGCGATCTCGAGTTGCTCGAGCGCACGCCGGCGTTCCACCCGCGCCGCTTCGAGTGCCTGTTCCCGGGCGATGTCGACCTTCTCGATTTCCTGCTTTGCGACGATTTCCGCCTGGCGCAGAGCCTTGTCGGCATCGGTGCGTTCCACCTTCTTGGCGGCGATCGTGATGGCGCGCTCTTCTTCGGCGACCTCGATCGCCTTCTTCTGGTCGATCTGAAGCATCTCGCGCGTTTTGGCGGAGGCAATGCGCTCCTGCTCGAGCTTGAGCTCTGTCGCGATGCGCTGGCGCTCCACATTGTCGCGCTTCCTGAGTTCCTCGGCCTCGAGTGCCGCCGCGCGCTGGATATCCAGTTCCCTGGTTGAGAGTTCGGCAGCGATGCGTTCCACGGCAAGCGCTTTCTCCTGGGCGATGCGCGCGGCTTCCGTCGCCTCGCGAGCGGAGATTTCCGCAGCGTCCAAGGTCCTGTTGCGCGCGATCTGGAGCGCACGCACGCGCTGCTCCTGCGCGATGCGGGCCGATTCGATGGCTTCGCGGGCGGCGATGTCTTCCTGTTCGAGGGTGCGGGTGCGTTCGATCTCGCGATTGCGCACCTCCTGCTCGCGGGCGATGCGCTCGGCATTGACAGCCGCTTCCTGGAGGATGCGCGCCTTCTCGGTGGCTTCGCGCGCCGCGATCTCCGCGCCTTCGAGCACCTTCGCGCGCTCGATTTCCTTCTGGCGGATGTCGCGGTCGGAAGCGATGCGGGCGGCATTGATGGCCTGCTCATTGGCGATCCGTGCCTTCTCGACCAGTTCGCGCGCGGCGATTTCGGCTTCTTCCACGGCGCGCGTCCGCTCGATCTCCTTCTGGCGGATGTCGCGATCGGAGGCGATGCGCGCCTCGCTGATGGCGCGCTCGTTGGAGATCCGCGCCTTCTCGATCTCCTCGCGGGACTGGATCTGCGCCTGTTCCGCCTCCGTGTCGCGCGCGGCGCGCTCGCGCGCCACCTCGGCGCGCTGCATGGCGCGGCGAATTTCGATCTCACGCTGCTGTTCGAGCCTCGCCGACTCGCTCTCGCGCTCGATATCGAGCGACTGGCGCTCGGCTTCGAGGTTGCGGGCGCGGATCTTGATCATCGCCTCCTGTTCGATGTCGTTCCTCAGCTTCCGCTTTTCCTCGATCTCCCCGATGATCCGCGTCAGACCTTCCGCATCGAAGCGGTTGGAGGGGTTGAAATACTGCAGGTCGGTCTGGTCGAGATTGGTGATGGCGACGCTTTCGAGTTCGAGTCCGTTCTGGTCGAAGGCCTCGGCGGCCGACTCCTTCACGCGCTGCACGTAGGTGCCGCGCTTCTCGTGCATCTCCTCCATCGTCATCTCGGAGGCGATCGAACGCAGCGCCGAGACGACCCTGCCGGAAAGCAGCGTGTTCAGCTGATCGGGCTGCAGCGTGCGCCGACCGAGCGTGGCGGCCGCGACGGACACCGCCTCGCGTTGCGCCCGCACACGCACGTAGAACTCGGCGTCGATGTCGACGCGCATCCGGTCGCGGGTGATGAGCGCCTCGTCGTTGGCGCGGGTTACCGCCATCCGCAGGACGTTCATGTTGACCGGCGTGACGTCATGGATGATCGGCAGCACGAAGGCGCCGCCATTGATCACCACCTTTTCCCCGAAGAGACCGGTGCGGACGAACGACACCTCCTTCGAGGAGCGCCGATAGAGCCAGTTCACCAGATAGACGATGATCGCGATGACGATCACCGCCACAATGAGCCAGAGAATGAGGGTTCCGATCAGTTGCCCCGTCATGTCACGTTCTCCCGTTCGCCGACCCGGCCTTACCGGGCGGCGCTTGAACGGCGGGTTGTCCCCGCCGGGTTTTCGTCTGTGCCGCCCTTGCGGCTGATCGTCTTGAAGGCCCGCGTCTGATCGCGGATCGCCACCTCCACCGGCAGACGCTCCATCGAGGAGGCGCCGTAGAAGCCGTGGCAATGCCGCGTGTTCTTCATGATGAAGTCCGCATCCGGAGGTTCGGCTACCGGGCCGCCATGCACGAGGATGATGACTTCCGGATTCGCCGAGAGCGCCGCCTCGGCCCAGCGATCGACGATCGCGGGGCAATCGGCGAGCTTGAGCGCCGTTTCCGCCCCGATCGAGCCGCCGGTGGTGAGCCCCATATGGCAGACGATGATATCCGCGCCGGCCCTGGCCATGGCGAGCGCATCCGCTTCCGAGAACACATAGGGCGTGGTGAGAAGGCCCTTGCGGTTGGCGAGCGCCACCATCTCCACCTCAAGACCGTAATCCATGCCGGTTTCCTCGAGGTTCTGGCGGAACACGCCGTCGATCAGGCCGACAGTGGGGAAGTTCTGCACGCCGGAGAAGCCGATCCGCTTCACCTCGTCGAGAAAGACATCCATGGAGCGGAACGGATCGGTGCCGCAGACCCCGGCGATGACCGGTGTGTGCTTCACCACCGGCAGCACCTCGCGTGCCATGTCCATCACGATCGCATTGGCATCGCCATAGGGCATCATCCCGGAGAGCGAGCCGCGGCCAGCCATGCGGAAGCGGCCCGAATTGTAGATGACGATCAGATCGATTCCGCCGGCCTCCTCGCATTTGGCAGAGAGGCCCGTGCCCGCACCGCCGCCGACGATCGGCTCGCCGCGGGCGATCATGGCGCGATAGCGTGCGAGAAGATCGGATCGAGAGAAGCTGGGCATCGGTCAGGTCCTGCCGGATGCGCCGCGCGAGCGGCTCTGGTGCAAGGCGCGAAAGTGCTGGGCCAGCGCGGCGGCGAATGCGGGGTCATTGATATGGAGCGGAAGCCGGATGATCTGCCGGTTGGCATTCACCCGCACCGTTTCGCTGATGGCCGAAAACAGGGTGGCATCGGCTTCCGGGTCCCAGAAGGCTTGTCCCGGCGCATCGAGCGCGGAAACGCCGCCTTCCGGCAGGAGCAGGCGCACGGGGCCTTCCATCAGATTGAGTTTCTCGCCGATCCAGCGTCCCATCCTGCGGTTCTCTTCCGCCGTGGTGCGCATCAGCGTGACCTGCGGATTGTGCGGATAGAGGGTGCGGTTGCGGTAATGCGCCGGCACCGTGTCCGGTGCGCCGAAATTCACCATGTCGAGCGCGCCGACGGAGGCCACATAGGGAAGCCGCGTGCGGATGATCGCCCCGAAGCGGTCTTCCGTCGCGGGGAGTATTCCGCCCATCATCATGTCGCAGATCTCGGTCGTCGAAACGTCGATCACACCCTGCATCAGACCGGAATCGACGAGCTTCTCCATCGACCTGCCGCCCATGCCGGTGGCGTGGAAGACCAGCGGCTCCCAATCCTTTTCGATCAGCTTGACGACCTGTTGCACGCACGGCGTCGTGACGCCGAACATCGTCATGCCGACGAGCGGACGATCGGCGGCGGCGCGCCGGCCCGGGCTTGGCGCGTTCTGTTCGATCCAGCTGCGCGCCATCGCCGCCATGGCATGCGCTCCGTTGCCGAGCACCGCGCGCGAGACGCGGTTGAGGCCTTGTACGTCGGTCACGGAATGCATCATCGTGATGTCGGTCGGTCCGACATAGGCGGCGACATTGCCCGCCGCCATGGTCGAGATCATGATCTTCGGCACGCCGACAGGCAGCATCTGCATCGCGGCCGTCGCCATCGCCGTGCCGCCGGAACCGCCGGCGGAAATGATGCCGGCAACGTTCTGCTGCTTGGCGATCCAGGCGCGAAACGCCTCCGTCATCGCGGCCACCGCCGTGCCGCGATCGCCCGAGGCGATGCCGGCGGATCCCTTTGCGGACGCCAGCGCGACTTCCTGTGACGAAACATCGGCGCCCTGGTTGCGGCCGACTGTGGACAGATCGACGAGCCGCGTGCGAAGCCCGGCGGCCTTGATGATGTCGCGGATGTAGCGCAGCTCCTCGCCCTTGGTATCGAGCGTGCCGGCAATGATGACATGCGGCTCCTGCGGGGCGCGCGCGGCAAGCGGAGAAATGTCGCCCACGCGCCGGCCATCGAGCGTTGCAAGGGTGGGGCGCGACACGGTGCGGGCCGCAGCCTCTATCCGTACTGCAGGAATGTCCTGCGACCAGCGCGTCGGCGGCACCGGATTGGCGTTGTAGATCCGCGTCGGCCCCTGAGGCATGCTTTCGGCGGTCTTGCGCGGGGCGGTTGCTTCGGGCGTGCTGCCGCTTGCGGTTTCGTCGTGGCTGTGCCGGCCAACGCCCAGCAGGCGCTGCTGGAGATCGCGATCGGTGGCCAGCGTCTGCGAGGCGATGACGCGGTGGATCCGGCCATTGACCATGATGGCCACGGGATCGGACATCTGGGTCGCAACGCCGATGTTCTGCTCGATGACGAGGATCGAGACCTCGCCGTCTGCGGCGAGCCGAACCAGCGTTTCCTCGACATGGGCGACGATGACCGGAGCGAGACCCTCGGTCGGCTCGTCCATGATCAGCAGGCGCGGATTCATCAGCAGCGCCCGGCTGATTGCCAGCATCTGCTGTTCGCCGCCGGAGAGCTGGCCGCCGCTATTGTACCGCCGCTCGGCGAGGCGCGGGAACATCTCGTAGATGCGTTCGGGCGTCCAGGTGCCTTTGCTGGTCGACATCAGGCGCAGATGCTCGTCGACCGTCAGCGATCGCCACAGCCGTCGCCCCTGCGGTACATAGCCGATGCCCATCCGTGCGATCTCCGCCGGCGAGCGCCCGGCGATTTCCTCGCCCATGAAGCGGATCGATCCGGAAGAGACCCGGACAAGGCCCATGATCGCCTTGCACATCGTGGTCTTGCCCATGCCGTTTCGGCCGACGACGGACAGGATCCCGGAGTGAAGCGAAAGGTCGACGCCCTGAAGGGCGTGGCTTCTACCGTAGAAGACATTCACGCCCTGCAGCTGCAGGATCGGCGCGGATGAACCCGTCGGGCGGTGAGGACGTTCAGTCATGTCCGCCTCCGAGGTAGAGTTCCTGAACTTCGGGATCGTCCTCGATTTCCTCCGGCCGGCCTTCCTTGAAGATGCGGCCATTATGCATCATCGTGACGCTTTCGACGACGCGCAGGGCGACATCCATGTCGTGCTCGATGATGATGTAGCCGATGTGACTCGGCAACGAAGTAAGGATGTGGATCAGGTCGCGTCGCTCGCCGGGCGAGAGCCCCGCGGCCGGCTCGTCGAACAGGATGAAGCGGGGCGCGCCCGAGAGCGCGAGCGCGATTTCGAGCTGCCGCTGCTGGCCATAGGCCAGTTCACCGACCAGGCGTTCCTTCTCGCCGGTCAGATGCACGGCCTCGACCAGCACGTCCGCGGCATGCACCAAGGCATCGTCGGCACGGGGCCGGATCAGCGAGAAGCGGTTTCGTGAAACACCGCGGCAGGCGAGATAGACGTTGTCCATCACGCTCAATCCGGTGAAGAGGGAAGATATTTGATAGGTGCGGCGCAAGCCCCGGCGGATGCGCTCGTGGGGCGGGAAGACCGTCACATCCTCGCCGAAGAAGCGGATCAAACCCGCCGTCGGGAGAAAATCGCCGGTGATGCAGTTGAACAGCGTGGTCTTGCCCGCGCCGTTCGAGCCGAGAACGGCCCGCCTTTCGCCCGGCTGCACCGACAGCGTGACGTCCGAGATTGCGGCCAGCGCCCCGAACATCTTGGTGATGCCGCGCAGTTCCAGCGCATTGCCTGCGGCGTTGCTCGATCCGAGCAGGTTCATGCGGGGAGGTGCTACGGGCGCGTTCATGCCCCGTCTCCTGTCGTGGCGGCGCTGCGCGCCGCGACCCGCGCGCGCCAGCGATCCCACAGGCCGAGCACGCCATCCGGCGAGAACAGCACCACCGCCAGGAAGCCGATCCCGATGATCAGCTTGAAGCGATCCGCCGAGAAGCCGAAGAAGCCGAGAATGTCAGACGAGAACACCTGCAGCAGCACGTAGATGAAGGCGCCGATGAACGGTCCGAGCGGCCGGCGCATTCCGCCGACCACCGCGACCACGAGTATGTCGATCGCGGCGGAAATGCCGATCGTGCCCGGGGCGATCTGCGCATTCTGCCAGACCAGAAGAATGCCGCCCGCGGAGGCGAGAACGCTCGCCAGAGCGTAGGCCGCCACGCGATGGGCGGTAACGTTGAAACCCAGTGCCGCCATGCGGCGCGGATTGTCACGCACGCCCTGAAGGGCGAGGCCGAAGGGGGAGCGCTCGACATAGACGACCGCGCCGTAGCAAAGCGCGGCGCTGGCAAGGGTCAGATAGTAGAACGGCACGGGTTCGCGCCAGTTCACGCCGAAAAGCTGCGGCGGCAGCACGAGATTGAACCCGGAATAGCCGTTGAAGATCGAGTAGTTCTGCCGTGTGAAATAGAAGAAGGCCGCCGCGATCGCGAGCGTGATCATGATGGTGTAGATGCCTTCCGTGCGAACGGCGAGCGCGCCCGATATCGTCGCGAAAACCGCCGCGATCACGAAGGCGACCGGAAGCACGATCCACCAGGAAAGGCCGAGACTGATATTCAGCGCGCCGGACGGCCCCAGGATCGCCACCATGTAGCCGGCCATGCCCGCAATCGACATCTGCAGCAGGCTCACCATTCCGCCATAACCGGCGAGGAACATCAGGCTGAGCCCGATCATGCCCAGAATGAAGGTCCAGCCCATCACCTGGAACAGCCAGAAACTGTTGGCCACGAGCGGCAGGAACAGAAAGAA
>Ga0081455_10003218_pt1 | contig 18907 bp, 17 predicted proteins | sample TabmetS3T2R1_FD_70207 | JGI IMG/M metagenome (GOLD analysis project Ga0081455, IMG submission 70207) | Tabebuia heterophylla rhizosphere microbial communities from the University of Puerto Rico - S3T2R1 | ecosystem: Host-associated > Plants > Roots > Rhizosphere ... | reverse complement strand
CGACTGCCGCAGGGGAAGATTGAGATTGATGCCATAGGTCAGGTGCGCGCGGGTGGTACGGTTGTCGACCGTCTCAGAGTGGTCGATTTTCCACAGCCTTATGCTTTGGAAAAACAAGGCGATAGTCTCTTTCGTTCGGTAACCCCCGAGCCGCCTCAGACGACGACGAACGTTGTGGTACGGCAGGGAGCAATCGAGGCGGCCAACGTCGAACCGGTCCGTCTCCTGGTCTCAGTCATAGAGACCTCACGGGCCTATGAGGCCTATCAAAAAGTCATTCAGGCGTTCAATGATACCGCCGGACGAGCTGTCAACGATATCGCTGGACGAGCCTAAGGAGGAGTACGACATGCTGCGATCCTTGTTCACTGCTGCCACCGGTATGACGGCGCAACAGCAACATATTGATGTCATTTCCAACAACCTGGCGAATGTCAATACGACAGGTTTTAAGCGAGGCCGGGCTGATTTTCAGGATCTGCTCTACCAGACCTTGCGTCAGCCTGGCGCAGCGTCTTCGGATCAGACTGAAATTCCTACTGGCATTCAGTTAGGGCTTGGGGTGCGTACGGCGGCAGTGCAGCGCTTATTCCTAGAAGGCGACTTTCAGCAGACGCAGAATCAGCTCGATATCGCCATTGATGGCGCCGGGTTTTTTCAAATTCGGCGGCCAGATGGGGAAACATCCTATAGCCGCGCCGGTTCTTTCAAGATCGATAGTCAGGGCCGCGTGGTGAATTCCGACGGATTTCCCTTGGAGCCGGAGATTACCATCCCTAATGATACTGTCAGTATCACCGTTGGCACCGATGGCACAGTCTCCGTGTTGCAGGCAGGGAATACGACGCCGCAACAGGTCGGCCAGATCCAGCTGGCCAATTTCCCCAATCCTGCTGGCCTGAGCGGGCAGGGGCGCAGTCTCTTTCAGAGAACGACGGCTTCAGGAGACCCCATTACCGGGGCGCCCAGCCAGGGTGGCCTGGGTGGGCTGTCACAGGGAGTGCTCGAAATTTCCAATGTCAGTGTGGTGGAAGAGATGGTCAATCTCATTACCGGGCAGCGGGCGTATGAAATCAACTCCAAGGCCATCCAGGCATCTGACGAGATGCTGCAGACGGCCGCCAACCTGCGGCGTTAGGAGTGTAGGCATGACGCATCGTTACTGGCTGCTCTCCCTCAGCATCGTGGCCCTCCTCTGTGTACCGCTGGTAGGTTGGGGGGCGTCGATCGTGATCACTGTGCCACCAGAAGCGCAGGTACAAGGATCACAGATCATCCTTGGGGACGTGGCCGAGATCCAAGGTGAACCGGTTGACACGGTGGCTCGCATGCGACAAGTACTCCTGGGGCAGGCTCCCCCAGCTGGGGTGGAGCGGCTACTCTCAAAGAGCACGCTCGTCATCCAACTCAAACACCAGGGGCTGTGGACGCAGGCACTCCAATTCCAAGGAGCATCCCAGATCCGCGTCATGCGTGCCAGCCAGCGTCTTGATCCACAACATATGGAGACTGTGGTGCGGCAGGCGCTCAGCCGGCGTCCCCCACAGACTACGCAGCCGACCAGTATTCGCGATATTCGTGGGCTCCGCCCGGTCTTCGTGCCGCTGGGACCTGTACAGTACGAGGTCACGATGCCAGGGCGCCATAGATTGCTCGGCCCTACCTCTTTTACGCTCACTATTCAGGTCGCCGGCAAAGTCGAAAAACAGCTCCACGGCACAGCCACTATCGCTGTGGCGCAGGAGGTGGTGAGCCTGGTCCGTCCTGTAGCACAGGGCGAGATCATTACGGCTGATGCCGTCTCCCGCACCCAGGTCCCGGTGACGCAGCCCCTGCGCCAGGTGGTGATCCAACCGGAAGATGTCATCGGCAAACATGCCCGGCGCTCCTTAGCTGGCAATGCACCGCTTTCTACGCAGGATGTCACAGCAGTGCCTGTGGTGCGTAGGGGCGACATGGTCCGTATTGTTCTGGAGTCGCCTCTGATCAAAGTGAGTACCCCCGGAGAAGCGCTCGAGGCAGGGAAACCCGGAGACACCATTCGCGTTAAGAATACCTCGTCTAATCGTGAAGTCCGGGCCCAGGTGCTTGACAAACAAACTGTGAGGATCCCGTTGTGAAACGTTTTATCACTTGCTCCTACAGGTGGGCCGCAGTGCTCGCCTTGACACTCAGCACGCTCGGGCTCACCGTGGGTTGTGCTCTCATCGAACCCCAGGTCACCCCTGTCAACCGCGATGTCTACCGGGTCCTGCCGCCTCCCCAGCAGGAGGTGCTGCCACGCTATGAAGGCTCGCTGTTCTCAGGTGAAAGCGGCCGCAACCTGTTCTTCGTAGACATCAAGGCGCGTGCTGTGAACGACGTGTTGACGGTGCGCATTGCCGATGTCACCAGCGCCACAGGGCAGGCAAATACCAACACCAGTCGTGCCTCTTCGGTCGCTGGGAATCTGGACAACGTCTTCGGCTATAAACCAGGGAACGTCGTGGAGGCGCAACTCAAATTTGGCTTTGACGGCAAGGGCACCACGACGCGTAAGAATGCCCTGAGTGCGACAGTCACAGCAGTGGTCCGCGAAGTGTTTCCCAACGGCAACCTGTTTGTTGAGGGTAGCAAAGAAGTCATTATCAACAACGAACGCCAATACATCACTGTGACCGGGGTAGTACGCCCTGAGGATATTGCGCCTGACAACAGCATCTCGTCCGACCTGCTCGCTGATGCAAGGCTGGTCTATTCCGGTCGTGGTGTCCTGTCAGACAAACAGCGTCCGGGCTTGCTCGGTCGTGTCATTGACCTCGTCTGGCCGTTTTAACGAGGAATCGTTATGATGCTGTCTCTGCGTTGCTCTGTCCCTTTCTCCTTCGGCATCGCCGTGTGCCTGTCTCTGAGTCTGTCGCTGGCCAGGGACGCCCAGGCCGCGCGCGTCAAAGATTTGACCAGCATTGCCGGCGTGCGTGATAATCAGCTCATTGGCTATGGCTTGGTCGTGGGCTTAAATGGCACGGGAGACGGCAACAATACTGGCTTTAGTAGTCAGACAGTGAGTACGATGCTGCGCACCATGGGCCTGACCATTGATGCCGCAAAAATCCGTGCCCGTAATGCTGCCGTGGTCATGGTGACGGCCACCCTGCCACCGTTTGCTCGAGCCGGCGGGCATGTCGATGTGCTGGTCTCCTCGATGGGCGATGCCAAGAGTCTGCAGGGAGGGACCCTGCTGCTCACTCCGCTCCGCGCCCCCAATGGCCAGATCTATGCGGTAGCCCAGGGGCCAGTATCCATTGGTGGCTTTGCGGTCCGTGGGAAATCCGGCAGTAGTGTCCAGCAGAACCACCCCACGGTGGGGCAGATCGCCAATGGTGCCCTCGTCGAGGGAGAGGTAGGCCTCCAGTTTAACGGGCGTGAGCATATTCGCATGCTCCTCAATACGCCTGATTTCACCACGAGTGCCCGCCTGGCCGATACCATCAACATACAGCTCGGGGCAGATGTGGCACGGGCGGTTGACAGCGGCACGATTGAGGTGCAGGTGCTTGAGCCCTATCGCGCCAACGTCGCGGCTTTTGTCGCCACCCTGGAAAATATGGAAGTGACCCCAGACCAGGTCGCCAAAGTCGTCCTCGACGAGCGTACAGGCACGGTTGTGATCGGGGAAAATGTCCGTATTGCCACCGTGGCGGTTGCGCATGGCAATCTCAGCATCGAAATTCGCGAAGAACGCGAGGTGTCCCAACCAGCCCCGCTGTCACAGGGGAGAACGACCGTCACGCCCAAGAGCGAGGTGAAGGTGAAGGAGGATAAGAGTCAGGTCGTCCTGCTCTCACAGGCCGTGACTATTCGTGATCTGGTCCGCGCGCTGAACAGCATCGGGGTATCGCCGCGCGATCTGGTGGCCATTTTTCAAGCGATCAAGGCCGCCGGCGCTCTGCAAGCGAAATTGGAGATCATGTAGCGTGGGACCGAGGAAGGAGGACTGAGTATGCTAGCACTTCCTGTCGCGACACCACCGCCAGCACTGCAACCTGATGAGAGTGCCCGTGCGCAGCAGTTACACGCCCAGATGACAGCCGGGGAGCGTGGACTGAACGGCAAACCTCAGGATGTCAAAAGCGCCGCAGCAGAGCTAGCTTCACTCTTCGTCTATCAGATGCTGGCGGCCATGCGCCGCACTGTGCCCAAGTCAGGCTTGCTCGACAAGGGGTTTGCGCATGATACGTACCTCTCTCTCTTCGATCAGGAGATTGCCCGCCACATGGCCCGACGGGAAGATCTGGGTCTGACTGCCCTGCTGCAGCGACAGCTCAAGGGTCCTGACGCAGACCGCCAGCTTCCAGGCCGACCAGACGCCGCGCTGCCGCGTCCGTCCACAGCTCTGCATGCGAGGAGAGCGACGGCCATCGACGCTTATCGTCAGCAAGCTGGACCGACGGACGGTATGTTTAGGCTTCCTGTGGAGGGGCAGCACACCTCCGGCTTTGGTATGCGGATGCATCCCATAGACCACGCAGAGCGGCTGCATAGTGGTATGGACATCGCGGCACCAGCCGGCACCCCGATACAGGCCGCTGCCGCCGGGCAGGTAGTCCTCAGTGGCACGCAGGCAGGGTACGGGAATGTCGTGGTTATCCAACACGAGGGGGGCTATTCCACCCTCTATGCCCATAACACGGACAACCTTGTGTCTGTTGGGACGACTGTGAGCCAGGGACAGCCAATCGCCACGGTGGGGAGCACAGGGCGGTCAACCGGTCCCCATCTGCACTTCGAGGTTCGCAAAGATGGCAAGCGGCTCGACCCGGTACAGTTCTTTGCCGCCGGCAGCACGCCAAAACCGGCAGCAGTGGTTGAGGACGACAGCTCTTCAAAAATAGCGTTGAAGTTTCGTATGGCCTCTGCCGATACAGAAGCTATACAATAGGGCCGAACAGTGCATATGCCTGAGGCGGCCATAAAGGAGTAGAAACACCATGAGAGTTGACAATTCAGGGACACCCACTAACGCACAACGTCCTGAGAATACGGCACGCAGCAATGAAGCGACCCGTGCCCAGTCTTCTAAGGAAGCGGAAGATAGTAGCGAAGTTGCAGCATCAGACCGAGTCGACTTGTCTTCCAAGGCCCGCGATATCCAGCGGGCGCGGGAAGTGGCGCAGGGTGCACCAGAGGTCCGCGACGATAAGGTCGAGGCAGCACGCCGCGCCTTGCAAAGTGGCAAGCTCAACCTGAAGGGTCAGGATCTTGCCGAGAAACTCCTGCAGGAGACCCCGCCAAACTGAGAGCAGTAGCGCCTGAGCGTCGTGGCGCTGTGGGACCAGTCTGGTCGGGCAGAGCAGGGAGAGCTGTGTCGTGGCCCCACCCATACTCAGGAAGAGAGCATGAGCACATCAGCGCCGTTGCTTGCCGAGTTAGACCATCTCCTGCAGCAGGAGGTGGAAGCCCATGAGCACTTGCTGGCGCTGCACCAGGAAGTCCAGCGTTGCCTGGCAGCCCCAGCACTCGACCCACTGTTGGCGAGTCTTCAGGCCAGAGAGCATGTGGTACGTCATATCGCCCACGTGGAACACCAACGCGCTGCAGTGACAGCCCAACTCGCATCGCTGTTGCGGCTCCCAGCGACCGACGTCACCTTGCAGAACCTGAGCACGCGGGTCGATGCTCCCTATGCGAACCGCTTTCTCCAGTATCGTACCCGACTCCGGACACTGGTCGACGAAATCCAGCAACTCAATAACATACAGGCGCAGCTGTTACGTGAGGTACGGGCATCTGTGGATGCGGCCCTGGCCTTTTTTACGGGTCTACTCCCGGCGCAGCCGACGTATCTCCAGTCGGGGAAGTTGACCACGCCCACGCCGGCACGCTTCCTCTCCGGGAGGGTCTAACGACTATGGGCACCTTCGGGGGTATTCTCTCCACGGGGCAACAGGCCTTGCAGGCACATCAAACAGCCCTGCAGGTCACGGGCCAGAATATTGCGAACGCCAACACGCCTGGCTATTCCCGTGAACGTGCAGAGCTGGTCTCGGCACTGTCCTCCCATACCAATATCTTGCGCTCTGGAGTGAATGTCGAGGAGATCACGCGCGCCTACAATCGCTTTATCACGACGCAAGTCACAGTGGCCAGTAGCAATCTCAAGAGCACCCAGACCCAGTCCGACCTCCTGGGTCAGATCGAAGCCCTGTTCAATGATCTGAACACGCCGGAGGCAGGTCTCTCTGGGGTGCTGGATGCGTTCTTCCAGGGTTTGCACGATCTGGCCCAAAACCCCCAGGGGCTCGCCGAGCGCAGCAGTGTCTTGCAGCAAGGTGAGAGCGTGGCGGAAGCGTTCCATCGGCTTGCCGATGGGCTTCAGGGGCTGTATCAAGAGCGCAATGCACAACTTGGCGATGCCATTACTGATGTGAATCACCTGACCACCCAATTGGCCGCACTGAATCAGCAGATCCGGGAGCGGGAGGTAGATCCCAAGAATCACGCCAACACCCTGCGCGATCAGCAGGACCTCCTCCTGAAGCAGCTCGCCGAGAAAATCAATATTACCTCCTTTACTACAGACGCTGGCCAGGTAACTGTCCTCCTAGGGGGCGGCCGGCCCCTGGTGGAAGGTATACAGTCGTTCAACCTGGCGACAAAGGTTGATCCCGATGATCCTCAGCGCTTGCTCGTCGATCTCAACGATACCCATGGCAATGGGACAGACGTGACCGCGCAGATTCGGAGTGGGCACATCCATGGTTTGCTCGTAGGGCGCGATACCGTGCTGCCGCGCCTGCAGGCCAGTCTCGATCGCCTGGCGGCACAACTGACCGCGAGCCTGAATCAGACGCATAGTACAGGGTACGGTCTAGACGGGACGACCGGACAGGACTTCTTTGCAGCACGGCAGGTCTCAGGCCAGGCTTTGGCGGCGAATACCGGCGGCGGGACCTTGCAGAGTGTCAGTGTCTTCGATCCTTCCCAACTCACTACCGACGATTACCGCCTCCAGTTTGTCAGTGGCGGGGCGCAGCCGACCTTCGATATTGTAGATGCCACGACCGGCGCTACCGTGGCCTCTGGCCAGAACTATACTGCTGGCACGACTTTCCGCTTCGCCGGGCTAGCGGTGACGCTGGCTGATAATGGCGTACCACCGCAGCCTGGCGATACCTTTCTCGTGCGCACCACTCACGATGCAGCAAAAAATATCGCCGTTGCTCCAACCTTGCTGGCACACCCACGGCAAGTGGCCGCGGCACAATCGCTCAACCCTGGCGATAACAGCAATGCGCTTGCTCTCGCCCAGCTACGCGACACACTGGCCATTGACGGGAGCACGTTCGGGACGTTTTATCATACCCTGGTGACGAGCGTTGGGGCGGTAAGCCAGCAGGCGTCCCGCCTGGCAGAAAACCAACAGACTGTCCTGACTGACCTGGAGAATCGCCGTGAGGCCCTGTCTGGCGTGTCGTTGGACGAAGAACAGGTCAATCTCATTCGTTTTCAGCAGGCGTATAACGCCGCAGCGAATTTTATTCGTATTGCGGAAGAGCTAGGTCGGACAGTGCTGGATCTCGTCCAGTAGAGTAACCACCTTATGCGCATTACCAATACTATCTTGTTCAATACGACCCTGGCCCACATCCAACAATATAATGCTCGTCTGCTCCAGACGTATGAAGAAGCATCTTCGGGGCGCCGTCTGCACCGCCCCTCAGATGATCCGACCGGTACCCGGCGGGTGCTCGATCTGCGTGGGACGCTGTCGTCGCTAGAGCAGTTTAAAAGCCAGCGCACCGTGACAACGAGCCTGTTAGAGGGGACTGACACCGCCCTCCAAAGCGTCGAAACGCTCCTGTTGTCCGCTAAAGGGCTGGCGCTGCGTGGCGTGAATGACACGCTCGGGCCCGAGCAGAGAGTCGCGCTTGCGAGTGAAGTCGGTGGCCTGTTACATCAGGCTATTGCTCTGGGGAATAGCGATGTGAATGGTCGCTACCTTTTTGCTGGGCAAGCCAATGACCAACCGCCTTTCTTGGTGCAGGCCACTGCGGCAAGCACGGTGCGCACTGCCACGCCGTCGGGCACGCTGACGCCTCTGGGTGCGGATGATCTGACGATCAATGGCATGCGCATACGTGCGACCCAGACCGCCGATGATCCACTCTCCACCGTCGATGCTGCGGCCAGTGCACGGGCTGTAGCCGCAGCCATTAACGCTGCGACGCCCAGTACGGGGGTGCAGGCTACGGTCGGCAGTACAACGCGGGCCCTGACGGTGCTCAGCTTTGGCGCTCTCGCCGGTAATGCACTTACCGTGAATGGAGTCCCGGTTACAGGGGCTATCACTGACGCGGCTTCCCTGGTCTCGGCTGTCAATGCCGCCCAGATTCCTGGGGTCTTCGCCTCATCGAGTGCGGCCAACAATCTTACTCTGACCGCCGCTGATGGGCGCAATATTGCGCTTGCCACCGATGGCAGCGCGGCGAGCGGCATAAACTTCCTGGGCTTTAACCCGAGCGGTGGAGTCGCTACAAGTGAAACGACCACCGGCGTCGTTACCCTCTCCTCTAGCAACGCCTTTACCCTCGCCGGGCTCAACCCTGGCAACGCCGGATTGCACTCAGGACCGGTCCAGCTGACAGCCCATTTTCGCGGGGACAATCATGCCATTACGCAAGCCATTGGGGCCACGCAAACGCTGACCACCAACGTGGTAGCCTCACAGTTCCTGGTCGCCGACCTCCAGCCGGCTCTCGACCGCTCCACACCGCTCGCCAGTTTGCGGCAGGGGCAGGGGATACAGCCGGGGAGTATCGCTATTACAGACCGCGCCGGGAGTACGGCCACCGTCGATCTGTCGCAAGCTGTGACGGTGGGGGATGTGATTGATGCGATTTCAGCGGCATCGGGTGTCAACGTCACGGCGACTGTGAACAGTACGCAGAGTGGCCTTACCATTGTTGACGACAATGCTGCCCCAGTGCGAAATTTGACCATAGCAGATGTCGGCAGCACGACCATCGCGCGTGATCTTGGCATTGCTGTCGATCGTCCTGGCCCAATCGTTGGCCCGCCGCTTAACCCACGGTTGACGTCTACCACCTCACTGAATTTGCTCTATGGGGGGCGCGGGAGCGATTTGGGGACCATTCATATTACCAATGGGACCCAAGAAACAGACATCGACCTCTCGTCTGCGCATACCATGGGTGATGTCCTGCTGGCCATCAATACCTCCACCGCTGGGGTACAGGCGACATTCAATACCAACGGGACAGCGTTGCAAGTACGCTCGACAAACGCCAGTACTGTGGCAGTGGTCACCGAGGTCAGGGGTGGTCAGAGCGCTGCGGCCTTAGGTCTGGGAGGATATGATACATTCAACATGTTGAGCCTGTTGCAAGAAGCGCTGCAAAAAGACGACAGGCCTGCCTTGAGTGCCTTGGTGACCTCGCTCGACGAGGGGGTACGCGGCGTTACGGCGTTACGGACGGAAGTTGGGGTGCGTACAAACACTGTGTCAGTCACAGCAGAGATGCAAGCCGACTCCTCCATGCACCTCACGTCACTGCTGTCAGAGACAGAGGATAGTGATGTGGCCGAGGTTTTCACGCGTTTAACCCAGCTCAACGTCGGCTTACAAGCGGCTTTAGCGACGTCTGCACGTATCATGCAATCGACTCTGCTAGACTTTTTGCGCTAACGGCTGCCCGCACACCATACCGCATACCCGCCATGGAGGGTGCTATGCTGGTTTTGTCACGAAAATTGGGCGAAAGCATTGCGATTGATGATTGCATTACCATTACGGTCGTCGCCCTTAAAGGCAATCAGGTGAAGCTGGGGATTGACGCACCAACCGAGACCAAGATCTATCGCCAGGAGATCTACGCCAAGATTATGGAAGCCAATAAACAAGCGGCGACAACGCGTCAGCAAGACCTTTCGGCTATGCGCGCCTTATGGCCGTGCGCGCCCCGTAATGAGATAGGGAGAGCATAACGCCCATGGATTTGAGCCGTTTCGGTGCTGTGGAGCATGATTGGGTCATGCAGCTACACATGCCTGCTGGCCTCCTCGGCTTTCCCGAGATCAAGGAGTATCTCATCGTTGATCCTGAACCAGAGCTGCCTGTGAAATGGTTGCAGGCCCGCGACGAGTTGCACCTGGCCTTTGTCATCACCGACCCATTTGCCTTGCTGCCCGACTATCGGGTCGAACTGACTCCTTTGGATCTCATGGACGTGGGGGCCCACGCCGCCACAGACCTCTTTCTCGTTGCTATCGTCACGCTGCCACGTGAGACCACGCCCTACCCCACAGTGAATTTACAAGGCCCAGTACTCATTAACCGGGCCAATGGCTGGGCCAAACAGCTAGTGCTGGTCCAGGGGGTCTATCACACCCATCATCCGCTAGCCTTGGTGCCTCCACGATAATAATGCGCCTGGCCTCACGACTGACACGGGTCATCTCGTATAGCGCCGCGGCCGGGTTAATGATGTGACGGATCGCGGCGTCAGCTGCGCCGCCTCGCGCCTACGGGCGAGAACCCCTGCATCGTTGCACAGCGCTGCTGTGGACATCGCGTCCGCTTGCTGTGCACACTCTTCACGCATCAACGTCTGGTGATCTCGCAAGCTCATGCCTCTCTTTGAGGTTTTGACGGTTTTGCCTGCCTATTGCGACGGATATACTCGCCTACGGATACAACGGATGGGCGCGAGACAGTCCACCAGCCCTCGTGTGCCTTAGAAGGAGAGCAGTGTAGCAGATGCCATAGTCGTCAAACACGCTCATATGTTTTTCCAAGTCGTGTATGAAAATGGTAGCTCAGAATGAGAGGTCACTCTCAGATTGAGAGAGGTTCGGGGTAGGGACCGCGGTTCGCGTGCGTGGTGTGGGCGACGGAGGTCGGGCGCGGGAGTCCCTGGCGCCTCGTGGGGCACCGGCGGGCGCGGGCGGGGAGGCGCGGCCGGGAGGCTGGCATGGTTTTTGCCCTGCAGTGTGCGCAGAGACCTGCAGGAGGGGCCCCTGGGTGCATCGGCCCTCGCAGGCCATACGATGGTAGCACCACGGGGTGTGCTCTTAGAGTGAGAGAGGAACAGGTGCGCTGCGCCGCCTGCGCTCGCGGGGCCGTGAGGGTGTACAGCCCCGCGGCCACCTGGGCCTCATGCACAGCGGCAGCGCAGAAAGGAGAACTGATTATGGCAGCATCGACACACTCCATACCGCAGCAGCGGACGAGGCCCGTTGCCAACGCCCTGCCGGCTAATGGCCCTGTCAATGTGGGCGACGTCGAACGGTGGCTCTCGCTGCTAGGAGGTGGGCTGCTGGCCCTATACACGCTGCGACGCTCTCTGGGGTCCGTCGTGCTCCTGGGTGGGGCAGGCGCTCTCCTGTATCGAGGTCTGAAGGGGCAGTGTCCCCTGTATCAGATCATGGGGCTCAGCACCGTCGCGCACGATCCGCGGCCTGCGAGCCCTCGTAGTGTCGCTGGGTCTGACGAGCAGCCGCAGATTGTGCTGGCGAGTTCCTAGACTTGTGCCATGGCGTGCGGGTACGGGGGAACTCGGTTGATACACTCCCCCACACCGCTGCCGCCATCATGCGATCCATGATCGCGAGAAGGAGAAGACGATGCAAACTTTGTGGCTGCTCGGAGGCCTCGGTCTGGGTGCGGGGCTGATGTATCTGCTGGACCCGGAGAAAGGCGCAGAGCGTCGAGACGTGGTCCGCGGGCACGTGGTGGACTATGGGCGCCAGACCAGCGATCTCCTGGACGATACCAGGCGGACACTGGGTCGGCAGGCGCAAACGGTCCTTCCCAGAACTCGCGTGCCGTTCAGACGCCAGCCGGGGCTGGGGAAACGGCTGCTGACGCAGGCCGAGGAGATGGGCCTGCCCCTCGGCCTCGGACTCCTGGGCTGTGTCGGACTAGGGGTGGGCCTGGGCTATTTGCTGGAACCCCAGGGTGGCCCACAGCGGCGTGCCCGGCTGCTCGAGAAAGGGCGCGCCTACTGGCATACAACTGGGACCTTACTCAGCAGCACAGTCCAGAATGGAGCGCACCTTTCCGATAGTCGACAGAGGGAGGACGCGCACACTGCGCACCAGGCATGAGATCCCATGCACGGTGCGCGGACAGCGTGAGACCCACAGGCACACAGGAGCGAGAGGCCACCGTGCATCATCCTGACCCCTCCGCCACGCCACCATTACCAAGAGCTTGTGTCTGGTGCAAGGGATCAGGTTCGTGACGTTAGTCCCACGCCCCTGTGCCGTCCGGCAGGCATTCGCAGCTTGGGAACGGCAGCAACTCCCCTTGCCCCTCTTAATGGAGCAGCCTGGGCGGACGCAGGACGAGGGGCCGCACTGTTGGTATGGGCATAGCGTGCTCCGCCCTAAGTAAAGGGCGAAGTTGGCTCATTCCCCTTATCACTCAACGGAAAATTGTGTCAAACGAGAGGCATCAGTCCTGTGGATTGCTTGACAGGGAAAGAGGTCTTGCAGCCTGGACACTCAAAATACCCTGGACCAATACGCCGATACTGGAGAGCGTGAATAACATGTTTCGCAAAACAATGGGGGCAAGCGTAATGCTTGGGGAAGCCCGTAAAGGCGTACACGACCGTACCTCCCTCTAATTCGAGCAGTTTATACTGGCTCTCCAATGAATCTGTGGGTCGAACACTACTCAAGCCAGCAGCGACAAATGCCATCTCCATACAGAATCCTCGTCCCCACCTATTTTCGGTTTAACATACAATTTACCAATAAACAGAGTAAATTGTATCCATTACAACGCTGTATGGGTAGATTTCATTCTTCCGTCAATGTTTAAGCCAACAACTGCATCCCAGAAGTGTGGTCAGAGAAAGGCATTGCACCCCGTTGCGGATCGTGCGACGGACATGCGTGTGGTTGCTTGCAGCATGTTTTGCAGCGGGACGCGTGGTGGGGCTCGCCCATTCCACCCTTCTCCTCGCCATAGACGACGGGGTGCGTCGGTGTGGTTCCGTAAGGGAGGGCCACCGCCCAGGACCCCTCGCGAGAGGGCAACGCCGCGGAGGCGGGCCCCAGGCTTCAGGGCTGGTAGGAAGGAGTAGCGGGAGAGAAGAGATAACCGCACGCGGCCCTGAACCCGTTTCTTTGTGGATGCGGTGGACACTCGCCATGGATGCATCTTCCCGCTGGAGAGGTACGGGGAAAATGAGGAAACACACCGGGGACGACCATAGGGGAGCCAGAGCGGAGCCAAAACAGGTCTGATGGAAGAGATAAATCGGTCATGCCAAAAAAAGGGTTCCAGAACTCATTATTCTGGAACCCTTTCGCAGAGTAGCGGGGGCCGGATTTGAACCAGCGACCTTTGGGTTATGAGGGCAATCCGAGAGCATGCGGCTCCCCCTTGCAGGACGCCGCACCCCCTGCTTTCTCATTGACTTGCGTCGAGTCAAGGATTTATATTGATACCTGTCAAAATATGCTGTTTTGTGTGGATATTAGACACCTCTGTGGACACCGCCTCAGACCATTCATAGCCTAGTAGCCACGGGTGCAGGCAGACGCGTTTGTAACGCTGGTCCCCTGTGTGCTTAGAGTAGCTCTGTGTAGGGGTGCTCTTACAAGAAAGCCTTCAATGTCGCAACAGGCCCTCCACCAAGACGTTGTGAAAATCTTATCGTTGCTCGATCAGGTCGATAATGAGTCCGACAGGGTAGAACGCGCTAGCCTATATCTAGATCTGGCGTGCCTCTATCATGCTTTGGCTATATATAGTCGTGCCGCCGAGATGTATCAGAAGAGTCTCAACGTGCATGATGATGGACAGGATTATTGGAACGTACGGGGCAAACTCGCTGAGCTTCTCATTCACCTATATGGAGAAGACGGCTTCGAGGATGCACGGGCGCTGGCACGTGACGGTGCCTGTCCGGCATGGTTGATTGAGAAAAAAATCTTGGATAAGCAAGCAGCCATCGCAAGACGCGACCAGAAAGTCGCGCTAGATCGGGACTATCCAGCCTTGGAAGCTCTGGTGGGTGAAAGTCAAAACACCCTGGATATCTGTCAAAAGGTTCTTAACTATGCACAGAGTCGTGAACCAGTACTCATTACTGGCGCCTCCGGGACAGGTAAGGAGGTAGTTGCCAGCGTGCTCGCAGAGATCAGTGGAAGGAGATTCATCGCTCGAAACTGCGGGGCAATGGCTGAAGGGGTGCTCGAGAGCGAGCTGTTCGGGCATGTGAGGGGAGCCTTCACGGATGCGAAAACCGACAAGAAGGGACTGTTTGACACATCGGGGGATACGCTGATCTTCCTCGATGAAATTGGTGATACTTCTCCGAAGTTTCAAGTGGCTTTACTGCGGGTTATCGAAAACAGAACCTTCTCTCCCGTGGGTGCTCCCCATACATCGTGCAAGCTGGCAGCGTCGACAAAGATCGTATGTGCGACTGCAAAAACCCTCACAGAAGAAATCAAAGCAGGCAGGTTTCGGCACGACCTGTTTCAGCGTATTCAGGCACTCTCTATCCATTGTGAACTCCTTGCGAAGCGACCTGAGGATGTACATCTCCTCGTCAGACATTTCCTTGCCACTGAGTCAGATTTGCAGGGGTACGGACCTTTCTCAGAGGGTGAAATTGATCACTGGATACATGGGCTCTGCGCGCTGGACATACTTACGAAGCATGGGGCACGGGAAATAGGAACACTCTCCCTGGAAGGCAATATCCGTGAACTGCGAGGGCTGGTCCTAAAGGCGGTGCTCGAAGGCAAGTTCCCCAAAAAGGGAGATAGGCCTTTTCCAGATTGCTGGGGAGCTATGTCATACACGAAAGAGGAGGTTGAGCAGTCTGATTGGAGATTTGCTCTCGAAGTTTGTCGGTTGCAAAAAGATGCAGGACGGCTCATGGGGAAAAATCCGAAGGACACCTCGAAATCCCTTACTGCGTTAGGCTTATCAAAAAAACAGCGGAAGAAACAAGCCTCTCAGGCATAGGGAGAGGCGTTTGTATATCTTCCTCGACGAATCAGGCGATCTCGGGTTGGAGTTGTCTAAGCCAGGCACCAGCCAGTATTTTGTGCTCACCCTCATGTTAACAGCGACGCAGGACGCTCGACGAGGTGTAGAAAAGGCCATAGAGAGGACTATTAGAAATAAAATTCGTTAAGGGAAGAAAGGGAAAATTGCCACCCTCGAACTCAAAGGCACCAACACCTCACTTGAGGTGAAACAGTATTTTTATCGGCAGATCAGCGAGCTTGACTTTGCCCTCTACACGATCATTCTACCTAAACAGCATGTGGATGTTTCGTGGGCTACAGCGCAAGAGCAACTCTATAACGATATTGCCAGACGCATTCTCGAACAACTCCCACTAGATACCACTACGGATCGCGTGAGGCTCATGCTCGATAAACGCAAGAGTCAAGCAGACCAGCGAGCTCTCAATCACTATCTCTCCCTCCGACTACATGAGCATTTGCCTCGCAATATTCCTCTGGAGATTTTTTCGGTTTCTTCAGACGAAAGTAGGGGTATTCAGGCCGTCGACCTCTTTTGCTGGGGAATTTACCGCAAATACGAAATCAGCGACCTCACGTGGTATCATGCCTTCACTCCCAAGATCCGAGCCGAGATACTCCTCGTTCCGCCTAAAGAAAAAGAGGAGAGCTAGTTAGCTCTCCTCTTTCCGCACATCCTGTGGTCCCTTGTCGGCTCCCCCACAGGGCTTCACCTACCGATGGAAGGAAACACCCTGAGACCTGACAAGGCCTTACCCACAGAACATCATCGATCTTTTCCTTAGCAGAATATACCCTCTCCTCGATCAATGGTCAACGACATGACGACTTTTTGGCTGCTTCCTTCCCCCACTAGCGACTTTTGACAGGGACGCTAGTAACCAAAGCGATTTTTTTTCTGCACAGCCTCTAGAGCCACGATTTTTCAGGGTGTGAGCCGTTCTTCCCAAGGTGTGGACTTCTCTAACTCATTATTAATCAATGCCTTTTTACTTTGGTATATCGCTTGCTATATGGCCATATGCGGATATATGTGCGGCCTTACTCTGAAGGAGGGAATCCATGGCGCACGAGAAGATGCAGGCGCTTTTGAAAACCAAGGAGGCAGCCCAACTCTTAAACCTGAGTGAGAACACGATCCGTCAGTGGATCTGGCAACGCCGGCTCCCCGTCGTACGGATCGGACGGGCAGTACGACTGCGGAGAGAGGATCTTGAGAAGCTCATTGAGCGTAATCGCGAAGAGGCCATGGCGTTGTAACCAGCTAGACAGGAGTACAATAGGCCATGGAATGTAGAGAGCTGAGGGCCTCGCCGAGGAACGAGGCCCCACAGGACGTCAGAACGGGCTTCGTGGGTGACGATGGCGCCGTTTCTACGCCAGATTATACCACGATTGCGCAGTCAGATATAACTCAACCATGCCCCCGCTGCGAGTATCCCGGCCCCCACCGCGTCGAGCCTGGCACACCGCCCCACCATCAGCGCATGGTCTGTGGCCAGTGCGGTCGTTGGTTGCGCTGGCTCCCCAGGCCGCGCCCAACGCCGCAGGAGGGGCACCCGTGACAACGCCGCATCGCGCGCTCTACACCGGCCCAACCAGTGACAACCTCGCCTGTTTGCCCGTTGCCCTCACCCTCAGGGACCAGTGGGTGCTGTGGCGGGGCGTAGATCGGCTGGCGCAGGCGAGTGGCACGGTGAAGCTCAACAAAATCCCCATCAATCCGACTACACTCACCAATGCTGACAGCACCGACCCGACGACCTGGGGCACGTTTCAACAGTGTGTGGCTGCCCTGCCCCTCGCACTTGAAGAATGGGAGACCGATGACCCGAGTGCATATCGCGGCGGGGGGATTGGCTATGTCTTTACTGAGCTAGACCCCTATGTCGGCATTGATCTCGACGCGTGTGTAGATCCCGTCACCGGCGTGATTGTTGACTGGGCTCAGGGGCATGTGGACAGCCTGGCGAGCTATACCGAAATCACACCGAGCGGCACTGGGCTCCATATTCTTGTGGAAGGCATGCTCCCCCCGAAAGGTCGCCGCAAAGACGCGATTGAGATGTATAGCTATGCCCGGTTCTTTACCATGACGGGCTGGCATGTCCCGACGACCCCGCAGACCGTCGAGCCACGACAGCCACAACTCACAGCCCTGTGGTGTAGCTTGTTTGCTCCACACGTGGGGGAGACTGTGTGGGCACTCGACACGCAGGGCAATATCACCAATTTTGATCGCCGACCCTGGGTGATGACGGGGATTCAGCTTGCCCCGACCGGGGAACCGTATGCCCAGTTTGCCGAAACCACGACCGGATGGCCACTGATTCAATGCGAATTGGTCGCGTTGCCCCCCAGTTTCCAGGCGCCGTTACAACTCGACGATGACACCGTGAAGCAGAAGGCCATTGCAGCGGCAAACGGTGCCAAGGTGCGCAAGCTGGCAGCCGGTGACTGGCAGCCCGAGTATGCTTCGCCCTCGGAAGCAGACATGGCTTTCTGTTGTTGCCTGGCGTTCTGGACACGCGACCCCCAGCAAATCGATCGCCTGTTTCGCACCACGGGCTTGATGCGGCCCAAGTGGGACGAAAAGCGGGGCGCACACACGCACGGGCAGCGCACGATTGCCGAAGCCCTGGCGCGGCAAACCGAGCATTATACGCCGCAGGATGGCGCGCAGCTCCTCGTCTCTGGTGCCGGGCAGCATGCCCCGCAGGGGCAGAACGGCAGTGAGCCCGGTCCAGGGGGCCAGTGGGGGAGCCCCGCCCCCGCGCCACAGGCCTATGTCTGGGGCACGCCTTGGCCCACGCCTACCCCCCTCCCATCCTTGCTTCCTCCCGTCCCCTCCCTCCCTGAGATCTTGATTCCAACGTCGCTCCGGCGGTGGCTGGCCGATATTGTCGAGCGCACGCAGATCCCGCTCGAATTTGTGACGGCGCCAGCCATCGGCGGCTTAGGGGCTGTCGTGGGACGTCGCCTGGGCATCTATCCGAAGCAGCATGACGATTGGCTGGTAGTCCCGAACTTCTGGGGCGCAGTCGTTGGACGCCCCGGTGTGCTCAAATCCCCCGCGATGAAAGAGGCCCTCAAACCCCTGGATCGCCTCGCGGTCGCAGCACGGAAACGCCACGAGCAGGCGGTGATCAAGGCCAAGGGGGCGCTTGAAGTGTCTATGGCCAAAATCGAAGCGGTGAAGAAAAGGATGCGCAAAGCGGCCCAAGCTGACAATGATAGAGAGTTGGAACAGCTGCAACACGCGCTTGTCGCCCTTGAGACTGAGTATGCTGCCCTCGTACCTCTGGAGCGTCGCTATAAAACAAACGATCCCACCATTGAAAAACTGGGCGAACTGTTGAGCCAAAACCCCTGGGGGCTGCTCCTGTTTCGCGATGAGTTGTCCGGCTGGCTCCGCAGTCTGGATAAGGCTGGACGTGAGGGGGATCGCGAATTCTATTTGGAGGCGTGGAATGGCACGGGCGACTACACGGTGGATCGGATCGGGCGTGGCACCCTCCATATCGAGGCGCTATGCCTGTCCATCTTTGGGGGCATCCAACCGGGGAAACTCACGACCTATGTGGCCGATGCTGTGCACGGTGGGGCCGGAGATGATGGGCTGCTCCAACGCTTTCAGCTGCTCGTCTGGCCCGACTCCCCTCACGACTGGACCAATATTGATCGCTGGCCTGACACCCAGGCCAAAAACGCTGCCTATCGCATTTTTGAGGCGCTTGATACGCTGACGCCGCACGATGTGGGGGCGATCCAGGCTACGGATGCGGACATCCCCGCGCTGCGCTTCGCGCTCGACGCCCAAGAGTTATTTAATGCCTGGCGTGAGCAACTGGAACTGCGCCTGCGGCAGGGGGAGATCGACTCCCCAGCC
>Ga0081455_10003216_pt1 | contig 18911 bp, 11 predicted proteins | sample TabmetS3T2R1_FD_70207 | JGI IMG/M metagenome (GOLD analysis project Ga0081455, IMG submission 70207) | Tabebuia heterophylla rhizosphere microbial communities from the University of Puerto Rico - S3T2R1 | ecosystem: Host-associated > Plants > Roots > Rhizosphere ... | reverse complement strand
TGGAAACGCTTCCGTGCGGACCGCCAACGGATGCTTCTGCGGGACGAGCTCCAACGTCTCAGCTCACGGCTTCGCGGGGATCACGGTCGGGGCTGGAGGTGGGCGCTCCGCGACATCAACCTCGTCGCCAACCCCGGCGAATCGGTCGGCCTGATCGGTGCGAACGGATCGGGCAAGACGACCCTTCTGAAGATCCTGACACGAGTGATGTATCCCTACGCGGGATCGGTGGATGTCGCCGGGCGGGTGACCGCTCTGATCGAAGTTCGAGCCGGGATCCACCCAGACCTGACCGGCAGAGAGAACGTCTTCTTGTTCGGATCCTTGTTGGGACTGTCCCGCCGCGACGTCGCGATGCGATTCGATGACATCGTGACGTTCGCCGAGCTCGAGGGTGCGATCGACCGCCAAGTGAAGTTCTACTCGAGCGGGATGCAGATGCGACTGGGATTCGCCGTTGCCGGCTTCCTGGAACCGGATGTGCTCCTCGTCGACGAGGTGTTGGCCGTGGGCGACACCGCGTTCCAGCAGAAATGTCTTGACCGGATGCGTTCCATGTTGGGGCAGGGGACGACGTTGGTCTTCGTCTCCCATGACCTCGCCGCCGTCGAGGCAACGTGCAGCAGGGGGGTGTGGCTCCACGACGGGATGCTTCGACAAGAGGGAGCGGTCCGCGACGTCTTGTCCTCGTATCGTCGGTCCATCGAGGAGAGCGCGGAACTCCTCCAGCATTCGGAGGGACCGGTCCAGGTGTTGAAGGTTGAGACCACCGGACCCGATCAGGGCATCGCTCGCAGTCACGAGCAACTCGACGTGACGTTGATCCTGAGGAGCTCGGAGGCCCGATCCGGTGCGATCTGTCTAGGGATCAGTGAGGGACCGGCAACCCCGATCTTCCTGGTGCGCCGGGACGTGTATCTCTCAGCCGGGGACACCAGGCTCCGTTGCTCGATCCCGAACCTTCCTCTCCCTCGGGGTCGCTTCTATCTCTGGGCGGCCGTCTTCGATGTAGTCGATCTCGTGGCCTGGCAGCCGATGACCCAGTTCGATGTGATGGGCCCGGACCTCGATCCCGCTCCGAGGGCCGTCGTTCGGCTTGCGCCCGTCCACAGTGAGGCCGCCTGGGCCGTTGAACCGGCGTGAGGGTCTGACTGGTGGGTGCGATGGTGCCGACTCAGCTCGAGACGGTCAGGGCTCGGTGGTAGAAAGCGACCATCTGATCGGCCACGCGATCGATCGTGAAGTGTTCGTTGAAACGTTGCCTGGCCGCGGAGGCACGTTCCTCAGCCAGGGATGGCTTCGTGAGAGCGTCGATCGAGGCGGCCGCCAACGCCGCCGGCCGATCCGGGGGAACGAGCCACGCACAACGTTCGTCTCCTACAGCCTCCCTCACCATGGGGAGGTCCGTGGCGACGATCGGTGTTCCCATCGCCATCGCCTCCAGGACGGCACCGGGGAACCCTTCCCATCTCGAGGGCGAGACGAACGCATCCGACGCGCAGAGGAGCCCTCCGATGTCCTCCCGCACGCCGAGGAAGGTCACCGCATCATCGAGCCGGAGCTCGGTCACCGTCGACCGGATCCGCGGCGTGTCATTGCCTTCCCGCCCCGCGATCACGAGGCGAGCCGCAGGCAGGGCCTCGAGGATCCTCGGCATGGCGAGCAGCACGACGTCGATGCCTTTCTGCCGCTCCTGCCGGGCTGCCACGAAGAGCACAGGAGCGTCGCTCGGAAGTCTCAACTCGGCCCGGACGCGTGTCCGTCGGTCCGGGGTCGGAGACCCGAGGGCCTCGAGGTCCCGGCCACGAGGGATCACGTCGATCTTGTGTCTGGGGATACAGAGGCGCTTCGCCATCACCTCACCAACGTGATCGCTCACAGCATGGAAACGCCGTACCCATCGACAGGTCACGGTGTCCGCGAGACGGGCTTCTCGAACCTTCCAGGACCGAAGCCCGGGGTCGCGAAGCATCTCCGGCCCGTAGGCGATGTTCACGAGACTCGATACGACCGGTCGATGTCGAAGGCCCGCCGCGACCCTCCCCGCCAGGTCGGCCTCGAACAGGGTTGTGTGAACGATGTCCGGCCGTCGACGCTCGAGCAGCTGTTGCGTTCGCCAGATCCATCCCATACGCCCGCCAGAGCCTGCGAGAGAGTGCAGTGACACACCGGCATCCGTGAACTGCTGCTGCAATCCGGTCCTGTCGTGTAGGTAGGCAACCTCCAGATCGATATCCCTCTCGGCGTACCGAGGAGCGAGCGCGAGAAGTGATCGCTCCGCGCCTCCGGGAACCAGGCTGTCGATCACATAGAGAACGCGCAGTCCGGGAGGCCGGGGCTCTGGGGACACTGACAAAGCCTAGCCCTTCGTGCGACCACCAGGTGTCGCGACGAATTGATCCCGAGGCCCTTCACCAGCGTAGGGAAACTACCGCAGGCGTGGGATAGGCCCATCCGTTCCAGGCTCGTACTGTCCGGTGCAACCCGCCCAGCGTCATCACCGGGTTCGTGCGGGTTCGTTCAGTGTGCGGATCACCCCAAGGAGGAACACGTTGACCATCCGACTCGGCCTCGCTCGTAAAGGGCGCGATCACGCGTCTGCGCGACCAAGGCGACGCGCCCCACTTCGACTGGTCGCCCAAGGGGTCGGCGTCGGCCTCCTCCTGGCCTTGCTACCTACGGTCCAGGCGCATGCTGCGCCATGCGATCCGCCGATCACCAACCCCATCGCGTGTGAGAACACGAAGCCGGGGAACCCCCCCAGCGAGTGGGACGTGAGTGGTGGTGGCAGCTCGAACATCGAGGGGTTCGCGACCGACATCAGCATCGACCAGGGGCAGACGATCCAGTTCAAGGTCGACACCAACTCGTCCAACTACCGGATCGACATCTATCGGCTCGGCTACTACGGAGGCATGGGTGCCCGCCGTATCGCCACGGTCGAGCCGTCCGCACCGTTGCCCCAGAACCAGCCCGCCTGCCTCACCAACGGAGCCACCGGACTGATCGATTGCGGGAACTGGTCGGTGTCGGCGTCATGGGCCGTGCCGGCCGACGCGGTGTCAGGCGTGTACATCGGCAAACTCGTTCGAGAGGATGGAACGAGCGGATCCAACCACATCCCGTTCATCGTGCGCGACGACGATGGCCATTCGGATCTCCTGTTCCAGACATCCGACACGACGTGGCAGGCCTACAACCAGTATGGGGGGAACAGCCTCTACGTCGGCAATCCGGCCGGACGCGCGTACAAGGTGAGCTACAACCGACCGTTCACGACGCGGTCCACCTCCGCCGAGGACTGGGTCTTCAACGCGGAGTATCCGATGATCCGTTTCCTCGAGCGCAACGGCTACAACGTCAGCTACTTCACGGGGGTAGACACAGCGCGCCGCGGTGCGGAACTCCTGGAGCACAAGGTCTTCATGTCTGTGGGCCACGACGAATATTGGGCCGGCATCCAGCGCACGAACGTCGAGGCCGCTCGCGCCGCGGGCGTGAATCTGGCCTTCTTCAGCGGCAACGAGGTGTTCTGGAAGACGCGGTGGGAGTCCAGCACCGACGCATCGGCGACTCCGTTCAGAACGCTCGTTTGCTACAAGGAGACGCACGCGAATGAGAAGATCGACCCGACGTCGGAGTGGACGGGAACGTGGCGGGATCCGCGATTCAGTCCGCCCTCCGATGGTGGTCGTCCCGAGAACGGCCTGACCGGGACCATCTTCACGGTCAACGACCCCGGCACGTTCTCGATCCAGGTTCCCGCAGATGACGGAAAGATGCGCTTCTGGCGTAACACCAACATCGCGACACTTGCGCCTGGACAGGTTGCGACGCTCGAGGATGGAACGCTGGGCTATGAGTGGGATGAAGACCTGGACAACGGTTTCCGACCCGCGGGCTTGTTCCATCTCTCAACATCTACGTTCGATGTCCCATCGAAACTTCAGGACTACGGATCGTCCTATGGGCCGGGAAACGCCACGCACCACCTCACGCTCTACCGCGCGGCGAGCGGCGCGCTGGTCTTCGGCGCGGGCACGGTCCAGTGGTCGTGGGGTCTGGACGGCAATCACGATCGTGGGACCACGACCCCCGACGTTCGCATGCAGCAGGCCACCGTGAACCTGCTGGCCGACATGGGGGCACAGCCGGCGACCCTGCAGTCCGGCCTCGTGGCGGCAACCGCGTCGACCGATGCGACGGCCCCTACGGCCGCAGTGACGTCACCTGCGGACGGCTCGACGGTGCAGGTCGGGACATCGGTTGCGATCACGGGGACGGCATCGGATGCGGGCGGCGGCGTGGTCGGCGGTGTCGAGGTCTCGGTCGACGGCGGGAGCACCTGGCATCCGGCGAACGGCCGCGGGAACTGGAGCTATTCCTGGATCCCGCAAGCCGCCGGGACGGCTTCTATCAGAGCGCGTGCGATCGACGACAGCGGAAACATCGGGAACGCGAGTCCGGCGCGTACCATCACGGTGCAGTCGGGCGGACCCGGTCCCGGATGTCCCTGTTCGATCTGGAACGACGCCACCGTTCCCAGTCTCCAGTCGGACTCTGACACGGCCGCGGTCGAGGTCGGCGTGAAGTTCCAGTCCTCGGTCGATGGCTACATCACGGCACTGCGGTTCTACAAGGGGGCCGCCAACACCGGGACGCACGTCGGCCATCTCTGGACGCGGACCGGATCGCTCCTTGCCACCGTGACGTTCCAGAACGAGTCGTCCTCTGGTTGGCAGCAAGAACGACTCAGTACCCCCGTGCCCGTGACGGCGGGCACGACGTACGTCGCCTCGTATCACACGGACGTCGGTCGGTACTCGGCCGACACCGGGTACTTCGCGGGCCGATCGATCACGAATGGGCCGCTCCGCGCACTGGCGGACGGGGACGACGGCCCCAATGGCGTCTACCAATACGGTGCGAGTGGCTTCCCGACGGACACGTTCGGCTCGACCAACTACTGGGTCGATGTCGTGCTCGATCAGACGGCGACGGATACGCAGGCGCCGAGGATCTCCAACCGGTCGCCGCTGGCCGGTGCGACCGGCGTTGCGACAACCACGAACGTCACGGCGACGTTCGACGAGCCGGTCGATCCGGCCTCGATCTCCTTCGAGCTTCGGGGCCCGGGCAACACCGTCGTTCCCTCGGCCCTGACCTACGACGCGCCGTCGAGAACGGCGCGTCTCAGCCCGAACGCCGAGCTTCAGCTCCAGACGGCCTACACGGCAACGGTCAGCGGGGTTCGAGACCAGTCCGGGAACGTCATGGCAAACCCGGACTCCTGGTCGTTCACGACGACGTCCACGCCGCCCCCGCCCCCCGATCAAGGACCGGGCGGGCCGATCCTGGTGATCGCGAGTCCCTCGAACCCATTCAGCCGATACTACGCGGAGATCCTCCGTGCCGAAGGCCTGAACGAATTCGCCGTTCTCAACATGGGATCGGTCGATGCCACCGTGCTCTCCAACTACGACGTCGCCATCCTCGGCGAGATGTCCGTTTCCCCGAGCCAGGTGACGATGCTGACCAACTGGGTGAACGCCGGCGGGAACCTCATCGCGATGCGCCCCGACAAGCAACTGGCCGGTCTCTTGGGTCTCACCGATGCCTCGGCCTCTCTGGCAGATGCATACCTGCAGGTCAACACCTCTGCCCCGCCCGGTACGGGCATCACGAACCAGACGATCCAGTTCCACGGCTCGGCCGATCGGTACTCCTTGAGCGGTGCGACGAGCGTGGCCACGCTCTATTCGTCGGCGACCACCCCCACCTCCAACCCTGCGGTGACCCTCCGCAACGTTGGTGCGAGCGGCGGCCAAGCGGCCGCGTTCACGTTCGACCTGGCTCGCTCGATCGTGTACACGCGTCAGGGCAACCCTGCGTGGGCCGGACAGGAGCGCGATGGTTTCGCCCCGATCCGGTCGGACGACATGTTCTTCCCCGACTGGATCGATCTGAACAAGGTGGCGATCCCGCAGGCGGACGAGCAGCAGCGCCTTCTGGTCAACCTGATCGAGCGCATGAACCTCGATCGCAAGCCCTTGCCACGGTTCTGGTACTTCCCGCGCGATGAGAAGGCGGTCGTGGTCATGACCGGAGACGACCATGGTCATGGCGGAACCGTTGGTCGATTCAACAGCTACCTCGCTGCCAGTACCCCTGGCTGCTCGGTGGTCACGTGGGACTGCATCAGGAGTACCTCGTACATCTACACGAACACCCCGATCACGGATGGACAGGCGGCCAATTTCGTCGGCCAAGGATTCGAGATAGGACTTCACGTCGACGTCGGATGTGCCGACTACACGCCTGCATCGATCCAGTCCGATTTCACCAACCAGATCGCCGACTTCTCCGCGACCTTCCCGAGTATCCCTGTACCTTCCACCAACCGGACCCATTGCATCGTGTTCAGCGATTGGGACACCCAGCCCAAGGTCGAGGAGTCACACGGGATCCGCCTGGACGCGAACTACTACTACTGGCCCCCGACGTGGATCGAGGACCGCCCCGGATTCTTCACCGGGTCGGGGATGCCCATGCGTTTCGCGAGCCAGGACGGCAGCGTGATCGACGAATACCAAGCCGCCACCCAGATGACCGATGAGTCTGGACAGTCGTATCCGGAAACGATCAATGCCCTTCTCGACGGCGCCCTGGGTCCGAACGGGTACTACGGCGCCTTCACGGCGAACATCCACACGGACGACGCGGCGGCAACCGAATCGGATGCGATCATCGCTTCAGCGACCGCACGTGGCGTCCCGGTCATCTCGGCCCGCCAGCTCCTCGACTGGGTCGACGGCCGCAACGGATCGACGTTCGGATCGATCAACTGGAACAACAATGTGCTGAGCTTCTCCATCACTCCGGCCGCAGGCTCGGAAGGTCTCCGGACGATGGTCCCGATGGAAGCCGCGACCGGACGCCTCACCGGGATCACTCGAAGCGGCAGTCCCATCAACTTCTCCACCCAGACGGTCAAGGGTGTGGACTATGCCTTCTTCCCGGCGCAGGCCGGAACCTATCAAGTCGCCTACGCTGTCGACACGACGCCGCCCGTGATCTCGAACGTGGTGGCTGCTCCACAAGGCACCTCGGCCACGATCACCTGGACGACGGACGAGCTCTCGAGCTCTCGCGTGGACTACGGCACCTCGGCCGCGTCGCTCAACCAGACCACCAATGACCCGGCCCTGGTGACCACGCACTCGGTCACGCTGAACGGGCTGACGCCGGGCACGACCTACTTCTATCGCGTGCGTTCGACCGATGCCTCGACCAACGAGGCCACCTCGCCGATCGCGGCGAACCCGCCAGCCAGCTTCAACACCCCGACCAACTCCCTGACCGACTCGACCGCCGCGGAGTTTGCGGGTGGGCAGCTCGACGCGGGTTCGTACATCGGGCAGGCGGGTGATGGCGAGATGCTGCTGATGCCTACGGCAGGTGGCGAGTTCTCCGGCACGAGTGTGCCGGCTGGTTGGACCGCGACGCCGTGGCAGACCGGCGGAACGGCGACGGTCGGTGGCGGTTCGATCGCGGTTGACGGTGCCTCAGCCGGCACCAGTTCGACCTTCGCAGCTGGCCGGTCGCTCGAGTTCGTCGCCACCTTCAGTGGCGAGGCTCATCAACACGTCGGGTTCGGCGTGGACTTCAACAACCAGCCGTGGGCGATGTTCTCCACGGCGGGGGGCGGCGGCCTGTTCGCCCGGACGAACGGAACCTCGACGGCTATCAGCGGCAACTGGCTCGGGTCTCCGCATCAATTCCGCATCACCTGGTCGCCTACGGACGTCACCTTCTTCATCGACGGCCAGCAGGTGGCATCACAGGCGGTCGCCATAACTACGCCGATGCGTCCTCTGATCAGCGATTTCAACCCGGGAGGGGGGAGCGTTTCGGTCGACTGGGTGCGGATGTCTCCCTACGCGCCCTCCGGAACGTTCACCTCGCGCGTCTTCGATGCCGGCTCAGTCGCCAACTGGGGAACGGCGACATGGAACGCTGATCTTCCCTCGGGCACGACGCAGACCCTGAGTGTTCGGACCGGCAACAGCCCCACGCCCGATGCGACGTGGACGAGCTTCGCGCCGCTTGCGTCCTCGGGTTCATCGGTGGGCGCGAGCGCTCGATACTTGCAGTACCGACTGACGTCGACCACGTCGAACGACGCGATCACTCCTGGCTTGCGGGACATCTCGTTCCAGGTGAGTGCTGGTCCGCCACCTCCCGACACGACCCCGCCGACGATCACCGCGGTGAACCCGACGCCGGGGGCCAACGGGACCTCGGCCACGATCACCTGGACCACGAACGAGGCCTCGAGCTCGCGCGTGGACTACGGGACCTCGGCGGGGAACCTGAACCAGACGACGAACGACGCGACGCTGGTGACCTCGCACTCGGTCACGCTGAACGGGCTGACCCCGGGTACGCAGTACTTCTTCCGGGTCCGCTCGACCGATGCCGCCACCAACGAGGCGACCTCGCCGATCACGACCGATCCGCCGGCGACCTTCACCACGGCGATCCAGGCCGCCCCGGCGATCACCTCGGTCCTGGCCACGCCCGGGACGAACGGGGCGACGGCCACGATCACCTGGACCACCGATGCGGCGAGCGACTCCCGGGTCGACTATGGGACGGCTCCCGGCTCGTTGACCTCGCAGGTGAACAACGCGAACCCCGTGACGGCGCACAGCATCGGGCTGACCGCGCTCAACGCCGGCACGACGTACTACTTCCGTGTGCGGTCCGCGAACGCGCAGGGCAACGCCGCCGTGTCGCCCGCTCAGGCCGACCCGCCCGCCCAGTTCGCCACGCCGACCCTGACACGGACCGACACGACGTTCGCCGACTTCGGTGCGGGAACGACCGGCAGCAACACCTACGTCAGTCAGACGCAGAACGGTGAGGTGATCCTGGACCCGACCCGCGGTGCTGAGTTCACGGGGACGAGCATCCCGAACCAGTGGACCTCGACCCCGTGGCAGACGGGAGGGACCGCGGCCGTGGGCCAGGGTGTCGTCACTCTGGACGGAGCCCGGGTGGGCACCAACAACGCGTTCAGCTCCGGACGGACGGTGGAGTTCGTGGCCACCTTCGCAGGACAGGCCGATCAGAACGCCGGCTTCGGCACGGACTTCAGCAATCCCACGTGGGCGGCCTTCGGAACGACGACGGGCGGAGCGCTGTACGCGCGTTCGTCGGCTTCCTCGACCAACCAGCAGACCACGCTCCTATCGGGGAACTGGCTCGGTTCACCGCACCTGTTCCGGATCGATTGGGGCGCGAGCTCGATCACCTTCTGGATCGATGGGGTGCAGGTGGCGCAACACACGCGGACGATCAGGACGAACCTGCGACCCCTCGCCAGCGATCGAACGCTCGGGGGCGGCAACCTCGTCGTCGACTGGATGAGGATGTCTCCGTACTCGTCGTCTGGGACCTACACCCGCGTGCTGGACGCGGGCTCGATACAGCGTTGGGACACCGTCAGCTGGCTGTCGGATGCTCCGGCGGGCACGACGTTGGTGGTGAGCGTGCGAACGGGCAACACGCCAACGCCGGGAACGGGGTGGACGTCGTTCAGGACGATCTCCACCTCGGGTGGCTCGATCAACCTGCGAGCCCGATACCTCCAGTACCGCATCCAGATGACACGTGCCAACACGATCACGACGCCCGCGCTGCGCGAGATCACGTTCGTGATCCAGGGCTGACCCGCGGGGGTCGAACCCCGCGTCGAACAGGAGGATCATCGGTGGATCAGATCGGCATGGCCGTGCTCGGCGCCGGCTATTGGGGACCCAACCTCATACGGAACATCCGCGCGATCGGTGATGCGGATCTCCGGTGGATCTGTGATCTGGACGTCGCTCGGGCCGAGCGAGCGAACGGTCCGCGGTCGACGACCAGGGTCACCGGCGTGCTCGACAACGTCCTCGAGGATCCGGACGTGAAGGCCGTTTGTATCGCGACGCCGGCCGCCACGCACGTCGAGGTAGGCCTTGCCTGCATCGAATCCGGGAAACACGTGATGATCGAGAAGCCGCTCGCGCTGTCCTCGGGCGACGCGTCGAAGCTCGCCGCGGCCGCCCGCGATGCCGGCGTCGTGTTGATGTGCGATCACACGTACTGCTACACGCCTGCCGTTCGACACATCCGATCCCTGGTCCAGGAGGGCTCGATCGGTGAGCTTCAGTACTTCGACTCGGTCCGGATCAACCTGGGGCTGGTGCAGACCGACGTCGACGTCTTCTGGGATCTCGCTCCGCACGACTTGTCGATCCTGGACTTCATCCTGCCGCCCGGCGTGCATGTGGAGGCGGTCGCCGCGCAAGGCGCAGATCCGATCTCGGCGGGGCGCGCGTGCCTCGGCTACCTGACCCTTCGCCTCTCGTCGGGTGCGATCGCTCACGCCCACGTCAACTGGCTGAGTCCGACGAAGATCCGCACGACGATCATCGGTGGGTCCGACCGCATCGTCGTGTGGGACGACCTTCATCCGACGCAACGGGTCAGCATGTTCGACCGTGGCGTGCAGCTCAACGGGGGACTCGAAGCTCGTCGCGACAAGCTCGTCTCGTACCGCCTCGGCAACATGGTGGCCCCGGCGCTCCCCGAGGAGGAGGCCCTGCAGGTTGCCCTCCGCGAGTTCCTGGCATCGATCACGGAGGGGAGGGCGCCCGCGACCGATGGGAACGCCGGGATCAGGGTCATCAGGATGCTCGAGGCCGCGAGCCGGAGCATGGAGCTCGACGGAGCGACCGTGCCGGTCGAGGCCTGAATCCGAACCGCTCGCACATCCACCATCTCAATGGAGGTCACGTGAAGCTCGAAGGACAGCGCGCGCTCGTCACCGGAGGGGCCGGCGTCGTCGGTTCGCATATCGTGGATCGACTGGTCGATGCCGGTGCCGCGGAGGTCGTCGTGTTCGACAAGCTGAGCCGTGGGCGTCGGGAGAACCTCGACCGCGCATCGGCGAGCGGACGGGTCACGGTGATCGAGGGTGACATCCGGGACGCCGGCCTCGTAGCACGCGCGATGGACGGCATCGATGTCGTCTTCCACCAGGCGGCGATCCGCATCACCCAGTGTGCGGAGGAGCCACGGCTCGCGCAGGAGGTCATGGTCGACGGCACCTTCAATGTCCTCGAGGCGGCGACATCTGCCAGGGTCGACAGGGTCGTGGCCGCCTCCTCCGCCGCCGTGTACGGAGCCGCGGACGTGTATCCGACCCCCGAGTCCCATCACACGTACGCGAATACCACGCTCTACGGGGCGGCGAAGGCGTTCAACGAGTCGCTCCTTCGGAGCTTCCACGACATGTACGGACTCGGATACGTGGCACTCAGGTACTTCAACGTCTATGGGCCTCGGATGGACATCCACGGTGCGCACACGGAGGTCCTCGTCCGGTGGATGGATCGGATCGCGGACCAACAGCCGCCTCTCATCCTGGGAGACGGCTCCCAAACGATGGACTTCGTATACGTGGAGGACGTCGCCGACGCGAACGTCCTCGCGGCCATGTCCGAGGTGTCCGACGAGGTCTTCAACGTCGGGACGGGAGTGGAGGTGAGCCTGCGCGACCTCGCCGACACCCTGCTGCGGGTGATGGGCTCCGATCTCCGTGTCGAGTTCGGACCCGAACGCTCCGTGAATCCCGTCCCCCGCAGGCTCGCCGACACGTCCAAGGCCGAGCGGATGCTCGGGTTCCGGGCCTCCGTCGACCTCGAGCAGGGACTGAGGCGCCTCGTCGACTGGTGGCGCGCGGAGCGCGCGATGGAGCGTTCGCCGCTCCCGGTCTGACGGCAACATCACCGCACCACGCCCGAGACAACGGATGGAAGGAAGAATGGTGTCCAAGGTCGATCTCGATGTGATCCCGATCATGAAGCCCTGGCTCGGTCCGGAGGAGGCTTCGGCGGCGGCGGAGGCCGTCGCCTCCGGCTGGGTGGCTCAGGGGCCTCGCGTGACGGCGTTCGAGGAGGAGGCGGCCCGCCGGGCCGGTGCCGAACACGCCGTCGCCGTCTCATCCTGCACGACGGCGCTCCATCTGTCGTTGGTGGTGCTCGGCGTCGGGCCCGGCGACGAGGTGATCGTGCCGTCGCTCTCGTTCATCGCCACCGCGAACGCCGCCCGCTACGTCGGTGCAACGCCGGTCTTCTGCGACGTGGAGGCGTCGACGCAGAACGTCACGGTGGAGACGATCGAGCCGGCGATCAGCCCCGCGACGCGGGCCGTCATCGTGGTCCACCAGGGGGGCACCCCGGCCGACATGGACGCGATCCGGGCTCTGTGCGAGCCGCGCGGGATCGAGGTGATCGACGACGCGGCCTGTGCGATCGGTGCCAGCTATCGAGGCCGGCCGATCGGCGGCCACTCGAGTCTCGTCTGCTTCTCCTTCCACCCGCGCAAGGTCATCACGACCGGTGAGGGTGGCATGGTCATGACGTCGCAGGAGGCATGGGCGGAGCGTATGCGCCGGCTGCGGGAGCACGGCATGAGCGTGAGCGCCGCCGCTCGTCACGCGAGTCGGGACCTCGTGATCGAGCAGTACCTCGAGACGGGCTTCAACTTCCGTATGACCGACATCCAGGCGGCGGTGGGGCTCGTCCAGCTCGAGCGGTTGGACCAGATCGTGGAGCGCCGGCGGGCTCTGGCGGAACGGTACCGGCGGTATCTCGCCGACGTCCCCGGCCTCGAGATGGCCGGCGATCCGCCGTACGGACGGTCCAACTTCCAATCCTTCTGGATCGTGCTTCCCGATGGCTTCCCGGTCGAGCGAGACGATCTCCTGCGAACGATGATGGAGCACGGGATCTCGCCGCGCCGAGGCATCATGGCGGCGCACCTCGAGCCGGCCTACGACGGAGCGGTGCACCATGCCTCGCTGCCGGTCACGGAACGCCTGACGCGGCGCTCCCTCCTCCTCCCGCTCTTCCACGTGATGACCGAAGAGCAGCAGGATCGCGTGATCGATGTCGTGAGGGGCTCGGCAGGGCTCGGATCGGAGTAATGGGATGACATCTGGGAACGGATCGGTCCGACCGCTCGTGGTGGTCGGCTCAGGGGGCTTCGGCCGCGAGACCGTCGAGGCCGTTCGCGCCATCAACGCCGAACGTCGGACATGGGACCTGCTCGGTTTCCTCGATGACGATCCAACCCTGCACGGTACGGAGATCGACGGTGTCCCCGTCCTCGGGCCGATCGACGATGCACGGACCCGGTTCGAGTCGGCGCAGCTGGTCGTGTGCACGGGACATCCCGGCAACTACTTCAGCCGGAGGAGCATCGTCGAGCGACTCGGCCTACCGCCAGGCCGGTACGGCACGGTCGTGCATCCCGCAGCTTCGGTTTCGACCACGTCGAAGGTCGGACACGGAAGCGTCCTTCTGGCTCATGTCGTGGCGACGGCCTCCGTCCGGATCGGAGCTCATGTGGCCGTCATGCCGGGCGTGGTGTTCACGCACGACGACCGAGTCGACGACTACGGGACGTTCGGGGCTGGTGTCCGGCTCGCCGGGCGGGTGCACGTCGAGGAGGGGGCGTACGTGGGCTCGGGGTCGCTCGTCCGAGAAGATCGGACGGTCGGCGCCTGGTCGCTCGTGGGGATGGGCGCAGTCGTCACCAAGGATGTGCCGGCGGCTGAGGTGTGGGCTGGTGTACCCGCAAGGTTCCTGCGATCGGCGTCCTCGGTCAGTGCACCGTCAGAGGTGGGCGTCGGAGGGGAGTCTGCTCGATGAACGTCCTCGTCTGCCCACCAACCTTGAGCATCGGTGGGAGTCAGCAGAACGCCATCGATCTCGGGGCAGCGATCGCGGAACGCGGCCATGAGGTCACCATCCTCGCTCCTCCGGGACCGCTCGAGCACGGGGTCGGGGCCCGCGGGATGCGCATGGTTCCGCTCGACCTGCGTGGGCGATCTCGACCCGCCATCAACGGGATGCGGGCGATGCGAAGGATCGTGCGTCGAGAGGATGTCGACGTCGTTCACGCGTACGAATCCGCAGCCGGGATCGAGGCGTTCTTCGGCGGGGAGGTGGCACTCGGGGTTCCAACCGTCGTCAGCGTCATGTCGATGACCGTGCCGCGGCGATTCCCCCGCTCGGTGCCCATCATCGTAGGCACCGAGCTGCTCCGACGAGAATGCACGCGCAGGCGACATCGATCCGTGATGGTGCTGGAACCGCCTATCGACACGAGGTCCGATCGGCCATCGGTCGATGGAGACGCTTTCCGGATCGCCCATGGACTCGAAGATGACGAGCTGGTGCTCGTCGTCGTGTCACGCCTCGCTCGGCAGCTCAAACTCGAGGGTCTCGAGCTGACCATCGACGCGATGTCGACCCTCGCGAAGGAGCTGCCCGCGCGGCTGTTCATCGTCGGTGACGGCCCAGAGTCCAGCCGGCTGGCTGCTCGAGCCCAGGACGTCAATCGGCGCGTCGGAAGGGCTGCCGTCGTTCTCCTTGGCGCGACCGTCGATCCGAGGCCCGCCTATGCCTCCGCGGATGTCGTTCTGGGCATGGGCGGGTCCATCCTGAGAGGGATGGCTTTCGGCAAGCCCGCCGTCGTCCTCGGGGGGAACGGATTCTGGCGGATCGTCACGCCCCGCACCGTTGACCTCTTCCTCGACCAAGGGTTCTATGGCATCGGGCACGGACGCGATGTCGAGGGTTTCGCTTCGAGTTTGACCGAACTCGCTCGCGATGCGGACATGCGACGTGAGCTCGGAACGTTCGCTGCGCGGCTCGTCCGAGATCGATTCAGTCTCACGGGTGCCGCGGCCACCCTGGAGGGGTTCTATCTGGACGCTCGGCGACGTCCGATGCGCCCGCCGGTCGGTGAGGTGGCTCGCGTCGGGGCATGGGTGGCCGGCTTCAAGACCAAGCAGCGGCTCGCTCGGGTCCTGGGATGAGCTCACCCGTGGCGGCCGCGCACGACCGTCAACTTGTCGGCGTCCTGGTCACCTATCGGAGGACCGCGCAGCTGACGGACTTCTTGGCCAACCTCGCCGAACAGGACCGCCGACTCGACCACCTCATCGTCGTGGACAACGATGCGGATGCGCTGGTGGCTCGGCAGGTCGGATCCCTCCTCGAGCAGGGACGGGATGCCTCCTATGTCGCAACCGGGGAGAACCTCGGGCCGGCCGGCGGCATCGCGATCGGCATGAAGCATGCTCTACGATACGCTCGTGACCGCGATTGGATCGTGCTACTCGATGACGACGATCCGGCGAGCGGGCCGAACGTGCTCTCCGGCCTGGCGGATTTCGGGGCGGCGATGCTGGAGACAGATCCCCGAGCCGCGGCCGTCGGACTCGTCGGGGCGCGATTCGATTGGACGAGCGGCAGGCTGAAGCGCGTAGGCGATGATGAGCTCTCGGGAGCCGTGCCTGTGGACTACATCGGCGGCAACCAGTTCCCCTTCTATCTGGCTGCCGCGGTTCGTGACGTTGGGCCGTTCGACGCCAGCCTGTTCTTCGGCTTCGACGATCTCGAGTACGGACTCCGACTTCGTCGAGCCGGCTATCGGCTCTTCGGGGCAGGGTCGATGTGGCAGGAGGAGCGTCGGCGAGCTGGGCGCATCGGGATCGACGTCGCTCCGTCGTCCGGGTTGGGAGAGGCCAACTGGCGTCGCTACTACAGCCTTCGGAACACGGTGAGGATCCTCAAGGTCGGGGGACATAGGGTCGCAGCGGCCCGGGTGGGGCTGGTTCGGTGCATCGGGAAGCCCGTGGTGAATCTGCCCCGTGATCCGGCGGGTGCTTGGCGCCATCTTCGGTTGGGTTCCAAGGCGCTCCGCGACGGCTGGATCGGAAGGATGGGTCGGACTGTGGAGCCTCAGGGATATGGGCCGAACCTGATATCAGACGCACTTCCGCGTTAGTCGGACACGATCCGATCGGAGAGCACGTGCCAAGGGTCACTGTTCACATCCCCTGCTACAACTACGGCCACTTCCTCGCGGATGCCATCGACAGCGTTCTGGCTCAGACGTTCCAAGACTGGGAAGCGATCGTTACCGACGATGCCTCGACCGATGAGACGGCACGGGTCATCGCCCGTCAAATCGATCCGCGGATCCGGAGCATCAGACACGAAACGAATCTCGGGAACATCGGCACATACAACGAGGCGATCGCAGCTGCGGAGAGTGAGTTCTTCGTGATCCTTTCGGCGGATGATCGCTATCTCCCCACATTCCTTGAGCAGGTGATCGGCATGTTCGCAGAGCATCCCGAGGCGTCGGTGGTGTACACGAACTACCGCCGGATCGATGGATCAGGTAACCCTCTCGGTTGGCGTCCTCCGATGCCGCACATGGTTGACGGGGTGTACGACGAGCTCCCGTCCCTGTTGGAGCGGTCGTACATCGCCGGATGCTCTGCGGTGACGCGTTTGACGACGCTACTGGATGCAGGCCTGTACGATGCTCGTTTCCCGTATACCGCGGACACGTTCCTTTGGCGGCGACTCGCGGCGCACGGTCCCTTCGGATACATCCACGAGCCTTTGTACGAGTACCGAGCACACGATACGCACATGAGCACTGGGCGGGACAGAGCCGGGATCCTCGAGACCGAGCACAAGCAACACCTCGATATCGTCCTGTCGGATCCTTCGACGCCAGCTGAGGTCCGGCGCGCAAGCAAGCACTTCTACGCAGAGTTGTACTGGAACATCGCTGGCTGGTACGCGCGGACGGGTCGACGGAGACTGGCCGTCCGTCGAGCGCTGAAGTCGATCTCCCTCGAGCCGGCCGTTTGGATGCATCACGGACCCATCCGCCGGATCTGGGATCGCGTGTTCCGGGCTCGGGCTGGCTGGATGCCGAGACGGGCGAGGGAACGGGAAGCCGCATGACCCGGCCGATCGGTAGCCAGGACGAACGCACCTCGTTCCTTCGAGGCTCCGTGCTCGAGCCAGAGGTCGTTCGACATCGGTCCGCCCCGGCGGAGTCGATCGAGCCCATCCCTCTCGTAGACCTTCGGATGCAGCATGCGGCGATCGCCGATGTCATCGCGGCCGGATGGGCCGACGTCATCGATCGAAGCGCGTTCATCCTCGGAGACGAGGTCCCCGCCTTCGAGCAGTCGTTCGCGACGTTCTGCGGCGTTCGTCACTGCGTGGGGGTAGGGAGCGGCACCGACGCTCTGGAGTTCGTCCTTCGAGCGGTTGAGATCGGGCCCGGAGACGAGGTCATCGTTCCGACCAACTCCTTCGTCGCGAGTGCGTCGGCGGTGGCGCGGACCGGCGCCACGCCCGTGCTTGCCGATGTAGACCCATCGTCTCTGCTCATCGACCCGAGAGAGGTCCATGAACGTCGAACGTCGAAGACCAAGGCGGTTCTCGCCGTGCATCTGTTCGGGCAGGTCGCTCCGATGGAGCTCCTTCGTCAAGCCGTCGACGACGAGGTGAAGCTGATCGAGGATGCTGCTCAAGCTCACGGTGCGAGGCGGAACGGCGTGGGAGCCGGCAGTCTCGGGGCGGCCGCTGCGACCAGTTTCTACCCGGGGAAGAACCTCGGAGCCTACGGAGATGCCGGCGCGGCCCTCACGAACGACGGCGAGATCGCGCGCCGGGTGACGATGCTCCGAGACCATGGATCGGAGATCAAGTACCAGCATCCCGACCTGGGGTTCAACTCGCGGTTGGACACGTTACAGGCCGTCGTCTTGAGCGCGAAGCTTCGATCCCTGCGAACCTGGAACGAGCAACGGCGAGAGGCGGCGGTTCGGTACACCGAGCTCCTGCAAGGATCGGACAAGATCGTTCCGCCAGCTGTGCTTCCCGGGAATGAACACGTCTGGCACCTCTATGTAGTCAGGGTTCCTCAGCGGGACGTCGTACTGGAGAGATTGCATCAAGCGGGGATCGGGGCGGGCATCCACTATCCAACGCCGATCCACCTTCAAGGCGCGTTCGAGTACCTCGGTCATCGCCCGGGGGACTTCCCCGTCGCGGAGCAGGCCTCGAAGGAGATCCTTTCCCTGCCGCTCTATCCGGGGATCACGGTGGAGCAGCAGGAACGCGTGGTGAGCGAACTCAGGAAGGCAGTTCCGTGACCATGCATCCTTCGGTATTCGTACACGACATGGCCTTGTGCGAATCCGGCGATGTAGGCCCTCGAACCCGCGTTTGGGCCTTCGCTCACATCATGGCCGGTGCGGTGGTGGGGGCGGATTGCAACGTCTGCGATCATGCCTTCATCGAGAGCGGGGCGATCGTTGGAAACGGTGTCACCGTGAAGAACAACGTTCTCATCTGGGATCGTGTGACGATCGAAGATGATGTGTTCCTCGGCCCGAACGTGACGTTCACCAACGATCCGAACCCACGAGCGGCCGTCAAGAAGACTTCTTCCGAACTCGTGCCGACGCTCGTCCGCCAAGGGGCAACGGTGGGAGCGAACGCCACGATCGTGTGTGGTGTGACCATCGGCCAAAGCGCGTTCATCGGCGCGGGAGCCGTCGTGACGGTGGATGTCCCGCCCTACGCTCTGATGATCGGCAACCCCGCGCGACAGCGTGGATGGATCTGCGTATGCGGAAGGCGGCTACCGGAAGATCTGGGTTGCTCGTGCGGGCGGTCATACGTGGAAGAGAAGGGGATGCTGAGCCCCTTGGGTGGATCTGAGCGGGTGGGGAGCCCTGTCTGATCGTCGGTCAGGTCAGCAACCGCTCTGGACATCGAAACGGTCGGCGATCGAGTCGCCGGAGTAGTCGAGCGAGTAATCAGCGTCCGTGACACCCGAGATCGTTGCGTTGCAGATCACAGCAGGCCGACCATCGAGGGTCGGCTCCGCTCCGAGGAACCCGAACCGCGTGACGCCGCGGCCGTCGATGGAGACATTCTCGAAGCGCAGGCTGCCCTGGTGATCAGCCTCGG
>Ga0081455_10003215_pt1 | contig 18915 bp, 19 predicted proteins | sample TabmetS3T2R1_FD_70207 | JGI IMG/M metagenome (GOLD analysis project Ga0081455, IMG submission 70207) | Tabebuia heterophylla rhizosphere microbial communities from the University of Puerto Rico - S3T2R1 | ecosystem: Host-associated > Plants > Roots > Rhizosphere ... | reverse complement strand
GGCCTGATCGAGAAGCCGCTGCCCCTGATGTACAACGAGTTCGGCACGGTGGTGGCTCTGGTCCATATCTACGTGCCCTTCATGGTGCTCACCCTGACTGGCGTCATCGGCCGCATCGACGAGCGCCTCGAGCAGGCGGCCCGCAGCCTCGGCGCTGGCCGCCTGCGCGCCTTCGCCGAAGTCACCCTGCCGCTCAGCCTGCCCGGCATTCTCGCAGGTTCGCTGCTGGTGTTTGCCCTGTCGATCAGCGCCTACGTCACGCCGTCGCTGATGGGCGGCACGGACGTGCTGACGCTTCCGATGCTGATCGCCCAGCAGGTCGGCACCAGCTTCAACCCCAACTTCGCCGGCGCGCTGGGTGTGATCCTGCTGCTCGTGTCGCTCGCAATCGTCGTTGCCTATAACCGCATCCTGGCCCGCCTTTCGGGCGAGCAGGGGCTGGCATGAAAGCCGCTGCCAACAAGCCTGCGTTCGACGCCGGTCGTGCCACCTACCTGGCCCTCAACGTCGCCCTGCTGGTCTTTCTGTTGGCGCCGATCGTCATCATTCTGATCTTCGCGCTCAACCCGACGCCTTATATCTCCTTCCCGCCGGTCGGCGTGAGCCTGCGCTGGTTCGAGAAGTTCTTCGGCAGCCCCGAATTCATGAACGCCCTGCTGCTGTCGCTTTGGGTGGCAGGCTGCGTGCTGGTCCTCTCCATTGTCATCGGCGGTGCCTGCGCGATCGCGCTGGCACGCGGCAATCTGCCGGGCCGCGCCATTCTAACGGCGTTCTTCATGTCGCCCCTGATGCTGCCCGCCATCCTGACCGGCCTGGCGCTGTTCCAGTCCTACCTGCTGGCCGGCATCGGCCGGCCAGTCTGGGGCCTGATCCTGGCCCATACCCTGGTAGCGGTCCCTTATGTCATCCGCACGACGCTGGCGGTCCTGCACAATTTCGACCGCCGTATCGAGGAGGCGGCGGCTGTCCTGGGCGCCAGCCCGACCCGGGTCTTCTTCGAGGTCACCCTGCCCCTGATCCAGCCGGGCGTGTTTGCCGGCGGCGTGTTTGCTTTCATCGTCTCGTTCGACCAGTTCCCGGTGTCGCTGTTCCTCGTGGTGCCCAAGGGCGAGACCCTGCCGGTCGTGCTGTTCAACTACATGAAATTCGACCTCGATGGTGCTATTGCCGCGGCCTCGATGGTCTCGATCTTGCTGGCGCTTTCGGTCGTGCTGGCACTGGAACGGCTGATCGGGCTCAAGGCCTACGTTAAGCTCTGAGGGGAACTGGAAGGGAACAGGGGGTTGCTCATGATTTCACGACGCAAAGCTTTGCGGATTGGCGCAGCTGTGGCGGCAGCCGACACGCTCGGTGCGCCGTCGATTCTTCACGCCCAGACCAAGACGCTCAAGATCACGACCTGGGGCGGCAAGTGGGGCGAGATCATGAAGGCCACGGTGCTGCCGGCCTTCGAGAAGGAGTTCAAGTGCACGGTCCAGGCCGATCAGGCCTTCCCCTACGTGCCCAAGCTGCAGGCCAGCCCGAAGAACGATCCGCTCTACGACGTCCTGCACACCAACTCCAACGAGCAGTGGAACTGCGTCGTGGAAGGGCTGGTGATGGACAAGATCACGGCCAAGGAAGCGCCCAACGTCGGCGACGTCTATCCCTATGCCGTCAGTGACAAGATCGTCGGCGTGTCGATCTTCACCAGCGCGATCGGTCTGGGCTTCCGCACCGACAAGGGCCTTACCAAGCCGACCTCGTGGAAGGATCTCGCCGATCCCAAGCTCGCCGGCGTGCGCGGCAGCTACATCATTCCGGTGAACAGCCTTGGCCAGTGCCATCTCATGATGCTGGGCAAGATCTACGGCAAGGGATTGACCGATCTCGATGCCGCCTACAAGGCACTCGAGCAGCTCAAACCCATCAAGCTCGTCGATTTCACCGGCCAGATGGAGAAGCTTCTGCTGTCGGGTGAAGTGATCGAAGCCGTCATCCATGATTCGGGCGTCTATCGCTATGACGGCCAGAACCAGCCGGTCGATTTCGCCAGCCCCTCCGAAGGGGTGCTGGCGCTGGAGCAGGTGCTGAACGTGACGCCCGGCTCCAAGGTCAAGGAGCTCGCCTTCGCCTATATCGACTACATGCTCCGTCCCGACGTGCAGAAGCTGCTCGCTGAAGGTGTCTGGTACTCGCCGTCGAACAAGAAGGTGAAGCTCGACGCCAAGTACGACGCCAAGCTCCTCACCACCGAAGCCAAGGTCGCCACGCTGATCCAGCCCGACTGGAAGTGGTACAACGCCCGCAAGGAAGATATCGACGCGCGGGTGACGAAGATCCTCAAGGGCTGATGTGGAGCGCGGACCTCCAGGTCCGCGCTCCGATGGACAAATGACCTCAGCGACGATCAAGCTAGACAACGTGACGAAAACCTTCGACGGCCGTGTCCTGGCCGTCGACGAGGTCACGCTCGACATCGCCGCCGGCGAGTTCTTCTCCCTGCTCGGTCCCTCGGGCTGCGGCAAGACCACGTCGCTCCGCATGATCGCGGGCTTCGAGCTGCCCGATTCCGGCCGCGTGCATGTTGCAGGCCGGGACATCACCGACCTGCCGGTGCACAAGCGCGACATGGGCATGGTGTTCCAGTCCTACGCGCTGTTCCCCCACCGCACCGTCGTCGAGAACGTGGCGTTCGGCCTGCGCATGCGCGACGTGCCGAAGCCAGAGATCGAGCGGCGCGTGAAGGTGGCGCTGGCGCAGGTCGCGCTGACCGGATTGGAGGGCCGCAAGCCTGGCCAGCTCTCCGGCGGCCAGCAGCAACGAGTCGCGCTCGCCCGCGCTCTGGTCGTCGAGCCGCCAGTGCTCCTGTGCGACGAGCCCCTGGGCGCGCTCGATCGCAAGCTGCGCCAACAGATGCAGTTCGAGCTGAAGGAGCTGCAGAAGCGACTGGGCGTCACGCTCGTTTTCGTTACGCACGACCAGGAAGAGGCGCTCGCCATGAGCGATCGCATTGCCGTGATGAGCAAAGGCCGAGTCGAACAGGTCGGCACCCCCACAGAAATCTACGAGCGTCCGCGCACGCGCTTCGTCGCCGACTTCATCGGCGAGATCAATATTCTTGAGGAAGCAGGGCAAGCATGGGCACTGCGCCCCGAGAAGGTCCGCCTTGTGTCGCCATCGGCGGCGCGCCTCACCGGCAAGATCGAGACGATGAACTTTCTGGGCGGTTCAACCCTCTACCGCATCGGCACGTCGGATGGACGTACCCTGCTGGCACGCGAAACTCATGCCGGAGAACGAGCGTCACGGGCTGCCGGGGATGCTGTTGGTCTGTCCTGGAATGACTCGGACGCAGTGGTGTTGGAAAGTTAGGAAGAAAACTCACTCGCGATCGACAAGGGGAAGCGGGCGTATCCGGATACGCGCTTCATCAACGACGACCAGCGCGCCTCTTTCAAGCGCTTCCGTAGCCGACGCCAGCACAGCTGCGATGCGCCGAGAACGCGTTGCGAACGCCCATAGCGCAAGCGAAAGATGCGGTGAAGTCGAGATCGAAGGTGAGAACGATTCGGCGCTGATTTCACGCCATGCGAAAGATATCGATATCAGGCAGAGTTCGCAGGCCAAGTTCATCGAGGTGAACAGCGTCATGGCCGGCGGCGCGCAGCTCTCGAACGACCGTTGCACTGACGCCCATGTCAGCGAGGAACTTCACGCGAGACTATGAAGTGATGACTCATCCCGGGTCAACGCCGCGCCGTAGCCGAGCGCCTGTCGGATATCCTCCCGCTCGAGCGACGGAAATTCTCGCAGAACCTCATCAAAAGTAGCGCCATCTGCGATATATGAGACGATCACTGACACAGGGATGCGCATGCTACGGATGCAAGCACGTCCCCCTATGATCCTGGTGTCGAAGGTAATGCGGTCAAACATGGTGTTATTCTGCGCCTTCGCCTCGCAGTGGCCAACGCTGGCGCAGGCGCTATGATCCGCCAATGTCCAGAACGCTTGGAATCATCACCGTCGGCCAGGCGCCCCGCGATGACATCGCGGCCTTGTTCGCTGCCCATGCGCCGGCCGGCACCAAGGTCATCCTGCGCGGTGCGCTCGATGGGCTGAGCGACGCCGAAGTCGGCGAACTGCAGCCCGAAAGCGGTGCCGACACGCTCTACACCCGCCTGCGCGGCGGCCGCGACGTCAAGCTTTCCAAGAAAGCGGTGATCGAGCGCTCGCCGCAGACTCTGGTGAAGTTGCGCGAGGATGGCTGCGATGTGCTGGTCTATGCCTGCACCGGCGACTTTCCGCCGATGCCGGGCGACGAAGGTATGCTGTTCCCCTCGCGGGTGTTGAACGGCCTGGCCACCGGACTGCTGCCCCAGGGTCGGCTGGGGCTCCTCGTGCCGCTCGCCGAGCAGATTGGCAAGCTTTCGTCGAAGTGGGCGCGACCTGGGCTCGAGGTCGTCGCCGAAGCACTGGCCCCCAGCGCAGGCGCCGCCGAAGCTGACGGCGCGGCACGTCGGCTGGCGGCGAAAAAGCCCGATCTCGTCGCCATGGACTGCATGAGCTACACGCCGGCCACCAAGGAGTGGGTCAAAGGTCCGCTCGGCGTGCCGGCCTTGCTGGCTATCAGCGCGACGGGTCGCGTCTTGCGCGAGATGCTCGAGTGACGGGCAGTACGGCCCAATGCTGCGTCGTTGGCGGCGGGCCGGCTGGCATGATGCTGGGCTTCTTGCTCGGGCGTGCCGGCGTAAAGACGGTAGTGCTGGAAAAGCATGGCGACTTCCTGCGCGACTTTCGCGGCGACACCGTGCATCCCTCGACTCTCAACGTGATGGACGAGCTGGGCCTGCTCGATGCCTTCCTGAAGTTGCCGCATCAGAAGGTGTCGCGTTTCGGGGCGCAGTTTGGCGAGGAGCGCGTGCAGGTCGCCGATTTCTCGCACCTGCCGGGACGCGGCCGCTTCATCGCGCTGATGCCGCAATGGGACTTCCTCAATTTTCTCGCCGACCAGGGCAAGAGATATCCGGCTTTCAGCGTGCTGATGAACGCCGAGGCGACCAGCCTGATCGAGGAAAGCGGCAGGGTGGTCGGCGTGCACGCCACGATCGACGGCAAGCCGCAGGAGATCCGTGCCGATCTCATCGTCGGAGCCGATGGTCGCCATTCGACGGTGCGCGCGAGCGCCGGCTTCGACGTCAAGGTGCTCGGGGCGCCGATGGACGTGCTGTGGTTCCGGCTGAGCCACAAGCCGACGGATTCGGCCGAGACCATGGGCCGCTTCGATCGCGGCAGCATCCTGGTGATGCTCGATCGCGGCGACTACTGGCAGTGCGCCTACGTCATCGCCAAGGGTTCGGCCGACAGCTTGAAAGCAGCGGGTATCGAGCAATTCCGCGCGCGCATCGTAGCGCTCATGCCTTTTCTTGCGGATCGCGTTCAGGAGCTCGAGACCGTCGAGGACCTGAAGCTCCTGACGGTGGGGGTCGAGCGGCTCGACATATGGTGGAAGCCCGGTTTGCTGTGCATCGGTGATGCTGCGCACACCATGTCGCCGATCGGTGGCGTCGGCGTGAACATCGCCGTTCAGGATGCGGTTGCCGCCGCCAACATCCTCGCCGTGCCGCTTCGCGAAGGACGCCTGCAGGACGCCGATCTGCAGGCCGTCCAGGCGCGGCGCCTGTGGCCGGTCCGCGTCACCCAGGCGATCCAGGTCTTCCTGCAGAACCGCATGATCGCCCCGATGCTCGCCGGCGAGCGCCCGCTGCATCCGCCTTTGCTGGTGAGGCTGCTTGACCGTTTTGCCCTCCTGAGGCGGCTGCCCGCTCGCGTGCTGGGCCTTGGCGTGCAGCCCGAGCATGTGAAGATCCACTCAGCGTAGATCTACTCACTTTTACTCCGCGCGACCATTGCCAGGATCGGAGCAGGAGTTTTGGGGTCATAGGGCGCCCCAAACTCTACCGACGGGAGAAGACGAGCCTGCCAATAATGCCAGAAATGCCATTAATTCGAAAAGGCGGTGCTCCCGGGCGGGGCACCGCCTTTCAAGCGGCCTTATTTGACGATCGCCGCCGCCTTGGCCTGCCGGATGGCGAGTGTCAGAGAGGTGCCGAGATCGGTCAACAGCTTGCCGGTCGCGTCATCGGTCAGCTTGCCGTCGGCGAAGCGGTTCTGCGCCTGGGCGATCATGACTTCCGGCTTGTTGACCGGCCGGCCGTCGAGGAACACCAGCATCTGACGGAGCTGGTATTGTGCGCGCGCCGTGCCGAGCACGCCCATCGAAGCGCCGAACAGGGCGACCGGCTTGGTGGCAAAGGGTTGAGGGGTCGTGCGCGAGAGCCAGTCGATGGCGTTCTTCAGCACGCCGGAGATGCCGTAATTGTATTCGGGGCTGACCAGCACCAGCCCGTCGGCTTCGAGCATGGCCTTCTGCGCCGCCTGCACCTTGTCGGGAAAGCCCTTGGCCTGGATATCGAAATTGTAGAGCGGCCAGTCGCCGATCTCGATCGTCTGCGCCGAGCTGCCGGCCGGCAGCCGCTCGATGAAGGCGTGAAGCGCCATGTGGTTGAACGATCCCTGGCGCAGGCTGCCACAGAAGGCGACGACTTTGATTGGCTCGGACATTGCTCGGTTTCTCTCCAGTTACTGGACTTTGTCAGCAGGCAAACAGGCGGCTACATAGGGGCCGTTGGGAGAATTGGCAACGCAATGCCGCATCGTGAGATTACGCTGGACGATATCGAATCGCTCGCCGTTGGCGCCTGGGTTCTGGGCACCGGTGGCGGCGGCAGTCCCTATCTGGGGCTGTTGAACATGCGGGCTCTCTACAAGGAGGGCTATCGCGTGCAGCTCATGCCAAGCGAGGAGCTTGAGGACGACGACTGGGTCGCGGCCGTGTCCAACATGGGCGCGCCTCTCGTGGGCCAGGAGCGGCTGACCGACAGTCGCACCATCGCTCGCGCGGTGGCCCTGATGGAGGACCACACGGGCTATCGCTTCCGCGGAATCATGTCGTTGGAGATCGGCGGCGGCAATTCCATCCAGCCTCTGATGGCCGCCGCGCACCTCAAGCGTCCCGTGATCGATTCGGACATGATGGGCCGCGCCTATCCCGAGGCGCAGATGACCTCGGTCGCGGTCGGCGATCTCAAGTCCTGTCCTCTCACCACCATCGACGTGCGCGGCCTCGAATCGGTCGTCGAGAAGGTGCCGACCTGGAAATGGATGGAGCGGGTCAGCCGCAAGGTCTGCGCCGAATACGGCTCGATCGCCTCGACCTGCAAGGCGCCGCGCACCGGCGCCGAGGTGAAGAAATGGGGCATCCACGGCACCACCACCAAGGCGATCGCGATCGGCCACGCCGTGCGCGAAGCGCAGCGCAAGCACGAGGACCCGATCGTCGCCATCCTGGGCGTCGAGCCGGGCAAGGTTCTGTACAAGGGCAAGGTGGTCGACGTTGAACGGCGCGCCACCGAGGGCTTCCTGCGCGGTCGCACGCGGTTCGACGGCATGGACGAGTTCAAAGGCGCGGCGCTGGAGATCAACTTCCAGAACGAATGGATCGTGGCCTGGCTCGACGGCACGCCGATCGCCATGTCGCCTGACCTGATCTGCGTGCTCGACTCGGTGTCAGGCGAGGCCGTCGGTACCGAGACCATCCGATACGGCCAGCGTGTGACCGTGATCGCCCTGCCGCCACCGCCGGTGTTCCTGTCGAAAAAAGGCCTGGAGCATGTCGGCCCGCGCGCTTTCGGTTACGACATCGAATTCAAGAGCGTGTTTGCGTGAGCCTGCGCGACATCAGCCTGGACGACATCGAATCGCTTGCGGTCGGCGCCTGGATCCTGGGCACTGGCGGTGGCGGCAATCCTTATCTGCCGCTGCTCAACATGCGCGTGCTCTACCGAGACGGCCATCGCGTGCAGCTGATCGATGCCGAAGATCTCGCCGATGACGATTCGGTGGGTACGGTCGCCAACATGGGCGCGCCATTGGTTGGCCAGGAGCGGCTGACCGACAGCCTCACGCTCGCCCATGCCGTGTCGGTCATGGAGAAGCACATTGGTCGCCGCTTCACCGCGCTCATGAGCATGGAGATCGGCGGCGCCAACGGCGTGCGGCCGCTGATGGCGGCGGCGCATCTGAAGCGGCCGGTGGTCGATTCCGACACGATGGGCCGCGCCTATCCCGAGGCGCAGATGACCTCGGTCGCGGTGGGTGGGCTGAAACCCTATCCGCTGACGGCCGTCGACGTGCGTGGCTTCGAGAGCATCGTGCACAAGGTGCCGACCTGGAAATGGGCCGAACGGGTGGCGCGCAAGATCTGTGTGGAATACGGCTCGGTCGCCGCCACCTGTCAGCCGCCTCGCACCGGCGCTGAAGTGAAGAAATGGGGCATCCACGGTACCACCACCAAGGCCATTGCCATTGGCAGTGCCGTGCGCGAGGCCCAACGCAAGCATGAGGATCCGATAGCGGCCATCCTCGCGGTCGAGCCCGGCAGGCTTCTGTACAAAGGCAAGGTGATCGACGTTGAACGCCGCGCCACGGAAGGCTTCCTGCGCGGCGTCGCCCGGTTCGATGGCATCGACGATTGGCGCGGGTCCGCCATGACCATCAACTTCCAGAACGAATGGATCGTGGCCTGGCGTGAAGGCGAGGCGATCGCCATGTCGCCCGATTTGATCTGCGTGCTCGACTCGGTATCGGGCGAGGCGGTCGGCAGCGAAACCATCCGCTACGGCCAGCGCGTGACCGTCATTGCGCTGCCGCCGCCGCCCGTCTTTCTTTCGACTCGCGGGCTCGAGCATGTCGGCCCGCGCGCCTTCGGCTACGACCTCGACTTCAGGAGCGTGTTTTCGGCATGAGACGCATTGGCATCGACGTGGGCGGCACCAACACGGACGCGGTCCTGATCGAAGAGGGCAAGGTTGCGGGAGCGGTGAAGGCACCGACCAGCGAAGACGTCACGACGGGCATCCTCGAGGCGTTGAAGGATCTCGGTGCCACCGGTGTGCTGCAGGGCAAGCGCATCGACGGGGTGATGATCGGCACCACGCATTTCATCAATGCCGTGGTGCAGCGCCGGACTCTCACCAAGGTGGCGGCGCTGCGGCTGGGCATGCCCGCCTCAGCCTCGCTGCCGCCGTTCTGCGACTGGCCGGAGGACCTTGCCGAGCTGGTGCGCGGCGGCGTGTGGATGGTGGAAGGCGGCCACGAATATGACGGGCGGCTGTTCATGCCACTCGATGAGGCGGCCGTCACCAGGGCGGCGCAGGAGATGAAGGCGGCGGGGCTGAAGTCCGTCGGCATCTCGGCGATCTTCTCACCGCTCGATCCGAGCCACGAGAAGCGCGCTGCGGAGCTGGTCTCCGCCGTGCTTCCCGATGCCGCCATCACCTGCTCGTCGGACCTGGGCCGCATCGGCCTTCTGGAGCGCGAGAATGCGGGCCTGCTGAATGCAGCGCTCGCAGACCTGGCGCGCGACACCATCGCGGCCTTCGAGACGGCAATCCGCGATTCCGGCATCGAAGCCCCTTTGTTCATCACCCAGAACGACGGCACGGTGGCGGAAGCCGGACAGGCGCGGCGTCTGCCGGTCTATTCGTTCGCCTCGGGCGCCACTAATTCCATGCGCGGCGCGGCCTATCTTTCGGGGCTGAGCGATGCCATGGTGATCGATGTCGGCGGCACCACGACCGATGTCGGCCAGCTCAAGAACGGCTTCCCACGCGAGGCCAACTCGGTGGTCAAGGTGGGCGGCGTGCGCACGCTGTTTCGCATGCCCGACCTGCTGTCCATCGGGTTGGGCGGCGGCAGTCACGTCTCGCTCGATCCGCTCAAGATCGGACCGCTCTCGGTCGGCTATCGCCTGCTCAAGGAGGGCATCGCTTTCGGCGGCAGGCAGCTCACGACGACGGACATCGCGGTGGCGTCCGGAATCCTGAAGCTCGGCGACAGGAAGAAGGTCGCCTACCTCGACGAGCCGACCTGCCAGAAGGTCTTCGCCGAAGCAGCCCGCATGGCCGAGGAAGCGATCGATCGCATGAAGACGGAAGCGGGCGACGTGCCACTGATAGCGGTCGGCGGCGGCGCGTTCCTGATCCCGGACAAGCTGCCGGGCGTGTCGAAAGTCGTCCATGTCCGGCATGGCGACTGCGCCAACGCGGTGGGGGCGGCGATCGCGCAGGTCTCCGGTGAATGCGACCAGATCTTCAAGGATATGTCGCGTCGCGACGCCATCGCCGCCGCGCAGGGCATCGCCAATGATCGCGCCGTAGCAGCCGGCGCCGACCGCAAGACCTTGGGGACCATCGAAAGCGAGGACATGCCGTTGGCCTATCTGCCCGGAAACTCCGTCCGGGTGCGCGTTCGCGTGGTGGGCGATGTGGCGGCGGGCTAGGACAACAAGGCTTCAGCGACAGCCTTCGGGTTACGGGCGATTACTGTCAGGTACGCACGAGCTGCCTGATCGGGCTCCGATGCACCCTGCTCCCAGTCGCGCAGCGTGCCGAGGGGAATGCGAAATCTCGACGCGAACTCTTCTTGTGTCAGTCCCAGCGCACGCCGAATGATCTTCGCTTGAGGGGTGCGCTTCATGCGCTTGAAGTCTGCGGATGTCAAAGGTTGCGCGTCGGGGTCAGACAATGCCGCCCGATAACGCTGCCTTTCCGTCATGGCATCGAAGCGCTGCCAGTCGTGCTTGGGTCGTCTAGCGGTTTTCTTCATGGTACTGATGCTTCTCCGATGGACTTGCTCCTCGCGCAGAGATGATACGAACAACGTCGCCCCTCATCGTGTAGATGACCGTCAACAAACGGTCTTCCACCATGCCGGTGATGATGTAACGATCTTCACCGTAGTCCAGGCGGTCGTCGAGATGTTCGATGGCGAATGCGTCTTTGAATACATGCCGGGCGACAGCGAAGCCGATGCCATGTTTTGCGACATTGGTCCTGTTCTTGGCTTCATCCCATTCGAATTCGAGATCCGCCATCGGTACTGTTTACCAGTAGATCAAGCGGCGGTCCAGAATGTCGTCGGAGCTCGGCGGCAGTCAGTGGACTTGCTAGATGCCTGTCGACGATAGCTTGGGAGAGGCGCGATGCGCATCATGGACCTGAGGCAGCTCGAATACTTCCTGCGGGTCGCGCAGCGCCGCAATATCTCCATCGCGGCGGCCGAGCTCAACATCACCCAGCCCAGCCTGACCAAGAGCATCAAGCTCCTCGAGAGGAGCCTGGGCGTGCGCCTGTTCGATCGGCTGGCCCGCGGTGTCGAGCTCACCGACTATGGCCAGACGCTGCTGCGCCACGCCGAAGCCGTGCATGTGCAGGTTGGTGATGCATCCAGCGAGATCGCCGCCATGCGCAGCGGCACCTTCGGCTCGGTGTCGATCGGGGCCGGGCCGGCGTGGCTGCGCCGGCACCTGCCGCTTGCCGTGGCGAAGGCGGCAGAGCGTCATCCCGGCATCCGCATCAAGGTCGGCGGCGGCTTCGACGAGGAGCTCTACCGGTCGCTGCGCCGCGGCGAGTTCGACTTCGTGGTCGCGGAGCTGCCGCAGGCGGAGGATCGGCGCGGACTCGACGTGCGGCCGCTCACCTCGGACGAGCTGGGCATCTGCTGTCGCGCCGGTCATCCGCTGACGAGGCGTCGACGCGCGGCGATGCACGAATTGCTGCACTATCCCTGGGTCCTGCTGCCGCGCACGACGCGCGCCCAGCGCCGGCTCGTCGCCCTGTTCGCCGCCCATGATCTCATGCCGCCGCAGAATATCGTCGAGACCAATTCGCATGCCTTCCTGCTCAACCTTCTGCGGCATTCGAATGCACTCACTTTCACCGTGTCCAAGACAGTCGAGGTCGAGGAGGGCGCAGGCCTCGTGATGCTGAACGTGCCGCATTTGAAGGTGAGGCGCGAAGCCGGAATCGTGACGCGTCGTGGCAGCTGGCTGTCGCCGGCGGCGGCGCGCGTGATCGACCACCTGACGGCGATCTGTGCGGCCGATCCGCAGAACTGACCTATTCCTTTTATCTATGTCTTCGGCTGTCGAAGTTGTTTGTGAGCATGGCTGCGCCATGCGACGCTCGAAAAAAGGGGCTGGTCGAAACGGGCCGGGAGGGAGCCATGACAAGCAAGCATCGCGCGACGCGGCGGCAGGCGTTGGCTGGACTGGGCGCATCGGGACTGGCGCTGTGCGCCCCGAGCATCGGCAGCGCGCAAGGCAAGGTGGCGCCGATCACCGTCGTCATCAACCAGTCGCCGTGGTTCGATAGCTTCCGCAAGACCGTCGAGCAGTACGAGAAGGAGTCGGGCAACAAGGTCGAGCTGGACGTCAATCCCTTCGCCGGGTCGCTGGAGAAGCAGCGCAACTCGGTGCGCGCCCGTCAGGGCCAGTACGACCTGCTGATCATGAACTCAGGCTGGTTCGCCGAGATGTATTTCGGCGGCTTCGTCGAGGCGATCAGCGACATCGATCCCGGCTTCAAGCTCGATCCCGACATCTTCACCTTGAACGACACCGTGTTCTTCGATCCAGTGAAGAAGACGATGTCGCCCGGCGGCAAGCTCATGTCGATGCCGATCTCGCCACTCATTCCCGTCCTGTACTATCGTGGCGACCTCTACAAGGAGGCCGGCCTGCAGGCGCCGCAGACCTTCGCCGAGCTGGAGGCGAATGCGCGCAAGCTGAACAAGCCGCCGCGTCTCTACGGTATCGTTCAACGCGGCGCCCGCGGCCCGGCCACCGTCAGCTTCGACTTCTATCCCTATCTCTACGGCTTCGGCGGCGCGGTTTTCGAGAACCAGGCCGAGGGCAACTACAAGGTCGTGCTGAACAGCCAGCAGGGCCGCACGGCGCTCGACTACTACATTCGGTTGGCCCGCGAAGCCGGGCATCCCAAAACCGCGGCGATGGACCAGGCCGACCTGATCCAGAACATGGTCACCGGCAAGACGGCGCACGTCATGATGGTGATTGCGGCCTGGTCGCAGATGGACGATCCGACCAAGTCGGCGGTCGTCGACAAGGTCGAGTTCGCTGCCACGCCGCACGCACCGGGCCTCAGCAGTGCGCCTGGCCTCGGTCATTGGCTGGGCGGCGTGGCCAGGAACGTGCCGGACGAGCGCAAGCGCGCGGTCGTCGAGTTCCTGCGCTGGTACCAGACCAAGCCGGCACAGATGACGACAGCGCGGGCCGGCGGCATCCCGGTCAGCGCCGCCATCTACCGCGATCCGATCGCCGACGAGCGCAAGTACCGCTGGATGAAGCCACTCGCCCAATCGTTGCCGCACGCCGTGAGCGCGCTCAACTTTCCTGAAGCGGGCGAGGTGATCCCCATCCTCGAGCTCGGGCTGAACCAGGCGATCGCCGGCGAGACCAGCGCGGTCGCCGCCCTCAACAACATGGCCGACCAGATTCACGCGGTGATGGCGAAGTACGGCTACAACACCGGCAAGCTCGCCAAGCTCGATTGAATGTCCGCGATGGAAAGAGCGCTCGCCGACCCTTCCGCTACGCCGCTCACGGCCGCACGTCGTGCCGGTGATTGGCGGGCGCACGATTGGTTGGCGCGGTGGGGCACCTTCGGCCCGGCCTTGCTTCTGATGCTGGCGCTGGGCGTCCTGCCGCTTGCCAATCTTCTCTACACCAGCTTCCACACCGTCACCTGGTCGGGCGGCCGGGCGACGTTCACGCCGGTCGGCATCACGCACTATCTTGCGCTCGCCGACGATCCGTTGCTGCGAGCCGGCTTGCGCAACACCCTGATCTTCGCCGTGGCCGCGGTCGGTGGCCAGATGCTGCTGGGTTTCGGTCTTGCCTTGCTGTGCAGCCGCGTGGGCCGCGGCAAGGTTCTCTATCGTGCGCTCTTCATCCTGCCGATCCTGATTCCCGGCATCGTCATCGGCGCCATCTGGAAGCTGATGCTCAACTACGATTTCGGGCTGATCAATCAGGGCCTGGAGCTTGTGGGCTTCGAGCCGCGCAACTGGCTGGGCGACAGCGCAACGGCGCTCGCCTCGGTCATCGCCGTCGATATCTGGCATTGGACGCCGTTCTGCTTTCTGCTGCTGCTCGCCGGCCTCGAATCGCTGCCGCAGGATCCGTACGAGGCTGCCAGGATCGATGGCGCCACCTGGTGGCAGGAGCTGCGCTACATCACCCTGCCGCTGATGGCCCCGGCCATCGTGGTGACCTTCGCCTTCCGTTTGGTGATCGCCTTCAAGGTCTTCGACGAGATCTATCTCCTCACCAGCGGCGGTCCGGTCACCGCCACCGAGGTGGTGAGCTTCACGCTCTACCAGCGCTTTTTCACCGAGGACCGCGCGGGCTACGGCTCGGCGATGGCGGTCGCGCTGATCTTCCTGTGCTCGCTGCTGCTGGTGATGGCGCTGTCGGTGCGCCGCCGTTCGGGAGGCGCGGCATGACGCGCCTGTCGCATCGCCTGTCCATCCATGCCGCACTAATCATCGTCGGCGCTGCGGTTTTGGTACCGGTCGCCTGGGTCGTCGCGGCAGGCTTTCGTACGCAGATCTCGCTCTTGACCGGCGAGTTCCTGTTCACGCCGGTGATGTCGAACTTCGTCGAGGTCCTGTTCTCCAAGACCTCGGACTTCCTGGTCAACTATCGGAACTCGCTGATCGTCGGCCTGGCGAGCACGCTGCTCTGCCTGACGCTTGCCACGTCGGCTGCGTGGTCGCTGCATCGCCTGCGCTGGCCGCGCTGGGTCATACATGTCTTCCTCGGCTGGGCCTTGGTTTTCCAGATGCTGCCGCCGGTCGCGCTGGCCGGCGCGTGGTACACCATGGCGCGCACGGTCGGGCTGGAGAACAGCTTCCTCGGCCTGATCCTTGCCCACACGGTCCTCAACCTGCCTATGGCGCTGTGGCTGATGGGCGTCTTCGTGCGCGAGGTGCCGATCGAGCTCGAGGAGGCCGCGCGCATCGACGGCGCCTCGACGCCGGTGTTGCTCGGCCGCATCGTCCTGCCGCTGGTCGCACCGGGCTTGGCGGCAGCGGCCATCCTGACCTTCGTCTTCAGCTGGAACGAGTTCGCGGTCGCGCTCAATCTCACCATGAAGCAGACGGCGACCGTGCCCGTCGCCATCGCCAAGTTCGCGCAGGATTTCGAGATCCGCTACACGCAGATGGCGGCGGCCGCCGCGCTTTCCATCCTGCCCGCGCTTGTCCTGCTGCTGATCGGCCAGCGTTTCATCGTCAAGGGCCTGACCCAGGGAGCCGTCAAATGAAGGCCGTGTTCGTCCTGTTCGATTCGCTCAACCGGCACATGCTGGGGCCGTACGGCGGCAAGCGCGTGCCGACGCCGGCTTTCGATCGCCTGGCCAGGCGCTGCGTCACCTTCGACAAGCACTATGTCGGCAGCCTGCCCTGCATGCCGGCGCGGCGCGATATCCTGTCGGGCCGGCTGAGCTTCCTGCATCGCAGCTGGGGGCCGATGGAGCCGTTCGACAACGCCTTCCCCGAGCTGCTGCACCAGGCCGGCGTCTACAGCCATCTCATCACCGACCACTTCCACTATTGGGAAGATGGCGGCGCCACCTATCACAATCGCTACGACAGCTACGAGTTCGTGCGCGGCCAGGAGGGCGACCGCTGGAAGGCGATGGTGCAGCCGCACTGGGAGCGCCTGCGCGAGATGTATCACGCCGACCAGTTCACGACAGAGCGGCGCAAATACAAATCGCAGAACGTGATCAATCGTCAGTTCATCAAGGAGGAGAAGGACTTCCCCTCGTTCAAGTGCTTCGAGCATGCCTTCGACTTCCTCGACCGCAATCGCGAGACCGACGGCTGGCTGATGCATCTCGAGCTGTTCGATCCGCACGAGCCCTTCTTCGCGCCGGCGCGTTTCAAGAAACCGTTCGACACAGGCTGGACAGGCCCGGTCCTCGACTGGCCGCGCTATGGCCGCGTCGACCAGCTGCCGGAAGAATGCGAGGAGCTGCGCGCCAACTACTACGCCCTGATGGCCTTCTGCGACGACCTGCTCGGCAGGCTTCTCGACTACTTCGACCGCCACGATCTGTGGCGCGACACCGCGCTCATCCTCACCACCGATCACGGCTTCCTGCTGGGGGAGCACGATTTCTGGGCAAAGAACCGCATGAACCTCTACGAGGAGATCGTGCACATCCCGCTGTTCGCGCACGACCCGCGGCGGACGCGGGGCGGCGAGCGGGTCTCGGCGCTGACCCAGGCGATCGACATCGCGCCGACCGTCCTCGATCTGTTCGGCGTCGCTGCGCCGCCGGAGATGGAAGGCCACAACCTGTTGCCGGTGAACCGCCCAGGGCCTCAGAGGCAAGCCGCGATCTTCGGTTACTTCGGCGGCGCCGTGAACGTGACGGACGGCCGATATACATATCACCGATTCCCGGCCGACCTGCATCATCAGGAAGTCTACCAGTACACGGTCATGCCGACGCACATCTTCTCGCTGTTCACGCCGGAGGAGCTGGCGCAGGCGAGCCTGTCGGAGGCGTTCCCCTTCACCAAGGGGGCCAGGCTGTTGCGCATCCCGGTCATCGACCGCTCGCCGATGTACAACAACTATGGCCCGGGCGCGTTCATCGAAAGCGACACGCGGCTCTACGACCTGCAGGATGACCCGGGGCAGGAAAGGCCGATCCGCGACGGCACTGAGGAAGGGCGCCTGATGCGCCTGATGGCCGAGATCATGGCGGCCAACGATGCGCCGCCGGAGGCGTTTCGGCGGCTGGGGATCGCAGTGCCCGGGACCGTCGAAGCACGACCGGCCAGAGTCGGATGACGCCGGCTGAGCTTCGTCCGAGAGTCGGCGATCTTCGTCAGGTTGCCAGCGTGCGGCGCATCGTCCTCGACGACGGCGCAGAGCGTGGCGTGCGGGCGCTGGCGTTCCATACCGGCGGCGGGCTCGATTTCTGGGCTCTCGCCGACCGGTCCCTGGATATCGGACCGCTCTGGTGGCGAGGTCGAGCCGTGGCCTGGCAAAGTCCCACCGGCTTCCAGAGCCCGGCCTTGCATGATCGCGAAGGCGATGGCGGACATGGATTCGGGCGCAGCTTCTCCGGCTTCCTGGTGACCTGCGGCCTCGATCACATTCGCCAGCCGGCTGGCGGCCATCCGTTGCACGGCCGGCTGCCCTTCACGCCGGCGCGCGTGACCGCCTATGGCGAGGACTGGGATCGCGAGACGCCAGTGCTTTTCTGTGAAGGCGAGGTGACCCAGGCGCGTCACGGCGGAGAGACCCTCCGGCTGAAGCGCCGCATCGAAGCCGCGATCGGCGGACATGCGCTGTCGATCACTGACACCGTCGAGAACCTTGCGCCGGTGCCATGGCCGCAGGCGAGCCTCTATCATTTCAACCTCGGATTTCCGGGCCTTGCGGACGGCACGGTCGTCGAGAGCAGAGGTCGCCGATTGCTTGGGCCGCTTCGTTTGGCCGCCAAGGACTCGTTGTCGGAAAGCAGGAGCTGGCCGGTCGACGGGGACGGGCAGGCGGCGTGTACGGTTCTGACACCCCAGCCGGACGGCACGCGCCTGGCCATCACCTTCTCCTGGAGCGCCGATACGCTGCCTCATCTGCAGGTCTGGCACGACCTGAAGCCGCGCACCTGTGTCCTGAGCATTGAGCCCTGCACCAGCGCTCGTCCGCAGCCCGGGCTCGAGAGCGAAGAGGCAATTCTGGAGGGGGGTGCAGTCCGCTGCTACAGGCTCGACGTGTCGATAGATGATCAAGCCGGCGCATAGACAATGGCGGCGGCTGGAGAAGCTGTTACGGTGCGAGCGATACCTGTTGGGAGAACCATGAAGCGATCCGTCGTTGCAGGCCTTGGCCTTGCCCTCCTGGCCTCAACCGCCTCGGCCCAGAAGTGGGTTGGCCAGAACCAGCCGCCCGATCAATGGGTCATGAACTGCAACTTCGAGAAGGGCCGCGATTGCACTGTCTCGGCAATGATCGATGGCGGCCCGAACAATCTTCTGGGCACGTTCCTGATCGTGAGCTACTCCGCGGCCTACACCACATTGACCGTCGTGGCGGACGGCGTCGGCCAGTCGGCCACCATGCAGGTCGACATCTATCCGGCTGTTTCGACCAACATCTGCAGCGGCGGCGAATGCTCCTTCGTGCAGGAAAAATCGGCCGCGCTTCTGGAGGGGATGCTGAAAGGGCAGAACTTGGTCGTGCAGGTCTCGCTGCAGGATGGCTCGATGGCCGGCCCGTTGCCGATGTCGCTCAGCGGCTTCGCCACCCAGTACCAGAGAGCGGTGCGGGCGCAGCAGGCTCGCTAGCGCCCCTCAGCCCACCAGGCTGAAGTAGTTGAGGCTGAGCGGCATGTCGCCGCCATTGGTGTAGGCCGAGTAGGTATGGAAGACCTCGCCTGCTTCGTTGCGGGCGAACACGCTGGTGCCCGGCACATCCTCGCGGTCTATCTTGGTTCGCTCGAAGCCGTAGACGACCTCGTGTCCCACCTGCTCGGGCCGGTAGGAGGCCTGGTAATCGTAGTTGAAGTCGCTCGGGGACGAGGACACCCATCGGAAGCGCCATTCCCGGCGCCGACGATAGTCGTCGATCTTGTCGAGCGGCGCGCGCGAGATGGCGGCGAAGGTGGCGTTGTGGCGAGCGAGCTGCTCGTCGATGCGGTCGAGATGGCTGCCCAGCAGGGAGCAGCCGGGGCAGCCATCGTCCCATTCCGGCGCGAACATGAAATGGTAGACGATCAGCCGCTCGCGGCCTTCGAACAGCTCCGCGAGGGTCTGCCGCCCGACCGGTGTGTCGAACGCATAGGCCTTCTCGACGCGCGTCCACGGCAGCGCGCGACGCCGCTCGATGATCTGGGCCCGCAGGTCGGCGAGCCTCTTCTCCTCGGTCAGCAGCGCCTGGCGGGCGGCCAGCCATTCGGTGCGGGAAACGATGTCATGTTGCATGGATAG
>Ga0081455_10003214_pt1 | contig 18916 bp, 20 predicted proteins | sample TabmetS3T2R1_FD_70207 | JGI IMG/M metagenome (GOLD analysis project Ga0081455, IMG submission 70207) | Tabebuia heterophylla rhizosphere microbial communities from the University of Puerto Rico - S3T2R1 | ecosystem: Host-associated > Plants > Roots > Rhizosphere ... | reverse complement strand
TATCAGCCGCGCTGGAGCCTGGCTAGGAAGCGGGTCCGGGCCTGCGGCATGCGCTGCAAGGCGTGACGCTCCAGGAAGGCGCCGGTCAGCGCCAGGCCCTGGCGGATGCCGGGAAGGTCCGCCGCCCCGCCCGTCAGGAAGCCGGGCAGCGGCATAAGCCGGTCGCGCCAGACGCCTGCGGCGCTAGCGGAGACCGCGCGCCCGCTGGCCGGCGAGACGAAGGCGAGATCGGTGGTGGCGCCGGCGCGGTAGTCGGCGCAGGTGGCGCGGATCACGCTCTCGCGCCGGAAGCAGCGCAGATATTCCGCCAGGGTCTCGGGCGCGATCCGGGCCGGATCGCCGGCCCAGCGGTTCATCAGGCTGCGCAAGAGGAAATCGGGCTCGGCCGCGATCAGCCGCTCCGGCAGGCCGTCGGGCTGGGCGAGGAAGGGCCAGTGGAAGGTGGCCAGCGCCTCGTCCTTGTCGAAACGCGCCCACTCCTCGGAGGTCGGCAGGATGTCGAGCAAGGCCAGCCGCGCGACGTGATCGGCATGGTCCAGCGCCAGGCGATAGGCGACGCGGGCACCCCGGTCGTGGCCCACCAGGCGGAATTGCTCATGGCCCAGCGCCTGCATCAGGGCCACCATGACCGCGGCCATGTTTCGTTTGGCGTAGCGCCGGTTTGCGGCGTCCGGCGCGACGAAGCCGCTGTCGCCATAGCCCGGCAGATCGGGCAGCACGAGCGTAAAGCGCCTGGCGAGCTCGCCCGCGAGGCGGTGCCACATCACATGGGTCTGCGGATAGCCATGAAACATGATCAGCGGCGGCCCGTGGCCGCCGATCCGGGCGAACACGCGCCCGGTGTCGGTCATGATCCAGTCGGAGGCGAAACCCGGATAGAAATCGGCGAGATCAGGCATTCCGGCGGGTCCGAAATCGTCAACGGGCGCGGACTATCGCACACCCGTCCGGGTGCGGGAAACGCCTGAAAAAGTGGGGGGATGGAAGGACAGCGCCCTCCGCGACAGGCGCCGCGGAGGGCAAGTTCACCGCATGCCGTCAGATTCGACGGCCGCGGACCAGGCCAAAGATCGCCGACAGCAGGAACAACACCACGGCGATGAAGAAAATAACCTTGGCGATTTCAATGGACACACCGGCAATACCGCCAAATCCCAAAATACCTGCGACCAGTGCAACAACAAGAAACGTCACAACCCAGCCTAACATGACACTCTCCTCGTCCTCGATTGCGGTTGCGAACCGCCATTCGCGGCGCGCATTCGTTGCAATAAGCGGCAAAAGGAGCTGAAAGTTCCCGCGCCCCCGCGTGCTCAAATTGCCGTGGTCAAGGCGGACTGTCGGGAACCAAATTGCGGATGAAGGCAGTGGCCGACAGGCGTCGAAAACTGTCCACACGCTTGGAGCGTGGCTGTCGAAGCCGGCCGCCAACACCTATATAGGGGCATCCCGGCCTGTCTTCCGGCTCCCTTTGACGGCTCAGGAGTGCCATCCTGGGCCGCCAGACATCTCGATCGATTCGCTGCAATGACGGACCCGCGCAAATCGCCAGTTGAACGTGCTGGCCTCGACGTGCCCGAGCACCGCCCCGCCGAGGGCGGCATCGCCGCGCGCGCGCAGGCGGCGTTCCGGCCGAAATATCTGGAGGGTCTCAATCCGGAGCAGCGCGAGGCGGTGGAGACGCTGGACGGCCCCGTGCTGGTATTGGCCGGCGCCGGCACCGGCAAGACGCGGGTGTTGACCTCGCGGATCGCGCACATTCTCTCCACCGGGCGCGCCCGGCCGCATGAGATTCTCGCCGTCACCTTCACCAACAAGGCGGCGCGCGAGATGAAGCTGCGGGTCGGTCACATGGTTGGGCAAGCGGTCGAAGGCATGCCGTGGCTCGGCACCTTCCATTCGATCGGCGGCCGCATCCTGCGCTTTCACGCCGAACTGGTCGGGCTGAAATCGAATTTCACCGTGCTCGATGTCGATGACCAGATCAGGCTGCTGAAGCAATTGCTGCAGGCCGACAATATCGACGAGAAGCGCTGGCCGGCGCGCGTGCTCGCCAATCTGATCGACGGCTGGAAGAACCGCGGCCTGTCGCCATCCCAGGTGCCATCAGGCGAGGCGGCATCCTTCGGCAATGGCCGCGGCGGCAAGATTTACGCCGCCTATCAGGAGCGGCTGAAGACGCTCAATGCCGCCGATTTCGGCGATCTGCTGCTGGAGAACATCCGCCTGTTTCGCGAGCACCCGGACGTGCTCCGCACCTTCCAGCACCGCTTCAAATACATCCTGGTCGACGAATATCAGGACACCAATGTCGCGCAATATCTCTGGCTGCGGCTGCTCGCCCAGGCGCCCGGCGCGACCAATGCCGGGCCTGCGTCTGTCACCTCTCCCCTGCGGGGAGAGGTCGGCGGCAATGAGCCCCGCGAATTGACGCCGGGTGAGGGGGAACGAGCCTCTCAAGATGCAGGCGCCCCCTCACCCGCCTCGTCGCTCCGCGATGATGCGACCTCTCCCCAAAGGGGAGAGGTGATGTCTGCATCTCGGTCAGGTTCAGCGAGCACCCCGCCCGTCATTCCGGGGCGACCTGAAAGGTCGAACCCGGAATCCGGAGATGGGACACAACGTCGAGATTCCGGGTTCGACGCGGCCGCGTCGCCCCGGAATGACGACAAGGGGGAGCGGGAGAGGCACGTCAAGAACATCTGCTGCGTCGGCGATGACGACCAGTCGATCTATGGCTGGCGCGGCGCCGAGGTCGACAACATCCTGCGCTTTGACCACGATTTTCCCGGCGCCAAGGTCATCCGCCTCGAGCGCAATTACCGCTCCACCGGACACATCCTCGCCGCCGCCTCGCATCTGATCGCGCACAATGAGGGCCGGCTCGGCAAGACGCTGCGCACGGAAGACGAAGACGGAGAGAAGGTCACCGTGACAGGCGCCTGGGACTCGGAAGAGGAAGCGCGCGCGATCGGCGAGGAGATCGAGCAGCTGCAGCGCCAAAGCGAGCCGCTGAACGAGATCGCCATTCTGGTGCGGGCCTCGTTCCAGATGCGGGAGTTCGAAGATCGTTTCGTCACGCTCGGCCTGCCCTATCGCGTGATCGGCGGCCCGCGCTTCTATGAGCGCGCCGAAATCCGCGATGCGCTGGCCTATCTGCGGGTGGTGAACTCACCCGCCGACGACCTCGCCTTCGAGCGCATCGTCAACGTGCCGAAGCGCGGGCTTGGCGACGCCACCGTGCAGATGCTGCACGATCACGGCCGCAAGCAGAAAATTCCATTGTTCGAAGCTGCGCGTGCGGTGATCGAGACCGATGAATTGAAGCCGAAAGCGCGCAGCGCGATGCGCCAGGTGGTCGAGAGCTTCGACCGCTGGCGGATGCAGGCCGACCGCGTCCGCCACACCGAACTCGCCGAGATCATACTCGACGAGAGCGGCTACACCGAGATGTGGCAGAAGGACCGCTCGGCGGACGCGCAGGGCCGGCTCGACAACCTGAAGGAGCTGGTGCGCTCGATGGACGAGTTCGAGAACCTGCAGGGCTTTCTCGAACATATCTCGCTGGTGATGGACCGCGACGGCGGCGCCGAGGACGACGCCGTCTCGATCATGACGCTGCATTCGGCCAAGGGCCTCGAATTCGAAACCGTGTTCCTGCCGGGCTGGGAGGAAGGCCTGTTCCCGAGCCAGCGCACGCTGGACGATCAGGGCCGCGCCGGCCTCGAGGAAGAACGCCGCCTCGCCCATGTCGGGCTGACGCGTGCTCGCCGCCGCGCCCGGCTCTACTTCGCGACCAATCGCCGGATTCATGGCTCCTGGACCACGACGATCCCGTCGCGCTTTCTCGATGAACTGCCGGCGCACAATGTCGAGGTGACGGAATCCAAAGGTGGTAGCGGTTGGGGCGGCCAATATGGTGGCAGTGGCGGCTACGGTCCCTCGCGCTTCGACAATCTCGAAAGCTTCTCCTCGAGCTACGGCACGCCGGGCTGGCAGCGCGCCCAAGCAAATAAGGCAAGACGCGGCGGCCAGAAGCGCGGCGGGTTCGGCTTCGACGATGAAGGCACGCGCTATGATTCAGATGACAGCCGCGACCGCTATGGCACGTCATCGCTGGGCGGCCGCGGCCGCAGCGGCACCGCGCGCAAGACGGTCCCGCTGACGATCGAGGGCGAGCTGGTGGCGAAATCGACCGGCACGCAATCGGAGTTTTCGAACGGCGACCGGGTGTTTCACCAGAAATTCGGCTATGGCCGGGTCAGCCATATCGACGGCAACAAGCTGACGATCCAGTTCGACAAGGCCGGCGAGAAACGCGTGGTGGAAAGTTTTGTGGAGCGGGCGTGAGCGCCCTCGCTGCCACGGTCAACGCGGGCCAACCCTCTTTATTGCACCAAGTCACCGAGCTAGAAGGTGACTTATGCTGACCAGCAGTCGCGACATCATCCGTCGTCTTGATCGAGAAAACTGGCGGCTGGTGCGTATCGCCGGCTCGCGTCACGTTTTCAAACATCCAACGTCCGGGCTCACTTTGGTCATTCCACACCCCAAGAAGGACTTGGGAAAGGGCCTTGTCCGTGCCATTTATTAGGCTGCGGGCTGGCAACCATTGAACATTGGCATGACCCATTACATCGCCATCATCGAAGATGCTGGACCGGATCACGCCGTTGGCGTTTGGTTTCCGGACCTTCCGGGCTGCACCTCCGCCGGCGACGATATTGATGAAGCCATGCGCAACGCGCCCGAGGCTCTCGCGCTTTACCTTGAGGGTTTGAAAGAACTGCCGCGCGCACGAACTCTCACGGAATTAAAAGACGATCCCGAGATCGCGGAGGATATCAAGAATTACATTGTTGCCTTGATCGCGATTCCTGCTCACGCACACGCCGCGGAATGAACAAGCTGACGATCCAGTTCGACAAGGCCGGCGAGAAGCGCGTGGTGGAAAGCTTCGTCGAGCGGGCGTGAGCGACACAATCGGCCGCGCCGCTGATCTTTCGCCTCAATGCAGCGTCTTTGACGCGCGGAAAGCCCAAAGCGCGGCAAGGTCGACGCCGACTTCCGGCAGGCCGATCGGCAAGGATGCGTGGGCATAGCCGCCGGCCGGCTCGGCGGCCTCCGGCGCGACGATCGAGGACGGCAGCACGGACAGCTCCGCGCCGCCCAGCCCCCACATCGATCTGAGATCGTTGAGCAGGGTCGGTTCGACCTGGCGCAACACCGTCTCGTCGATCTCCAGCACGCGCAGCATGGTCGTCAGATGGCGCAGATCGCGCGCGTGTTCGGCCACATCAGCCAGCACGTCGATCTCGATGCCGAGTTCGTCGGCCAGCGCGGCAAGCTCATGCTCGCTTCGTTCATCGGCCGCCGCGGCGCGCTCGCAATGGGCCTTCAGCCAGATGGCAAGTGTTTCAAACATGGGGTCTCAACCCTGGTCGCCGATCCCTTGGGATGTCGTTCGTCCCAGGTTGGCAGGGTCGGACAAAATCCGCCTTGCGGTACATCAATTGGGAACCTTGGCGATCAAGGCCTCGCCGGGCATCGGCTGAGCGGCCTGACGGCCCGTCAGGCGGTGCGGCGCAGACTGTCCAATGTCTCCGCGTTCGGACAGAACGCGTGATACGCGTCGGCCGCCCGGCCGGACTCCAGTGCCGCCTGACATTGCTGGGTCGCCTCGCAAAGTCCGCAGAGCCGCTGCATGTCGCGCAGCATGGCCGGTTGCGCCCGGGCGAGCGCAGCTTCGTCGATGCCGAGAGCTTTCAGCATGGCGTCGAGCCGCTCTGGGTCTTGCGCCTTGTCGATCAACTCGCCGAGATCGGCCAGGCTGATGCCGATGTCCTGCGCCAGCAGTTCAAGGTCGCCATGGCCGAGGGCGTTCAATTCGCCCTGTTCGCGCCGATGCCGCAGCCATCGGGTGACAATATCGAACATGGTGTGCCGCCTTTGTTGCAGCTTCGACCGGCGCGTCCTGCGCGCGGATCAAGAGCGCGCTTCATGACGACCAGCCATTGCCCGCGATCAACGGATCGCCACGGCAGCTTGGCACGGCTGCCGCCGCGCCATTTGCGCCAGATCAACAAAGGAGGGAGTTGATGGAAGCTACCCCGGCGTCCAGTAGCGCCAGCGATAGTGATAGGGCCGCAGATAATTGTGCGCCTCGGGATACCAGCTGCGGGGCCTGGTGCGCGGCTCGGCCGCAGCCGGATCGACATCGGCCCGCGGCGCGAGCGCCGGCGAGCTCAGGCCCACGGTGCGGGCCACCGGCTTCGGCGCGTATGCGGCGCTATCCAGCGCAGCGGGCTGCGACGGATTGCCGAGCGAGGTTCGGGTCACCGAGCCCGTGGTGTAAAGATCAGAGGTGACGCCGATCAGGTCGCCGGCGCCGCGCGCGGTCGACGCCGCAAACCACGACTTTGGCGGCGTCCGCCTGGCGTACGCCCGCTCGGCCCGTTTCGGCTGCAGCTTGGCGGTTGGCGCCGTGCCGGCCGTCGACAGCGCTCTGCCCACGGTCCTGGCCTGCGCCGGCGCGGGGCTCGCCAGCACCGGCAAGCTCATGACCACAAGACCGAGAAGGGCGCGCGTGAAAAGCCGCTGCGACGGGAGCTTGTCCCGCGCACGCACGATGGCGACTGGCTTGTTCATTGGGATAACCGGACGGCTGATAAGCTACTTGCCGAATGACTATGCAAAAATGACACCAGAGTGCCGCTCTCTGCAAATACTTTTTTCGCGACGCGACCTTTGGTCCCGTTGCCGACCAAGACGAAGCCCGGCCCGGACGAAGGCTCTGCCAGACTTCCTTCCCGTGGGGATGATCAGCCGGTGTGGCGACGGCGCCGGACCGAGCCGTTCTGCGGGATGCCGAGTACGCCCTTGACGCCACCGATCGCCCCACCAACCGCGCCACCGACGGCGCCGCCCAGCACGCCCCCGACCGGCCCGGCAATATGGGTCCCGGTCCGGTAGCCGTCATGGGCGCCCTGCTGGATGCTTTCCGCCTGTGCGAGGGTCGGCACGAAGGCCGGCATGACGGCCAACAGCGCAATCGCAACTGACTTTTTCATGATTTTCCCCGACTCAAAGGGCCCGCCGGATCCGGCGGGCCACCAACAACGCGGTTGCCGCGATCGCGTTCCAGGCCGATCGGACCTCAACGCGTGCAGACAGGCGCGCACCATGACCGCTCTCGGTTAATGTTGCCCCAACAGCGCGCCTGCTCAGCCAGATGAATGCGGCCAAAGTCGATCAAACCGCACCTCGCATCCGCCCCGCATTCACCACACTTGTTGCCGCATCCTTGACGACGCGTCCCGCGGAACCGAAATAATCGGCGGGGGCTTATCTTGCGGGCACGGGCAGGGTTTGGAGAACGGCGGCAAGTCATGCGTTTCGTATTCAGGCATCACCACCTCATTCCGCTCGGCGCGGCCACCGTCCTGCTTGTCGCGGTCAATTCAGCCAGCGCAGCCGTCCAGATCAACATCGACAAGAACACCCAGACCATGACGGTCGCGGTCGATGGCGTGCGCCGCTGGAGCTGGCCGGTCTCATCAGGCCTGCCCAACCACGAAACCCCGAACGGCACCTTCAAGGCGTTCCGGATGGAAGCCGACCACTTCTCCAAGGAGTGGGACGACGCGCCGATGCCGCACTCGATCTTCTTCACCAAGCAGGGACATGCGATCCATGGCACCGACGCCTCGCGGCGGCTCGGCGTGCCCGCCTCGCATGGCTGCGTCCGGCTGTCGCGCGACAACGCCGCGAAATTATATGCGCTGGTCGAGGAGCAAGGCGTGCTCAACACCACGGTGACGCTGACCGGCTCGTCGCAGGTGGCGCTGGCGCGGGGCGTGCAGCCGAGTGCGCAAGTCGCCAATGCGCGGCAGCCGCTCGGGATCGCGCCACCGGTGCAAGGCGATGATGGTATCGCCGCGAACGATCCGGCCGACTATCAGCGTGTGCCGCCCGCGCGCGGCTACGACCAGCCCTACCAGCAGCCTTATCAAAACGGCGCGCCGGCGCAGACCTATCGCCCGCGCGATGCGTATGTCGCGCGCGGCTATGTGCAGCAGCCTTACGCGCAGCAAGGTTACGCCCAGCAGGGCTACGCGCAGCAATACCCGCAGCAAGGCGGCTATTATCCGCAACAGCAGCGCGGCTATTACGTGCAGAGCTATCCGAACTATCCCGGCTACGACCGCGGGCCTGAATCTCCTCCCTATGGAAACTGATTGGCTGTCCATCGACGGAGGCCCGCGCCGTTGCGGGCCTTGTCGTGCCGGAGCAGGCATGATCTCGCGGATTTGAACGCGCCGCGCGCGAAACGGCGCATCGGGCGTTCAAATCGCCGCGAAGCATACTAAATCTGAGACGAGATTTTTCCGCGTCACGAGAGAGCTTCGATGGACACGGTCGCACTGATCACCGGCGCCGGGCGCGAGGTCGGACGGACGATGGCGCTCGGCCTGTTGGAGCGGGGTCATGGCGTGGCCGCGGTCGACCGCGACGCCGGCCCCTTGCGTGAACTGGTGTCGCTCGCCAATGGCAAGAGCGGCCAGCTCTTCACCATCCAGGCCAATCTGCTGCTGCCCGACATCGTGGCGGGCGTGGTCGAGCAGGCCGAGCGCCGCTTCGGCCGCGTCGATATCCTCGTCAACAATGCCGCGACAGGCCCCGGCCGTCGCCCCGGCTCCGGGCGGGCCTTGCGATTCTGGGAGATCAGCGACGAGGACTGGCACCGCGCGGTCCTTCTGAGCGCCACCGTCCCGTTTCTGCTGGCACGCCGCCTCGCGCCCAGCATGATCGGCCGCGGCTTCGGCCGCATCGTCACGATCGCGACCGCGCGCGATGCGGCGGCTGATGGCGGCCTGCCCCATGGCCCAGCCGAGGCGGCGGCGGATGCCGAGACCGGCGCCTTCGCGCGCGATCTCACCGGTTCGGGCGTCACGGCAAACGTGTTGGACCTCGGCGACGGCCTGGCTCCGCTGCGGCCCGAGGCCATCGTGAAGCCGTTGTTGTGGTTGCTGTCATCAGGAGCCGGCGCATTCACAGGGCGGCGCCTCGTGGCGGCGAAATGGGATGCCGCGCTGCCGGATGCGGACGCCGCGCAAGCCGCGAGCGTGGCGCTCACTGGACAGGCGGACCCACGCGGGTAAGCAAACAAGACCCGCTATTGCTCCCCATCGCGCAACCGGCGCCAGACCGCGCCGAACACGTTGGAATAATCGTCGGTCCAGACCCGCTCGTTCTCCTCCGGCTCGGTCAGCGCCCATTGCTCGCTCGACGCCAGCGCGCCGACATCGGTCTCCTCGCGCGCGCACACGACGACGGAGGTCGGAAAGATGTAGTCGCTGTCGCGGCCGGAATCCTCGCTGTAAACCCAGCTCTTCAGATCATTGGCTTCGGCGATGCCGACCACCACGCTGGAGAGTTCGAGATGGCGGTTGGAGACGTGCATCACCACGGCGCCATGCGGCGCGAGCTTGCTCTCATAGATCTCCATCGCCTCTTCGGTCGCGAGATGGATCGGGATCGCGTCCGATGAATAGGCGTCGACGATGATGAGATCGTAGATGTGGTCCGGCTGCTTGGCGAAGGTCAGCCGTGCATCGCCCATCACGGGCTTCAGATTCGGCTCGCAGGCCTGGATGTAGGTGAAGTATTTCGGGTCCATCGCGGTATCGACCATGCTCTGGTCGATCTCGAAGAAGGTCCAGTTTTCATCATCCTTGCGCTGGCAGGTCAGCGTGCCCGAGCCGAGCCCGATCACGGCGACGCGCAACGGCGCGCCCTTGCGCGCCCGCACCGCGGCGATCGCCTGCCCGATGCCGCCGGTGTCGTGATAATAGGTGATCGCCTCCGGCCGGCCCGTCACCGGCGTGCCGTCGGCATTGCGCACCATCTGCGCGCCGTGGATGGTCGTGCCGTGCAGCAGCACATGATAGCGGCCGTCTGACGTGAACTGGATCTTGTGCACGCCGAAGAAGCTGCGGACCGTCTCGATCCGGCCATCTTCGTTCGGGTAGAGGCGGATCAGCACGAAGGCGAGCGCCACCAGCGCCGCGGTGCTGAGCCTTTGCGCCGGCAGCAGGATCACGAGAAGCAGCGCCAGCACGCCGATGCCGCTCGCGACCTTGATCATGTTGCTGTTGAGCCAGGTCGCACCGCTGCCGCCGGTCATTGTCGGCAGAATGACGGCGGCGGCGACGATCGCCACCACAACCCAGCTCGCCCACGCCAAGCGCGTCAGCGGCGGAACGAGACCGGCCGGCGGGCGGCACAGCGCGGCCAGTACGATCAGGATCGGATATTCCGCGATCCAGGAGAAGGTGAACGGCGCGATCAGGCCGGCGAACAGCCCGCCGATCATGCCGCCGAGCGACAGCGCGACATAGAAGCCGGTGAGGAATTGCGGCGCCGGCCGCGTCCGCGCCAGTTCGCCATGGCAGGCCATGGCGATAACGAAGAAGCCGAGCAGGTTGCCGCCGAGCGAAATCAGGAGGTCATGCTCGTTGCCGCCGGCCAAAAGATAGATCAGGCCGGCGATCGCGAGCGGCTGCGCGATCAGCACGAAGCGATGCGGGATCAGGGGCCGCGCCGTGAACACCAGCACCCAGGTGAGCAGATAGAGCGACAGCGGCAGCACCCAGAGCAGCGGCGCGGCGGCGACATCGGTCGAAATATGCGCGGTCACGGCGACCAAGAGGCCGGAGGGCACGGCCGCCAGGAACACCCAGCCGCCCCATTGCAGCCAGGTCGGCGGCGCCACCGGCGCGGCTGTCTCGCCGCTGGCGGACGCCGGCGTCCATTGCGGCGAGCGCCACATCAGGACGCCACAGGCCGCGATCAGCACGATCAGAAGCGCATAGCCGCCGGTCCAGATCAGGTTCTGCATCCGCAGCGTCAGCAGCGGCTCGACCAGCACCGGATAGGATAGCAGCGCGAGAAAGCTGCCGATATTGGACGAGGCGTAGAGAAAGTAGGGATCGCTGCCGTCGGGATGGCCGGTGCGCACGAACCAGGCCTGCAGCATCGGATTGTTGGCGGCGAGCGCGAAGAACGGCAGGCCGATCGAGATCACGAACAGGCCGAGCAGCCAGATCGCGGTGCCGCTTTGTGGCGGCTCGCCCCAGCCAGTGGCGATCGACAGCGGCAGCGTCAGCGCCGCGATCACCAGCAGCACGAGATGCGCGATGACAGCGACGCGCCGGTCGCGAAGCTTCATCAAGACATGCGCGAAGACGTAGCCGGCGAGCAGCAGCGACTGGAAGAACACCATCGCCACCGACCACACCGCCGGCGAGCCGCCGAGCCGCGGCAGCACCATTTTGGTGAACAGCGGCTGCACCGAGAACAGCAAGAGCGCGCTTAAGAAAATCGCCGCCGTATAAGTGACGAGAATGAGACGATTGCGCCTTGTGTCGGCCGTGTCGGAGCTGTTGTCGGGCAATGACGGGGCGGCTGGCAATGAGGGGTCAGTCATGAACGCTCCGGCATGGGTTCCGATCGGCGGCTCTCAAGGTGCGCGACTTGATCATAGCTCGCCACTGCGAGCAACTTGCGGAAACGTGATGGGGCATCTGAGATTGAGATCATGAGAAGCTGTGGCCTCATCCTTCGATCAGGTCGGAGCGGATGGATTCGCCGTCATTCCGTACGGCGTGTAACGCCGATCCGGAATTTGGAGATAACAGGATGATGAAGACAATCTCGGGATTCCGGGTCCATCGCACGCAGGGGCCCGCGATGCGATGTCCCGGAATGACGCCGGGTGGTTTCGGGGACGCAACCGCCAATCAGGTGCTAATCTCCGCCCATGTCCCCTACCCCCGACCACGACGTCATCATCATCGGCGCCGGCCATAATGGCCTGACCTGCGCGGCCTATCTCGCCGCCGCCGGCCTGCGCGTGAAGATCGTCGAGCGCCGCAACCAGGTCGGCGGCGCGGCCGTGACCGAGGAGTTCCATCCCGGTTTTCGCAATTCGGTGGCCGCCTACACCGTCAGCCTGCTCAATCCCAAAGTGATCGCGGATCTCGACCTGCCCGCGCACGGCCTGCGCATCGTCGAGCGCCGGGCGCAGAACTTCCTGCCCGGTCCGGACGGCCGCCATCTCCTCACCGGCGACGGCCGCACGCAGACTTCGATCGCAAGCGTCAACGCCGACGACGTCGAAGCCTACAATGAGTTCGTGCGCGAACTCGAAGGCATCGCCGATGTCTTGCGCGACCTCGTGCTGCGCCCGCCGCCCAATCTCGCGGCAGGCCTCGGCCTGACCGCGCTCACAGAACTCAGGCACGCGGCGAGTACAGCCAACATCTTGCGCCACCTCTCGCTCGAGCAGCAGCGCTCGCTGCTCGACCTGTTCACGCGCTCGGCCGGCGAGATGCTGGACGAGCGCTTCGAGGATGATCTGGTCAAGGCGCTGTTCGGCTTCGACGCCATCGTCGGCCATTATGCCAGCCCCTACACGCCGGGCTCGGCCTATGTGATGCTGCACCACGCCTTTGGCGAGGTGAACGGCAAAAAGGGCGTCTGGGGCCACGCGATCGGCGGCATGGGCGCGATCACCCAGGCGATGGCCGCGTCCGCACGCGCGCGCGGCGTCGAGATCGAAACCAATGCCGGCGTGCGCGAGGTGATCGTCGAGAGCGGCCGGGTGCGTGGCGTCGTGCTGGCCGATGGCCGCAGCCTCCGCGCCGACAAGGTGGTCGCCAACGTCAATCTCAAGCTGCTCTACACCGGCATGATCGCGCCGGACGCGCTGCCCGACGATTTCCTGCGGCGGATGCAGCATTGGCAGGGTGGCTCCGGCACCTTCCGCATGAACGTCGCGCTGTCCGCCCTGCCGTCTTTCACCGCATTGCCCGGCGCCGGCGATCACCTCACCGCGGGGATCATCCTTGGCCCGAGCCTCGGCTATATGGATCGCGCCTGGCAGGATGCCCGAACGCACGGCTGGAGCCGCGAGCCGGTGGTCGAACTGCTGATCCCCTCCACGCTCGACGAGACGCTGGCGCCGCCGGGCCAGCATGTCGCGAGCCTGTTCTGCCAGCATGTCGCGCCAACATTGCCCGAGGGCCGTTCCTGGGACGATCATCGCGACGAGGTCGCCGACCTCATGATCGCGACCGTCGATCGCTTCGCGCCGGGCTTCGCCGCGAACGTCATCGGCCGGCAGGTGCTGTCGCCGCTCGACCTCGAGCGCGAGTTCGGCCTGATCGGCGGCGACATCTTCCACGGCGCGCTGACGCTGAACCAATTGTTCTCGGCGCGGCCGATGCTGGGCCACGCCGACTATCGCGGCCCGCTCGGAGGCCTCTATCATTGCGGTGCCGGCGCCCATCCAGGCGGCGGCGTCACCGGCGCGCCTGGGCATAACGCCGCCCGCGTCATATTGGGCGATCACCGCGCGCTGTTCGCACGGCGGTGAGTCTGTGGATAAGTCCGGATTATGCAGCGATTATCGTGAGTTGCGGGTAGATGAGAGGGCTCACAGCTCACGCAGAATTCGCCGCCAAGCCTGTGGATAAGCTGTGCAGAACGTGCGGGAACGCGGTGGTGTCTCAGTTTGAAATCTCGGCCTTTTTGTAGGGGCCACGAACGGCCGGAACCGGGTTCGCGGCGTCGATCAATCCTACCACGTCCGTCATCTTCATGATCCGGTCGGTCACGCCAGCCGCCATCGCCGGGGTGACGCCGAGCGTCTTGTGAACCCGGCAGAAATTGTAGAACAGGAAGTAGAGCGCCAGCGCGTGACAATGGTTCTCGAACTTCTTGCTGAAAGCGTTGGTCAGCCGCGTGAACCGGCGCATGCTCATGCGCATCGTCAGGTTCTGCCGTTCGGCAAATGACGTATTCACAAGGTCCGGGTCCGGGTTGCCCTTGATCGGGTTCTTGACCGCGCCGATGCACTTTGGCGGGCTGTAGCGGCCGGGACCGGCATAGTCCGTCGCGAAAATCTTGTTCAGCATCGCATAGTCAGCATCAAGGTCCACTTCTGCGACGGCCTTCAAGTAAGCCTTGTGGCCGTCCGTGGTGAGCTGGACGCGATTGGCGAGCCGGGCCTTAAGGTCGAACATAAATGACGTGCCGGTGGCCGCGCTGCGGTCGCCAACGTGCCATGAAACGATCAGCTTGGAGTCGGCGTCGATAGCCGTCCACGTCCAAACGTCGCCAGCACCTTGCGGTGCTGCCTTCGCAAACTTGACGTTCTTGGCCTTGGCATAGCTGAACGACCAAATCTCGTCGCACTGGACGGCCTTGGCCGCGACGTTGCGCACGGTCGCATCGTGGTAAGCGGCGCAAGCCTCGCCCGCGTCAACCAGCAGCTTGCTGACCGTGTTAATGCTCACGCCCGTCACCCGCGAGATCGACCGCATGCTTGAGCCTTCGCAGAGCATTTGGAGGATTTGAACGCGGGTTTGCAGGGGCAACTTGTTCATGCCCCGAGTATCTGAACTTTTATGCTTAGGGTCAAGCATAAAGTTCAGCTATTTTATGAGCCTGAGATTCGGCCCAAGCCGTCGCTGGTTGCTTGTTTGACCTGTCTCGGGAAGCGCAATGGTCACAAGGCCGAAAACCAGTTTGACAATTTCTTCGACGGGTAGGTTTAAATCATCGGCAATAAACTGGACTCCGTGTCCATCTCTACGAAGTTCAGCAAATACCTTTTGCCAAACCTGTGACGTTTCCGGTCTCACCCCGAAAGGCTCGTTAGTTCGGAAGCCCTTTCTCGATAATTCCACAAAGAGACGATTGTAATGATAGTACGTAAGGTGTCCGACTTCGTGCAGCCGTAGAGTCATTGCGGCGGCGGATACAATCCACCTCTTCTTTAGTTGAAGAATGTAATCGAGCGTCGGGATCACGCGGCCAATAGCTTTAATACTCGCTGTTGGCATCAGAAACGCTCCAGCAAATGCATGAGCCTCCTTTTCTGCCTCAACGCCATTTGGCGAGCCATGCTGATGAAGGACCAGATGGGCGAGCTCGTGGGCGGCATCGAAGCGACGACGCTCGCCAGATTTTCCCATATTCAAAAAAATAAACGGGCGAGTTCCGCGCCAAAGCGAATATGCGTCAACTTCTACGCAATTCTCCGCAAGGGAGAACACGCGAATTCCCTTGGATTCTAGAAGATGGACCATGTTTTTGACAGGCTGCACCCCCAAACCCCAAGCCTGCCGTAGTGATTGCGCTGCAGCTTCCGGGTTTGCTCCGCCATAGTCAGGAACATCTGGAGGAACAAGATCGAACCTCTGATCTACCCAGTCATTCAATACAAACGCGATTGAGCCGGCCGCTACTGCAGCATCCCTCTGTTTTGCGGTCATTTTGGTCATTGAACGGAAGCTCACGCCTTCAGCGTTCAAAAGCTCAATGTCGTCCTCGTCAAAGAACGCTACTGAGAATCCAGTCGCGCGAGCAATCCGGGCAACATTGTCGTCCGTCGGCATGTACTGTCCAGTCTCGAAGCCGGTTATTGCCCGAGGCTCAACACCAATGCGACTCGCCAATTCTTTTCTGGTTAGCGCGGCGCGCTGCCGGGCTACTTTCAGTCGAGACGGATTGAACATGTTTAGGCTTTACGACGAACAGGAACATCAATGTCTGGACCATGATCGTTGGCAGCCGGAGCAATGCGCTCGCCCCCGGACGCGTCCGACGGGTCGGGAATAAAAATTCTTTCCTCCCAACTCGTTATCTGGTCGTCCTCCATAAAGACCGGAAGAGAAAGCTCCGCGCGAAATTCTTCGTCCGTTATATGAATGAGCAATATCCAGGTTGGATATTCGAGCAACGCGGCAATACGACGGACATCCTCTGTCAGAGTCTCCGGAAAAAGGTCGCCTTCTATACGATTCCGAGTCGTTGCCGCTTCGGTGTAAAGACCCTTCAATGATTTGGTGCGCGGATTGCCGTGAGCGCGTCGCGTGAAGGCATCGCCACTCGCAACTACGATGTTGATTTGACGGTCGTCGTTGATAACGAGGGAATAGTTCCCGGGATCAGCCTTGCGCCACCCGCGCGGACAAAGCTCATCTCTCAAGGTAACAACCGTATACCGCCAAGCCTCGGTACCAGGAATGAAAGGAGGATCGTTTTCGGTGCAGGTAATGCGGGCAACATGACCGGCCGATACCGCGCGTTGTAAAGCCTCAACGGCGACGCCGAGTTCAGCAAGTCGGCGCATTGCCGCGCCGGGCGTGTCATGAATGGTCATCTCGCCCTCACTTCATTTTCACGATCAATATATTGATCGAAAAAATGAAGTCAAGCTGCTTCTACCCCTTCCAACGGCTCTTTGCAGCTTTCTTGGCAATCTCAGACCGTTTCTTGGCCGACATGCCAGCCGCCCGCGCCTTGCCGCCCATGCGCCCGAGCGCCACGGCGGCGGCGTTCTTACCGTCCTCGGTCTTGGCGGTCTCGTCGATCTCGCCGGTTGCGATCTTGCCGATCATGACGGCAGCGCCGATCACGTCGGCGGGGCGCTTCTCGCCTTTGGGGCCTCGGGGCATTATCCCGAATCCTTGATCTTGTCGGCTATGAGCTTCGCGGCCAGCTCTAAGCCTTCCTTTCGGCCAAGAGCTATCCCCTCGGCGACGGCCAGCGCGACGTTCTTCTTCAACGCCCCTATATTGCCAACATACGGGCTGCGTCTCTCCGTGATGGCCTGAGCCTTTTCCAAGTCGGTCATACCGGGTAAGCTAATGCTTAGCGGTAAGCTGTGCAAGGAGGGACAATGCGCATAGGTCTGCAGATTTTAGCCATTATATTGTTAGTGCCGCTACAGTTGGTCATTTGCCTTGTAATTTTCGGAGCCAACAAAGATTCCCTTCCACTCTGGTTTGTGCAAAGCGCCTCGCCATGGCTTCTAATGTTGGCGCTTACAGTTCCTCTCATAACCGCCGTTTGTGCGCAGCCTCTCGCAGGCGTTCTTGCTCGTCCGGCTGCATGGCTGCTTGGATCGGTAATTTTAGCCATCACCTTTGCGATCCTTGCTCCGGGAGCAAGCATGATGGCGCGGAACGGTATTGTTGAAATGTTTTCTCGCCAAAGTCTGGATCAACTGGCGTGGGCCTTGGTCTATATTTTGACCCTGTTTTTTGTGCCTGCCGTGCTCGGCTTTCTAGCAACTTGGAAGTTGCTTAAGCGCGCATCAGAGCGAAGAATTTCAAACTGAGACACTACCGGGAACGCGGTGGATAGCCCCCGCGCCACGCCCCCCTCACCGCATCGGCACCAGATGCACCCGATCGACCGTGCCGCCGCTGGCGGCGAAGCTCTTGGTCGCCGCCTCGATCAGGGCGTCGACCTTGACGACATCGAAGGCCGGCGCGGCGGCGTTCAATTCGAGATCGGTCTCCACCACCAGCACCGTCTCCACGCCGTCCTTGTCGATCTCGATCGTGGTCCAGATCTTTTTCACATTGGGATTTTCAACCGTCATGGCGTCAACTCCCTGTTGCCGCCATCCTAACACGGCCTGCGCTCGGGAGACCGCTTCCAAAGGGTCGACAAAAGTCCAATGACGTCGCCGGATTGCGTCGCTGCGCACGCAATGACACAACACGGACATGACTGATCCCGCCGAAAAGCCCCGCGGCCCCGTCCGCGCCCGCCTCGCTTTGGGCGATGAGCGCGCCGCGCGCCAACTCGCCGACGTCCTGATCGAGACCTTCGACAACAATGACGCCGCGGTCGCCGCGTTTGAAAACGGCAAGGGCGGCTGGGACGTCACCATGCATTTCGCGGACGCCCCGAATGAGGACGCCATTCGCGATCTCGTCGCGCTCGCCTCCGATGACGCCATCGCAGGCACGCTCGCCTTCGAGCCGGTCGAGGACAAGGACTGGGTCCGCGCCAGCCTCGACGGGCTGGTGCCGGTGCGCGCCGGGCGCTTCGTCGTCCATGGCGGCCATGATCGCGGCGTGGCGGGTGCGAACCGGATCGGCATCGAGATCGAGGCCGCGCTCGCCTTCGGCACCGGCCATCACGGCACCACGCGCGGCTGCCTGCTGCTGCTCGACGAGGTGCTGCATCGCGCGGCGCCGCGCCGAATTCTCGATCTCGGCACCGGCACCGGCGTGCTCGGCATCGCCGCGGCCAAGGCGTTGCGGCGGCGCGTGCTGGCGAGCGACATCGACCGCCGCTCCGTCATCGTCGCGCGCGAGAACGCGTGGCTGAACGGCGCCGGTCCGCTGTTGCAGGTCGTGCACGCGACCGGCTTCAACGCGCGGGCGTTCGCGCAAGGCGGACCGTTTGACCTCGTGCTCGCGAATATCCTCGCCAATCCGCTGAAGCTGTTGGCGGCGCCGATGCGGCGGCATCTCGCGCCCGGCGCACAAGTCATTCTATCGGGGCTGTTGCCGCCGCAGGCCAATGGCGTGATCGCGGCCTATCGCGATTGCGGGCTCGTGCTGCGGAAGCGGGTTCAATGCGACGGCTGGACCAGCCTGCTATTGCAGGCGTGACTGAGCGGAGCACGACTGTGGGAGCCAGACGCCGTTGGCTCTTCGCAATGACGCCACCATACATGGTCATTCCGGATCGCGCGTGAAACGCGCGAGTCTCAAGCGCGCAACTTGCGCGCCGGGGAATCCCGAGATGATGTGCCGAGCGTCGATCGCGCAAAACAATCTCCAGATTCCGGGTCCGCCGCTTCCGCGGCGTCCCGGAATGACGGACCTGAAGGGCCCCGGAAGATTTCCACATTGATGTGGAAATCTCCAATTCGCCAGCAACTTCAAGCGTTTCGTTCGTTCAAAAAGTCGCCCGAAAAAATATCCGCTGCTGGTCCAGCAGATTCCGCTTGCTGGTCCAGCAAACTGTTCGCGTATCCTCCTCGCATCCCGCCTCGATGAGAGAGGCGTTGCGCACGTCACGAACGTGAGGCGGGTGGCGGTGG
>Ga0081455_10003213_pt1 | contig 18921 bp, 14 predicted proteins | sample TabmetS3T2R1_FD_70207 | JGI IMG/M metagenome (GOLD analysis project Ga0081455, IMG submission 70207) | Tabebuia heterophylla rhizosphere microbial communities from the University of Puerto Rico - S3T2R1 | ecosystem: Host-associated > Plants > Roots > Rhizosphere ... | reverse complement strand
GCGGATCGTCGCGGTCGGCTCGAATCGCGAGGTGATGACCTGGGTGGGTGACTCCGCTCGGTCGATCGATCTGCGCGGAGCCTTCGTGGCCCCGGGTTTCCGGGACCAGCACGCCCACATCCTTCGTACCCTCAGCACCAACCCGGCGACCTACCAGCCTCGCTGGCTCGGCCACGACGAGGAGGCGTCCTTCGAGGGTCGTCGGCGGACGGGGCAGGGCCATGTGAACACGTACAACCAGGGTCGTTCGCCGTCGGACGGTGCCCCAACCCACGGTCCGGTGACGGAGTTGTTGCGCAGCCAGATCCTCACCCTGCAGGAGGAGGCGGCCAAGCTCGGAATCTCGACGATCGTCGACGCCGGGCTCACCAACCTGTCTGTGATGGACGCCCTCATGCAGTTGCATGCCGAGGGCCGGCTGAAGGTACGTCACCTGATCCGCTGGCAGGTGGGTGCGATGGAGGCAGCCGCCCAGCTTGGCTGGACCACTGGCTTCGGCAACGAATGGTTCAAGGTCCTCGGCGTCAAGATGTACGCCGACGGCTGGCTCGGACCGCGCACCTGCGCCCTACGGGAGCCTTACGCGGACGATCCGTACGAGTGGGGGTTCCCGAACGGGATCCTGTTCCTCGCCCAGGACCGAGCCAACCGGGACGTGGCCCGAGCCCAGGAGCTCGGCTACAACATCACGGCCCACGCCATCGGCGACCGGGGCGTCGAGACCATGCTCAACGCCTACGACGCGGCCGGCGTGACGCCGTCGGATCGATGGGCGCTCGAGCACGTTCAGGTGGCTGGTGACGACCTGCTGGACCGGATGGCGGCCAAGGGCGTCGTGGCCAGCATCCAGCTCAGCTTCCCCACGTCCGACCACTGGTTCACCTTCGACGCGCTCGGCAAGCAGCGGGCGAAGCGGGAGTCCTATCGCTGGCACACCATGCTCCGGCGTGGGCTGCGGGTGGCCGGCGGCACCGACTTCAGCATCGAGGTCCTCGACCCACTGTGGGGAATTCAGCGCTCCGTGACCCGGCACGAGTTCGACGGGTCGCCGAACGGTGGCTTCCTGCCCGAGGAGGCCGTCACCGTCGACGACGCGCTACAGCTGATCACCGCGAACGACGCTTTCGCCAGCTTCGAGGAGGACGACCGCGGGACGATCGAGACCGGCAAGTACGCCGACCTGGTGGTGACCCGCGAGAACCTCCAGACCATCCCCCGCATGGCGATCGCGGGCGTCACACGGCTGATGACGATCACCAACGGCAAGGTCGTGTCCGAAGGGGAGGTCGCGTACCCTCCGGGCGACGCGACCAAGGACATCCCCGGTCAGCCCTCGGAGCTCGCCGACTCCCGCTAGCGGCCTCACCCGTCGCCGCCATCGGTGCTTCGGTATGCGGGCCGGTAGGCCGCCTGCCTACCGGCCCGCACCATCCGATGCCTATCCGTTGATGTTGACCTTGTCGTCTAGCGGATCGGCTAGTTGAACTGGTTGGGGAGCAGCGGTTGCGTGAGGCCCTGTACGCCGACCAGACCGAGGATGGTCATGAACGACGCCTGCGGGCCCTGGTAGGCGCCGGTGGGATCGAAGCACTCGTCCGGGGAATGCGTCGCGATCGCGTCGCCACCCCCGCGCAGGGTGAGCGAGGGAATGCCCAGGCTCATCGGGTAGTTCGAGTCCGTGCTGCTCGGGTCTCCCAACCGCGGCTGAAGCGCGATGCTCTGAGCCGAAGCCCATCCCGCTTGGACGATCAGGGCGTCCTCTGGCTGGCTGGCTGCGGGACGATCTCCGACCAAGTCCGCCTGCACCGAGATCGCGCCCTCACTGCGCCAACGCTTGTTCTCCTCTCGGGCGGCATCCTGTACGAGACCCATGATCTTGGCCTCCAGGTTCAGGAGCTCCTCCTCACCATTGGAACGCATGTCCAGCTGCATTTGGGCATCCGCTGCGATCGAGTTGACCGAGGTTCCGCCGGACACCACGCCGACGGTGAAGGTGGTCTTCGGTTCTGCCGGAACCTTCACGTCCGCGATCTTGGCAATCCCCCGGCCCATCGCGTGGATCGCGCTAGGTGTGCCGAAGGCGCCGAAGCTGTGACCGCCGGGGCCGGAGTAGTTGATGAAGTAGCGATGGCTACCGGTCGCCAGGTACGTCAGTCCCGCCGGATTCCCGGCTTCGATCGAGATGAAGCCGTCCACCTCACTGTGTTCGCCGAAGAAGTGCTTGACCCCGCGTAGGTCACCCAGGCCTTCCTCACCGACCGTTCCCCCGAAGATGATGTCTCCCTCGGGCTGCACCCCGGATGTGTTGAATGCGCGGACGATGGAGAGGAGGGCGGCGAGTCCGCGTCCGTCATCCCCGATTCCGGGAGCGCAAAGCAAGCCGTCCTGCTCCCGCACCGTCACGTCCGTCCCCTCGGGGAACACCGTGTCGAGGTGTGCCGAGACGAACAGGGTCGGGCCGTTGCCGGTTCCGTGCAGCGTTCCGTAGACGTTGCCCTCGGAGTCTTGCTGGACGTCGGCCAGCCCAAGGTCTGCGAGGCGGCCCATGTAGTACTGCGCACGTTCGTCCTCGTTGAACGGTGGAGCCGGAATCTCCGTGATGGTGATCTGGTCCTGAACCGTCTGGTCATGGTCGCCTTCGATGAACGTCCTGCCCTGCTGGACGGCCGCATCCTGATTCAGGGCTGCGTACGCCTGTTGCACCTCTTGAGACAGCTGGTACGGCTCGTCGTCGTCGGGTGGTGGCGGTGCCGCCTGACTTGTGACGCTCAGAGAGCCGGCGGTCAAACCAGCAACCGCCAAGAGGGTTGAAGCGAGTCCCGTGATGGTCCGTTTTGCTCTTATCAAGGTGATCCTCCTCGATTGGGGAATGCGCGGTCACGGTCTCGGCCGGGGTTGGCGGGGATCTGGCTGATCCAGCGGATCTGCTCTCGCACACGGGAGGCTCTCGTCGCGACATCGCCAGCAGTGCAGCGGCTCGTCGCATCGGTCTCCTCTGGAGCCGGTTGCCTGACCCGGCGCCGCATGGACTGGTCCCTGGGCGGGCGGTCGCCCACGCGACGCTACGGAGGCCGAACCCAGCCGTCACCGGGCATATGCACGAAATCGGCCAGGGTGCTGCCGAACATCTGTCGAGCCGCGGACTCTGACGGCTTTGGGTATCACTGCCCCATCTCGCGACCTCCTATTTGGTGCATCCAATCCCTCCTCCGGCAAGTGAGGCGATTTGTCATGAGTCGACGTTGGAGCGTTGTGGTCGGGCTCTCGGGCCTGTTGCTCGCGTCGGCATTCGTAGGCCTGACGCCCGGCGTGGGGCAGGCATCTCTGAGCGCACCGCGAGAGCGTGCGGCGGGGGGAGCCTCGATCGAGTTGCGACTGGGACTCTCGCCGGCCGAGCATCTGCTGAAGGAGTACGCGGTACGCGACGAGGACGGCACCGTCCACACGCGCTACGACCGGACGTACGACGGGAAGCCGGTGATCGGCGGTGACCTGGTGGTGCACCGAGCGCCGGGCGGCAAGATCGGCTCCATCGATTGGGCGAGCGAGGCCGATCTGAGTGCCCTGCGCGACCTGACGCCGTCGGTGTCCAAGGCGGACGCAGCCGCGGTCGCACGACGCACGACGAACCTGCCGAGCTCAGCCGAGGACGCAGAGCTGGTCGTCTATGCGATCGGCGACCGGGCCCGGCTCGCCTGGGAGTCGACCGCCTCGCGTGGACTGGGCCATCGTGAGGTCGTCTACGTCAACGCGTCGACCGGCGATCGGATTGGCGGCTGGAGCCTGGTCGAGCACGCCGACGGCACCGGAAACTCGCTCTACTCCGGCACGGTCACCATCCAGACCGTTCCGCAGGCCGGCGGATTCGGACTCCGGGACGAGACGCGTGGCGACAACCGGACACTGGACAACGACAACGCAGGCGACTTCCCGCCCACCGGCGCCCTCCTCACCGACACCGACAACGTGTGGGGCAACGGCCTGGCGGGCAACCGGCAGTCGGCGGCCGTGGACGCCCACTACGGCGCGGCCAAGACCTGGGACTACTACCTGTCCCGGTTCAACCGGAACGGCATCGGCGACGACGGAGTCGGCGCCCCGAGCTTCGTGCACTACGGCAGCAACTACGAGAACGCGTTCTGGGACGACGGGTGCTTCTGCATGGCCTACGGCGACGGTGGGCCGACATTCCGTCCGCTGGCGTCACTGGACGTGGCCGGGCACGAGATGAGCCACGGCGTGATGTCTCGGACCGCCGACCTGATCTACCAGGGCGAGTCCGGCGGGCTCAACGAGGCCAACAGCGACATCCACGGCACGATGGTGGAGTTCTTCGCCAACAACAGCAACGACAAGGGCGACTACTACATCGGCGAGAAGGTCACCAAGGTCAACCCGCGCTTCCTGCGGCGGATGGACAACCCGCGACTCGACGCGCCGTTGTACACCGGCGGCCTCCACGGCTACAACTGCTGGACCCCGACGATGGGCGCCGACGACGTCCACTTCTCGTCGGGTCCGGCCAATCACTGGTTCTACCTGCTGGCCGAAGGGTCGGGGTCGAAGCGGATCGGAGGCCGGGCGCACAACAGTCCGACCTGCAACGGGTCGACCATCACCGGGATCGGCAAGGTTCCGGCGTCCCGGATCTGGTACCGCGCCGTCACCGTCTACATGACATCGACGACGGACTACAAGGACGCGCGGGACGCCACGATCCGGGCGGCGCGCGACCTCTTCGGTGCGAACAGCACCCAGTGCCAGCGCGTGGTCGGCGGGTGGAACGCGGTCAAGGTCGCCAAGCAGGACTGGACGTGCTCGGGCACGCCGCCGGGTCAGGGCACCAACGCGGTCACGAACCCGGGCTTCGAGTCCGGCTCGACCGGTTGGACGGTCACCGGAACGCTCATCACCAACAGCACCCTCTGGTTCCCGCACAGCGGCTCCAGGTACGCCTGGATGCAGGGGTACGGCTCGAACACCGACGACTCGCTGCGGCAGTCCGTCACCGTGCCGAACTCCCCGAACGCGAAGCTCCGGTTCGACCTGCTCGTCAACACCGAGGAGGCGTCCGGCGGATCCGCGTTCGACACCCTCCAAGTGCGGCTGGGAAGTGCCACGCTCGGCACGTACTCCAACCTGAACGCCACGGACTCCTACACGCGGCGGACGTTCGGCATCGGGAGGTTCGCCGGCCAGACCCGCCAGCTGCAGTTCATCGGCAACGAGGACGCGTCGATCCAGACGACGTTCCTCGTCGACGATGTCCGAGTCACCGCTGACTAGACCCGCTGCGTCCACCTCGCGCCAGAACGCGTCGACCCGGTTGTTCCGCTCCTCCGGTATCTCCTGGAACGGCTGGTGACTCTCGCCGGCCAGAATCGCGACGTGGCTGTCCGTACTCGGTGAGCACGATCAGATCGGCGAAGAGATCAGCTACGGCTGAGGGCGCGGGCCAGTTCGTCACGGCTCATGTTCGAGCGGCCCTTCACGCCACGGCGCCGCGCCTCCTCGTACAGTTCTTGACGCGTCTTCTGGCTGTCGGCACCAGAGCGGGTACGCAGGGCGGCAGGAGCGTCCTGCTTGCCCAGCGCCGCCTTGGCGGAGTCGGCGATATCGGCCAGCGACCGCTTCTTCGACGTCTGACTCTTCGACGTCTGACGCTGTGCCGGTTGCCGGCTGGCCAGCACCTGATCACATGACGTACAGAGGAGTCGGCGGGTCGCTTCCTCAATGCGCGGACCGAGCGATCCCTGCTCGACTTCCTGGTCTTCCACTTGAACGTGCCGGCGGCAGACACCGGCCGAACAGTTAGCGCAGGTGCCAATGGCAGCTTCCGCTCTGCCCTCCACCGCGCAGTCGTAACAGTTCACGAGCACTCCCTATGTGCTGATAACCCAATTGCGCCCTGGATCGCCACTGCCACCCGTCGGCCGTCTTTGGAGGACCAGCCCGGCTGTGATCCAGGCTCCGAGCGCCTTGGATCGGATGCGTAATGGTCCGCAAGTACCCGCCGGAGGGGGACGCAAACCCGACCGGCGGCATCGGCGCCGCCGCCGACGCGACCCGCTGAGCCGCCCTTGCAAGGGGCTTGGCCGGTCGACGATGTCGGGACCTTCGGCTCGTGCGCCACGAGGAACATGGGTGCTAAGCGTCTAGACATGATGGTCTTGGTCGATCCATGACAGAACCTGAGGGACCTGACTATCTGGTGGTCGGAGCCGGCGCCACCGGCATGGCGTTCACGGATGCGTTGATCGACCACGCCGACGTGCGCGTGGCAATGGTCGACCGGCGCCACAGCGTCGGCGGACACTGGCTCGACGCCTATCCCTTCGTCCGCCTGCACCAGGCTTCGGCGTTCTATGGTGTCGCGTCGACACTGCTCGGCGGCGGTCGCGTGCAGCAACGTGGCCCTGAGTCGGGCCTGCATGAGCGGGCCAACGCCTCGCAGATCTGTGCCTACTACAGCGACGTTCTGACCGACCGGATGCTGACATCGGGCCGGGTCGAGTTCTTCGCCAACTCGGAGTACGCCGGCGACCGCCAGATCGTCTCGCGCGTGTCCGGGCGGCGGTTCGACGTGCCGTCGCGGTGCCGGATCGTCGACGCGCGCTACCTCGCCCCCGACATCCCAGCGGACACGCCACCGCCGTTCGATGTCGCCGATGGCGCGCACGTGATACCGGTCAACGACCTCGTTCGGCTGACCGAAGCTCCGAGCCAGTACGTGATCGTGGGTTCGGGCAAGACCGCGACCGACGCCTGTATCTGGCTGCTGGCCAGTGGCGTCGACCCTGAGGCCATCTGCTGGATCAGACCCCGCGACCCCTGGATGTTCAACCGGGCGGTGATCCAGCCAGATCCAGCGGTGTTCATCGGGGCGGCCGCCGACATCATGCAGGCGGCAGCAGCGGCGTCATCGCTCGAGGATCTGTTCCTGCGGATGGAAGACGCCGGCGTCATGCTGCGCATCGACCGGTCGGTGACTCCGACGATGGCTAAGACACCCACTCTGGCCGTCTGGGAGCTCGAGCAGCTCCGCACCATCGAGAACGTCGTACGACTGGGGCACGTCAAGCAGGTGGCGCCGGGACGCATGGCGTTCGCGGACGGGTCGATCGCCATTGCCAAAGACGCGATCGTCGTGCACTGCGCGGCGTCGGGCTTGAAGTATCCGCCGCTGACACCGATCTGGGCACCGTCGGCGATCACGCTCCAGCCGATCCGAGCCGGGTTCCCATGCTTCGGCGCGGCACTGGCCGGCTACGTCGAGGCCACTCGCCAAGACGACGACGAGAAGAACACGCTGTGCCCGCCGTCGCCGCTGCCCAACACGCTGGCCGACTGGGCGAACATGAACGTCCTGGGCACCCGGGCCGCGATGGCCTTCGGCTCCGAGCCGGACATCACGGCCTGGGCCAACAACGTCGCACTCAATCCGGCGCGCGTTCCACCCGACGGTCGCTCGACGGAGGTCGACGCCGTACTCGGCCGCCTGAAGTCCCAGGTGTCCCCCGGCCTGTCGAAGCTCGTCGAGTTGAGCGTCACCGACTGTGATCCGACTCCGGGATCGTCGCGGCGTGGCACAAGACGGGCGCCGGTGTGGTAGACGTGACCGGTGACCCGTGCCCTGCGCCTCGCGGCGGTGCTCGCGCTGCCCGTCCTGATCGGCTGCGCGTCCTCGACCCAAAGCAGCGTTGTCCCCAGGTGCCCGGAGCCCGACCCACCGGCTGTCGCCGGCGCCGGGCCGGCGGTCCTACCTGACCGGGGCGACCCGTCCACCCCAACCCCACGCCCGTACACCGTCGAGGTGGTCGACCGGATGCCGCACGACGAGGCCGCCTTCACCCAAGGCTTGCTACACGCCGACGGTCTGCTGTACGAGAGCACCGGACTCTACGGCGAGTCGGACATCCGGCTGGTCGAGCCGAGCACCGGCGAGGTGTTGGACAGCACCCCACTGGCCGAGCACGTCTTCGGGGAGGGTCTCGCCCTGTACGACGGCCGGCTCTTCCAGCTCACCTGGCAGGAGGAGCAGCTCCACATCTGGGACCGCTGCAACCTCGATGAGCAACGCCAGCTGTCCTACCAGGGCGAAGGCTGGGGGTTGACCGTCGCCGGCGATTCGCTCTGGCGCAGCGACGGCTCGCACCAGCTGTACCAGCACGACCCCGAGACGTTCGAGGTGGCAGCCACGCTGGAAGTCGACGACCGCGGCGTCCCGCTCGCGGGGCTCAACGAGCTGGAACTGGTCGACGGCCAGATCCTGGCCAACGTCTTCACTGAGCCATGGATCGCCGTGATCGACATCGGGACCGGAAGCACCAGCGGCTGGATCGACGCCTCCCCACTGGTGGCCGAGGTGGGCGCGACCGACGGTGACGACGTACTGAACGGGGTCGCCGTCGACCCTGCGACCGGCCGACTGTGGCTCACCGGCAAGCGGTGGCCGACCCTGTTCGAGGTACGAATCGTTCCCGGCGACGCCCTTCCGCCGCCCGGCCTGCGAGTGTGAGAAGGGGCTGGTCTCAGGCGCGACCGGGCTCCGCCGGCTGACCGAATGTGACAGTCAGGCTCGAGCGATAGGCATCGGACGCACCCGAGATCTCGGGCTCGCCCCGGTCCGGCTTCTGGCCCGCGGGCGCCGCGCCCGTACTACCCCGCTGGCTCTCACGAGCTGAGTATCGCACCGAACGGGCGTAGCCTAACCGGCTGCCGGCGCCGCCCGATCACCATTGCTCCGCGCGGCCGCGAAGGCTGCCACGGCGGTGGCGCCCAGGTGGAGGGCCAACGCCAGCGCCGCGAACGTCGCGACGGTCGCGGCCTCCTCATCCAGCTGATGCGCCAACTCACGCCAGTCGAGCACGGTGAGGGCGAGGCAGAACACGGCAGCGACCACGAATACTTCGCGTCGAGGCCACCTGAGCGCGGCACCGGCCACGGCCAGCGACAGTGCGGCTGCGAGCACGATGATCGGGGTGCTCTCCACGTCGATGCCACCGATCGTCTCCGACTCCTCCGAGTGGGACTCGGCACCCTCGGCCTCCTCGCCTTCGGCATGTTCCTGGCCCTCGGAAACCTCACCGGAGTGCGCCTGTTCGACACTGGACTCCGAGTGCCCTTGGTTCTTCTCGACGGTCACTCCGATCACAAAGGCCGCGGTCGAAAGCAGCATCAGCAGGGTGAACAGTGCCGCGAGACGGCGAGTCGTACTCACAAGTCCGACCGCTTCGGTGTCGTTGCCGTCGAAAGCTCGACATCGATCGGACCCGCGGTCGTGGCGCAGTCTCGCCGGGCCTGGCGTCGCCGATGCCACACCGCGAGCAATGTCGCCGCGCCGACGACCAGGGCGAACACCACGCCGGCGAACGCCAGGCTCGCGACCGTTGCCGCGACGCCAGCGATCCCGAGGAAGGCAAGCAGCGCCGGTGCACAGCAGACCGCGCAGGCCGCAACGCCAGCGCCTACCAGATGGCGATCCCTGATCTGGCTCATCGAGCGGCCTCGAGACCCGCGATCTCTACGAAGGGCAAGGAACAACAGTCGCTCGTCGCGCAGACGGTGATGTCGTCGCAGCCGGCGTCCAATGCCTCCACGAGGTTCTGCCGGATCGCCCGCAGGTCGGCAATCCGCTCGTCGATCTCCTCCAGCTTGGTTCGTGCGAGAGTCTGCAGCCCGGGATCCACCGTCCTGCCGTGCCGATGCTGGCCCGCCGCCAGCAGATCGGCGACCTCCTCGAGCGTGAAGCCGAGACGCTGCGCCGCCTTGATGATGCGTACGACGGTCACAGCCTCCTGCGGGTAGAGACGATGGCCACCTGGGCTGCGAGTGGGTTCGGCGATCAGGCCGCGACGCTCGTAGTAGCGCAAGGTCTGCTGGTTCACGCCAGCCGCCCCGGCCACCTCGCTGGTTCGGAGTGTGGTGGTCACTGGTCGCCTCCACGATGCGCCTCGGCACGAGTGATGAGGGCCTCCAGAACCTCAGCCTGCGACGCCGGGACACCGACCTCGATCGTCGTGGACTCGTCGGAGCCGCTGACGGAGAAGCTGAAGAAGGAGCAGCAGGACGTCTCCCGCTCGGTCAGGTCCGCTGCCATCGCGAGGGTCACGTCGCCGCTCTGGAGCTCGATACGAGCGTGGGTGGGACCGAGGCGCTCGACACCAACCAGCCGTTCACCGAACAACGCGTCGAACTCGGCCACCCGCAACGGTCGCTCGGCGCTCGGCAAGGTGCACGCGTCCACCGCCGCCCAATCCCGTTGATCGGTCATCCTGCTCCTCCCCTGCCGGCGCCGACATGTGGCGACCGGCCTGCCACCACGGTAATCCTGTACCTCGGTACAGGATGCAAGCATCTTGACGACCACGGGTCGAGTCTGTAGACAATCAGGGACCCTCGGGGCTCTCTCGGACATGGGAGGTCGGGATGGACCGCCGGAGAATCGTCGGAGCGCTGCTGGGGATCGGAGTACTGGTCGGGCTGATCGCCGCGCCGAGCGCGGAGGCGCAGGGCCCTGAACCGTCCGATCAACCGACACGGGTGATCATCCTGGTCTTGGACCAGGGGCGTCCGGATACCATCGAGCGCTTCAAGATGCGCAACGTGCAGGCGCTGATGCGCGACGGGGTGACCTTCCCCAACGCGATCGTCGGGCACATGGCGGCCGAGACGGTGATCAGCCACGGCGTGATGACGAGTGGTCAGCTGCCGAAGCACCTGGGCTGGTCGGACGAGGTGTATCGCGACGTCGACGGCGTGCTGGGTACGGCGGGCGCCTACTACATCACCTCGAGCATGTCGTGTAACCAGTTCAAGGCGCTGATCGAGCACGCCGGCTACAAGAAGCTCCAGGACTACCTCGACGACAAGTTCGGCGAGACGTCGAAGTTCGTGTCGCTCGCGCAGAAGCGCACGTCGGTGTGCACCGCGGGCCAAACCAGCACGGGCGGCGGAGACGGGACCGGCACGGATCCCGAAGACATCATCATGCAGAGCCGCGGCAGCTCCGCGACGAGCTGCGACGGGCAGTCGGGGTGGCGCCGCCCCGAGGACGCCAACAACTCGGTGCCGGCGTACTTCGGGCTGGGCCAGGAGTGCAACCGCTGGTGGACCTGGCAGGCGGCCAACGCGTACGGGACCGGGACCATCTCGCCCGGGAGGATCTACAACCTGGACGGCAACCGGTTTGTGCCTGGCTTCGACTCGGCACATCTGGGCGGTGACATCTGGTCGACCGACGCGGCCATCACCGTGATCCAGAACGACCCGGACTGGCGCGGCATGATGGTCAGCCTGGGTGGGATCGACAAGCTCGGTCACATGTGGGGTCCCGACGACAGCGTGCGCGGCCAGCCCGGCTCCGAGCAGCAGATGCGGCACCTGCCGTTCATCGCCCGGACCGCCGACGAGCAGGTCGGCAGGTTGATGGACGCGCTCCGCGAGCAGGGCCTGCTCGAAGACACTCTGGTGGTCCTCACGGCCGATCACGCTGCCCAGACCGGCAAGCGCTTCCACGGGCGGCTCGACACCTTTACGAACGGCACCAACATCAACGCGTGTGACCCGACGACTCCGACGTCACCGTCGGCGTTGCGGTCGGACTGCAACTGGTACTACGGGGCGGAGGACGGTCCACTCGCCGACGAGGCGTACCTGGACCCGAGCCCGGCGATCCGTCAGCTGCGGGACTCGCTGACCCTGCCGAACGGCCAGACCAACCTGCGGTTCTCCTACCAGGACTCGCACATCGCGGCCTGGCTCAACGACGCCTCGGAGGCACGGAAGCAGGAGGCCGCGAATCAGATCCTCAAGCTGCCGGACGTGATCGCGAGCTACCGCCTGTCCGACGACCGCGACAGCTACGTCCTCCAGGGGACGAGGATGCCGAGCAGCGGACCGGAGCGATCGTGGTTCCAGGAGCACGGACAGACGCTGGTCGACACGATGGCGGCGCCGTACGGCCCGGATGTGGTGGCCTTGCTGCGCAACAACACGACGTATGGCGTGATCGGTGACCACGGCGGACATCAGCAGGAGGTCCAGAACATCCCGATGATCTTCTCGTGGCCGGGGCTGAACGCGGCGGCGCCGACCGAGCAGATGCGGCTCGTCGACGTGATGCCGACGATCCTGGCCACGATGGACATCGACTTCGATCCGGCCGACATGGACGGTGATGCGATCCCGCTTCCGGCCAGCCACTAGCCAGGAGGACCCAACCGGGGTACGGACGCCCGCACCCCGGTCATGCGGCGTCGGTGCGGTGTGCTTCCGTACTGGTGTCGGCGGCGACGCGACGGCCGGCCAGGGCGGTGGCGAAGGTGTGGCTGACGCGTTGCGGAACGTCTGGCAGGCGTAGCACGTCAGCGACCGCCTGGACGCCGGCCTTCCCGGGCCAGCGTCGCCCACTCACCGGATGCCCCACGGTTCGGACCCGGCTTCGGTGAGCGTGGAAGGTCCGACCACATCGCCCTTCGCCAGGTACGCCGCCACCGCCTCCCTCCGGTGCACATCGGCATCGGCCTGGTCTCCGAGGGCCTCGAGGGACTGGGCGAGAACGGCGTGGGCGAAGCCGAGCAGCTCGAGATCATCGGTCGCTCGCGCAAGGTCCAGAGCAGACTGCGCCAGGCCGCTCGCGGTGCCTGCGTCGTGGGCCGCGACCCGACAAAGGGCCCGAGCGCACCGCCAGGCGATCTGGGAGGCAAGGTCGTCCGAGCTGGCGTTCGTCTCCGACTCGATCGTCAGGCGCTCCGCTTCGCCGTACCGCCCCTCGACCACGAGGACCCGAGCGAGGTAGGCCGCGACCGTGGACATCCCGGCCCGTTCGCCCATCCCCCGCAGCTTCTCGTAGCCCCAGCGAAGCTCCTCGTCCGCCGCCGCGACATCACCCGCGAAGAGAAGCGCCATCCCGGAGAAGAGCGACCAATGGGCTCGTGCGAACGTGAGTCCAAGCTCGTCATGCCGCTGCTTGCCCCGCAACACCGCGACCCGCGCCGGTGCGGGCTGACCGTCAAGCGCATGCAGGTATCCGAGCACCGTGTACACCGCAGCCTCGACACGTCGTGAACCGCTCGAGCGCAGCAGCTCGTGGCAACGCTCGATCGCCGCCGGTACTGGTGCCGGCCCGAGCGCGAGGCAGGATGCGAGCCATACGGCGATCGCAGCCTGCTCCCGACCGTCATCGGCGCGCCTGGCATGGGTGATCGCCCGTTCGAGCGCCGTGGTCGTCGGCCCGTAGGAGCACGCCATCCAGGACAGCTCGCCACGCAGTTGCCAGACCCGCGTGAGACCGAGGTCGTCGGACAGGTCGGTGAACGTCGCGAAGGCGGCATCGGTCACCCGCTCGATGTCGGCCAGTGCGCCCTCCGGCCGGGTCTGCAGCCGGATGAGCTGCCGGTCCAGGCCGGCGAGCTCGGCAAGGGCGTTCTGACCCGACCGGGTGGCTGTCTCGGCCGCATCTGCCAGAACCCGGTCGGCATCGTCGAATCGACCGCGGTGCACCAGAGCGGTGCCAAGATCGCGGAGCAACCCGCCTCGGTCCGGCTCGTCGGGTGGTGCCAGCCCGGCGGCTCGCTCGAGCAGGTTGACCGCGGCGTGCATGTCGTCTCGGCGCAGCGCGTGCCGCCCGGCGAGCGCGAGCCACTGCCCGGCCCGGACACTGAGTTGCGCCGCGGGGGCGTCGCGACGTCCGAGCTCGTCCAGATGACGGACCGACTGCTCGAGGTGGTAGCCGATGATCTCGGCGTACTCCGTCGCCCGCGCGCCGGCGCGCTCCTCCAGCCAACCGGCCACCTGTTCGTGGAGCGTCGCGCGGATCGCCTTCGGGCAGCTGGCGTACGCCGTGTCGCCGGCCAGGACATGCGAGAACTTGAACGAGTCCGACCCCAGAAACCGGACACCGAGCGGCGCGATCATCTGTTTGCCCACGAGGGACCGGAGGTCGTCGGCGACCCCGGTGCTCCGCGTCGCCACAGCGTGCTCGTCAAGAGCGTCACGGTAGAACTCGCGGCCAATCACGGAAGCATGTTGCGCGACGGCCCGCTCACCGTGCGTCAACCGGTCGAGTCGGGCGGCGAGAATCGCGCCGATCGTGGGCGGGATCGCCACCACGCCCGGCTCAGCGGTGGTCACCCAACCGCGATCGGTCCGGATCATCATGCCGTCGTCGACCAGCATGCGTAGCAGTTCCTCGACGAACAGCGGGTTACCCGCCGCCGCATCGACGACGTGGTCCCGCAGCGCCGACGGCAGCGGTTCGCCCTCGAGCAGGTGACTCATCAGGTCGAGGACGTCGTTCCGCCCGAGCGGATCAAGCTCGAGCCGAACCGTGTGCGGCACCTGCTCGCACCAGTCCGGCGCCTCCTCGAACAGCTCAGGTCTGGCAACACACAGCAGCATGAGCGGCACGTCGGTCACCGTCACCGCGAGACGCTCGACGAGGTCGAGGAGCGCGGCGTCCGCCCATTGCAGGTCGTCCAGCACGATCACCAACGGGCCGGACCGAGCGACTTCCTCCAGCAGCAGCCGTACCGCCCAGGTGATCTCCTGTGTCGACGCCGCCGAGTCGACGAGGCCGATAGCGCTCGCCACGACCTCGAGTGCTCTCGCCCGGTCGTCCCCTCCCCCGTCGCGCAGCAACGACGCCACCTTGGACCGGGCCTGCTCCGGGGTGTCGGTGGATTCCACTCCGGCGAGGTCCCTGACGACGACCCCGATCGGCCAATACGTGACGCCGTCGCCGTACGGGAGACACCCTCCCCGGACCACCCGGGCTCGTCCAGCCATGCGGGTGATGAACAAATCGACGAGCCGCGACTTTCCGACGCCGGGTGCCCCGACCAGCATGGCCAGCCGACAGGCCCCGGCCCGGGTCTCCTCGAAGGTCTGCTCGAGAGCGGCGAGATCTGACTCCCGCCCGACCAACGGTGAATTGAGGTGTCGGTGCGTTCGATCCGGGTGCGGCGTCACACCGCCGAGCCGCCAGGCGCGCAGCGGGGCTGCCTTGCCCTTGACCGACAGGGTCAGGGCTCCCGCAGAGACCGAGTGGCGCACCAACTGGTACGTGTTGTGGCCGAGGAGGATCGCCCCTGGCGGCGCATTCTGTTCGAGGCGAGCCGCGACGTTGACCGTATCCCCGGTCACCATGCGGTCGAGCCCACCCGCCTCCGTCGCGATCACCTCGCCGGTGTTGACGCCGATGCGCTGTTCGACCCTGACCCCCCACCGGCGTTCCAGCTCGTCGTTCAGGTCGCCCATCGCCTGATTCATCTCGTGCGCGCTGAGGACGGCTCGCATCGCGTCGTCCTCGTGCAGCTTGGGCACACCGAACACCGCCATCACGGCGTCGCCGATGAACTTCTCGACCGTGCCGCCGTGCCGTTCGATCACCCGCTGCGTCTCATCGAAGTAGCGCAGCATCATCTCCCGCATCGATTCCGCATCGACACTGGCCGCCATCGCCGTCGACCCGACGAGGTCGCTGAACAGCACCGTGACGGTCTTGCGTATCTCCGTCGCCACGACCGGATCCGCAGTCGCGAGGGCCGCGCCACACTGCGCGCAGAACCGCGCGGAGGCGGAAACCTTCCCGCCGCACTGATGACAGAAAGCGGGCCGCAGCCGAGTCGGTTCAGCGGTCACGGCGGGACGATCGGTCGATGCTAGGACAACAGATCGACGGTGATGTCGGGCGCCGTCACGCTGACCCCGTTCGTATCATCGAGGAGCGTGATCTGCGTGAACTTCGCCGAGATCGCCGTCAGAACCTGGCCCGACGGACAGTCCAGGCCAACCGGCTCGACCTCGCCGGTGTCCACAACAACGCTGCCGTTGACGCGACCGTTGTCATCCGCTCGCAGCTCGGCAGTGGCACCGACCGGTGCGGTGACGGTGGTCTTGTTCGTGGCCTTCGGCCGGTTGGATCCGCCGTTGACACATCCGAACGTCGCAGTGACGAGCGCGCTTGCCTTGTACGTGACATCGACGTTCCCCAGACCGACCTCGCTCCAGGTGAACCGCAGATCAGGCAGCGTCGCCGGCGCCGCAGTGGCCGTCCGAGCCGACGCGGTAGCAGCCCCACTGCCCGAGTTGACCGTTGTCACCTCGAACGTCCGGAAATGAGGAAAGTTCTTCGCGCTCGTGGGAGGGGCGGATGCCATCGCGACTGCGACAACGAAGACGCCGATCAGCGCACCCTTCAATGATCGCGACATCGCCGAGCCACGTCGCCTTGAGCCGTGTTTCATGCTGCCCTCGCACTCCTCCCCGATCCACCTCATGATCTGAGCGGGCGGACCGCCGATAGCGCGTTCACGGTGAACGCGCTTCGGCACACCGGCACACACCCTCGAGCGGCTTCGTTCAAGCATCGCGTTCGAGCCTGGGAGGCACGTAGGGCCGAAGGTCCCGAGGACCAAGCGCTGAACCATGGGTCTCTGGGCGATTGCTTGCCCGCCGCGCTCCTGCCACTCTGGACCGAGAGGGAAGGGGGAAGGGCGATGTCCCAACGCCATCACGCGCCTCGCGAACGTATCGAAGTGCTCCACCAGGTCAAATTCTTCGACGGACTGTCCAGCAGACACCTCGAGCACATCGACCGGCACCTCGACGAAGTGAACGTCGAGCCGGGACGGGTGCTCACCGAGGAGGGTGAGCGCGGGTACGAAGCCTTCATCATCGCCGACGGGGTGGCCGAAGTCCGCAAGGGCGACGAGGTCATCCGCGAGACCGAGTTCGGTGAGATGATCGGGGAGATCGGCATCCTGGAGAAGAACTCCCTGCGCACCGCCACGGTGGTGGCGAAAACCCCGATGCGCCTGCTGGTGATCAACCGCAACGAGATGACCGCCCTGCTCCGCGAGGACAAGTTGGTCGCCGATCGCGTGCAGGAGAACCTCGACCGCCACCTCCAGGGGCGCTGACCCTCGTCGGTCACGCGCTCGTGTTCAGGCAAGGCTGCGGACCGACCGCTATCGCTGTGTGTCGCGGCGACGACTCGTGATCCACATAGACATCTAGCGGTATGCATTCCGGGGATCGGGTCAAGACGAAGCCTGACCAGAAGGTGACCGGGCCACCGGCTCTGCTGGGGTTCGCCTCGCCCTCGGGGCAGGCTTGGAAGGTGATGGTGTCGTGGGCGTCGTCGACGCGCACCCGTCCTTGCGGCAACTGTCCGTAGGCGAGACCCGCCGTGCTCCGGAACTCCGCGGGGAGTTGCACAGTCACAGTGTGGCCGACCTTCACCAGCAGCGGGTACTTCTGGCCGTCGTAGGCCCAGACTGTGGCGGCATCCGACGTATTGTTGCCACCCACGAAGACCAGCGGGCCAACGACGAGGTTGCTGGGATCAGTGAACGCCTGACCGAAATCCGCCCACGATTGCATGGAGCAGTCCGCGATCGCGCCGGCCGGATGCGTGGGCGGCCGGCCCGGCCGCGTCGGTTGGCCGGGACTGTCCGCCGGGCTCGATCGCTCCGAAGGCCGTGAGGCGGCCGACTCGGCGCTCGTCTGAGTGGACTCCGAGCCAGCAGTGCAGCCAGCAAGCAGCACGACGGTGGCACCTGCGCAAAGTACCGATCTCACTGCGACCTCCGCCTGGTCCTACACCGCGTACGCCACAACCGTTCCATCGTCGGGATGACGTCAGCGGCCCCGGTCCTATCGCAGCGCCACCTGCAGTCGCGACCAACGACAGCTGTTGCCCTATGGAACCGCGCACCTTACGCGGGCAGGTCGACGATTCCGGGAACTCAGGTCGTCGTACGACCGCAGGCGTTCCCAGCCGATCTGGTTGAACAGCGGGTCCCCCGTGTCGAGACGAGTCCCCAGCTCGCGGGCCGTCGCCAAGGCTTCAGCGGCCTCGTCATCGGGCGAACCACCACCGATCGCGCGGGATGAGCTGGACCATCGCGGCACCAGGAGGCTCCGGCCAGCCAGCGTGGCAGTACTCGACCTGGTCACCACTGGAGCCACGGTAAAGCGAAGCGACAGGGGTGTAGAGCCAGACGCCGTACGCGTCGCGGTCCAGCGCGAAGACACCCCACAGGCCGGAGCCACCTTGGCGTTTGACCTTCTTCACGTAGTTCGACGCCACGGTCCCGATGCTATTGAGCCAGAGCGACCGGTCCGCCCTCCGGCGAGCGCGGCGTCACGTTAGCCCGCCAGAGCACGAGCGCCAGTGCGGGCCGGCGAACTCGTGGAACCGGACACCGAGTTGGTTCACCGGTACCGTCGCCCTCGTCACCTCCGGCCGGGTGAACCCGAGCCCGTCCGGCTGGAGCGGGTAGGTCCGGCGGGTCACCCGGAACGACCGGCGGTCGGCAGTTTGCGCGGCGTGGGAGACGATGAGTCGCCCGTCGCGGGTGCAGCCGGCCCCGCGCGGGAACACCACGCCGCCGCCGACGACGATGAACGACCCGTCCGGCTCGCCCGGAACGTGCACCGCCCGTAGGCGGCCGCCAGTGAACGTGAACAGCTGCGCGAGCATGGCGTCGACCGCGGCACTGGTGTCGACGACGATGTCCGCACCGGCCCGGCCGCCCAGGCGCGGAACACCCACGACCCGGGCGCGGAAGCCGCGCATCGGTACCGCGGCCGGGATGAGGTGCGCGGCGTATACGCCGCCTCCGGACATCCGGACGGCGACGAACCCACGACACGGCTTCGCCGCTCCCGGATCGGATGCGGCGGCCACCGTGTCCGGGGTCCCGTCCCCGTTCACGTCAACCCGCAGGTGCGAGTGGTGCAATGCCCTAGCGACGACCGCCTGCTGGTTCGGGCACTGCGGGACAGCGGAGACCCGCGTGGGGGGTTCAGGCCCCGTGCCGCAGCCAGCGGCCACGAGAACCATGAGCACCAGTGGAATGAGGATATGTCTGCAACGCATCAGCCGCTCCCACCGTGACGTGGACCGGCGCGAGC
>Ga0081455_10003212_pt1 | contig 18923 bp, 13 predicted proteins | sample TabmetS3T2R1_FD_70207 | JGI IMG/M metagenome (GOLD analysis project Ga0081455, IMG submission 70207) | Tabebuia heterophylla rhizosphere microbial communities from the University of Puerto Rico - S3T2R1 | ecosystem: Host-associated > Plants > Roots > Rhizosphere ... | reverse complement strand
GCACCCAGGCGTCGATCGCGTCGACCTTCTGGAAGCCGAGCAGGCCGCTGCCGATCCCGTGAAGGAAGACGAGCACGACCAGGCCGTACGCGGCGCCCACCGAGAGCAGGTTCAGCACCATCGACGTCGCGGCCACCACGATCGAGCGGAACGCGATCGTCAGCAGGATGAAGCTGAGCCCGAGCACGAACGCGAACACCGGCGGCAGCCAGGAGTTCATGGCGTCGATGTAGTCGACGTTGTCGGCCGTGTCGCCGCCGACCAGCACCTGCGCATCCGTCCCCTGGAAGACCTGCGGGATGGTCGTCGAGCGGAGATGGCGGATCGCATCGAGCGCCTGCTCGCCCGTCTTGTCGCCGCCGAGCTCGACGCCGATCGCCGCGACACCGTCCCCGAAGCGAAGGTCGCTGCGCCCGAAGGCGGGATCGCGCCGCAGGTTCACCCGCAGCCGCGCGATCGCGGCACGCACCTGTGGCGAGCGGACGTCGCCGCTCACCGTGATCAGCGCCGGGCTCGAGCTGGCCTGCGGAAAGTCCTGCGCGAGCGCCTCGAAGCCCTGCTTCGCGCCGAGCCGGTCGGGCAGCGTGCTCACGCCGCTCGCACCGAGCTTCAGGCCGATCGCCGGGACCGCCAGCGCGAGCAGCAACGCCGAGAAGGCCACGAGGTAGATCACCGGGCGACGCATCACGCCGCGCACCACCCGGCCCCAGAAGCGCCCCTCCCCGCCGCTGCCGATGCTGCGCCCCACGTACGGCAGCCGCAGCGCGTTCACCCTGTCGCCGAGCAGCCCCAGCAGCGCGGGCAACAGCGTCAGCGCCGCGAGCACGGACACGATCCCGACCGCGATCGCCGCCACGGCGAGGCTCTTCATGATGTTCGAGGGCACGAGCAGCATCCCGGTCAGCGCGATCACGAACACCGAGCCGCTGAACAGGACGGCGCGGCTCGCCGTCGCGCTGGCAGCGGCGATCGCGTCGAGCTCGGCCAGGCCGCCGGCACGCTCCTCGCGGTAGCGGGAGACGACGAACAGCGAGTAGTCGATCCCGAGCGCGAGGCCCATCCCCGTGAGCATGTTCACGAAGAAGACCGAGAGCGAGAACGCGGCCGCGATCGGCGCGCAGAGCCCGAGCGCCACGATGATCGCGACGAACGCCATCCCGAGCGGGATCACCCCGGCGACGACTGCGCCGAAGACGAGCAGCAGGATGATCAGGGCAGCCGGTAACCCGAACTTCAGCTCGCCCGACTCGAGGTCGTGCTGCGAGGCCTCGTTGAAGTCGTGGTCGAGCGTCCCCTCGCCGGTCATCGCAACGGTGAAGCCGTCCTGCCCGTTCGCGCGCTCGACGATGGGAATTAGCGGGTCGACGTCGGCCTTCCGCTGGATCCCGATCAGCACGGCGTGGTTGTCGTTCGAGACGCCCAGCACGCGCGTACGGGAGACGGCACCCGTCGCCCGGGCCTGCGCCAGCAGCCGTGCGCCGAACTGCCTGAAGGCCGGTTCGCGCGCGGTCAGCGTCGCCGAGCGCACGACGACCAGCTCGTCGACGCCGTTCTTGTCGGGCGGGAAGCGCGAGAAGAAGAGCCGCTCTGCGCGCGTCGACTCGGGGCTCCCGGTGACGTGCCCGTTGGTGGTCAGGTTCCCCGGCAGCAGCGTGGCGGCGAGCCCCAGCGCGACGACGATCGCCCCCACCCAGGCGAGGATCGTCCGCCACGGATGGCGGCTCGACGCCCGCCCGAGGCGCTCCGTTACCCCCACGCAGTCAGTATGCGGAACGCTCCGCCGTTGGCAAATCGACGTCGGTGGATATTCGGCCGCCGACCCGTCATGATCGGCGCCGGCCGAGCGCGTTCGGCGTCCGGCCGCAGCCGTCAGACAAAAATCTAAGGGGGGAAGATGGCTCCACGACCATCGAGGGCCAGCCGTGCCGCTCTGGCAGGTGTGGTCCTGACAGCACTTGCACTCGTCGTCTTCGTCGGGGGAAGCTCGGCCTCGCTCGGAGCGTCTTCGAGCGAGCCGGCGGCGGTGCGCGTCGCCCACGCGTACCCGGTCACGCTCGTGACGGGCGACCGGCTCGTACTGAACGCGCTCTCGAACGGCAGGCAGAGCGTGACCGTCGCGAACAGCGCGAGCTCGAGCTCCGTCGCCGAGCTCTCGACGAGCTTCCACGCCGTCAGGCAGAACGGCGACATCTACGTGTGGCCGGTCGACTACGGGCCGTACATCGGGACGCTGCTCGACCGCGAGCTGTTCAACGTCTCGAAGCTCGTGCGGCAGGGCTACTCCGACAGGGCCTCGTCGACGACCCCGCTGATCGTGGACTACCGCGCGACGGCGTCGACGCAGACACCGCTCCCTGCCGACGTCACCAAGACGCGGACGCTGTCGTCCATCCACGCGGTGGCAGCGCGCCAGGCCAAGCCTCACGCCAAGGCGTTCGGACGCGCGCTGAAGCTACAGCTCGCCACCGACGCGCCCGCGATCGCGCAGGGCGAGCGGCAGGCGATCGCGCAGGACGGCCCGTTCGCAGGCATCCGCAAGATCTACCTCGACCAGAAGGTCAAGCCGGCCCTCGCCGACAGCGTCCCGCAGATCGGCGCGCCGCAGGCCTGGGCGGCCGGCTTCACCGGCGCGGGCGTCGACGTCGCGGTGCTCGACACCGGCATCGACTCCACGCACCCGGACCTCCAGGGCAAGGTCGTCGCGGAGAACAACTTCACCACCGACCCGACCGCGGCGGACGGAAACGGCCACGGCACGCACGTCGCCTCGACCGTCGCGGGCAGCGGCGCCGCCTCGGGCGGCCTGCGCAAGGGCGTCGCGCCCGACGCGCACCTGATGAACGGCAAGGTGCTCGACAGCACCGGCAACGGGCTCGAGTCCTGGGTGATCTCGGGCATGCAGTGGGCCGCGACGAGCGGCGCCGACGTGATCTCGATGAGCCTCCAGGCCGGGATCACCGACGGCACCGACCCGGTCTCGCAGGCCGTCAACCAGCTGACGACCGACGACAACGTCCTCTTCACCATCGCCGCGGGCAACTTCGGCTCCTCGGCGCAGACGGTGACGAGCCCCGGAGCGGCCAACGACGCGCTCACGGTCGGCGCGGTCGACAAGCAGAACGTCCTGGCCGGCTTCTCGGGCCGCGGCCCCCGAGTCGGCGACTTCGCGCTCAAGCCGGACATCACGGCTCCGGGCGTGGACATCATCGCCGCCCGCGCCGCGGGCACGTCGCTCGGCACGCCGATCGACGCCTTCTACACCATGCTCTCGGGCACCTCGATGGCGACCCCGCACGTCGCCGGCTCGGCGGCGATCATGAAGCAGGAGTTCCCGTCGATGACCCCGGCGCAGCTGAAGGCGGCGCTGATGAGCACCGCGCTGCCCGGCCCCTACACCGTGTACGAGCAGGGCGCCGGCCGCGTCGACGTCGCGCGGGCGTACTCGCAGAAGGTGTACTCGAACAACTCGCCGGTCGACTTCGGCTACTTCCCGTTCCCGCACGACAACGACCAGCCGGTCACGAAGTCGATCAGCTACTCCAACTACACCGCGGCGGCCGTAACGTTGAACCTGACGGCCGACGTGACCGCACAGGACGGCTCCCCGGCCGCGCCGGGGATGGTCACGACCAGCGCGCCGTCAGTGACGATCCCGGCCGGCGGCACCGCCTCGGTCGACGTCACCGTCAACACCACGATCGGCGACCCGAGCCTCTACGGCGGCGTGATCCGCGCGCAGAGCTCCGACGGCACGATCGTCGTGCGGACCCCGGTCGGGTTCTTCAAGGAGCCCGTCCGCTTCAACCTGACGGTCGACGGCATCGCCCGTGACGGCCGCCCGGCCCGCGGGATCAGCTGGATCGACATCGTCAACGCCGACGACACGACCCGCTTCCAGCAGACCGTCGGCCTCGGCGGCGGCCCGGTCACCGTCCGCGTCCCGCCCGGCAAGTACAGCGTGATGGGCTTCCTCTTCACGTACGACGAGCCGCAGGTGTTCGCGACGGAGGCGACGATCGCGGGCAACCCGGAGCTGAACGTCGACCAGGACACGACGTACACCGCGGACGCCAGGCCGGCGACCGAGGTGATCGAGAACACCGATCGGCCGACGCAGGCGAAGTGGTGGGTGATCGGGCACTACCGCGCAGCGGCGCAGTTCGGCAGCTTCGAGAGCCTGCTGCTCGCGAGCCCGCCGATCAACCGGATGTTCGCGGCACCGACCCAGCAGATCACGCAGGGCGACTTCGGCTTCCGCGCGAAGCCGGCCCTCGAGGCACCGGAGCTCGACATCTCGCTCGCGCCGCCGAACGGCGGCCCGCTGAACGCGACTTACGCGTCCGGCGCGCCGAAGATCGACGGCTCGCTGCGCCTGCCCCTGGTCTACGCCGGCTACGGCCGCGTGGAGGACTTCCAGGGGATCGACGTCCGCGGCAAGGTCGTGCTGATGACGCGCGGCCCGCTGCCGCCCGTCGGCAACCCGATCACGTTCGCCGAGAAGGTGGCCAACGCCACAGCCGCGGGGGCGTCGGTCGCGATCATCCACAACCACTCGCCGGGCCTGCTGCTCGTCGGGCTCGACCCGGCGACGACGCACATCCCGGTGCTGACGATGTCGAAGGTCGACGGCGAGGCCCTCCGCGCCAGGCTGCAATCGGGCGAGCGGCTGACCGTCGTCGCCAAGGGCATCCTCCAGAGCCCGTACGTCTACGACACGATCAACGCCGAGCGCGGGCGCATCAACGCGACGCACGTCAACACCTGGAACCGCTCGAACACCGTGCAGTTCGACACCGGCTACCACGCGCAGGTCGACAGCTGGCTGGCCGGCGACGTGCGCCACGGCTACCCGGCGTGGTCGAACTTCTCGTTCGACGGCGCGCGCAACTTCAACGTGCCGTTCAACCGCACCGAGTACGTCGGGACCGGCGACGCACGCTGGTTCCACGTCGCGTGGGGCTCGATGACGAACGACCACATCTTCGAGTGGAGCCAGCAGGACCCGCTGGTGCAGTACACGCAGGCCGGGCACTTCTCGGACGACTGGTTCGGGCAGCCGCAGCACCCGGGTGTCATCCGCACCTACGGCATCGGCGGAGAGAACGGCGAGCCGGTGACCCGCACCGGGAACACGATCACCGGGTTCATCCCGTCGTTCATGGACGCGAAGGGCCGGTGGGGCACGCACGACTCCCGCACCGACAGCGCGCCGTTCCAGCTGTTCGAGAACGGCACGCAGATCGCGCAGAGCGAGGGCTTCTTCGGCTCGTACGACGTCTCGGGAAGCCCGGCGACCTACCGCGCCGAGCTCGACGTGACGCGGACGGCGCCGTACTGGACGCAGTCGACGAACACGCACACGACCTGGACGTTCGCCTCGTCGCCGCCCGCGGCGGGCGAGACGGCCGTCCTGCCGGTGCTCCTCGTCGACTACGACCTCGGGCCGCTCGACCTGCGCAACCGCGCGCCGCGCGGGAACCAGAAGGTGAGCTTCGTCGTACACCGCCAGCAGGGCGCGGCGGCGGCGACGGCCACCGGGCTCTCGCTCTCCGTCTCGTTCGACGACGGCGCCACGTGGACGACGGTGCCGACGACGAACCGCGGCGGCGGCCGCTTCGACGCCACGATCCACAACCCGGCCCCGGGGCAGTTCGTCTCGCTCCGGGCGCAGGCGTCCGACAGCGGCGGCAGCAGCATCACGCAGACGATCATCCGCGCCTACCAGGTGAGTTAGGCGCTTTTTCGGGGAGGCGGTCTTCGGGCGCCGCCTCCCCGCCCTCTCAGGGCAGGTCAGAGCAGCTCGACGGTATCGCCGACGCCAACCCGGCCGGGCTGGGCGACGGCAGCATGGACTCCGAACGGCAGTGGCTCCGTCGTCTCGATCACTCCGCGGTAGACCGCGAGCGCCTTCAGCGTGTCGACGTCGGGCGCACCGGTGTCGGGGTTCTGCGTCGTCACCGCGCAGCGGCCGACGTTTCCCTGCGGCACGACGACCGCCTCGCCGAGCCGGACGCGACGGCCGAGCCACTCGTCCTCCTCGTGCTCGCCGAGCCCGTCGATGCCGAAGTTCATGCGGAAGCGCCGCTCGTCGACCTCTTCCACGCCGAGGAACCGTGCAAGCGCCTTCAGGGAGCCGGTCCCGAGCAGTGTCGCGGCGCCGCCGCGCAGGCGATCCGGCGCCGGCCCGGAAGCCCAGACGAGCCGAAGGTCGCGGCCCGCGAAGTCGGAGATCGCTTCGCTCCACGGTCCGTCGACGACCCGGACCTCCACCGTTTCACCCCAGAACCGTGCCCCCAGCGAGCCGTCGAGGCCGACATCGTCGGAGACCGTCGTGCCGTCGGGAAACGCGAGCGCCAGCGAGCCTGCGTCGCGGTCGTGCCGCGGGACGATCTGCTGGAGGGCGCCGAGCCCCTTGCTGTTCACGAGCCGGTCGTTCTCGTCGACGAGGAAGAACTCCCGATCTCCCGTGATCCCGGCCTCGGTCAGCTCGCACCCATCGAGCTGCCGGACCGCGAGGCCCTTGACCGGGCAATGGGAGATCCAGGCGACGCGCAGGGGCACGCGGCGAAACCTAGCGGCCCGGCCCGTCCTCAGGCCGGGGCTGGCTCGTCGTCGTACACCCGCTCGCCACGATGGAGGCGACGCGCAATGTCCTACGCAGCTCGCCGTTGTCGGCGATCAGGCAGACCCCGTCATAGGGTTCTCGTTATGACGACCTGCCCGAGCTGCGGCCGGGAGAACCCAGAGGGCTCTCGGTTCTGCAACTCCTGCGGCGCGGAGCTGACGCAGGAGGCCGCACGCGAGTACCGGAAAGTCGTCACGGTCATCTTCTGCGACCTCGTCGGCTCGACGGCGCTGGGCGAGTCCACCGACCCGGAGGCGCTGCGCACGCTGCTCGCCCGCTACTTCGACGAGATGAAGGCGATCGTCGAGCGGCACGGCGGCGCCGTGGAGAAGTTCATCGGCGACGCCGTGATGGCCGTCTTCGGCGTCCCGCAGGTGCACGAGGACGACGCGCTTCGCGCCGTTCGCGCCGCGGTCGAGATGCGCGAGGCGCTGCCCGAGATCGGCATCCGCGGGCGCATCGGCGTCAACACCGGCGAGGTCGTCGTCGGCACGGCCGAGCGCCTGGCGACCGGCGACGCGGTGAACGTCGCGGCGCGGCTGGAGCAGGCCGCCGAGGCAGGCGAGATCCTGCTCGGCCCCGAGACCGCGCAGCTCGTTCGCGACGCGGTCGAGACCGAGCCGACAGAGCCGCTCGAGCTGAAGGGCAAGCGCGAGCCGCTCGTCGCGCACCGCCTGCTCGCGCTCCACGAGGAGGCGCCGGCCTTCGCGCGCCGCCTCGACGCGCCGCTCGTCGGCCGCGAGCGGGAGCTGCGTCGGCTCCAGGAGGCGTTCGAGCAGGCTGCCGCCGACCGCTCCTGTCAGCTGTTCACGATCCTCGGCGCGGCCGGCGTAGGCAAGTCGCGCTTGACGGCCGAGTTCCTCGGCCCGATCGGCGACGCCACGGTGGTACGTGGCCGCTGCCTCCCCTACGGCGAGGGAATCACCTACTGGCCGGTCGTCGAGATCGCGAAGCAGCTGCCGGCGCCGGCGGAGCTCGGGCTCGAAGCGGAGGCCGTCGCGACGATCGAGCGGTTGCTGGGCGAGGACGACGACGTCACCTCGAGCGACGAGATTCCGTGGGCAGTGCGGAAGCTGCTCGAGCGAGCGGCCGAGGCTTCGCCAGTCGTCGCCGTCTTCGACGACATCCATTGGGGCGAGCCGACCTTCCTCGACCTCCTCGAGCACGTCTCCGACCTCTCCCGGGAGGCGCCGCTCCTGCTCCTCTGCCTTGCGCGCCCGGAGCTGTTGGACAGGCGGCAGGGCTGGGGCGGCGGCAAGCTGAACGCCACGACGCTCCTGCTCGAGCCGCTCAGCTCGGACGAGACCGACGAGCTGCTGGAGCGCCTGCTCGGCGACTCGGCGCTTGCACCGGATCTCCAGCAGCGGATCCGTGACGCCGCAGAGGGGAACCCGCTCTTCGTCGAGGAGATGGTCGCCTTCGTCGGGGGCTCGACCGAGGGCGAAGTCGCTGTCCCCGGAACGATCCAGGCGCTGCTGGCGGCGAGGCTCGACCAGCTCGAGCCGGCCGAGCGCGGAGTCCTGGAGCGAGGCTCCGTCGAAGGACGCGTCTTCCACCGCGGCGCTGTCCAGGCCCTCGCCCCCGAGGAGGCACAGATGGAAACGCGGCTGAACGGCCTCGTGCGCAAAGAGCTCGTCCGGCCCGACAGGGGCCAGCTCCCCGGGGAAGACGCCTACCGCTTCCGCCATCTCCTGATCCGCGACGCGGCCTACGAGGCGCTTCCGAAGGCGACGCGCGCGGGCCTGCACGAGCGCTTCGCGGCCTGGCTCGAGGAGCACGGCGCCGGCCTCGTGGAGCTCGACGAGATCGTCGGCTACCACCTCGAGCAGGCGCACCGCTACCAGACGGAGCTCGGAGGCGCCGGGGCCGACCTCGGGCGCCGCGCAGCCAAGCGCCTTGCGGCCGCGGGGCGCCGGTCGTACCTGGCCGCTGACGACGCCTCCGCCGCGAGCCTGCTGACTCGCTCGGTCGCCCTTGCAGAGCCGGTGGGCCGCGAAGGGGTCGAGCGGCTGATCCAGCTGGCGTGGAGCCTCAGTGGGCGCGGCGAGTTCGCAGAGGCCCGCGCCCGCAACGAAGAGGCCCTCGCCCTCGCACAGGCCGTGGGGGATCGCGCCCTCGAGCTTCGCGCCGAGTGCGAGCTTGCATTTCTCCGGACGACGACGGACCTCACGCTGACGGCGGAAGAGGCTGTCGCGCTCGGACACGAGGCGGTGCGGGAGCTGGGGCAAGACGGGGACGAACGGGCGCGCGCGGCTGCCTGGAACCTCGTCGCCATGGGCGAGAACCTGCGCGCCCGCTGGGGAGACGTCCAGCTCGCGCTCGAGCACGTCGTCGAGCATGGGGGCCGCGCCGGCGACAGGCGCCTGGAGCGGGATGCGCTGAGGACGCTCCCGTCGAGCTTCTTCTGGGGCCCTGCCCCGCTGTCGGAGGCCCTTCCGCGCGCGGAGTCGCACCTCGAGAGGGTGCGCGGCCAGAAGGCGCTCGAGGCGGCCGCGAGTCGTCCCGTTGCGGGCTACTACGGGATGCAGGGCCGCTTCGACGAAGCACGGGACCTGCTGGCGCGGGCGCGTTCGATCCACGAAGAGCTGGCGAACCCTTTGGATCTGCACTCGCTCGCGTTCTGGGCACCGCCGCTCGAGCTCCTCGCGGGGGAACCAGAGGCGGCCGAGGACGAGCTTCGCTCGGCCTGTGAGTTCTTCCAGGCCCGCGGCGAGCAAGGCTTGCTGTCGACGCTCGCCGCGTTTCTCGCGGAGGCGCTTTACGTGCAAGGCCGCTTCGACGAAGCCCGGCTCTGGGTCGACGTAAGCCGGGAGATGGCGACGAGCGACGACTACGACGCTCAGGCTCGGTGGCGCGCCGTCGAGGCGAAGCTGCTGGCCCGGCACGAGGCGTTCGACGAGGCGGAAGCGGTCGCGAGAGAGGCGATCGAGTTCATCGGCCGCTCGGACGAGCTGGACAACCAGGCCCACGTGCAGCTCGGCCTCGTCGAGGTCTACCGCCTCGCCGGCCGCAACACGGACGCCGTCTCAGCCCTCGACGACGCGATCGCGCGCTTCGAGCAGAAGGGCAACCTCGTGATGACCGAGCGCTCGCGCGCCCTCCGCGAAGAGCTCGCCGCCCCGCCGGTCGAAGGTGGTGCCGATGGCTGAAGTGCGGCTCGAGCCCTGGGGCGACGGTGACCTCCCGCTCCTGCGCCGGCTCATGGGCGACCCGGCCATGACCGAGCACCTCGGCGGCCCCGAGAGCGAGGAGAAGCTCGTCGAGCGCCAGGCCCGCTACGAGCGCGTCGGCGAGCCCGGCTCCGGCCGGATGTTCAAGCTCGTCGACCCGGAGAGCGGCGACGCCATGGGGTCGGTCGGCTACTGGGAGAAGGACTGGCGCGACCAGACCGTCTACGAGACCGGCTGGATGGTCTTACCGGAGTTCCAGGGACGCGGGGCCGCGGTCGCGGGGACGCGCCTGGTGATCGACGCGGCCCGCGACGAGCGCAGGCACCGCTACCTGCACGCGTTCCCCTCGGTCGACAACGCCGCCTCGAACGCCATCTGCCGCAAGCTCGGGTTCGAGCTGCTGGGCGAGTACGACTTCGAGTTCCCGCCGGGCCACTGGATGCGCTGCAACGACTGGCGCCTCGAGCTCGGCTAGAGCCAGAGGCGGGCGGTGAACCCGTCCTGCGCCCGGAAGAACTCGATCCGCCACGTCAGCTGGCGCGCGATCCAGAGACCCCGGCCGACCCCGGGTCGCGGCGCCAGGTAGCCCGCCGCGGGGTCGTCGAAGCCCTCGCCGCGGTCGACGATCTCGCAGACGAAGCGCCCGTCGGCGCGCCCGACGCGCACGTCCTTCACCCCGCCGCCGTGCTCGATCGCGTTGTTGGCGACCTCCGTCGCGGCGACGAGCAGGTCGAGTGCCTTCGCCTGCGTCTTCCCCTCGACGACCAGCTCGTGCGCGAGCCGCACGCGGAACTCCGCGGGATCGCGGCCGAACCCGATCGACCGCAGGCCGGAAAGCGGCTCCGGCTCGGGCGTGAGCGCCCGCAGCGTTCGATCCGGGTCGTCATAGCGGTCGCTCTCGCTCCACGTGCCGTCGACGACGACTTCCGGGTGGGTCCGCCACACGCCGTCGAGGACCAGGTCGGGCGCGCCGCTCGCGTTGTACGTGCACAACACCCAGAGCGGTAGATGAGCGAAAGAGCGGTTGACGACCGCCTCGTACCCCGCCCAGAGAAGCCAGTCGCTCGGATCGCTGCCGAACTGGACGTCGGCAACGGCGCGCAGCGAGGGGTTCTCCTTGAGCTGTTCGACCCAGAGCTCGTGGTAGGCGGCGAGCGTCCGCGCGGGCCGCGTGTAGGTCGAGCCCACGTCGACGAACGTCACGTCCGCGGCGTCCGGCCCGAGCGCCTCGCGCATATCGGCGAGACCGGGCTTCGTGTGCGCCACGACCGCTCCCTCGCCCGCTTCGAGGCCCTCTCGCAAGAACGGCACCGTGAGCGCCACGTACTCGTCCTGCGACTCGTAGACGAGAGCCCCGTGGCGCAGCGCCGTCTCCCCATAAGTCACGTGCATCGTCCTACTATGGATCTAATAAGCCGCAGGCGGCTGGAATCAAGCGTTGAGCCGAACGGGTGCGGCCTGCGCTAGCCCCTCGCGGAGCTTCTTCAGAGCCCCGGCCTCGATCTGCCGGGCGCGCTCGGCCGTCAGACCCAGGGTTGCGCCGATCTCGTTCAGCGTTCGCACCGGTCGGCCGAGCCCGTAGTGGGCCAGGAGAACGTCGCGTTCCCGTTCGTCCAGCTCGTCGGCGAGCGAGCGAACCTCGCGGATCTCGATCGCGTCCAGTACTTCCTCCAACTCCTGCTCGGCGACCGGGTCGACGATCGTGTCGCCGAAGACGGCGGTCGTCTCCGCCCCACCGGCGAGCGACTCCTCGAGCGCACGCGGTCGGCGCTCGGTGGCGCGCAGGCTCTCGACCTGGGCGCGCGTGAGCCCGGTTGCGCTGCTCAGCTGCTCGTCCGTCGGCTCGGCGCTGTGCGCCTGCAGGTAGTCGCTGCGGGCCCTCCTGAGCAGCGCAAGGCTGCGAACCGCGCGGTCGGAGAGCGCCACCGGCCGCGTCAGCTCTGCAACGAGCTCCTGCATGCCCTTCCGCACCCAGAACGAGGCGTAGGACCAGAAGGGCGTCCCGAAGCGGGAGTCGTACCGACGCGCCGCGAAGAGCAGCCGGGCAACGCCCTCCTGCACGAGCTCCCGCCGCTCGACTCCGGGAGCGTCGGGGAAGCCCGCCGCGACACCGACGACCGCAGGCAGGTACGCCTCGACCAGCTTGCGGGTCGCGTCCACGTCGCCCGCTTCGGCTCCGATCACGAGCTCTCGTTCTTGCCGCGGCGTCAGCTCTTCGGCGTACACAACCCTCCCCAGGGTCGCGACCCTCGTCGATTGTTGCAGTTCGGTGCCTGCCGGCGCGAGGGTCTTGGATTCGCGTCGCACCGGCTTATTGGAGCTGGTAGCCCCCTGACCCCCCGACAACGGAGGCCGCCATGAGCACGATCGATACCGCCACCGCGATCCGGCCCTTCCAGATCGACATTCCCGAGGAGCCGATCGACGACCTGTGCCGGCGCATCACGGCGACGCGCTGGCCCAGCAAGGAGCTCGTCACCGATCGCTCGCAGGGAGTGCAACTGGCGCCGCTCGAGGAGCTCGCGCGCTACTGGGCGACCGACTACGACTTCGGACGCACCGAGGCAAGGCTCAACGCCGTCCCGCAGTTCACGACGGAGATCGACGGCGTCGAGATCCACTTCATCCACGTGCGCTCGCAGCACGAGGACGCGCTGCCCCTGATCATGACCCACGGCTGGCCCGGCTCGGTGATCGAGCTGCTCGAGACGATCGGGCCGCTGACCGACCCGACGGCGCACGGCGGCCGGGCCGAGGACGCGTTCCACCTCGTGCTGCCGTCCGTCCCCGGTTACGCCTTCTCCGGCGAGCCGACCGAGCTCGGCTGGTATGCCGGCCGCGTCGCGCTGGCGTGGGCGGAGCTCATGGCACGCCTCGGCTACACCCGCTACGTCGCCCAGGGCGGCGACGTAGGGGCCGCCGTCACCGACGCTATGGGCCGCCAGTCAGCCGAGGGGCTGATCGGCATCCACACGAACCTGCTCGTCCCCGCCCTCGGGGGCGGCCCCATGCCGACGAACACCGAGGAGGAGAAGGCGGCGGCCGAACAGGGCAAGACGTTCAGGGAAACCGGCTTTGGCTACTTCCTGGAGCAGTCCACGCGCCCACAGACGATCGGCTACGCCCTGCTGGACTCACCCGTCGCTCTGGCGGGCTGGATGCTCGACCACGACACGGACAGCTACTACAAGATCTCCCACGCCTTCGTCGACGGAGAGCCGTCAGGCGGTCTCACTCGGGACCACATCCTCGACAACATCACGGTCTACTGGCTGACGGCCACCGGGGCGTCGGCGGCCCGCGCGTACTGGGAGTCGGGACGAGCGCAGGCTCTCGCAGCCGCGTCCGGGCAGGCTCCCCCGCCGGTCTCGATCCCCGTCGGCTTCACCACGTTCCCGGACGAGATCTTCCGTGCTCCGCGCAGCTGGGTCGAACTGGGCTACCCCACGCTCAGCTATTTCAACAAGGCCGAGCGCGGCGGGCATTTCGCCGCGTGGGAGGAGCCGGAGCTCTTCTCGCAGGAGCTGCGAGCCGCATTCGAGTCGCTTCGCTGAAAGGAGACGTGATGGCTACGGCGCAACAGGTGCCCGGAATCACCCGCACCGATCTGCAGCAGCACGATCTCAGCATCCCGGGCCGGGAGGTGATCCAGAATCGCGTGGAGCTCGGGCCAGAGGCGCTGGCCATACGCCACAAGCATCCGGGCGAGGAGATCATCTACGTGCTCGAGGGGTCGCTCGAGTACGACATCGACGGCCAGGGGCCGAAAACCTTCAACGCGGGTGACGCGTTGCTCGTTCCCGCCGAGACGCCTCACGCGGTGCGGAACGTCGGCAGCGGCACGGCGGCGGAGCTTGCCACGTACGTCGTCGAGAAGGGCAAGCCGTTCCTGGTGGTGGTCGAATGAGCGCCGCCGCCTCCCCCACCGTTGTTCTCGTGCACGGCGCCTTTGCCGACGCCTCGAGCTGGAGCGGAGTGATCGAGCGGCTCCAGGCGAAGGGCGTGACCGTCACGGCCCCGGCGAACCCGTTGCGCGGGATCTCCATCGACTCCGACTACCTGGAGACGGTCTTCGAGGAGACGCCAGGGCGCGTGGTCGCCGTCGGCCACTCGTACGGAGGCGCAGTGATCACGAATGCCGCGAAGCAGGCGAAGAACGTCGTCGGGCTCGTCTACGTCGCCGCGTTCGCCCCCGACGAGGGCGAGGCCCTGGGCGAGGTCGAAGCAGGCTCGAAGGACAGCGTCCTGAACAGCGCCCTCGTTTCGCACCACTACCCGAACGTCGACGGCGGCGAGCCGGGGGTGGAGTTCGCGATCGATCCGGCGAAGTTCCACGACGCATTCGCAGCCGACCTCCCGGAAGGGGAGACGGCGCTCCTGGCCGCCACGCAGCGTCCCATCGCAGAGCCTGCGTTCTCAGAGCCCAATGGCCCGCCCGCCTGGAAGGACCGGCCGTCGTGGGCCGTAGTCGCCACCGGCGACAAGGCCGCCGGGGCTGACGTCGTCCGCTCGATGGCCAAGCGGGCCGGCGCCTCGATCACCGAGGTCGAGGGCTCGCATGTCGTCATGATCTCGCAGCCCGAGGCGGTGACCGACGTGATCCTCGAGGCCGTCGAGGCGGTCAAGTGACCGTCTCGACTGCCGTCGCACCGAGTGCATTTGCGGCCAGTGCAGAGCAGATCGATGCGGGGCTCCTGAACGTCGGTTACGTCGACGCCGGTCCAGCCGACGGCCCGGCGGTCCTGCTCCTCCACGGCTGGCCGTACGACATCCACAGCTTCGAGGACGTCGTCCCCCTGTTGACGGCGTCGGGGCACCGCGTGATCGTCCCCTACCTCCGTGGCTTCGGGACGACCCGGTTCCGCTCCGACGACACGGTCCGGAACGGCGAGCAGGCGGCGATCGCTTTCGACGCGATCGCCCTGCTGGACGCGCTGGAGATCGAGCAGGCGATAGTCGCCGGCTTCGACTGGGGCGCCCGAACCGCGGTCATCTTCGGGGCACTCTGGCCCGAGCGCTGCACCGGGCTCGTCGCGGTCAGCGGCTACATCGTCGTCAACCTCGAGCTGAACCAGAGACCGCTGCCGCCGAAAGCGGAGCTCGGCTGGTGGTACCAGTACTACTTCGCGACCGAGCGCGGGCGGGTCGGCTACGGCGAGAACCGCCGCGAGTTCAACAAGCTGATCTGGCAGCTCGCCTCGCCGAGGTGGGACTTCGACGACGCTACCTTCGACCGCACCGCTGCGTCCTTCGACAACCCGGATCACGTGGACATCGTGATCCACAACTACCGCTGGCGACTGAGCCTCGCTGAAGGCGAGCCGCAGTACCACGAGCTCGAGGAGAAGCTCTTCGAGGCTCCGGTGATCGGTGTGCCGACGATCACGATCGGGAGCGACTTCGACGGCGCAGCGGCGGACGGGCATGCGTACGCGACGAAGTTCTCGGGCCCATACTCACACCGCGTGCTCGACGGGATCGGCCACAACGTGCCCCAGGAGGCTCCAGAGGCGTTCGCCGATGCCATCCTCGAAGTGGGTAGTAGGGCGAGCGCGGAGTGAGCCTCTTCAGCAAGCTGCGGATCGAGACGCGCCTGCCAGGCTTCGAAGGTGCGACCGGCTGGCTCAACTCCGAGCCGCTGACGGCAGAGGGCCTGCGCGGGAAGGTCGTTCTCGTCGACTTCTGGACCTACACCTGCATCAACTGGCTCCGGACCCTCGGCTATGTCCGTGCGTGGGCCGAGAAGTACGGGGATGAGGGGCTGGTCGTGGTGGGCGTGCACACGCCGGAGTTTCCGTTCGAAGCGGACGCGGACAACGTTCGGTGGGCCGCGAACGACCTGAACGTTGCGTATCCGATCGCGCTCGACCCCGGCTACGCCGTCTGGCGGGCCTTCGACAACAACTACTGGCCGGCGGTGTACATCGCCGACGCGGAGGGGCGGATCCGGCACAACCATTTCGGCGAGGGCGGATACGAGGAATGCGAGATGGCCATCCAGATGCTGCTGCGCGAGGCCGGCCGCGAGGGTGTCCCCGAGGGCCTGGTCTCAGTCGCCGACGAGGGTTTCGAGGCTCAGGCCGACTGGCAGAGCCTTGGGTCTCCGGAGACCTACCTCGGCTATCGCCAGGCGCAGAACTTCGCGTCGGCGGATGGGGCGGAGTTCGACGAGCCTCACGACTTCGGAGCGCCGGATCAACTGGAGCGGAACCAGTGGGCTCTATCGGGGAACTGGACGCTCGGCCCCGGAGCGAGCGTCGTGAACCAGGCCGACGGGCGAATCGCGTTCCGCTTTCACGCCCGTGACGTCAACCTCGTCATGGGGCCGCCCACGGGAGCCACGTCTGTGCCGTTCCGCGTCCTCGTGGACGGAGAACCGCCCGGCACCGATCACGGCCTCGACGTGAACGAGCAGGGCGACGGAACGCTGACGCACCAGCGTCTCCATCAGCTGGTTCGCCAGCACAGGCCCATCACGGACCGAACGTTCGAGATCGCGTTCCTCGCTCCCGGCGCCGAGGCCTACTGCTTCACGTTCGGCTAGGGCCATCAACGAGATCAAGGACGGCTGGCCCACCGCTTTCGCCGGCTTTTGACGATCAAGCGCTAGATGCGGTAGCGGGGAGGCCGGGCGAGCCCGGCCCTCCCCGCTGGAGCGCCTCGTTACTTCTTGCCGACGCTGGAATGCGCAGCCTCGCGCTGGTTCTCCTGCGCGTCGGCACGCAGGATGTAGCCCGCCTCCACGTTGGCAGTGTCCGTCCGCGTCACGGCGCTCACGTATTGGCCGTGGTTCCGGTAGAGCGCGTCGAGTTGCTCGTCGCTGAACGGGACATGCGTGCCGAAGAGGATGCAGAACGACGGGCCCGAGTTCGACCCGGTGTTGAGCGCCGTCGGCACTGCAACCTGCGAGAGCTGAATGCCGCCGAGTGCGAGTCCGAGCTCGTTGCGGGCCTTCGTCGTCGGGCTGCTGAACTCGAGGTACGGGGCGTGCGGCGGAGGCGGCCCGCCGTCCACCCAGCGGACAAGATGTTCGTACGCGGCCTCGATCACTTGGCTGAGCAGCACACGGCTGAACGGCGGGTTCGTGCAGTCGTAGACCGGCGCAGCGCCGAGATCGCGAATCGAGAGGGGACGCCGATACTCCTGCCCCTCCCACCCCGAGTGCGCGGCGCCGGCGACCTCCCATCGGCGGAAGACGTCGCTGTCGGGCCGGCGGTTGAGCGGCGTCGTCACGTCGGTCTCCGAGAGCACCTGCATGATCGGCTCCGGGCCGACGCGTGTCGGCGCTGTGCCGACGATGAACGCGTAGCCGTCGAAGACGGGCTGCTCCTGTGGCAAGACAACGTTGTAGTACGTCGTCATGCGGCCGGCGGACTGCGACGCGCCGATCGCGAGCACACGTTCGATGTCGAGCCCGCCGAGCGGAACGACGAGACCCGGCGACCTCAGCGCCTGAGCCGCTTGCGCGAAGATGTCGTACGACAGCTGGTCCGTCGTGAACGCTCCCCCGCCGCTGACGTCGAGGCTCCCGTACCGCGTCGGGCTCCAGGAGCGCAGTTGGTTGACGCCAACCCTCTGGGCTGAGACGCCGACCCAGGCGTAGCCCTCGCGGAGGTGCCTGCGGTTCCACAGCGCGTCGAGGTCATAGCCGGCAGTGACGTTCTGCCACTCGACCAGAACCGTTCCGTTGAACGCCGCTTGGGAGACCGGACGCCGAACGATGATCCGCGTCCGGTACGGAACATCAGAGGCGAGCTTGGCACCCGTCGTCGAGTAGGCGTCAGCGGCGCCGGAGAGATAGAACTCTTCCTCCACGTAGCCTGCTGCGGCGAGATCGAGCCACGTCGAGAAAAACGGGTACGTCTCGCTCAGCACGGGAGACCCTGGGTCTCCGGGCACCGCGCCGGGGATCGGCCCCTCCACGATCGGTGCCTGGGAATCGGCGGTGGAGACGGACGGAACGACAAGGACGGCGGCCGCTACCAGCGCCGCAAGAACGGCAGGCCTCACATCGACCTCCTTTGCTCGGGGACTCCTCGAAGACCTCTCTGGGTCGCGAAATCATCCCTGCTCCCGAGCAGCTCAAGAGGAGGCGGCGGAACCTGAGACGTGGCTCTCAGCCAGGTGCGAGGAGGGCCCGCACCGCCCGCTCCGCGACTTCGGGATCGGGCTGGCGGCCACTCATGATGTCTGCATACAGAATCGACTCGCGCAGCCGAACGTAGAGGTACGCGAGGGTATCCAGGTCGCCCAGGAGCTCGTCTTCGTGGCCCTCGAAAGCCTCGGCGAAGATCTCCCGGTTCAGTGCGACGGTGCGTTCATGGACGCCTCCCGCCGGCGTCAGGAGCACTCGCATCGCCGTCTGCGGCTCCTGCTCGAGGAAACGCCGGAACGGTGCCGACGTCATCAGTGATTCGGTGAAGCGGTGCGAGATCTCCAGGATCGCGTCGACGCCGCGAACCGTGACGTCTTCGCGTGCCAGCTCGTACGTGCGCTCGGCGAGGCTCCAGAGCACGTCGCCGAGCAACCGGTCACGGCCGTCGACCGCCCGGTAGAGGGTGGCACGACTGACGGCGAGCTCCTGCGCGAGCTGCTCCATGTCGATCGTTCCCTTGCTCAGGAAGTGCCGACGCGCGCCCGCGACGATCGTGTCGTATGTGATCACGCGCAGGTCGTGCGGCACCCTGCGGATTCTCGCCGACCGGCGTCTGTTTGGCGGCTAGCCCCTCCCCGAGGCCACGAACGTCATCGACCACTTGATGTGCACCGTGGACGTGTAGTGCATGTCGCCGTCCATCTGGTCGTTGACGAACGTCCTCTCCCGGCCGATCGTCATCCGGCAGCCTCGCGGCTTCCGGAGACCGCAGCGATAGAGCTGCTTCAGGCGGAGTTGGGCCGCCTCCCAGCCGTACCCGAAGTCCGGCGGATAGGTAATGCCGTCACCGCAACCGATCGTCTCCGGCTCGAGTGGCCACCCGATGTGAAGGCGATAGACGGGGCTGACGCCTGAATTCAGGCCGTTGACGGAGCTGATAGGGGCGACGCCACCGACGACGGTGTGCGCTCCGCAGCCCGGTTCTTCGAAGTCGAAGCGCTTGCACTCGTGTCCGGAGTACCTCATGTACCAC